>Ga0315278_10000482_pt1 | contig 35071 bp, 25 predicted proteins | sample YL17G06_0_MG_FD_203880 | JGI IMG/M metagenome (GOLD analysis project Ga0315278, IMG submission 203880) | Sediment microbial communities from Yellowstone Lake, YNP, Wyoming, USA - YL17G06_0 | ecosystem: Environmental > Aquatic > Freshwater > Lake > Sediment | place: USA: Wyoming | collected... | reverse complement strand
TAATCAAGTTATCGAGGTTAGTAAGGTCCATACCCGCGCCGCTGAAATAAACGTTTTGGTTGGAGATGTCAAATGTGCTGGTGCCCGCGCCGCCGGCAACAGAAAAGTTTCCGTTAATATCCGCCTGATCGGCTAAAGTAAGCGAGCCGCCGGCGCCCAGCTGGATGTTGTTGAAGGACCTCCCCGCGCTAGTCAGGGCGGTCGTACCGTCAAAGACCACGGTCGAGCCAGTAACCGTGAAGGTATCCAGATTTGCAAGGTCGACATCTTTTGAAAAGTTGACCGTGTGGTTGGTGATATCAAAGGTAGTGGGGCCGTCGTTTAGAACGGTAAAACTACCGTTAACATCCAAGTTATCGACAAGGGTAAGGGTACTTGCGGTTAAGACCCCGGTCATGCCGAGCTCGATATTATTAAATACCTTGCCTGCAGAAATAAGGTTCGTTGTGCCGTAGAAACAAGCCGTGGAACCGGTAACAGTAAAAGTATCAAGGTTCGTAAAGTCGACATCGCCGGCAAAGCAAACCGTGCTGTTTGTGATATCAAAGGTGGTAAAGCCGCCGTTTTGGACAGTCAAATTTCCGTGAATATCCATATCGCCTACGACCGCCAGAGAGCCGCCTCCTGTAGCAGTACCGATTTGGACATCGTTAAACTCCTGGCCGGCTGCGGTAAGGCTGGTAGTGCCGTCAAAAACTGCCTTGGAACCGGCGATGATGAAGGTATCCAGATTTGCAAGGTCAACATCTTTTGAAAAGTTGACCGTGCGGTTGGTGATGTCAAAGGTAGTGGGGCCGTCGTTTAGCACGGTAAAATTACCGTTAACATCCAAGTTATCGACAAGGGTAAGGGTACTTGCGGTTAAGACCCCGGTCATGCCGAGCTCGATGTTATTGAATACCTTGCCTGCCGAAGTAAGATTGGTTGTGCCGTAGAAACAAACCGTAGAACCCGTAACAGTAAAAGTATCAAGGTCCGTAAGGTCAACATCGCCGGCAAGACAAACAGTACTGTTTGTAATGTCAAAGGTGGTGAAGCCGCCGTTTTGGACAGTCAAATTTCCGTGAATATCCATATCGCCTACGACCGCCAGAGAGCCGCCTCCTGTAGCAGTACCGATTTGGACATCGTTAAACTCCTGGCCGGTTGCAGTAAGGCTGGTAGTGCCGTCAAAAACTGCCGTGGAACCGGCGACGATGAAGGTATCCAGATTTGCAAGGTCGACATCTTTTGAAAAGTTGACCGTGCGGTTGGTGATGTCGAAGGTAGTGGGGCCGTCGTTTAGAACGGTAAAACTACCGTTAACATCCAAGTTATCGACAAGAGTAAGAGTGCTTAAGGTTACGGTCCCGATTTTTCCGAGCTCGATGTTATTGAATGCCTTGCCTGCCGAGGTAAGATTGGTTGCGCCGTAGAAACAAGCCGTAGAACCCGTAACAGTGAAAATATCAAGGTTCGTAAGGTCGACATCCGGGTCAAAGCAAACCGTGCTGTTTGTGATATCAAAGGTGGTAAAGCCGCCGTTTGTAATGGTGAGATCGCCCTCGATATCCATATCACCCACCAGCTTCAGATAGCCGCCGCCCGTAACAGTGCCGATTTGGACATCGTTAAACTTTTGGCCGGCTGCAGTGAGGTTGGTTGTGCCATAGAAAATGACCGTAGAGCCGTTGACCGTGAAAATGTCGAGGTTCGTGAGAGTAACGTCGTCCTGAAAACTAACCGTGCGGCCTGTAATAGTAAACGCGGTCGCGCCGCCATCCAAGACGGTGAAATTGCCATCGACTATCAGATCATCAAGAAGCGTCAGGGAGCCGCCGGTTGAGGCGGTCCCAAGCTGTATGTCATTAAGCGTGTAGCCCGCGCTCGTCAGGCTGGTAGTGCCATCAAAAATAACGGTAGATCCCGTCCAGATAAAAGCATCGAGATTCGTAAAATCAACACTCCCGGCAAAGTTGACCGTGCGGTTGGTGATATCTAAGAAGGTGGTAAAACCGCCATCCATGACAGTGAAGTTACCGTTTATATCCATGTTATCAAGAAGCGTGAGAGATCCGCCGCTTGTGCCGGTGCCGATCCGGACATTGTTAAATGACGTGCCGTTACTTGTCAGGTCGGTTGTTCCGTCAAAGGTGACCGTGCCGCCGTTGGCATTGAAAGCCCCCGTCCCTGAAACCGTCCAGGCCCCGCTTACCGTAAAAACGCCGCTCGAAGGAGCTGTGAGCGTGCCGCTTGAGAGCGTGACATTCGTGACGTTGATATCTCCTGTAGAGCCGGTAAAAATCCCGCCTGAGACGGTAAGGCCGCCGTTAAACATTTGGGCAGCGGTAGAAGCCTGATACGTCCCTCCGGATATCTTGGTAAGGCCGGATACGGTCACGGCCTGGCCGTTGGCGTTAAAGATCCCGGTGTAAGCGCCGTGAGGGTCGCCTGCCCCCTGCAACTCCAGAAGATAAGCAGCCGCGGAGGCGGTAAGGGTGATATTGTTGGTCCCGTTGCCGTCAAAGATCGCGCTATCCCCCGCCACCGGGAACGTTGCCCCTCCTGCCCCGCCTGAAATGGCGGACCAGTTGGCGTTATTGTTCCAGGCGCCGCCTGAGCTGCCGACCCAGAAACGGATGTTTCCGGGGGCAAATACCCAATTGGCGTTGGTATTTGCGCCGACTGAGTTGTTGGCGTAGATAAATTCGCCCGTCGCGTTGGAATCCTGGACATCGACGTAATCCACGGATTGATCCGAGCCTGAAACATTGATAGTAAAACGTACGCCGGGCGTCGAAGAACGGAGTTTAATGCGGGTGCCGGCAGCACCGCCGTTTAAGTTAAGGGACCCGGCGCCGTCCGAGATGGTGTAAGTGGCCCCGTCTTTAAAGGTAAGCAAAGAACTTGGTGTAGTATCGGTGAAATTAACGGTGGTAAAGCCGTCGGTAAAAGTCACCCCGGCCAAAGAGGCATTGGTAACTGTCAGGCTATTGTATGTCTTTCCAGCGCTGGTAAGGCTTTGAAGGCCTGCACCGGACAGGACAACCGTTGAGCCGGTGACCGTGAAAGTATCCAGGTTCGTAAGATCGACGTTGCCCTTGAAGCTGACTGTACAGCCCGTGATATCAAGGGTCGTGGCGCCACCGTTGTTAACGGTGAAGTTGCCGTAGACCGTGCCGCTGGAAAGAAGCCTAAGCGAGCCGCCGCTTGTGGCGCTGCCGAGCTGGATACTGTCGGCGGCAAGCGCCGTGCCCATCAAATTCGTGGTGCCGTCAAAGATGGCAGTGGACCCGGCCCAGATAAAAGCGTCGAGATTTGTAAGGTCGATATCGCCTCCAAGAGAATAGGTGACTCCTGAAACATCAAGGCTTGTCGCGCCGCCATTATTGGCTATAAAACTGCCGTTAAGATCCGCGGTATCAAGATATTTAAGCGAACCGCCCGCCGTGGGAGAGCCAAGCTCCATGTTGTTGAAAGCGAAACCTGCGTTTGTAACGTTGGAGGTGCCGTCAAAAATGACCGTAGAGCCGGCAATGATAAAGGTATCAAGGCTTGTGAACGTAACGTCTCCTGAGAAGTTGACCCTGCGGTTGGTGATATCAAAGGTAGTGGGGCCGCCGTTTAAGACGGTAAGGTTGCCGTTGATATCCATGTTGTCAAGAAGCGCAAGGATACCGCCGCTTGAGGCGCTGCCGATTTGGATATTGTTAAATGAAATACCGAAACTTGTAAGATTAGTGGTGCCGTCAAAAGTCACGGTCCCGGCGTTGGCATTAAAGGTCCCTCCGCTTACCGTCCAGTTCCCGCTTATTGTAAAAGCACCGCTGGAAGGAGCGGTAAGCGTGCCGCTGGATAGTATGACATTCGTGACATCGACAGCTCCGGTAGAGCCGGTAAAAATCCCGCCTGATACGGTAAGGCCGCCGTTGAAGGCCTGAGTGGCTGTTGAAGCCTGATACGTCCCTCCGGAGATCCTGGTAAGGCCTGATACGGTCACGGCCTGGCCGTTGGCGTTAAAGATGCCGGTGTAAGCGAGATTCGGATCACCTGCCCCATGGAGCGAAAGAGTTCCGGCTGCAGCGTTGGCAGTAAGAGTGAGATTTCCCGTTCCATTCCCGTCAAATATCGCGTCATCCCCTGCCACCGGGAAAGAGGCGCCGCCTGCGCCCCCTGAGACGGTAGACCAATTGGCATTATTGTTCCAAGCACCCGTTCCCACCCAGAACCGGATGTTTCCCGTACTGAATATCCAATTGGCGTTGGTATTTGCGCCGACTGAATGACCGGCATAGATCTTATGCGTAGTAACATTGGAATCCCGGACATCGACGTAATCCACGGATTGGTCCGAGCCTGTGAGATCAAAGGTAAAACGGGTCCCGGGCGCAAAAGAGCGAAGCGTAACACGAGTACCGACTGCCCCTCCATTTAAGTTAAGCGCCCCGGCGCCGCCTGTGATGGTATAGGTAGCTCCGTCTTTAAAGGTAAGTAAAGAGCTTGGTGTGGTGTCGGTAAAATTGACGGTGGTAAAGCCGTCGGTAAAAGTCACCCCGGCCAAAGAGGCGTTGGTGACGGTCAGGCTATTGTATGTTTTTCCGGCGCTGGTAAGGCTTTGAGCGCCTGTGCCGGACAGGATGATCGTGGAGCCGGTGACGGTAAAGGTATCCAGGTTCGTAAGATCGACGTTGCCCTTGAAACTGACGGTGCGGCCCGTGATATCGAGGGTCGTGGCCCCTCCGTTTAAGACGGAGAAGTTGCCGTTAACAGTGGCATCAACAAGGAAAATGAGAGATCCGCCGGTTAAGGCAGTGCCGAGCTGGAGATGGTTAAATGTTGTGGTAGAGGAACCGCTTACGGAAGTAATATTATTAAAGATAACCGTGCCTGCCAGGGCATTAAATGTGCCGGAGTTTGACCAGTTACCGCCTACCCCTATATTATAAGAAGTGGAAAATACCGCCCCCGGGCTTATAGTCAAGTTCCCGGTAATAGCGGTAATGCCGCCGAGGGTAGCGGTATTGCCGCTATTATTTATCTTCAGGTGGCCGTAACCTACGTTATTTACGGTCTGGGGCCCTGCGCCGCAATATTCGACGGTCAGATTGGCGTATGTCTTGTTGGTGATCGTGTACTGGCTCAAGAAGTCGGCTGTGGCGGCGGTCCGGGTGACTTGGGCTGTGCCTGCTCCCGTAAGCGTTCCTGCCCCGGCTATGGTGTTTGTTGCTCCAGGAGTAAAGATCACCCCAGAAGCTATGGTCATGGTCCCGGAGACGGTTATATTCTCGTTACAACTAAACCCGCTCGTATTATTGATATTGAGAGTGACGAACGGCAGGACAGCGGTGGTAGAGCCGTTAATGATCGCTGTCGCCGCCGGAGAATCGGGGGTATTAAAAGAGACCGTGCTGCCCGCCGTGGCGGTGATCGGCGCGGCGTTCGTTGAATTGATCGTCCAGTTTCCTTTGAAGATGTGGGAAAATGCGCCAAAGGCGAATATGGTGGTGCCGCTGGTCGTGAAGTCTCCGTTGACGGTAAGCGCCCCTCCGGCAGTCTTGGTGCCGGAGTTAGATAAGATAAGATTGTAATAAGTAGCGGCTTTGACGGTCTGGCCTGCGCCGTTGTAGTTGACGGTGTTGCCGACTGCAGTGGCAGTAAGAGTGGTGATCCCTGATGTGCCGCCGATATTCAGCGTCCCGGTAGCGGCATTAGTCAGGCCGCCGGTGCCTGAGAGCGCGGTTGAAACAGTCAAAGTGCCATTGTTGGTCAGGGTCACTACGTTCACGGTAAGAGTGTTAATGCTTATTGTTCCGCTTAACGCCTGGTTGTTCGTATTGAAGGTCGCGGTGCCGGTTATGGCGACGCTGCCACTGGTCTGGGTGATGCCGCCCCGGAAGATAATATTGTTACTGGCGCCGTTCATCGTGCCGCCGCTGACGGTCACCAGGCCGACCAGGGTCTTGGCCCCGGTGTTGTTGGTGAATGTCAGCGTGCCTCCTGGCACACTCGTGGTACCGTTAACGGTGAAGGCAGAACCTGCGGTAGTCAAACTGCCGGAGCTCACAGTAAGGTTGCCATTGACCGTGATCGCGCCGCCCACCGTCTTGGCGCCGCCGCTTACGGTCAAGTTATAATAGGTTGTAGCCTTGACGGTCTGGGCTGCGCCGTTATAGTTGACGGTGTTGGGGCTGGCTGTTGCGGTGAGGGTACCTGTGGCAAGCAAAGGCCCGGTGATATTAAGGGTCGAGTTAGCGCCATTCACCCAGGTGGAGCCTGCGACTGATCCGGTAATCCCTCCGGCTGCGGTAGTAGTGACTACGCCGTTGTTGGTCACGGTGATGGCGCCGATGATGGCGATCGTGCCGGAAAAGGTAAGATTACTTCCGGCCGTAATGCTTTTGCTCCCGGTATCGATGGTAAAGGTACCGGTATTGCTGATATTGCCGGTTCCGCTGATGGTTGCACCCGCCGCGCCGCTTAAGGTCACTCCTCCCGAGCCGCTTAAAACCCCGTTTACCGTCAGATTTCCGCCTACAGTCAAAAGGAATGTGCTGCAGTTAAGGGTGCCGTTGGAATTAACCGTCACCGCACCCGTATCCAATCCTACCGTAGAAGTGATCATTGTTCCACCCAGGGTCAGCTGGCTGGCGTTGGTGCCGCCGATAGTCAAGGCGCCGATGGTATAGCCGACGGCGGTGGTCACCGTGGCGCCGGCGAAATCTATTGTTACGTTAAAGATATTGCTGTTCGGAACAACTCCGCCGGTCCAGTTGGCGGCATTTGCCCATAAATTGTTCCCTCCCCCGCCAGTCCAGGAAACATAGGTGACGTCATCCGGGTTCTGGATAAAGCCGCCGGCCTTAGAGATGACATCCCCTTTGCGCAGGTCTATATCTCCGCAGGTCCACAGCCTCACCTGGCCTTGAGGCGCAGAAGTATAAGCGCCATTATGGTAGATTATATTACCCTTAGTCATCTCCAAGTTTATGGAGCCGTTCTCGGAGAAAATACCAGGCAAATCAATATGGATATTGCCCATCCCGGCGTAAATATCGATATTGCCGTAGGCGTACAGCCCGCCCTTGATCGTTATATCCTGATCGTGGGTATTTATGTAAATGGAACCGTATTGTGAAGAAATTTTAGAGCCGGAAGGGTTAAGAATGGTGCCGCTGTTTACGGCGATGTCGCCGGCAACCGTCAGATCGCGCCCGAAGCTTAAAGCGCCTTTATATCCGTTTACGGTAAGCTTGGCGATGGTGCCGCCGAAGTTTACGTCAATATAAGAATCTTTATCGGGGAATAAACCGGATATGCCGTTAAAGGTAACGGCATCAAACGCGGTAGGGACCGCGCCTGTATCCCAATTATCAGGATCAGACCAGTTGCCGGTTGGGCCCTGTCCTGTCCAATAAGTGCCAAGGTTGCAATTGATATTATTACCGAGAGAGTTCGAATGTATTGTCTCAAGCGGAGGACCGCGGATCTTGATGCAGTTGCCAAGCGATATATAAGAAATATCCGTTGTGCCAAGCGGCAGAAGGTTCCATTGTTTTCCCGGCTCTATTGAATTAATTGCCAGGAGCTTCCCGTAAGAACCTCTTAAAACAAGATTATTAATAATGCTCTGGGTGGTCTCGGGTTCGACCCCCACCGATTTCTGCGGAGTATCGATTATCAAATTGAAGAATTCGTTTGAGCCGAAGATCCTGGCGGCATCAAGCCCGGTGAACCGGACAGTGGAAGTGCCGGGGACAAATTTGCCGAAGTTGCTCCAGTCCCTGCCCACACTATAAACAGCATCAGCCGCAGTAAGCGTAACGCCCGGGTTTATCTTAAGAGAACCATTGGTAGCGATGGCGGAATTTACCTGCTGGGTAAAGTTGACCGGCGCACCCGCTTTTTTAAGGATCAAATCACCGGCTGAATTTATATTGGCAAGCGTACTTTCCCCGGAAGCCTGTATTGTAATATCACCGCTGATCAACGTGGATATGGCGGTCCCCAGGGCTTGCAGGAAACTCCCCACGCCGTCAAAATCATTGTCCGAAAGCAAAGAAAGATCTCCGGAGGTAGTAACGATATCGGCGTTGACTTTGATATCCTTCCCCGCGGTAACATCGGTTTTGCCGGTTGTGTTAAGACGGGAATTAACTGCAACGGACTCAGAGGTTTCCACAACTACTCTGCCTGCTCCGCTATCCAGAGTGCCTGAAGCCTGGATATCCCCGCTGCCGGTAAGCCTTATAACCCCGCCCTCTTCCGCTATGCCGCTTGCCCTTACGATCCCGCTCTGATTAACTGCATTCTTAAAAATACCTAATGCGGTATCGGCGGTCATGTAAACTTCGCGGGCCGTGATTGTGCCGGAATTCGCTACGGCGTCTTTTACGCTAACTCCATTATTATCAAACACTTTTGCGCTTGTTTGAGCGTTTACTTCTACATGGATCAAACCTCTTGCGTCAAAGCTGACCGTAGTCTTATCTCCGGAAACCAGGCTCACTGTCCCCGCCTTAGCCAGTATGATGCCGTTATTATTGACGGCGTTGGCGATCAAAGCGATATTGTCCGCGTTGATCCTGCCTTCATTGAGGACCTGCGCATAGATCGTGCCGTCTTTGCGCTCAAAAATATAATTGCCCTTGATAAAATTGTTGGTGGAGATATCCAGAGTGGAAGCGGTAAGAGAACCGGCCTGGACTTGAGCCGTTGCAGTAAAGCTGATGCCTGCGGGGTTCACCAGGAAAAGCCTGCCGTTTGCGTTCAGAATTCCTGCGATAACGCTTAAGATCCCGCCATTAACCCTGCTTAATACGCTTGCGGTTGATGACGGCTGGATAAAAGAAACGGATTCGTTGGCGCCGATATCAAAAGAATTGAAATTTATTACGGTATTGTCCGCCGCGGTTATGATCAAGGTGTTGGAATCGGGCTGGCTGAAAGTAGCTGAGCCTGTTTCTACACTCTGGCCCTGAGGCAAACCATAGGCCTGCGCGATAATGAACCAGGAGAATGCGAACACTAAAATAATTGTTGTCGCCAATCTCTTTCTCATGCTTAAAGCTTAGCATAAAAATACCCCTAAATCAAGCAGTTCAAGGGGTTAGCGAACTTATAAATCAGCTATTTAAGGAAATAAATTAAAGGCTATATTTCTGATTGGAAAGTGAAATAAAACGTGGAAGGCCCGCAGCCGGAAATGGGCTTATCCCCGGTATGTGTTGCCCATTGCAGGTTAAGCGATGCGTAGCGGCCGAAGTGAAACCTGAAGCCCCCTCCTACTCCGGAGAGGAATTTGTCGCGCTTCTCGCCCGGCAAGACTTTCTTAAGCCTGCCCCCTCCGACATCAGCGAAGACCACAGGCTCAATCAGATAGCGCATGGGCGTTCCGGAATTACTCAGCTTCCAGTCTTTGGGAATTAAATACATCGGCATCACCCAATCCAGGCTCAGGTTTCCTCCCATATCCGCCAAATAATCTCCTTCAGGATAACCGCGGATCGAGTTCGCCCCGCCCAGCTGGAACTGCTCCGATGAAGCCAGGGTGTGCGATGCGGCCTGAAAATTAGTGCGTATGAAAAGAAAGCTGTCGAAAGGCGCCTTCTGTATCCGGTTTAAAGCCTGCTCAAACTTAAAGAAGAATCCGCCAGTGCCGGCGCGGCTTGAAGTAGGATGGTTGCGATGAGAGGCTCCGAGAAAACCTTCTGCTCCAAAAGAAAATTTCGGGCTGTAGGTGGTCTGTCCGGCGAGCGAATCGGTCTTGGTAAAATCGAATCCGAAATAAGGGGTGCGCAGCTGGTCGCTGGCGGTGACGCCGCCTAAGGCTTTCTTCTTGATCGACTTTATCTCAAGGCCCAAATTTGCGTTTGCCTGGAAATCTTCCTGCAAGGCGAGCTCCCAGCTTAAGTGAGGGTCATAGATCTGGCTGGTGCCGTAGATCTCAAAAGGCTTGAACTCCTTGCCGATGCGCATTGCAAAATAAGTGGCGTCGAGGCCGAATTTAGTGCCGTATGTGCCTATGGGTGTTGTGTAGCTTACGAACTCTCCAAAGGTGTCGCTGCTAAAGATCGAGCTCTCGTAGAAGGAATCGAAGTTCCCGGTAAGATTACTGCTCCTTAAAATGGCGAACTGCCGCCACTTTCCGGTAAGCCGCGTTCCCTGATTGTCAAAGCTTGCGCCGGCATGATAGGGGAAACTCTCTTTTGCCTTAAGCGTGATGTCGGTGGCTCCCGGCTCCTTGCCTGCCGAAAGCAAGCTCTTAATTTCCAGGTCGGGGTTAAGGTTCAGGCGAAGGAGGTCTCTTTCTAATTTATTGACATCTAAAAGTTGATTTTTTTTTATGTGGAAGTACTTCTCGATCAGCCCGGAGGAAAAATATTTGTTGCCTTCGACTTTAAGCTCCCCCATCCTGCCTTCGACCACCCGGATCTCAACTGAACCCTCCTTTATATCCTGGCCCGGAAGATAAGCTATGGTGGTCAGATATCCCGCTTTTTGGTACTCGGTATTTATTCTCTCGACGATCTCGTTGAGTTCTTTGAAAGTAACTTTGCGGTTAAGATACTCTTTGTATAAAGGCTCTAATTCCGCAGGGGAAAATACGGCGGCTCCGGTGATTCGGATCCCAAGCAAAGTAAAGGAGACCTCTTTTCCCAGCTCCGGGGCCTTTACTTTTTCTTTGGGGATTTTAATTTCGGTGGGCTTTACTTTCTTTTTTTCAACGGCCTTCTTCTTGGCCTCGGATTCTTTCTGCAGGCGGCCCGCCTGCGCTCCGGGCTCCTGCCCGGGAGGGACCTGGGCAAAAGAAAGCGAGATCCAGCAAAAAGAAAAACCTAAGACCAGAAATATAAACGGATTGTTTTTCTGTTTCATTGTTATTTTAATTCCCATCATGGATTAATTTTATAGCGCGGCCGCCGCAATGTCAAACTAAATCAAAGGCTGATACAAAGCTTACGCGGTTACTTCCTTCTTTTTCTGAGCCGGAATATATGCGCGGGCACGACGGCAGGGTCGAGCTCAACATAGTTCCACTCGCCCTTCCAGCTAAATTTTTTATTGCTCAATAGATCCTCGACTTCGTAATATTCGTCGGCCGTAAGGCCAAGCTCCTCTTGCGGCACGCTTACCTGGCCCGCGTGCATATTGTGCGGGTCAACATTTACGATAGTCAAAATCACGTTTGACAAATCGTCGGTCGCCTTCACATAACAAAGTATGTTGGCGTTATCCGTATGCCTTACGCTGATATTGTTCGTTTCCTGAAGCGCCGGATTTTCCCTCCTGATCTTATTTATAAGGATGACCTCTTTCTTGATATTGCCGGGCGCGTTTAAGTCCCAATTTTTTAGTTCGTACTTTTCATTGTTTATATACTCTTCCTTGCCCGGATAGGGCTCGTGCTGGCAGGTGATATAGGCGCCCCCGTATATCCCGTAATTCGAAGAGATGGTTCCAGCCAAAACGAGGCGTATGATAAATGCCGGCCTTCCCCCTTTTTGCAGGTACTCATGCAGGATATCGGGAGTGTTCGGCCAGAAATTCGGCCTGAAGAATTCAGCCGCCGGGGTTTTGGTCAGGTCATTTATATATTCGATAAGTTCGGCCTTAGTGTTTCTCCAGGTAAAGTAAGTATACGACTGTGAAAAACCGACCTTGGCCAGCATGTTCATCATCTTGGGCCTGGTAAACGCCTCGGCAAGGAATAGCGCGTCGGGATATTCTTTTTTCACCTCAGCTATAACCCATTCCCAGAAGGCGACCGGCTTTGTATGGGGATTATCCACCCTGAAGATCCGCACGCCCTTATCCGCCCAGAAGGTAAAAACCGATTTTAACTCTTCCCAGAGCTCTTTCCAGCTGTCCGTCCTGAAATTAAACGGCACGATATCTTCATATTTTTTCGGGGGATTTTCTGCGTATTGAATAGACTTATCGGGCCTCCATAAAAACCACTCAGGATGCTCATCTATATACGGATGGTCGATTGAGCACTGGAAAGCGATATCCAGGGCTATCTCCATCCCGTGTTTGTGGGCTTTGGCGGAGAGAGACGCAAAATCCTCAAAGCTACCCAGCTCAGGATGTATCGCCTTGTGCCCGCCCTCTTTGCCTCCCACCGCCCAGGGGCTGCCCGGGTCCGACGGCGCTGCTTTGAGAGCGTTGTTCCTCCCCTTTCTATTTCCGGCCCCTATGGGATGGATAGGCGGGAAATACAAAACGTCAAAGCCCATGCCAGCGATCTCCGGGATCAACTTCTCGCAATCTTTAAAGGTCCCGTGCCGGCCGGCTGAGCCGGAAGTTGAACGGGGAAAGATCTCATACCAGCTGCTAAAAAGCGCTTTGTTCCTCTCAACCTTTACTTCAAGTTCATTGTGATATTGGGCGATAAGGGCCTTATCGGGATATTTCTTCATGAGCAGAAGGAGCTCGTTGCTCAGGGCTGACTTTAGCGCATCCTTGCCCTTATGTTTGATTTTTTCAATATATCCGAATAATTTATCCCTGTCTTTCTTCTCGGCCCTGGCAAGCGCTTCTTCTATAAGGGATGCGCCTATTAAAAGATCTACGGCAACATCCTGCTTTACCGCGATCTTCTTCTGGAGGTCATTCTGCCATGTCTTGAAATGGTCGATCCAGGAGCGCACCGTGTAAGAGTAGGCGCCTTCTTTCTCAATCTTAAAATCCGCAAACCACTCGTCGTTATATCTCAGGGTCAGTTCTTTCTCCTGCCACGTCTTATCCGCATGGTGGGAATAATAAAGGAAGGCTGTCAATTCATCGTGGCCGTCTGAAATAATATGCGCCTGGACATTCACGCGCTCACCCGGCACCCTTTTTATCGCAAATTTCGCGTTGTCCACCTCGGGGATGACATTTTCAATAGTCACCCGCTGCTTGCCCATAATATACGCAGCGCTCTTTTTCTCGACAAGGTGCTTATAGAAATCAAGGGTCTCCTCGGCTATCCCCTTCCAGCTGAAGAGCTCCACTACCCGCTCCCTTGATTTTGCCCCCATCTTTCTTAGCTGATCGGGCTGGTCAATGATCGAGTTGATCGCGCCGGCTAAGTCCTGAGAAAATCTTTCCGGATCGACCGGCTCAAAGTCATTCGCGCCCCTATGCTTGATCGGCACCAATAACCCGGTTTCATTCGGCACGACGATTTCCGGGATGCCCCCTACTTTTGTCGCAACTACCGGGGTCTCGCAGGCCATCGCTTCAATATTGATTATACCGAAAGGCTCATAAACCGAAGGACAGACAAAAAGCGCCGCCTGCGAATAAAGCGCAACGGCATCCGCCTTGGGGACCATCTCCTCTATCCAGATGACTTTATTCTTTGCCTCTTTTTTGACTTTGTTGATGCTGGCTTTCATCTCCTCGGCTATTTCTTTTGTGTCAGGGGCGCCCGCGCACAAAACCACCTGATGCCCCGCCTTGATATGTTTAATGGCGTTTACCAGGTGGATGATCCCTTTCTGCCGGGCGATCCTGCCGACAAAAAGTACATACGGGATCTTCGGGTCTATTTTATATTTATCAAGGACCCCCTTATCTTTGACCGGCTTATACTGGGCAAGGTCAATCCCGTTATAGATCACTTTGATCCTATCAGACGGCACGTTATAAAGATCCCTGATATCCCTTCTCATGGCTTTAGAGACCGCGATGACCCCGTCGGCGTTTTGATATGCGGTCTTTTCGACCCAGGAGCTGGCGTTGTAAGCGGTGCCGAGCTGCTCGGCCTTCCACGGCCGGTGCGGCTCCAGGGAATGGGTAGTCAGGACTAAAGGGACGTTTAAAAACTGCTTAACCAGGAGCCCCGCGAAGTGGCTGTACCAGGTGTGGCAATGCACTATATCGACATCGTCAAGCTCCCCTGAAATAATGATATCCTTAAGCATGGTATCCAAAAACTTATTATGCCGCTGGTCTTTGACCGGGAAATCATACTTGACGTCTACCCCCTCTACGTTTAGGTTTGCCCCCGCAATCTTCTGATTTCCAAAACAAAAGACTTTTACCGAGTGCGCGCCATTGTCGAGCCTGGAAAGTTCGCGGGTCAGATATTCAACATGGACCCCTGCGCCCCCGTATACATTCGGCGGGTATTCGTTTGTCAGTATGGCGATTTTCATTAAATTACCCTCTCTCACATGTCGGTAATTTACGTCGACGTAAATTTCCCGAACTAACTTGCATGAAATTTAAGTCGACGAAGCAAGCAACCCGATTCTCAACTTATAACCCCAGAAGCGCCCTCTACACATCCTCAAAATAGTAAGGCGCACACACCCACAAATCCAGCACGCAATTTACCGCTGCCACAATAAACATCAATCCGATCTCTGCCTTTAATAAATACAACCCGAATATCAAACCGCCGCAGATAAAGTTATTCAGCTGCCAGAAGGCGTGCTTATCGTGCGGATCGACCTTGGCGCGCTTCTGCCGGAATGTTATCGTGGCAAGCCATATCGCGTTTAACAAAAGCAACACCGAAAATGCCCGATAGAATAAATTGTACTTTAGATCCCCCAAAGCATAACACATCCGGAAGAACACAAATGAATGCGCGATTAAAACCGGGATATCAAAAAATACGATCATCCGGGATGCGTTCTTGCTATTCTTGATGAGCTTGATCACAACCCCGACGTTATGGGAAGGCGCGAAAAAGAACCTTATAAGCGCAAGGAGGCTGATCAACATACACAACCAGTAAACGACGCTGTGTATCATAAAACGCTCTGCCACCCGCGCAAATCCCCACGACAAAAGGATCGCATAAACGATCTCTAAAATATAGACAAGCTTATTTCCCTTGATCTCATTTTCAGCCATTAGCCCACCCCGCTATCATATCAAATCCCGGAATCTCTCCCTGAACTCATGGACCCTTTCATCAAAAATAATATCCCGGGCGTTGACCGGCCTCTTTAAGATTATGCCTTTAAGTGATGTGCAGCGGCTCAAGCCCACGTACACCTGGCCGTGCGTAAAAGCGCCCGCCCCTAGGTCTATGACAATATTATCGAAGGTCTGGCCCTGGCTCTTGTGAATAGTGATCGCCCAAGCTAATTTTATCGGATATTGCTCAAAAGTGCCAACGGTTTTTTCTTCGATCTTGTCCTCATCCGAATTATACCGGTATTCGATCTTATCCCAGCTTGATCTTTCCACCTCATGCACGGTGCCGTCTATTGATACTTTTATGGAATCGGGGGAAAGTGCTACGACCTGGGCCAGGGTGCCGTTTACCCATCTTCTTTCGGGGTCATTCCTTATTAAAATTATCTGCGCCCCCTTTTTGAGCCTCAAGACACACTCACCCGGATAAGCCGACTCGTTAAACTCTTTGCTGATAGCAGCCTCATATTGGTATTCCTTGCTGGGCAAGCCGGCTAACCTTTCCTCATTCACCGCATTAGCGCGGTGGTTGGTAGTCGTCAACATGACGCAGCGCTTGGAATCCCCCGGAGTTATTTCCCTTACCCTCTCATTCAAGAGCTCAAGATCGGCATTTATTTGGGTCTTATTCCTGATCTTATTCAATAGATCAATAAATTTGGGGTCTGAATGGCGGTAATTCTTCTCCAATTCCACATAGCGCGGCTTAAATTTATTAAAAACTTTAGCGCTAAAAAAATACGGGGTGCCGTAGCGCTGCTCTAAAACTCCCCGCTCCTCCTCATTTACCACAGGAGCAAGCTGGAACAGATCCCCGAAGAACACCATCTGGACGCCGCCGAAGGGCAGCTTCATCTCGCCGCGGTTGACCCTAAGGGCATAGTCGATCCCGTCCATCAGGTCGGCGCGCACCATGGAGACTTCGTCCACGATCACCGTATCAAGTTTCTTGATGATCGAGTTATTGCGCTTCTTGCGGATATTCTCTTTTTGGATAAGACGCGGAGGAAATCTGAAGAATGAATGGATAGTCTGTCCGCCGATATTTACCGCCGCAACACCAGTAGGTGCCAAAACAGCGACGTTCTTGCCGGTATTCTTCCTGAAATATTTAAGCAAAGTCGACTTGCCGGTGCCGGCCTTACCGGTGATAAAGACGCTTTCATTCGTACGCTCCAAGAGATCAAATGTGCCTACGAACTCATCGTTTAATTCAAGGTTAACCGGCAAAACATTCGCTTCGCTATGCAGCCTATTTCGTTTTTTCATTTGAGCCTATAAATAAATCCGTGAATTTAAAGGCCTTGCCGTCAAAAAGGCCTTTGTCGCTTAATTTTAATTCCGGTATTACAAGTAACGCCATGAATGAAAGGGTCATGTAGGGCGCTCTTAAGTTTGAGCCGAGATCTTTTGCTATACCGGTCATTTGGGAGTATTTTTTCGCCACTATATACCCGTCTTCAACAGACATTAGGCCGGCGACGGGCAGCTTAAGGACCTCCTCACGGCCATCGTAAACAATAGCCAGGCCGCCGCGGTTACGGATGACCAGGTTCACTGCCCGACAGATATCCTTATCCGAAACGCCCACCGCTAAGACATTGTGGGAATCGTGGGCGACTGAAGAGGCGATCGCCCCCTTCTTCAGCCCAAAGTTCTTCACAAAGGCGACTGCGGGTGGCGCGTCTTGGTACCTGTTTACAACCGTTAGCTTTAAAATATCGCGCTCAGGATCAGAGACAACATAACCCCCTGAAACCTTCGGCATAACTTCTAAACTTTTCGTGACCAGCTGGCCGTCTATCGCTTCAATGACCCGGATCGCTCCGCCTTTATCCTTGACCATGAAATCCGCCGTCTTCTTCTTATGGGCGGAGAAATTATTCTTTATCCTGGCCGGCTGCCTCTTGATCAGGCTTTTACCGTTCTCGGCAACCAGCCTGCCGTTTATATAGGTTTTAAGTACGCGGAAATCCTTGAGATTATCAACAACCAGAAAATCGGCGTAATCGCCTTTTTGCAGCAAACCAACCTTAAGCCCATAATGCTTTACCGGATTGTATGTCGCACAGCGCAAGACCGCAAACAAATCATACCCTAACGCCAGGGCCCTTTTGACCATCTCATTGATATGCCCCTTGACCAGATCATCCGGATGTTTGTCATCGCTGCAAAACATGCAATAATCGGGGAACTTCCCGATCAAAGGATGCAAGGTGTCGAAATTCTTGGCGGCTGAGCCTTCGCGGATAAGCACCTTCATCCCTAAATTTATCTTCTGAAGGCCCTCTTCGTATCCGTAAGTCTCATGGTCAGTACTCATTCCGGCCTGAACATATTTCTTAAGGTCCTCTCCCGTTAAGCCCGGGGCATGGCCGTCTACGGGATGCGCATTATTTCTTGCCATGGCTAGTTTTGCCGCGACTTCGGGGTCGCCAAATATAACCCCGGGATAATTCATCATCTCGCTCATATAGCTTAATTCCCGGCGCTTGAGCAACTGGTCTATGGCCTGCGCGTCTATCTTTGCGCCTGAGGTCTCAAACTCCGTTGCCGGGACGCATGAAGAAACCCCGAAATTAAATTTAAACGGAACGGTCTTTGCATCTTCCAGCATATAATCAATTCCCGGGATTCCCAATACATTGGCTATCTCATGGGGGTCGGAGACGGATGCGACCGTGCCATGGGCCACCGCAAGCCTGGCGAACTCCGAAGGGACAAGCATTGAACTTTCTATATGCACGTGGGCGTCAACCAGGCCTGGGATGATATACGTATCGTACTTATTATCATTCTTCTCAATATCCTTTATCTTCTCCCCTTCTACGACCAGAGTGCCCGGATAGACCGCGGAATTCACCACATCCACGATATTGCCGGAGATCTTTAGCGCTTTGCTTTCCGCCAATGACTGCGAATGCAGGCAGACTACGCCTACAAACATAAAACAAGCGATAAGTTTACTTAGAATTTTACTCATACTCATAAAACTCGAGGAAGTTTCTAAAACTTGAAAAGATCTTTCAAACTATTCCCTAAATCATCCACGCTCTTCTTGATATCATCCGCCGCCTTCTGCAGATCCGCCTCAGTAGTATTACCGGCCTGGCTTGCCTGAGGCTGCTGTTGTTGGCCTTGCGCCGGCTGTGGCTGGGATTGAGGTTGACTTTCGGCCTGCGCGGGCTTTTGCTCCTCCAGGGTAATCTTGGGCGCAGACTGCTCGGCGGCCGGCGCGGCAACCGGAAACTCCGAGCCGGAGTACGGAATCTTTCTTAAAATAGCATAAAGGATGGCTTTGGGGTCGGCGTGCCAGCTTTCTTCCTGGCCACCTGCTTCCGGATCAACAGTAATCGTAATCCCTACATTTGCCGCTACGGCCTGAAGCCTGTAACTACGCGGTCCCCCTTTATAGCTGGGCGGCACCCTAATATAAAATATATGATAGGAACCGTGGAATTTGCGCGGGACATCCTGGGTCAGATTCCATGTTCCTGTTTTTTCATTATAGGCGTTCTTACAAGTCTCCCTGACATTTTTGTCCAAGAGGTTATCGGGAACGTTATCTTCAACGATTACGGCCCGCTCTCCTGTGCCTGTCCTGCTGTAATATTCTCCGTATTTTATATTTTCCACCATATCGGATAGCAGCCTGAATTCGTCATATTCAGCCGATTTTCTGGCGATCTCCTGCAGCACCTGAGGGCCTAGCTCTTTTTTCGCCGTTGAAACATACGCTCTCCTGGTCACAGACAACTCAAGATACCATACGCGGCCGATCTCCTTCCAATCAAAGGTACCGTCAGGCTTTTTGTTTATTTTCCTGTTAAAACTAAAAGCGCCTCTGCAGGTATCTTGATCGAGTTCGCTGTCATTCTTCTTCCAGACATCAAAGAAATCACTTTTTTCTACTTTTAAATCATCGCTAGCCAAGCTCATAATGTATGCTTCAGCCGCGTCCCAGAGGGGTTGGACTGAACCTTCATAAAATTCAAATCCCCCTTCTGTGGAACCGCCCGAGAGCTCCTCTTCCGTGACCGCGTATTGCAGATCGGGGGTGTTCTGGAATTTTCCGGTTAGCTCGATCTTAACTTTAGTCTTATCCTTGGGCGCTTTAACCTGGAAATCGGCCGACTTTAAAGTAGGCTTGCCTCCTCCGGGGGCATCACCGTAATCCTTGACCTGGGGAGACTCATTGCCTACGGTGATCCTGACCTTTACGTCCTTGGCGGTCTCCACGGCTTTATTCAAGACAGAAACAGAGATCAGGTAATAATCCTTCTTCTGTACGACATTGGGCACAGCCTGAAGTGCTGAAAATGACGCGCGCCAGGCGGTGTAGATCCTCTGCGCCGCCCGGTTAAAAGCCAAAGAGGCGTCTTGAATGTAATCACCTGCGTTATATTGAGTCTCTTCAGCCGCGCTTACAGCCAGGTTATATATCGAATCCAAGGCCTTGGAATCGGGCTTGGGCTTGTTTATATCTACTGCTGGATTCTGCCAGCCTGCGGGCAATCCGGCAAGATCATACGGCGGCGCGGTCCTAATGGCCCCGGCCATCCCCTCCCACAAGACATGGCTGGATGAGGCAACATAGGTAGTGGTCAGGAGATTATCCGCGACCCGGGTATAATCATAGTAGCCGTTGTAATACCAGGGATCGAACCAATCCAGCCTGGCGTTGGATTTGAGGAAATCTTTGAAATTTTCTATCTGGGAACGGAAATTATTATCGTGGTTGGCCGATTTATAGGCCAGGCGCATGGAGATAAAATACTTTTCATCAAGGGGGATGGGCTCCTTATCGTTTTTATGGCTTTCATAGAGGCTCAAGACCGCATCCTTCGAGAGGCCGGAGACATGAAAAGGCACATGCATATCGGCGATAAAATGGGCGCACCAGGCAGCCGGCTCCGCCGCTTCAAGGTACCTTCCCTTTGCCAGCTCGCTCACAAGAAGAGAGTATTTTGTGGCGGCGGATTTGGCCCCGTTGGCCATGCCCGCGGGGTAGCTGAACTTAGGATTGTAATAATGCTCGCTGAACTCCGTCACGCCCTCCCCGTCCGGACCGTTGGTCGAGCCCTCAAACTGCGATATGCTGGGGAATGTCGGGAATCTATCTTTTTCAAAAGCAGGGTCGGCCTCCAGCAGCTCATAGGCCTTCTTGGCTATCGCGTAATGGGTATTAAAACCCGCCTTGGAGCCCCAGGAATAAGCCGCTGAAACCCACCCAAACAAAAGTAAACCCGCGATCACCAATGAAAAAGTCTTATGCTTTAACGCCATTTTGATCCTCCTGATAAAATTTTACAAACCGATTGCCGTGATCTGATAAGAAAATTTATATCCCTGCCCTGCGGCCATTGCTTCGATTTGTTTTCTTACCGCCCCGAAATCAAATTTATATTCATAAGTCTTGCCGAACAGATTAGACTGCTCCTGGATAGACCCCTGGCGCCCGGACATCCCGGTTTTATAAACCCCCGCCTTGAACCCGAAACCCGGGGACATATTATCCATATCCCCGCCCATGGACAAGCCCGAACCCGACTCTTTGAGCATTTCGGTAAATTTGACTTCTTTTTGCTCGTCATTTATCCTGAATTGGGCGATGTATTCCAAAGTCTTCAAGGACATGAACGCCTTACGCTGCGCTACCATGATCTTAAAGGTATACACGCCCTTCTTTTCGCTCAACTGCGTTCCGTTCTTTTCCGCCAGCTGCTTAATATCGTCTAATATGGGCATTTTACTCCTCGCGACTTCTAAACCCAGAAACGTCCCCTAGTTTTAGGGTGACACCTTGGGGAACGTCCCCTAAACTTACCCGCCTATGGAGCAGGTACCGCCGCCCAGCTTTGTTTTGTAAAGATTCTTATTGTAAGGAAGCTTCATCAACAGCATCCCCATAAGGCAATTATCGCTTAAGCCCGAATAGATCAAGCCACAACAGATAAAAACAGGGATAAAGATAAACGCCCAGTGCACCAGCCAAGCAAGGATTATCCCCAAAAGCACCAGGCTTCCGGCTATCAGGCGCACCTGCCGCTCAAGCGAAATACCGCCCACGCCTTTTATTACGGAGAGCCACTCCTTCTGCCAACGCTCCATCCCGCCCTGCATCACCTTGACCCCCTGGATCCCCGACTGCATCAGCATATCGGCGGCCATCGGCGAACGGTTGCCGGAGTGGCAGAGTACGATATAGCGGTTTCCGGACGAGGACAGCTCATTCATCCTTGCCCCAAGCATGTCTATCGGGATATTCAGCGCATCTTTAATATGCACCTGGCTGAACTCCAACGCCGAACGCACATCCAATAGCTGTATCTTGGAGTCCTTCGCCAAAGCCTCCTGCGCCTGTTTGGGCGCGACCATCTCCAGCGTTGCCGCCTCGCCCTTACGGTTGACCCGGATAATATTATCGATATTAAAAGGCTTGGGGATGGTTTTTGAACGCATAAAATTGACAAAAGCCGCCTTATCGGATTCCTTCATAAAAGGATTATCGCGCTTCTGAATGGCGATAGTGGATGATTTCTTGCCGTGGTAATCGTGACCGGGGAAGACTACCGTCCCATCGGAAAGTTTTTTAAGCCTTTGCAAAGTATCAAACATGGATTCGGGAGAGCCGTTCTGAAAATCCGTGCGGCCCACGCTGCCGATCATGAGGACATCGCCTGTAAATAACCTGCCCTCAGCCGAAAGGCTCACCGCGTCATCCGTATGCCCCGGGGTGTAGATGGCCGTAAGGCTCATATCGCCGATTTTTATGACGTCGTTATCCTTAAGCCGGGAATCGGCGACGCTTGACTCGGCCTTCTCATGCATCAAAACCTTCGCCCCGGTCTTATTCTTTAACACCGCCGCCAGGGAGAAATGATCCGCATGGGTGTGGGTATCCACTATGTATTTTAAGCTCAGACCGTTTTTCTTAAGGTAACCTTCGTAATCCTCCAGCAAGCTTATGTGGGGATCGACGACCAGCGCCTCCTTGCCTGAAGATATGATATACGAATAACAGCTGCCTGCCGCGAATTGCTTAAAGTTATTCATTTAAATTCTCCTTAAAATTCCGACCCTAACTACCCATTAACGCAGCCAAAATAGCCTTATCTTCAACCTTGTCCAGGCCCTTTATGACCTTCGCCTGCCACTTCTTAGGGATTGATTCAAATACACGCCTTAACTTCGCAGATTCCCCTTTATTGATAAGCGCTTTCAATATTTCGATGGCGGTAGCCCTGTCCTTGGCCGCCTTATCCTGCTTAAGCCGCCTCTGGTAAATTATCAGCTTATGCAGGGCGAAATTAGCCGGATGTGGCAGATTCAGATAAAAGTTCTCGACCTTGACCCTGATAGTATTAGCGGATAGAAAACTAAGGAACCTCAATGCCACCGCATTCATGCCCAATTTTGACAGGCGGACCGGCTTATCGGTCCCCTTTCCTTTCTCCGGAACCAGAAATTCAAGGAGAAGATCAGGATGATCCAACTTAATATAACCAGCCTGGCCTTTCATCGTTGTAACAAACCCCAGATCATGAAGCAAAGCCGGAACATTTACTTCGTGCCTTATAGACTGAGGATTATCTATCAAGAAATCAATGTCTCTTGTCTTAAGAACAGCCGGATCAATATACGGAGTGCCGGAAAAGTAGTCCTTATAAAAATAAACACACCAACTGCCTATCAGGATCATGCTATCAAGGATATCGGCCTTCTTGAAGCGCCTTAAGATCTCAAAACAAAGCTTATATTGGCTCTCTTCCACGCAATGCCCCTTTAAGGAATTTTATCTGCTTCTTGACCCGGGATAACAGGTTCCTGTACTTTGCCCGCATCGCCTTTGCTTCTTTAAACCTGTCCAGTTCATCTTGCGGGACCTTTCCCTTATAAATATACTTAACCTTTTTGCCGACACGCTTTACTAGGTAGAAATAACTATGACCCCGGATCTTCTTTAATACAAGACAGCCCTCGGGTAAATTCTTGAGAGCCGCCTCATACTCTTTCTTCATCCGAAGTGAGTTTTCAAGCTCTTCAGCCAACACTCCCTTTATTACGCCTCTCATCTATCCTCCTGTTACCTAACAAGCACATTAATAGTATACTTTGTTGGGTAACGGATGTCAAGAAAAATTGTTACCTAACAAATAACCAATAATACAGTTATTGTTAGGTAACGTTTGAATTTCACGTTCCTACTTCAGAATCAGTTCGGAAGACGCTATACTTAACATTACCCGCCCGCTTCCTTCATCGCCTTGCTGTAAGTACAATAATCGCAATCCGCACCGGGCGCGGGGATCTCAAGCACCATCAAACATTCATATTTACCCTTTATTTGCCAATCCCTTTACGCGTTCAGCCGCTAAGCTTCCGGCCCGGGAGCTTCTTACCTCTTCCCCGTTAGTAAGCATTTCTATAAACTTGAGCAGGCCGGCCATTAAGGCTGCGGATATAACGCTATGTTCTATTTTTCGTATCTCGTGGGATACATCGGACTCCCCTTTCCTTCTTTCAACTCCATGTAAATATCCCGCTATTATAAATATGGGAGCGACAAAACCGAGGAGCATCCTGCCAACGGCCACGCATAATGCGAGCCATTTATGCTCCCAATTCAATCTGAATGCCTGGACAAGGTGATAAGCAATAGCGATCCAGAAAAGCCATAGAAATTTCTCATTTTGTATGAAGAACCCGATTATGATCCCCAATACAGGTATAAACATCAACCCCGTATCAATAAAATCATTAAAGAATACTACCTCGAGAGTATAGGCCTTTACTACTGCCAGGATCGTCATGGCAATGACAATAAGTATAATGATCCATGTAATAGTGCCTCCCCATTTATCCATCAGCGATGGCTTTGTATGCGTTACTGACGTCATGGCAGGCGCCTCCTCAGAAACAGCCTGTGCTTCAATCTCTTCCGGGGGCCCCTGCTCCTCGACACCTGTTTCAATCACAGGTGCCTGGACCGGCCGGCTCTCCGGATAAACAGCCTGCGGTTCAATCTCTTCCGGAGGCTCTTGGTCCTCAACAATTGTTTCAATCGTAGGCGCCTGGACTGCCTCTTCCTTTAATAAACCGGTCCTGATCAGATACTCGCTTGAGATCTCATGGCCCTGATACCAATACCTGCCGCTGCAATCAATATATGCCTCCGGATTGCTGGCAGAATATCCGGCGCAATCCCCGCTATACTTTACCAAAGTCCCCGGCTGCGGCCTTGATTCAGCGGTGCCGGTTACTGCAGGTGCGGATGCATTAACCTCCTGAGCCCAGGCGCATGGGATCATTATTAACCCTATGGCTAAAACCAATAACACTACTTTCTTCATCTTACCCTCCCGCTTCCTTCATCGCTTTGCTGTAAGTGCAATAATCGCAATCCGCGCCGGGCGCGGGGATCTCTGGGCTCATCAGGCATTTGTGCATATCCATGATCACCTGCTCGACCCAGGAAGGATCGCCCACATAAGGGATTATCTTGATATCAAACTCAAGCTTGGCGTCAAAACCCGGCCTGTCGGTTACGCCGTTGCAATATACGAAGTAACCTGTCGGTGAAACTTTAAAGCCGTTCTTGGCAAACAGCCATTGGTAGATCTCCATCTGCCTCTTATAGCCGATCTGCCAATCCGCATCCAGGGTTACTTCCTCATCCTTGGACGTGCTTTTGTAATCTACGATAAAGATTTGTCCGTCGGGCCCGGCCCAGATATCATCTATCCCACCTGTGATCAAAAGGTTGGTCGGCGCATGCAGATACTCTATCCCTCCCCGCAGACCATCCCGCCACAGATTTAATTTCTCATGCTTAAAAGGCAAGGCCTTAATACCGAAGGCCTCCATCAAAGGATGAATAGTCTGATTCTCGCGGTGCAGGTCGAACTCTTTCTTTAAGAGCTTATCCACCGCAGAATTTAAGGAGAACGGATACCCCGGCGGCTGCCCCACCCCCAGCCTTTTGTCCAGATAAAAACACCGCGGGCAATTTACAAACAGCTCGATCTTCGTGCGGCTTATCTTAAAGGGTGATTTGCTCTGCGGATCAAACAGCCCCTTCGTCCTTCTTCCCTTGTAATATTTCGACACTTAATTACCCCTCCCAACTTTTAAAACCCAGAAGCATCCCCAAGTTTTAGAAACTATATTTTAAGATTAACGATCCCCCGGCCTCGCAATAACCTTCTTTTAGCACTGTATTTAAATCGGCGAGCAGTGTTATATTCTTCTTATTAAAAAACTCCAGCCGCACACCGAGATCAAAACTCGAGGGCGCGGGCCTATAGCCCGTAGTCCGGAAAGATGTCCCCCCTCCTGCAAAAGAGGCCGATGTCTCTTGTTTATCATTGATCACATCGTAAAAATAGCGCAAGCGCACTTCCGGAGTAAAAAGCATATTCTCGGTTTCAAAAGCGCGGCTGATCCTAAGGCCCGTACCCAGCTGCAAGGTGTCGTAATTCTGCGCGTCAACGCTTAAGTTCAATGAATCGGCGCCCGTCTCCGTATATTTGGCAACGCTTAGATGCGTATAGTTTATCGCCAGTAGCGGTGTAATATCGCAATTCTTATTCTTAAACTTATAACCACTTTCTAAATAACCTGAAAACTGCTGGCCGCTGTAATCAGAGCTGGCGGTCCTGCTTATGCTGCCTACATCAATACTCCTGGAGCTGTCATAATCGTTATAACCATAAGTTAATACCCCGTCCAGAATATAAGGGCGAACCTTTCCTTCATATTCACCATAGAGCCCTGTTTGATAACTTGTTATTCCGGTGCGGCCGCAGTTATCCTTTGACCGAATCCGGCCCCAGCCAAAGCCCTGGGCTAACCCTAAACGCAAACTGTTATCCATAAAACTGCGATCAATACCGATAACCTCACCCCACAACCTTGCCAGATACCCATTGCTTAAGCCGCGCTCGCCCTGATGGACATAATCTCCGTAGGCCTGCGCCCAGACATCATTTCTAAACGGGGCATCCTGGGATGATGCATCCTTATCTTCTGCTACCTTTGAATCCTGGAGGCGTAAAACCGTCGTCCCCACAAACTGGCTCAGCGCGCCGTTTGTAGCGCTGATCAATCCTCCGTCAGCAGTAGGGCTCAAGGTGTTCTCGGAAGACGCAACCTCGGACGGAGATAAATTACCAAGCGTATCAAGAATAGCGGTCATGTCCGCGGAAGGATCATCGATATTATCAAGGACGGCCCCGACAGCCGCGGAATTAGAATTAGACGCGGTATGCTCAAATCCGGTTGCGCTGCGGTTTGCGATAAGAACAAGATTCCCGTCCGAACCAGAACCGGAAAATGTTACATACTGGTTGCTTGAAGTGATCGTACCGGGTACATTCCCTATACCCAACCCTCCGGTGTTCAAGATCTTAAGGGCCGCGTTATTAGGTATATACCCGCCAACGTTAACATTAACCGCGCTCCCTGCATTTACCACCGCGGCAGCGCTCGATGTGATCCTACCGAAATCTAAAGTCGAATTGGCAGCGAGTTTCAGCGTGGTGCCTGCTGCCTGCGTATAGGCTCCGAGGACGGTCAAGGTGTTCGCTCCCACATCAAGAGTGGTCGCGGTTATATCGCCTCCTATGGTGGCGCTTCCGCCCTCAATAGTGATCGTGCCGGCCGTCGCAGAGGCTCCCGCCCCCACGATAAACGATGAAACCCCGTCCATCGTAAGTTTATCCGTATTAAAATGTGAACCGGCATCCGATATTGTAAGGCCTGGGCGATAGCTGGCATCTTCGCTTCCATCAATGGCAGTCGAGTCTGCCGTATAGGTCTTGCCCGCCAGATTGAATATAACCGGGCCGCTGGCTACAAACAGCCTCTTGTTATGGGCGCCTGCCGCAAAATTAACTGTTGATGTTGTGGCAGGGCCCCTATCAAAAACCGCGGTATCTGCCGCTGCGGGGACAGTACCGGGATCCCAGCTGGAGGCAGCGGCAAAACTTCCCGAAGCCACTTTCCATGTATAAACGGGATTAGCCAATAAAGTAATAGTATACGCCGCAACGCTCCACGTGGACGTATGGGGGTTATACAGGTGATACTCGACAAAGATATTTCCATCGGTCACCGTGTATGATGAAAAACCATACTCAGTATCATTGAAATAGGTAGGGACTAACCTAGGATCGTGTTCACCGGTTATCGGATTTATCTTTGCGCCGCCATTACCGAGCACATTCTGGTAAATGGGGTTTCCGCTGTCATCAAGAGCAATCCCAACCTGCAGATTGTGCACGTGCCCCGTCAAATACATCCCTACGCCATTAGCGCCGAGAGAATTCCAGAATGCATCGCGGGCGGCAAGGCCTTCAGATGAATCGCCGTAAAATCCGCCTTCCTCAACATCAACCGAAAACACCGGCTCATGCGCCATAACAAGGGTATACGGCCGGGGAGCGGTTTTACTAAGCTGCTTATCCAGCCACGCCTGGTCTATTTCATAATAGTTCCTATTGCCTAACGGCGTTTGATGATAATAAAAATACTGGTCTAGCGTAACTACGCGAACATTTTTAAGTTTAACATCCCAGCTATACCCCACCTGGTTATCGCCAGAGCCGTTATCCGGGCCGTTCTGAGGAACGGTTGAGCCGAAAGCGTCAAAATAAGCCTGCTTTAAACTGGGTATCGTAGGATCGTGATCCGACGCATAATTTTCGTGGTTGCCCCGCACCGGATAGATGGCGATACCGGCGTCAGAAAGCGGTTTCATAATCTGCTTCCAATTCGCAAATTGAGTTGCATACGGGATCCTGGGATTATTGACATCCGGCGTATCGCTCAGAGCATCGCCGTTTACCAGATCGCCGCCTACCAGCACAAAACTCGGATTAAGCGTCTTTATTTCGGAAACTATGGCGGGGAGATATTCGCTCGCGCCTGTAGTTGTACTGTCTTCACCGCGGGTGTCACCCATCATGACAAACTTCCATGAAGCTTCGCCAAAGGCGAGGCGGCACAATAAAGGGCTGCAACACAGCGCCACTATAAAAATCAGGATAATCGATGTACGCATCGCGATTAGAAACTCCAATAGTTTTACGACAGAACAGTAAACACAGCCGGGACTAAGACCGGGCTGATCACGATATGGATAAAAGTAAGCAAGGTCGTGATCTTGGGGGCGCAATTGTACCGCGCGGCAAAGACCGGGCCCAGGATCGCAGCAGGCATAGAGCTGATGAGGATCAAGACCTGCTTATTCTCCGCGCTGACGTTCAAAGCGCCTGCCATCAGATTATTAAACCACGGCTGAAACAGCATCTGGATGATAACCGAGACCGCTACCAGCAACCACAGCCCGCTGGCCGGCAGGAAGGAAAGCTGCAAACCAAGGATCACGGCTGAAACGACCACCATGGACCCCTGTATCATCTTCAGGGCCTCCATTATAGTAGAGACAAAAGGCGCACCTATCGGAATATCGAAACGGGACAAGATCAACCCCGCGACTACCGCCAGAAATATAGGCGACAAAAAATACCGCCTCGCCAATTCTTTGAGATCCTTACCCGCCTTAAACGCCTCGCCGAAGTACATCGCTACAATGGGGCAGAAGATAAAGATAGGCAGGCCCACCCCGAGCTCGCTTATGACGATCCCCTCCGCAAGCGCTTTGGGGTTATTCAGGAAGGCGTACTGTATTATAGGATATCCTATCAGCGCCGAGGAACCGAAGGACGAAACGATCATTAACGCGCCGATATTCTGGCGTTCCAGTTTCAGGAGGGTCCCTGCCAGCCAACTTAGCGCCAAAGAAACCACGCCTGAGAAGAGCATGATCAGGACCGGATAGACGCTTGCACCCGATAAGCGGTTCGTCCAAAGCTGATAAAAGACGGTGACGGGCAATACAAACTGGACAAGCAGCCTTTCAAACAGGCGGCTATCCTCCTGTTTCAATACCCCTCTTACTTTCAAAATGTACGCCGCCAAAACGATCAGCCCAAACGCAACCACAGTCTCTGCTACATGCAACCCTACTGGTGACATAAATTAAATTCCCCTCTATTACGTGTCTGGAATTTACGCCGAAACCGATTTTTGGTTTCGGCGGATCATTCCGCCCATAAAAATTGAACCGTCCCCTTTATTTCTTTAATCAAACAGCACATCCGGATTCAGCTCCCCCGGAGAATGCCAGACGATATTGTATTTCTCTTTTAAAACCTGCTGCTTCTTAGCCCAGAACCCGAAACAATACCCCATGCGCCCCTTAAGGCCGGGAAATTCCTGGTCCATCAGGGTTTCGACCTCTGCTTCGGCCTTTTCAAATATATCTTTATATTTAGGGTCGCGATCTTTGATATCGCAATTCAACCCGCTTTCTTCATCCTTATAATAATCCACCCCCTCCTTGTAAGGGAACGCGGACTCCTCGTCATCCTCCCACTTCTTATTCATTGCCGCCGCGGCCTCTTCGCGCGTGATCATCCCCAGCTCGACCTTAGCATCCCTGAGGGCTTTACCAAGGTTTGACACAAGGTCGTCGTAGCGCATGCGCTCCCTGGCCTGCCGGTATACGCTCTCGTAAAAAGCCAGCTTGTCTTCTTTGGAGGCGCTGAAGCGCGGCCAGATCTTCTCGCCGTCTTTCTTGTACGCCTCCGTTATGGCCTTCAGATTGTGGATCTTATCCGCGCAGGCAATGACGAGGGCGCCGTCCGAGGCGGTCTTCAAATGCTCAAGATAGGCATCCTTGCGCTTGGCCCAGGGGTCATCGGGGTTTTTATCGGAAACCTCTTCCACCATCTTCACTATCTCCTCCCCGAAGATCTCCCGCAATTTATCCCGGCCGAAATCCGTATCCTCCAGGACATCATGCAGTATCGCCGCGCAAATGGTCGCTTCATCGCTGCCGGCACCGGATACGATCATGCCTACGGCAATAGGATGCACTATATAAGGCGTGCTCCCGTCACCTTTTCTTTTCTGGTGGATGTGCGCAACCGCTGCGACTTCTATGGCTTTGTCGATTAGGGGAGTCATTTATACCTCGGACAAGGTTTGGTTTTAAAAGGATAAAAATCGTCGATATCCATATTCTCCCGCTGGATGTAGAGATCGCGGTTAAAGAGGCGCTCGCTGCAGTAGAATATCGGGCAGGCGCTTTCTCTCAGGAGCCTTTTATAGACGGTCAGGTTAAACGGAAACATTAGGTCCAGCGAATCCGGGTCGCGCTCCTTAAGGGCCATCTGAATTCTATTCTTACTGATTTTTTTAAGGTCTGTTTTGCGGACTACTTTGGACTTAAAATTGCAACAGTTGCGGCAGGAGTATTTCATGTAAGTATTCTATACCCGCCGCCGCAGCCTTGTCAATAGATGTTGCCCCTAGGCCTTGCCGGGGACATTGCCTACTTCTCAACCTTGAATCCGGTTATCTTTTTCTCTTCAACCTTTGGCGAAGAGAGAAGTTGCTTTATTGCTTCAAAGATAAGCCTTATCTTGTCGTCATGATCGGCGTATTTCTTCTCTAGCGCTTCGATCTTATCGGCAAGACCCTTATGCGTAAGCAGCAATTCTTTGAGCCTTATGAAAGCCCTCATAATCTGGATATTCACTCCGACTGCCCGCCGGCTCTTCAAAACTCCCGAGAGCATCGCTACACCTTCTTGCGTAAACACATAAGGAGTATATTTAGGATACTCGCCTCTTCCGGGTGACGGAATTGAACCTTTGTCTAAGGTCACAAATTGTGACCTTAAAGATTGGGCTTCTTCCCAGGTCAATTTAAACATAAAATCTTCGGGGAAACGTAATATATTCCTTTTAACCGCCTGATTAAATACTTTTAGCGGAACATTATAAAGTTTCGCTAAATCCTTATCCAGCATCACTTTCTTACCCCTTATCTCAAAAATCTTGGTCGCTATCACTTCTATTGCCATTTTCCTGTCATTCATTATCCCACCTCCTACCCTAATAGACGAAGGAAGTGGGAAAATCTAACGGAAATAGTTTTCCTTCTCAACTTGAGGTCACAAATTGTGACTTCAAGTTTATAACTCATTGATATAATTAATGATGGATAAAATGCGCAAAGAAACTAAGGTCACAATTTTTGGCCCTAAAGAACCGGCCGCAAATTGCGACCAGTTCATTTAAGCTATCACAATATGTGATACCTTTAACTTGATATTCCAAAATGGAATATCAAGAAAGGAAACTTAATAAATCTAAGGTGCCAAATTGGCACCTTAGAAAGAAACTTACGAAAGTAGTTAGGACAGAATAGACTACGGACTTGAGGTGCCAAATTGGCACCTCAAGTTGAACTAGTATGTTCCAAAATGGAACGTACTGCTGGTTCGAATACGGCTACAAGTAGGTATGAATGGACTTAGAATACGGTGGGCTGAGCACCTTGGGGAACGTTCCTCGGCACTTGCCATCTGCCGTAGTTATCCGGAATTTCCGGATAACTGAATTCTTCTCCTAATTGGGGACGTTTCTATTTATTCTTTTATAAAGTTATATTAGAAACGTCCCCAATTTTACTTAAGGCGCTTTAACCCGATCCCCTTATGGAGTATCCGGTCCCGGGAAAGTATATCTATTGCCTGGAGGGCAGCTTTCTTGACCTCTTCCTTCTCTATCCCGTGGAGACACTTAACAGACCTGTCAAAGGAAGGCTTAAATTCAAACTTCATAACGCTTCAATGTGCTTCTTGGCTTTTTTGGCGGTCTTGTACGCTTTGCCTTTGGCGGAGGCCAATTTCTCAATCTTTGCCCATTCGCCGGGAGCATAAGGCGATTCTGCCGTGACCTTGCAGAGCTGCATGACAACGCCATCCTTGCTTAAGCCAAAGGCCAAAGATGATCCGGTCTCGGCGTGCAAAAGCTTCCTTATGCGATTGGGAATAGTAACCTGGCCCTTTGAAGTAATTTTTGCTGTCTCGATTATGGTCATTTTAACACTCCTTTCTTACTTCCTTACATCCTTACTTTCACTTAAAGTATAACCTATTGGATTGTGATTGTCAAGGCAGTCTTTGTGTAATTAGGGACGTTTCTATTTATTCTTTTATAAAGTTATATTAGAAACGCCCCCAATTTTAATTAAGTACTATGTCCCCGGATTACCCTAAACTGGAACGAAATGGATACAGAGTCGCGATTTCAAGGCACTGGCTATTTTTGCGAGGGTGCTAACACTAAACTGCAGATTCCGGGTATCCTCCAGCCTTGAAATAGTCTGCTGGGTTGTATTAAGCTTTCTTGCCAGCTCGGACTGCGAAAGGCCCCTCTTCTTCCTTAATTTCCCGATCTGGTAGGATATCCTTAACCTCGCCACCTCTTCATCGTAGGCCTTCCTGAACTCCGCGCTTTTCTTGTACTCTTGCTCGATATGCTGGCTAACCGTCCGCAAATAGCGTACTTTCTGCTTATTTTTCATCTTAACCCCCTCACTCTATCGTCTTTAATTTTAATATCCCTGCGTCATATTGCCTTTGAAAGTCCAACATCCTTTTCCTGGCGGCGAGCTTATCGGCCTGCGGTATCGAGCCGGTGGTCTTAAAAAATCCATGCAGCAAAATTATATAATCCCGGAACATATACGCGTAAATCACCCTGACTTTACTTCTTGCAAACTGGATCCTAAGCTCCCAAAGGCCGTCTTCAATTATATCTATGTAAGGCCGGCGCAGCTCGTGCCAATGCTCCTCCAGAAAATCGATCCTTGCTAATATTTTTGCCTTGGTTTTATTGTTTAAACTATTCAAGAACTCTTCAACGGGCCTCTGGGCATTCTCGCTTTCGTAATACACCGCTTTCTTCAAACGCATCTTTCGCCGGACTCCAATTAGAATATACACTATTATTAGTGTATATTCAAGGGTTATTTTTTAGCCTCTTCTACTCTAATAGACGAAGGAACTGGATAAATCTAACGAAGATATTTTGGGGGATTTGGGACAAAGAAAAGGGGCACTTTCTTAGATCTTCAAGGAAAGTGTCCCCGGATGTGGATAGGGAGGCGCACAGAACTACTTTAAAATAATAAACTTAGGGTGCGGTAGGGTGGCACCTTGGGGAACGTCCCCCGTCATGCAAAAAGGGCTGAACGGTTAAGTCCAGCCCCTGCGAAAAGCAGTTACGATTTCGGTAAAAACATTCCGAAAATCAATAAATACTATTTTTTAGTCTTAAGCAAATAGCTACCAATTCCGATAAACGCTGCACTAATAAGCAAAATAACTACCAGGGCAGCTATAACACCCTGCATATAACCTGGACCACCGCCTGACCCTAATCCTTGAAATAAAAATTGTAGTATTCTAACGCCACCAAATGATATTCCTATTATTACCAAAGTCCAACCAATTAGTTTCTTTACCATTTTGTGTCCTCCTTTCAATTATGCAATTCAAGTTTTATTATATCACAAATTCCAAAATTGTAAGCAATTCAGTGTAATTGGGGACGTTTCTATTTATTCTTTTATAAAGTTATATTAGAAACGTCCCCAATTTGTGCCCCCTAGGATGGGATTTTGAGGCTATGATATTTTTACTTCTTCACCGCAGTGAGGACAGATACAGATTCCCCTCTTCTCATCCACCCACTCAATATCCTGGTCCAGAGGGATCGTGCCGCCGCAATCGGGGCATTCGGCGGTGTTCATCAGCTCATCGCCGCCTTCTAAGAAGAAATCGTCAAGATCGTCGCTTTTCATATTCTAAACTAAATAACCCAGCCTGCGTAATTCGACTGCGACTTTCTCGCGCTGGTCGCCCTGCAGCTCGATTGTGTGATCTTTTACCGTTCCGCCCGTACCAAAGGTACTCTTTAACTGCTTAGCCAACTTCTCAAGCTGCGCCCGGCTTAGCGGCAAGCTATAAATTATGGTTACGCCCTTATTTTTCCTACCCGCGGTCTCATGCCTTATCTTCACCTTGCCGCTGGTTTCAGGTATAGTGTTCATCCGCACCTTACGGCAGACGCACTCCTTGATCGGCTGAGAGCAATCAGGGCAAATTGAGCCCTTGTCAGTGGAATAAATGAGACGGGAATCAGCAATATCTTTCATATTTTATTGGGGACTAAATTCCCCGCTCTTACTTCAGGGAATTTACGCCGAAACCGCCTTTTGGTTTCGGCGGATCAATCCGATTCTCAGCCCTAAGGGTTTAATGGAAACGGTCTTAATGGGTTATTTCTTTTTTAACTTGTTAATTAAGCGGATGATAAAATAACATAAACAAACAAAGACAAGAAAGTTTCCTGCGAATATACACGTAAGTGGTTTATAGTATAGCCCAACTATTTCTGATTCCGGAAGCTGTTTCAACAAATCGGGATGAGCAGCCCCAAATCTCATAGATTCAACATGTGAATGCACGCCATATAAACGCAATGCAACCCCCAACAACATCAACAGGAAAACTAGCCCCTCTATAGATATAACCCGCTTGATTATTTTATTGTCCATTACTTCTCCTTTAATGTTTTTAGTAGCCGGCGTTGCGAAAGAAATCCGGCCACCTATTGGGGATCAGCTTTGTAACATATTGAAAATTATATAATTAGAACGCAATAGCCTGGCACCTTGGGGAACGTCCCCCGTCAACACTAGTTTTAGTGTCACAGTAAAATGTCACAGTATGTCACAGTAGCGTGTCACAGTAGTTTTCGGCAGGGGCGGATCAGGAAAACCTGGAAACGTCCCCTAGTTTTAATTTCTTGGCTTTCTTGGATTGCCCCAAGAAATTATCTTTTGTGATAACGGGCCTTTTTATTCTTCTTTCCAGCTGCTTTCTGGCATTACCGGCAATATCTCCTCCGGCTTTAGCATCGGCTTTAAGCTTCGGCACACCCTGCGAATCTTCAGTGCGGTGGATTTCGGTAGTCGCCCTTTCTCCAAGCATTGAAAAAATAAGCTCAAGATCATCCATATGGTCGCGCAGGTTTTCGCGCTTTAACCGCTTTATTTCCTTATACTGGCTAGGAGTGATCCCAAAGGTGGCTTTTGAGATTTCTGCCGTTAAGATTTCATAATCCTTTTTCTCCTCTGCCCCGCGCTTCAGCCATTCATCCGTGAGTTCTTCGCGGATGGCAATGCCCCGCATCCGTTTCTCGATCCAGTTGTCGGAATACCCTTTGAGCTTATAGAGCATTCTTGTCCGCTT
>Ga0315278_10000481_pt1 | contig 35095 bp, 25 predicted proteins | sample YL17G06_0_MG_FD_203880 | JGI IMG/M metagenome (GOLD analysis project Ga0315278, IMG submission 203880) | Sediment microbial communities from Yellowstone Lake, YNP, Wyoming, USA - YL17G06_0 | ecosystem: Environmental > Aquatic > Freshwater > Lake > Sediment | place: USA: Wyoming | collected... | reverse complement strand
CCCGTGAGAGGGCTCGAGCCACGACCGCTCCTACGGAGACCACCGTCCGCATCGGCGCCGTCGATATCGGCACCAATTCGGTCCGCCTTCTGGTGGCCGATGTCGATTCCCAGCACCGACTTAGAACTGCCCATCGGATGGGGGAGATTTCCCGCCTCGGCGAGGGTTTGGACCGGACCGGCCTCATCGACGAATCCGCGGTCTCCCGAACGCTCGACTGCCTGGAGCGCTTCGTCCAGGAGGCCGAGTACAGCGGAGCGAGCCACATCCGAGTCGCAGGCACCTCCGCCCTCCGCTCCGCCACCAACGGCCCCACCGTCGCCGCGCTCTTCTCGAGCCGCATCGGATACCCCGTCGAAATCCTCTCCGGCGAGGAAGAGGCACGCCTCGTCTTCCTCGCGGTCTCGAGCGGCCTTGCCGGAAAGAGCGGCGCCACGGTCGTCGTCGACATCGGGGGCGGGAGCACCGAGGTCATCGTCGGTCTGGGGGAAGAGGGGCGGGAACTGATCAGCCTGCCGCTTGGATGCGTCCACCTCACCGAACGGCTCGTCCACAACGACCCACCCCTTCCCGAGGAACTGGCCGCCGTCCGGGAGTTGGTCCGCAGCACCTACGCCGAGCGCCTCGTCGACTTCGGGGCTGGTCCCGTGGAGCGAGCCGTGGGCGTGGGGGGGACCGTCACGGCCTTCGGAGCTCTCGACATGGGGCTCGTGAAGTACGACCCGTCCCGCATCGAGAACCACTTCATCAGCCGGGATCGGATCTTCGCCATCGAGCAGGAGCTCTGCTCGACACCTCTTGAACTCCGCCGAGAGCTTCCCGGCGTGAGCCGCGGCCGAGCCGACATCATCCCGGCCGGTTCGGTCATCCTCTCCGAGTTCGTCTCCCGATTTCCGGTGGAGGGGGTCTTCGTCTCCACCCGGGGCCTCCGATACGGGCTCGTTTTGAGCGAGGCAAGGCGGGCGCTCCCACGCTGAAAAGGTCCAGCCGGGGATCACACCCAACCCCGGAAAGTGCGGGGAATTGGCGATTTACACTCCTCGGCCCTTGACACTTCCGCTAACTCGTAGTATAGTATCCAACTAGCGGAATAGTTCGCATCCGGACGACCATCCCTCTCGCATGGGATGTCCCTCAACAGATTTCGGTCTCGCATCCGAAATCTCGTCGCCCGCTCGCGAACGTTCCGTCACTCAGGAACGGGAATCGACGGATATGCCGGCGTCGATTCACCGACAAGGAGCAAGGAATGAGGATCCGAGTTCCACGACGCATCCTGCTGATGGGCATCGCCCTCGCCCTGCTCTGCGCCCTCCCGGCGGTCACGCCCTCGTACTCCGTCGCGAAACCTTACGGCTGGGATATCGATCCCGCGGATCCGAACTATCCGGGACCCATCAAGGGTGACGGAGACGGAACCATCGTGAAGGCTCGCTACATCGGCGGAACGACTTACGACTCGGCCAGCAAGACGACCGTGTCGGTGACCAGCCAACGGACGTGGAGCGTTTGGAGGACGTACCTTTCGCTGGTGCGCAGGGGCATCGGGATTCGCTGGATCGGCTTCTAGTCCGTCGTCCGTCTCGACGAACGTGGGTCCCGCGGCCTGACGCCGCAGCATCGATCATGAGGGCCGGAAATGGACGGCATCGTCCCCAAGGACCGCGCACATAGCCCCTCGAGGGATTCCGCGAAGATCGCGCCGCGGGTGGAGATTTCTCCACCCGCGGTCGCGGACGAGCGGGCACAGGAACTCGGCGACCTCTACTTCGCCGCCGAGAATTTCCCTGTGGCTCTCGAGTACTACCGTCGCGCGCTCGATTTCGAAGCAGGGCGCGAGGAACCGGCGAAGCGCGAGGTCATGCTCCGCATCGGCTTCCGGATCGTCGAGTGCCTGCGGCACCGCGGGGATCTGGCCGAAGCCGTCGACGCCCTCCACGACCTCCACCGGCGGCTCCGCCCGCAGGTCACCAGAGAACAGGTGGGCCGGCTCTCCGTCAGTCTCGCGATGGTGCTCCAAGACCGCGGCGATTACCGCGCGGCCTATCGCGCGGCCAGCCTCGGCTACCGCCTCCTCCGCGACACCAACCACCATCTCGATCTCGGCCGCGCCGAAGTCGTGCTCGGCCTCGTGGCGCTCCGCACGGGGGACGGCGATACCGCGCGCGAGCACTTCGAGAGCAGCATCGCCACCTTCCGCCGCGCCGGCTATCCCGCCGGAATGATGGCGGCGTACAACAACCTCGCGCTCGTGCACAAGAATCAGTGCCGGTTCAAGGAAGCGTCGCGCTTCCTCGAGCAGGGGCTGAGAATCGGCGAGCGAGCCGGCTTCTTCCTCGACTCGGCAACCTTCCTCCACAACCTCGGCATCGTCCACGAGAAGCTGGGCGAGCTCGACCTGGCGGAAGAGCACTATCAGCGCGCGCTGAACGTCTACACCGAGATGGGCTACCAGCCCGGCCGCGCCCGCTCCACGAACTGCCTCGGGATCATTCGCCGCCGCCGCCGCGACTTCACCCACGCGCTCACGCTGAGTCGCGAGGCGCTCACGATCGCGGAGGAGCGCGGCTACGCCCGCGAACGCGTGGTCATTCAGGAAGCGATCGGCGACGTCTACGCCGAGCGGGGCGAATACGATCTGGCGCGGCGCGCCTACGACACGACCTACGACCTCTCCGAGCAGATCGCCCCCGAGTCGGACCTCACGGTTCAGGTGATCCGCCGACTCGGCGACCTGGAACTCGCGGCGGGAAATCTCGAGGCGGCCACGCGCTACGCCGAGCGGACGCTCGATCTGGCGCGCCGGTTGCGCGATCGCTACGAAGAAGGGTGCGGACTCCGCCTCTACGGGCTCGTCCGCGCGGAAGATGGCGACCTCGAAGGGGCCGCCGCCGCCTTGAGCGAGGCCGGCGAACTCTTCACGACGCTCGGCATCCGCTACGAGCTGGCGCGGCTTCAGATCGCCGCCGGCGTCTCGTGGCGCCGCCGCGCTCGCCGCGGCAAGTCGCGCGGCGTGCTCGACCAGTCGGTGGCGTTCCTCCGCCGCGCGGTCGCGAGCTTCGAAAGCCTCGCCATCCCGGCCTGGACCTCGCACGCGCTCCTCGAACTGGCGCGGAGCGAACTGCTCCGGGGCCTCGTCGACGAAGCCGTCATCCACGTCGACCACGCCTCCTCGCTCGTTTCCGCCGAGGAAGTGCCGGCGTTCGCCCGCGAGATCGACGACTTCCGGGGCGAGATCGAGCGGGGCCTCATCGAGGGGACCTCGGCGTCGAGCAACGAATTCGCGGCCTTCGACGAAGTGCGCGGCGTGATGCGCCGCGGCGAGGCCGATGTCGCCGTGCAGGACGTCCTTTCCGTGGTGGCCCGACGGACGAACGCGACGCGTGGTTTCGTCTCCGCGCCCTCCGCAGCGGGTCCGCTCGAGATCGTGGCGGCCCTCGGCATCGCGGCCCGTTCGGCCCAAGAACTCCTGGCCGAAGTCGACCGCCGTGTCGGAACAGCCCGCCTCGCGGGCGCGCCGCTCGTGACGAGCCGCGCCGGCGCCGACGAGCGATTCCGAGATCTTCCGGCCTCGGCCCACATCGGCGCGAAGACCACCATCGCCATCGTGCCGCTGCCGCTCCCCTCGGGCCAGCCCGGCTTCCTCTATCTCGATCGGAGCGAGGACGGTCCGTACGGCGCGTTCAAGCAGCGCGAGATCAACCTCATGGCCGTGCTCGCGAACAACGTCGCGATGGCCATTCTCGAACTCCAGCGTCAGAAGCTGGCGAACGAGAACAGCGCGCTCCGCGGGCGGCTCCTCGGATCGGCCAATAATCATGGAATCGTGACGCGGAGCCCCGAGCTCCTCGAGATCCTTTCGCTCCTCGACCGGGTCGGGCCGACCGACGCCACGATTCTCATCGAAGGCGAGACCGGAAGCGGCAAGGGCCTCCTGGCGAGGGCCATTCACGCCTCCAGCAACCGAACGACGAAGCCGCTCATCACCGTGAATTGCGCCGCGCTACCCGAGCATCTCCTGGAGAGCGAGCTTTTCGGGCATGTGCAGGGAGCCTTCACCGGCGCGGTGCGAGACAAGGTGGGGCTCTTCGTCGAGGCGAACGGTGGGACCATCTTCCTCGACGAGGTCGACAAGACGTCGGTCACGATCCAGGGGAAGCTCCTCCAAGTCCTGGACACCAAGGAAGTGCGCCCCGTGGGCGGCAATCGCGCCACGAAGGTCGACGTGCGGGTTCTCTGCGCCACCAACGTGAACCTGAAGACGCGGATCGCGCGCGGCGAGTTCCTGGAAGATCTCTTCTACCGCCTGAACGACATCTGCTTCCGCGTGCCGCCGCTTCGCGAGCGGCCCGAGGACGTTCCGCTCTTGGTGGAGCACTATTCGCGGCGCTATGCGGCCGAGATGGGGAAGGACATCCGCGGAATCGATCCCGAGTTGATCGGGACCTTCGCGGGCCTTCCCTGGCGCGGCAATGTCCGCGAACTGGAGAAGGTCGTGAAGCGGATGGTCGTGATGGCGAACGACGGCGATTCGCTGGCCCTCCGGCTGGCGCCGAAGGAGCTCCTCAAGGTCGAGGAAGAGGCCTCCGAAGGGCCGCTGACACTTCGCGCCGAGGTCGCAAAGGTCGAGCGCCGCCTCATCGCCCAGGCGCTGGAGCGCCACAACTGGAACAAGCTCCAGGCCGCGAAGGAACTTTCGCTCAGCTATCCGACCCTCCTACAGAAGATCAAGATCTTCAGACTCGATCGGCGGACGGTAACCCGGCAACGAGCTTAAGAAGTTTATGTAAAGAGATTTGATATACATAAGCCCATGCGCCGCATGGGCTTTCTCGTTTCGACCTCGATTGCTAGCAAGTTTCTATCAAAACACGTGTCAAGCCGGGGAGCAGATGGCCTCCTCCTGAGGCACGCGAGGGTCGGTGTAACCAACGCATTGGCAGATTGTTGCGGTCCAAATTCGGCCTCATTTCACTTTGGCCCAAACATGGCACGTCGGATGCATTTGCATAGTCGACGGAGGGGGGGACCTCCAACGAGCCCGCAGGTCCAGCCAGCGTTGGGCCATGAGTTAGCGGCCAGAAAAGGCACCGGCCCTTTTCGAAGACGCGTAACTCGACAGGAGCTGGCAGGGCCGGGGCTCAATTTTTTAGGGGATGGGTAGAGGGCGCAACACTCGGCCGACTACCTTGGAAATAGCGGGATAGCCTTGATCGGCTATCCCGTTTTGCTTTGGCGGGACATTGACGTGGGGAGTTGGAATTCGGCAACTTCGTCCCGCACCTGACGCGACCTGTGCCTCCACCGTCACACTGTTCGATCGGTCACACGCTCCAGGCTCCTCCACTGTAAATCTTGCCATCCCGCAAGCACCTGCAAGATATGCAGTTGTCGGAACCGAGTCGCCGCTCCATCGGTTGGCACAGGCGTTGCCCTGACCCTCTTACGTGCAGCGATTTCTCGACCACGTTTGGAGGAGGGCACGAGCCATGTGGAACCTGCGAAGGATTCTGAGTCTCGGGGGCGGGACCGGCGCCTCGGCGCTCTTCGGCGTCGCGGCGTTCGCCATCCTCACCACGACCATCGGATGTGACGATCACAACAACAACCAGATCGTGGCGGTCGATGCCATCCCCTTCACGGTGGATGGGGTCTACAGCGTAACCGGCGATCACGAGGTGACCGTCTACTGGCGCCTCAATCAGGAACTCGACATCTCCTACTACAAGGTCTACCGGAACAACGCCCCCACCGGCACCTTCACGCTCGTGGGATCGTCCTCCGGGGCGAGCTTCGTCGACGCGACGGTGACCAACGGCGTCACCTACTACTACGCCGTCGCCGCGGTCGACAACGCGGGCCAGGAGAGCACCGAGCTCTCCTACGAAAACGTCTTCGACACGCCGCGGCCCGCCGGCACCGGCGCTCAGATCAACAACGCCCTCCTGAACGACACCGACAGCGGCTGGGACTTTTCACTCTATACGACCCACACGTCGCTCGATGCGCGGACAGACGTCTGGTATGAAGCGTCGAACGGCCACTACCTGGTCTATACGCCGACCGACACCCAGATCCAGGACGCCGGCTACGTGGCGCTTCGCGACGTCGACTTCGGCCCTCCGTCGGGCTGGTCCGCCGATGGCGTGGTGGAGGCGATCGTGGGGCACTCCTACATCGTTCTCACCCGTGACGGGAACTACGCGAAGTTCGAGGTCATCTCGCGCGGAACGAACAGCATGATCTTCGACTGGGCCTACCAGATCGACACGGGCAATCCCGAACTCGCGCGGAGGGTGAAGCGATGAAACGAATCCGTTCGATGCCGGTAGTGGCGCGCTGCGCCGCCCTGGCGTCCGGATTTCTGGCGCTGGCGCTCGTCGCGCTTCCCGCGACGTTCGCGCCGCGGCCGGCCGAGGCGGCCGAAAAGGTTCCCTCGCCCAAGAATCGCCCCTCGATCGGCGTCTGGATCAACAAGGAGGAGGGGGGTGTCTTCACGTCGGGCGAGAAGATGCAGGTCTTCTTCCGCGCCAGCCAGGATGCCTACGTCCTCATCTACAACATCGACACCGAGGGATACATCCACCTGATCTATCCGTTCCGTCCCGACGACCCGATGCTGGTGCAGGCCGAGGAAACCTACCGAGTTCCCTCGCGTCACGATCCGTACGATCTGGTGGCCGAGGGCCCCGTGGGGATGGAGTACGTAGTGGCGATCGCCAGCCCACTCCCGTTCCAGAACCTCCCGTGGTACCTCGCGCCGGGCTCCGTCCAGGACTCGCGCGACCGGGCGGACGACGCGGCGGGCGACCAGAAGGACGATCTCGATCAGGGTGTCATCGTCGGCGATCCGTACGTCGGAATGGAGAATCTCCACCGGCGCATCGTTCCGCCCGGCCGGGACGAGCAGGTGGCGACGGACAACACATACTTCTACATAGAGCAGCACGTGGAGTACCCGCGTTACGTCTGCGCCGACTGCCACCATCGAACGTACTGGTTCGATCCCTACGTCGACTATTGCAGCGTCGTGGAGATCCGGATCGACGCGACGTGGGCCCGCTACGCGCCCGTCTACTACGGGTACGGGCCGGCGCGGCCGCGCTACTACTACCAGATGCGCCCCGCCGCTCCGCCTCGCTACCAGGGGTGGAAGGAGCGCTGGTCCTCGCTCGACGGGAGTTCAATCTTGCGCCAACGGTTCGCGCTGGAGGGTGATGCGCGCGAGCAGCGGGGGAGGGCCGGCACGACCCGGCGGGAAGCACCGCCCGAGTTCAAGGATCTCCGCCGCTATCGCCCCGGGAGGCTCTGGCAGGGGCGGGACCAGGTGATTCCGCTTCGCGATGCGCGCGACCGGGAGATTCAGGGCCAAGGGCGCAATCAAAAGGCACAGCCTCAATCTCCCCCGCCCGTCGCGCGGGAGCAGGATCGGCGGAGCGAGCCCGACCGCCGGAGCGAGCCCGATCGCCGGCGCCAGACCGAGGAATGGAAGAAGCCCGAGCAGAAGCAGAAGTCCGAGGAGGCGAAACAGCCCGAGGCGCGCGAGCAGAAAGAGAAGCCGAAGCCCGAGAAGTCCGAACCGAAAGGCCGCTCCGAAGAGCGGGGACGGTTCGAGGAAAAGGGACACTCGGAGAAGCGGTCGGACCCGCCGAAACAGCAGTCGCAGCCGACCCCGCCGCAGGACCGCGAATCCCACGGGCGGGGCCGGTAGGGCCCGGCCGGTCCGCCGACGCCTCGCGCATCGCGTTGACGGCCGGAGGAGCGCGCGGATACACTCTCAGGGTGCGATTCCGCGCGCTTCGCTTCGCTTCCATCGCCCTGGCCGTCGCCTTCGCCGCCTATCTCGGGGCCGACTCGAACCTATCCCGGGCGCGCGCGGCAGAGCCGGTGCCTCCCGTTCCCATGAAGAAGGGGGCGGTGGCGCCCCGCGAGGGCTACTCCCGGAATCCGAAGGGGGCCCCCGCGTTCATCCCGGGGACCAGCATTCCGCGGGCGCCGCTCGCCGCCCAGGTGACGCACAACATACTCGCCATCCGCGTCGCGTTCTCCGACACGAAGATCGATTCGAGCACCGCCTACTTCGACCGGCTCCTCTTCTTCATGAACCAGTACTGGAGCCAGGCGAGCGGCGATCTCCATGTTCTTAACGCCACGCTCGTCGACTCGGTTTTCACGCTTCCGCAGCCGATGAGCTACTACGGCGACGATGCCCAATTTCAGGAAAGGCTCGTCTACCTGTTCCGCGATCTCGTCGCGGTGGCCGACCCGGTCGTCGACTTCCGCAACAAGGAGCTGATCGTCTTCCACGCGGGACAGGGGCAGGAGGCCGACGTCCTCGACAACAGCCGCGCGCAGATCTGGTCGGCGTTCGTGACGCCCGAGGATTTCGACGCGATCCTCCCCGACCCGAGCGGGCTCCCGGGAATTCCGACCAACGACGAGATCTCTCCCGGCGTCCCGTGGCGCGTGAAAGAGGCGACGGAACTCCCCGAGTCGGAATCGCAGGACGGCTACATCTTCGGCATGACCGGCGTCACCTGCCACGAGTACGGGCATCAACTCGGACTTCCCGACCTCTACGACACGACCCCCGACGTGAACGGCAACAATCAAGGGCTCGGCGGGTGGGACATCATGGCGGGAGGCGTCTGGAACGGGAACGGTTTCGTCCCCGCCTATCCTTCGGCCTGGTCGCGGCAGTGGATCGGGGCGCTTGCGCCGCAGCGGCTTCTCGCGGACGGCTCGCTCTCGCTCGGGCGGCTCTCGCCGTCGGTCGCCGGATTTCAACGATCCATGCTCATCCCGCTGACGCAGAGCGAGTACCTCCTCCTCGAGAATCGCCATCAGGACCCGAATCGGAACGGCAAGTTCGACTGGGACGACGCGAATTCCGACGGCCTCTTCGATTTCTATACCGACAGCTACGCCGGCGCCGAGTTCGACTTCTATCTCCCCGGCGAAGGGACCGGTTCGGGGATGACCGTCTACCACGTCGATGACGCGAAAGTGGCGGCGAACCTCGCCTCGAACACGGTGAACGGCGACACGCAGCACAAGGGCGTCGACGTCGTGGAGGCCGACGGCGTCCAGGACCTCGACCAGCCGGCGACCGACCTCACGGCGGGCAGCCCGAACGACGTCTTCAGGGCCGGCGGGCGAAACTCGCTCACCCCCGACACGAATCCTTCCAGCGACGCGTACGGCCCGCTCCGCTCCGGCATCTCGATCACCAACGTCAGCGCCGCCGACAGCGTGATGACCTTCGACCTGGCGTTCGACCGGAATCGTCCCGGCTGGCCCAAGATCCTGGCCGGCCGGAAGATCGTCGGCGCGACTCTCGCCACCGATTTCGACGGCGACGGCGTCTCCGAGCTGTTCGTGCCCACCAAGCGAACCAGCAACCCCGGCGACCTCTACGTCTTCGAACCCGATGGCACGAACTTCATCGGGGGGAGCGCCACAGCCACACCGTTCGCGGCCGTCCCGTCGCCCCTCACGGGGAGCGTCGTGGTCGGCGACATCGACGGGCTCGCGGGGAACGAGGTCGTCTTCCAGACCTTGAACGGCGCGATCTACGCGTTCCACCCGAACGGATTAGAGGTGGCCGACGGCGACCAGAACGCCGGCACGCTCGGCGTGCTCGTGGGCGGCGGCGGTCAGCCGACGCGCGGGCAGCCGATCCTCGTCGATCTCGACGGCGACGGCGCGATGGAGATCGTCTTCGGGACGACCCCCTCGCTGACCGGCGGCTCCACGCTCTATGCCGTGAAGTCGTCAGGCGGCGGGGTGTCCACCTACTCCATTCCGATGCAGGGCTCGACCGAAGCGCCGCCCGCCGCGGCCGATCTCGACGGCGACGGATTCCCCGAGGTGGTGGTGGCCAACGCCGAGAGCGCTCCGGGCGTCGAGGAGGGTTTGAACTTGAGCGGCATCTCGGTCGTCAACTGGGAGACGTTCACCGACCCGGATCTGCCGCGCGATCCGCCAGACGCGCGCTTCTACATGGTCAAGAAGGGGGGCAACTTCGGCACGCCCACCCTCGTGAATCTCGACCGGAGCGCCGACGGGTCGTTCGAAGCGTTAATGGCCGACCAATTCGGCGCATTCCACGCCTTCCACTTCGATTTCAAGACGCACATCCCGGGCGATCCACCGGGCGGCTTCTTCGGCTCCGACGCTTGGATCATTCCCCGCGAGATGACCGGATGGCCTGTGGCGCTCGGCTCCATCGGGCGCGCCACCGAGGTCTCCGCCGCCGATCTGGAAGGGGACGGCTATCCCGAGCTCTTCCAGACCGGCGACGATTGCCGTCTCGCCTCGTTCCACTGGAACGGAGCGCCTCGCTCGGGCTTCCCGGTGAAGGCGGGCGATCCCCTCGCGCCGGCCGACAGCGCGGGGAACTGGGCTCCATACGTGGCCGACGTCGACAACGACGGCCAGCTCGACGTGGTCGCCATTCTTCCCGACGGGCGGCGTCTCGCCTACCACCGGGACGGGTCGCCGATACCCTCCTTCGGCGAACTCGGGAGCACGGGGCTATCGGCACCGCCAATCCTTGCCGATCTAGACGGCGACGGGCTGGCGGAATGGGTGGAGACCTTCGATCTATCGAACCAGTGCGCCGTCGTGGTGCGCAACACGACCATCGCCGTGCGCCCGGCGACCGGTGGTGGGACCGGGAGCCTGGCGTGGAACCAGTGGCGCACGGGGGCGACCCGGAACGCGGTCGTCGGCCTGCAAACAGCCATCGCTCCGAGCGGGACCCAGATCCTCTCGGAGGTGTACGCTTATCCGAACCCTGCCAGCGGGGGGACCACGACGATCCACTACCGGTTGAGCGGTCCCGCCCAGCACCTGAAGGTCACAATCTACGATCCGAGCGGCGCGCTCGTGGCCGAGCCCGCCGTCGATGACGCCGACCGGGCCGGCTCGGCCGAGCATGCCGTCCTCTGGGATCACGCCGCCATGTCGAGCGGCGTCTATGTTTGCCGTGTCGAAGTGAGTTCATCCTCCGGGACCGAAGTGCAGCTGACGAGGCTGGCGGTCCTGCGTTGACCGTTCCGCCGCGCTTTCGTTCCGGAGTCGCCCTCGAAGAGGAGAAACCGATGCACCGCGCCAACCGAACGCTCGCTCTCACGCTCCGGATCGGGGCCGCCCTCGGCCTCGCCGCGCTCCTTTCCTGCGATGCCGGCCGCGCGCTTGCCTCCACGGGGGAAGCGGGCTTCGCGTTTCTCAAGATCGGCGTCGGCGCGCGCGCCATGGGCCTCGGGAGCGCCTATGTCGCGCTCGCCGACGACCCGACCGCGCTCCACTGGAATCCGGCCGGCCTCGCCTCGTCGCGCGAGGGAGTGAACGTCACGGCCATGCACAACGAGTGGATCGCGGACTTCCGCCAGGAATACGCGGCGGCCACGGTCCCCGCGGGGCCGGGGACGCTCGGTGCTTCGTTCACCGGCTTCTACATGGCGGACGAACTCGAGCGCCGAGACGAGACCGGGACCCTGACGGGCCACTTCGGCTACAACGACGTCGCGGTCACGCTCGGCTACGGCATGCCGGTGGCGAAGGGGGCCGACGCGGGGCTCTCGGTCCGCTACATTCGCGAACTGATCGCCGACGAGAGCGCGACCTCGATCGCTTTCGATTTCGGAGGACGCTACAAGGTGAGCGACACGGGGCTGTCGCTCGGGGCGGCCGTGCAGAACGTGGGCGGCGACGCGAAGTTCGTGGCGGAGTCGTTCCCGATCCCGCTCACGACGCGCCTGGGCGCGGCCTACAGCCACTCCATCGCGTCGCTGCAGGGCACGGGGCTCCTCACGACGGAATACCGGAAGGCGCTCGGGGAGGATGGCCGCTTCCATCTGGGCGGCGAGTTCGCCTACCACGAGTGGCTCGCGCTCCGCGCGGGGGCGAAGTTCGGCTACGACGACCAGGACGTGAGCTTCGGACTCGGCATCGCGCACAAGAACATCAAGTTCGACTACGCGCTCTTGCCGATCGGGGCGAACCTGGGCTCGACCCACATCTTCTCGATCAGCGCGAAACTGTAGAGCCCCGGCACGGGCCGCGGCCTCGCGGTCCCCGGGCCCCCCGTTCTAAATTCCCGGCGCGCGCTCGAGGAGCGTGAAGCGCCCCTCCTCCAGGCGGACGACGCTCCGCCCATGGATCCAGTCGCCCAGAATGATGAAGTCGCGCCCCGGCACGCTCCGGTGGAGCGGACGGTGGTAGTGCCCGAGGATCACCGCGTCGTGGCCGGCCGCGAAGAAGGGGCCTCCCAGCGACGTTTCCAGTTCCTCGTCGCTTCGCGCGCGCCGCGGCGCGTGCCGGCGACTGGTGTGGGAAGTGCCCGACGCGATCGGGATGCCGACGTCGGGATGAATCCACCGGAAGAGAAATCTGGAAATCCTCGCGCGAAGGACCCCCCTCAGCATCTTGTAGCCGGCGTCCCCGGGCCCGAGCCCGTCGCCGTGGGCGAGCATGAGCTTCCGGCCCTGGATCGAGAGGGGAATCGGCTCGTCGTGGAAGTCGATGCCGATCTCGCGGCGGAGGTAATCGCCGATCCAGAAGTCGTGGTTTCCGCCGACATAGGTAACGGGGACCCCGTGTCGTTTCAGCGATTCCAGGGCCAGCAGGACCCTGACGAAACGCTTCGGGATGGCGTGGCCGTACTCGAACCAGAAGTCGAAGAGGTCGCCATTCACGAAGAGGGACGCCCCTGTCGCCCCCACGTGGTCGAAAAAGGCCAGGAGGTCCCTCTCCCGATCGCGGTTCGATTCGGGCGATCCCTGCCCTAAATGTGCGTCGGCGATGAAAAAGGCGGGTCGTTCGGTGGGCATCACGCGTCAGTATATAGCGTGTGAAGGGGAAGTGAAGGGCGGGGAACCCTCGGCCTCCCCGGGGGTACTATCGCTTGACAGCCCCAGCGTCCGTTCCTAGAGTCCACGACGGCAACGACTTGCAACGGCAGGAGAGGATGAACGCCCCGACCAGCTTCTGGAACCGCGTCCGCGACGAAGTCCGCTCGGTATCGAGCCGGACGAAGCACGGGGCGCGGAAGGCGTTCGACGAGGGAGTTCTGCGGGTGGACCTCGTCTCGCTTCGCCGGGAACGTCGTCGCGCCCTCGCGGACTTGGGCGAGCGGGCTCTGACACTCTGGAACCGGGGAGAGCTTTCGCGGCTGGAAAGCGACCCCGAGATGATTCGGCTACGCGCGCGCGTCGAAGGCGTCGACGCCGCGATCGCGGCCAAGGAGGCGGACCTGGTTCGCCTCCGCACCGCCACGGAGCCGGCGCCGAGCGCGTCGGACTCCGAAGCCACGCAAATTCCGACGCCGAAGCCATGACGCCGGCGGCCGCTGGCCGCCGATGCGGGAGAAAGGAAGCATGGATCCTCGTCAAACCGTTCGAGCCGCCAAGGCGCTTCTCGTCGCCGGCGCACTCATCACCGTAGGCATCGTTGGGGGCTTCATCCTGGCGAGCGGAGGTCCCGGCGGCGGGACGGCCATGCTCGCCGCGAAGGAGCGCCAGGCGGTCGCCACGCCCCTTTCCAGTCCCTTCACCGTGATCGCGGATCAAACGCTTCCGGCGGTCGTCACCATCGAGGTGAAGCGCGACGGCGACGCCAGCGGACAGAGCTTCCGCTTCGACGGCCCCTACGGCGACTTCTTCAAGCGGATGTTCCCCGAGGCGCCCCAGAACCCCGGGGGCCCGAACGGCGAACAGTCGCCGCACAAGGGGATGAAGATTCCGAGCAGCGGCTCGGGCTTCATCATCGACAAGGCGGGCTACGTCCTCACGAACAACCACGTCATTCGCGACGCCTCCGACATCATGGTGATCCTGAGCGACCACCGGAAGCTCCGCGGCAAGGTGATCGGCAGCGACGCGGGCACCGACGTCGCGGTGGTGAAGGTGGAGAACGGCGGCGATCTGCCGGTCGTCCCCCTGGGCGATTCGGACGAGATCCGGATCGGCGACTGGGCCATCGCCATCGGCAACGCGCTCGGCGAGCTGGATGGAACGCTCACCGTGGGCGTCGTGAGCGCCAAGGGGCGAACGAACCTCGCCATCGCGGGCGGGGCGCCCACGTACCAGAACTTCATCCAGACCGACGCCTCCATCAACTTCGGGAACAGCGGCGGCCCGCTCCTCAACATTCGCGGCGAGGCGATCGGCATCAACACGGCGATCAATCCGAGCGGCGAGGGGATCGGCTTCGCCATTCCGATCAACATCGCGCGGAACATCTCGAAGCAGCTTATCGCGTCGGGCAAGGTGACGCGCGGCTATCTCGGGATCATCCCCCAGGAACTGACCCCGGAGCTGGCCGAGTCGTGGGGTCTGCAGGGAACGCACGGCGTCCTCGTGAGCAGCATCAGCGACGACACGCCGGCCTCGAAGGCGGGCTTTCTGGTGAAGGACGTCATCACCGAGTTCGACGGCAAGGGCGTGGACGACGTCCAGCAGTTCCGTCTCCTCGTGGCCGACACGCCGGTGAACAAGAAGGTGCGTGTCCGTCTCCTCCGGCAGGGCTCGACGCGGGACATCTACGTCACGCTGGCCGAGCGGCCGGCGGAAGAGCGCCTGGCGCAGACTCCGCGCACGCCTGAATCGTGGCTCGGCGTCGCGGTGGAGGGGCTTGGCGGCGACTTCGCGAAGGAGAACGGCATCCACGAGAAGAGCGGGGTCGTGGTGACCGAGGTGGCCCAGGGAAGCGGAGCCGACGACGCCGGACTGCAGCGCGGCGACATCATCAAGGAAGTGAACGATCTGCCCGTGAAGGACACCTTCGAGTACAATGACGCACTCGACAAGGCCCGGGCCAAGAACCCGAAGAAGCCGGTGGTGCTACTCGTGAAGCGAGGCGATGCGACCCAATTCATCGCGGTTGATCCAGGCGAATAGAGTTCGTTCGAACGGGCGGCCCGCGCCGCGCTCTCTCCCAAGGAGAGCGCGCACGGGCCTTCTCGTGTTGGCTCTTTCCGCTCTGGTCGCGCTCTCGGGCGTGGAGCCGCTGATCGGCTCCTCAGGCGTGGCGGAGGCCGCGACGGCTCCCGCGAAGCGAGCGGCGCCGAAGTCGGCACCCGCGAAATCCGCTCCCCCCAAGCCGGTCCCCGAACTTGCGCGCATCCGATTCTGGACCGCTCCCGATCACACACGGCTCGTCTTCGATCTCACGGCGCCGCCGGGAGAGCCGCGTTTCCGGATGGCGGACTCGCTGACGTTCGAGGTCTACCTGCCGGGCGCGCGGAAGACCTCGGCCATCACGACCGAATTCGTGGGCGACAGCCTGGTGACCGACATCTTCACCGCCGTCTCCGATTCGGGGACCGCGATCCGGATCGGACTGAAGAAGACGACCACGCCGCTCGGCTTCGTACTCGGCCCCGGCGATGGGCAGCCCGACCGCGTGGTGGTCGACATACCGGCCCCCGCCGATCCCGAGGCGGACAAGGCGCTGGCGCAGAAGGTGGAAGAGCTGAAGAAGGCGCGGAACCTGATCGTCGCCATCGACGCCGGGCACGGCGGCGACGATCCCGGCGCCATCGGACATCGCCGCCTTCAAGAGGCCGACATCACGCTCGCCATCGCGAAGAAGCTGAAAGCCGAGCTCGACCAGATTCCGGGGATCTCGGCCGTGCTCACGAGGACCGACGACTACTTCATCCCGCTCCGAAAGCGGATCGAGCTGGCGCGAAAATATCAGGCGGACCTCTTCGTCTCGGTCCACTGCAACGCGAGCCGCGATCGGGACGCGACCGGGACGGAGGTCTACTTCCTGAGCCTCACCGGCGCCACGGACGAGGCCTCGCGCTCGGTCGCCGAGGCGGAGAACGCGGCGGACCTGATCGGCGGCGTTCGGCCGGAAACGGGGAGCGATCTCCTCTCGATCCTCTTCGACCTCCGCCAGAACGACACGATCCGCCGGAGCAGCGAGATGGCCGAGCAGATGATCGACGCCCTGGAGCGCGATTCCAGGCTCCAGACCCGTGGGGTGAAACAGGCCGGGTTCGTGGTGTTGAAGGCGCCCGAGATCCCCTCGATTCTGGTGGAGACGGCGTTCATCACGAATGCCCGCGAGGCGGCGATGCTGAAAGACCCGCAATTCCAGCGGAAGTTCGCCGAGATGATGGCGGACGGGATCCAGGCCTTCAAGTCCCAGCGGGACAAGTCGTTGGGGCGCATGACGAACTAGGCGGTTTTTGACGGGAGACGGAGGACGCCTCCCGGTGTACCATTCTTGCGTCCGGTAACCCGACCTAACCCGAAGGAGAGCAACATGAAGCGTACTAACTTCTTGGCGGCTTTGAGCATGATGACCCTCCTGGCGGCGGCGACGGCCTGGGCCGGCGGCAACGCCTGTACGGGGAAGGATTCCGAGGCCTCGGCGAAGGCCTGTCCGGTCTCGGGCGCGACGTCGAAGTCGGCGTCCGCGAACGGCGGAAAGTGCGAGATGGGCAAGGGCGCCATGGCCGAAGGGCAGGCGTGCACGATCGGCGCCAACCAGATGGTCTACTCGTTCGCCGTCCCCGGCGCCGAGTGCGATCACTGCGCCGATGCCATCTCGAAGGCGCTGATGACGCAGAGCGGCATTCACTGCGCGCACGTCGACCTCAAGAATCGCGTTGCCTACATCGTCGCGGACAAGAAGATGGACAAGAACGCGCTGGCCAAGTGCATCAAGACGGCCGGCTTCAAGAACAGCTATCGCAACGACGGCCAGGCCGCCCGCACGGAGCTGACGAAGTACATGACCGCCTCCACCGCGAAGCCCGATGCCTGCTGCGCGGCAAAGCCGAAGGAGAAGGTCTGATTTCGAGCTGATCGTCGTTCGTCACAGGGAAACGGAGAGAGGGCCGATCCGCAAGGACCGGCCCTCTTTCTTTTCTGGCCCGAAATCGGGGTGAGCGTGCGTCGCTACTTGAGCAGCGTGACCCGCCGCGTCTCGACTCGCCCGGCGGCGCTCAACCGCACGAGATAGATTCCGCTCGGCAGGCCCGCGGCGTCGAGCCGGTAGCTCTGCGGACCGGCGGGGAGATTCCCCTCGACCAGTTTCGAGACCATGCGGCCCTGCACGTCGTAGATGCGCAGAGAGGCGTGCCCCTCGCGCGGCATCACGAAATCGATCTTCGTGCTCGGATTGAAGGGATTCGGCGACACTTCGAGGCCGCCGCTCGTGGTCGCGCCGCGAACCGCCGCCGCCATGTAGACCGGCTGCGGCGCGAGCGCGCTGAAGACCGAGGGGGTCAAAGCCGCGATCCAGGTCGCCCAGCGATTGGTCGTGTTCGCCCAACCGCCGTAGGCCCAAACCACATTCGAGTTCGACGGGTCGTTCGCCACGCCGTTGTAGTCGCCCCAGCGTCCGCTCGTGTTGGCCGCGACGCCCGCCTTGATGATCTTGCTCGCGTCCATCGAGCCGCCCGCCGGCAGCCGCGTCTGGTAGACCGACGCGTACTCGGTGCCGGAGGAGCGCTCGAAGACGATCGCCGCATTGCCGGCCGGATCGACCGAGACGGCCGGGTAGTACATGAAGATGCCGCTCGCGGTATAGGTGATGTCGCGAATGGCGCTCCCGGCGTCCGAAACTTGCAGGTAGCGGATCGCGTCGACGTAGGCCTTCCGGCTCGTGCCGGCTCGCTCGGCGAAGGCGGTGTAGTAGTTGCCTCCCTGCCAGACGACGTCCTGCGTCCGGTTGTCGCCGGTGGCCACGAGCGTGCCCGTGCCCGGCTGCTTCGCGTTGGGCGGCACGGCGTACGCTCCGATGCTCACGGCCTGCGCCGCGCTCAGCGTCAACGAGGGGAAGGTTCCCGAGATGGTCCACTTCGTGACGAGGTTGCCGCCGCTCGGCTTCGTGGCGAGGAAGTGCCCGACCGCGGAGGCGGAAAGGTTGCGGCCGGCCTTCACCGTGAAGGCGCTCGTGCCGTCTGCGATCTTGATGTTCGCGAAGTCGACGTAGGAAGCGGCGCCGCCGCCGTAGAGCTGCGCCTTCGACCAGCAGCGAACCTTCGCGAACTGGAACGAGTTCGCGAACGAGTACTGGTTGCTGCCGACGTAGACGTTGTTGTCGTCGTATCCGAGGCTCGGATAGTCGGACCAGGTATTGGTCTCGGTCGTGCCGGTGACCGTCGCGTCGAACGAGTACTTGTTGTAGGCGCCGGTCGCGTCGGACGTCTGCGAGACGGCGATGTCGATCAGCGCGAGACTTCCGGTCGCCGTCTGCTCGACCACCATGAGCACGAACTTGCCCGCGACGGCGTCATAGAAGCACTTCGGGTCGAAGCCGCCGCCCGCCGCGTTTCCGAAGAATGGATCGAACTGCGTGATGTAGGTCTGGGCGCCCGTGCTCTTGTCGTAGACCGCGAACTGCGAGTTGGTCATCACGACGACCTGGGTCGGCCCCACAGCGATGGCGCCGTCGTACGGAATCCAGCCGTTCTGCAGCATCCCCTGGAAGTTGGTCCCCATCGAGGCGGCGAGCGGGGCCAGGCTCGAGCCGGTGTTCGTGTCGTACATGATCTCGCGGCCGCCGAGCGCCTGGCTCGTCGGGCCGAGGAGCTTCAAGTCCTCCACGTGGCCCATGCTCGTCTGGAATCCGAGCGGCACGTTGAAGACGTGTCCGGACGTCGCATTCCCGGAGTTCGAGGCCGGGTGGGCGACCGTGGGGAGCACGCCCTCCGCCGGACCGTGGACGCCCTGGGCCGCGAGGGCCGGCGCCGCGATCAGGAGAAGGGTGAGCCCGAGGAGAACGAGGGGTAGCTTGGAACGCATGAGACCTCCGACGGTGCGTGGTCGAGGTGCTTGCTCCTAGGCGGGACGGTTCGCCTGAAGGGGGGGAGCAAGTTGCGAGACTCTACGGCCCCGCGATTTCGCGAAGCAACAGAAAGTGGGCGAGGGTGCCAAAATTTCATGGCGCCCTCGTCCTTCAGTCCTACCGTCGGATTTGGCTTACAGGGACTTGATGAAGCTCGCGAGCGCGACCCAGAGGAGCAGACCGATCATGGGAAGGATCACGAGAAGGGTCACGAACGCGAACGCTCCGATGGCCGGCGGAAGCCTTTCGAGGCGGAACATAGTCACCTCCTTGGAGGTCACTCCATCCCTGGGACTGGCAGGCTCCCAGTGGGAGGGTGCCTCCGGAGGGGTGCTCATGCAGAACCCGTACCGTCCGCGACGGGAATGTCACGCTCCGGGTGCTATCGGGCCTGTCCATTGTAGATAGGGGCTGGCCGGTCCCGCCGCGCGCCGAGCGCGGAGAGCGTGAATTCCTGACGGCCTGTCGGACAATTTGGCGTGACCCGCCAAGATCGTCGTCCACCTCTTTGGTATCATTGATAGCGACCTCCCCCATCTCCTACGATTTAAGTCTCTCAGTCGCCACGGACGGCCGGGTCCTCACTGGGGTAATCATGTCCATTCGGCGATTCTCCTCTGCACCCATCTCCCACGGGAGGTCATCGATGAAGTCCCCGCGCCACCTCCGATTCGACGTCGCGCCGCTCGTGCTGATCGGGCTGTTCGCGCTCTCGTCGGGACGCGCCTCCGCCGATCCGCTCTTCGGTCCGCCCGTCTTTTACGGCGCCGGTATCAACCCTGCCTCGGTCCACTCCGGCGACTTCAACGGTGACGGCCATTTTGATCTCAGCATCACCAATTTCGGGTCGGCCACTGTCAGCGTTCTCCTCGGCACGGGAAGCGGCACGTTCGGCCCGGCCACGAATTACGCCGTGGGTCCGGGCCCCTGGGCGGATGCGGTCGGCGATTTGAACGGCGACGGAAAGCTCGATCTCGCCGTCGCGAACAACGGAGATGGGACCGTCTCGGTCCTGCTCGGAAACGGGAACGGCACCTTTGCGCCCAAGACCGACTACGACATCGGCGGCGGGAGCGGAGGTCAGCCGTGGTCGATCGAGATCAACGACACGAACAACGACGGCTCGCCCGACCTCACCGTGGTGAACAACGCGACGAACACCGTGACGGTGCTCCGGCGGAATCCCGTCGGCGTGTTCGTCCCGGCGGTGGTCATGAACGCCGGGCAGTCGCCGACGTCGGTCGCGGTCGACGACATCGATGCCGATGGCGCGAAGGACCTCGTGGTGGCCTGCTACGGCTCGAACGACATCCGAATCTTCATGGGGAATGGAGACGGTACGTTCGCCAGCCCGATCGTCCTTTCCACGCTTCGCCGGCCGCTGAACGTGAAAGTCGGTGACGTGAACCGCGACGGCAAGAAGGACATCGTCGTTGATGGCTTCGGGACCGGAGACGCGATCGTTCATTACGGGCTGGGGCCGCGCACGTTCTCGGCGGGGATCGCGTATCCGGTCGGCGTTGGCCCTTACTGGGTGGAAATCGCGGACCTGAACGGAGACGCCTGGCCCGACCTGGCGGTCGCCAACAACGCGGGCGCGACGGTCTCGGTGCTACTGAACAACGGGAGCGGCGGCTTCCTACCGAACGCCGAGTACGCCGCGGGGCCGGGTCCTCATTCGATCGCGGTGCGCGACTTCAACGGCGACGGGCACCCCGATCTGGCAGTGGCGAACGCCACCGGCTCGAGCGCTTCGATCCTCCTGAATCTCGCCCCCGTGAACCCGGGCGGGCCGCCGGTCATCGTCGCGCCCGCCGACGTCTCCGGAAACGCGGGCTCGCTCATCTCCTTCGGCGTGACCGCCAGCGACCCGGACGGGGACTTCATCTCGTCGCTCACAGCGAGTGGATCCGCCCTCGAGGCCGGGGGCTCCTTCGTCGTGGCCCCAGGAAACGGCGGGGGAACCTTCACCTGGATTCCCACGCCCGCTCAGGGCGGAGCGGCGTACGACCTATTCCTCTCGGCCCAGAGCGCGTGCCGTCCCGGGGGCGTGAGCGGTGAGGTCGTCTGCGAGACCGGGACCGCCACGACGAGCATCTACGTGAACGCCGTCGATCGCGCCCCGGTTGTCATCGCGCCGGCATCCGTCAGCGGCGTCATCGGAACGCTCCTCTCCTTCGTCGTCACGGCCAGCGATCCCGACGGGCAGGGGATCAGCTCGCTCACCGCGGCGCCCCTACCGGCTGGAGCCTCGTTCACGACGGCCGCGAACAAGAGTTCGGGCACTTTCTCGTGGACCCCCGCGATCGGACAGGCGGGAAGCCGAACGGTCACGTTCACCGCTTCGAACGCACTCGGTGCGTCCGCGCTCACGGTGATCAACGTCGTGGATGGAAATCGTCCGCCCACGCTCTCCGCGCCCGCGAGCATCGCCACCTCGGAGGGGAGCCTCGTCTCGTTCACGGTCGTCGCGACCGATCTCGACGGCGAGCACGTGACGCTCGGGATTCAGAACCGGCCGGTTGGGGCGACGTTCGTCGATGCCGGGAACAACACGGGTGCCTTCACGTGGACGCCGTCGTTCTCCCAGTCCGGCGCCTACACCGTGACGCTGACCGGCACCGATGCGCATGGCGCGGCCGCGACGCCCGTCCAGGTGGCGATCACGGTCGACAACCTGAACCGGGCGCCGACGGCCTCGGCGGGTGGACCCTATGGCGGAATCGTCGCCGTGCCGCTCACCTTCAACGGCACCGGCTCCTCCGATCCCGATGGGGATCCGCTAGCCTACACATGGACTTTCGGCGACGGCGCTCTCGGCTCCGGGGTCACCCCGACGCATTCGTATTCGGCTGGGGGGACATTCGTGGTCACGCTCTCGGTGAGTGATGGATTCAACTCGGCGGCCGCGACGACGATCGCGACGATCCAGGATGTCTTCCCGGCTAGAGCGTTCACGACCGGAGGGAACGGCACCATTCGCCTCGGCTCGGGCAAGGCGACTTGGTGCACGCAGATCGAGCCGGTCCTGGCCTCCTATCTCAACACCGCGGTCATCCCGACGACAATCTCGATGTCGTTCGGCGCCGGCCGCATCTACGCCGAGGCGGGGAAGGTGTCGATCGGTGGCGACAAGGATGGAAACGGCGTCGACGAGCTGACGGCCTGTTTCTCGAAGACCGATCTCCGCACGCTCTTCACCGGGCTCCCGCGCGGTACGAACACGGTGACGGTGATCCTGGAGGGAGCTCTCACGACGGGAGGAACGTTCCGAGGGAACCTGACTGTCGATGTCGTGAACTCGGGCGGCGCCCTGGCGGCGTCTCTCTCGCCCAACCCGCTCAATCCCGACGGGTCGCTGACCTTCACCACCACTCGCTCGGGCTCGGCCCGCGTGTCGGTCTTCGATCTCCAGGGACGACTCATCCGGCGCGTCCTGGATCAGAGCTCGGTGGAGGCCGGCTACCACGACGTCCGCATCGACGGACTGCGCGACGACGGCGTGAGGCTCCCTTCCGGCGTCTACTTCTACCGGGTGGAGACACCCGAGGGGACCGCGGTCGGACGGATCGTCGTGGCGAAATGAGGCCTCGGCGTCCTCGGAGAAAAGGAGCGCAGTTCGTCGCACTCCTCGCGATCGCGCTCTTCTCGTCGGCCGGGCTCGTGTTGGGCCCGCGTCCGGCGCTCGCACGCGCGAGTGAGGCCGCCGTCGATCATCCGCCGGTCGTCACCACGCCGGCCGACGTGAGCGGGGCCGAGGACGCTCCCATCGTTTTCACCGCCACCGCTTCAGACCCCGACGGCAATTCGATCGACCGGTTCAACGCGTTCTTCCTCCCGCCCGGCGCGACCTTCACGCCGGCCGCGTCGAACACGTCGGGGACGTTCGAATGGACGCCCGGCTTCGACCAGGCGGGGAGCTATCGGGTCGAGATCTCGGCCGAGAGCGCGTGCCGTCCCGTCACGGTGAGCCGTGAGACGTACGAGACGTGCATGACGGGCGCGGCGATGATGACGATCACCGTGGCGAACGTCGACCGGGCGCCGCTGATCTCGGCTCCCTCGGTGTGGAACGCGACGGAAGGCATGCCGTTCTCGTTCCGCATCGGCGCCGGCGATCCCGATGGCGAGGCGCTGACAGCGCTCGCCGCGGCGACCTCCATCTCCGGCTATGAATTCGTGACGGACGACGAGTTGACCCAGGCCGACTTCTCGTGGACGCCCGGGCCCGGGGCCACGGGCGACTACGAGGTCTTCTTCCAGGCCTCGAACGTGCTGATCACGACCGTCGCGACCGTCATCCACGTGAAGGCGCCTCCGCGCCCGCCGGCGGTAACCGCTCCGGCCGCGGTGAGCGGCGTCGAGGGGGCGGCGCTCGGCTTCACCGCGACCGCCGCCGATCCCGACGGCGAGCCGATCGAATCGTTCACCGCCTCGCCCCTTCCCGCGGGGGCCACGTTTCAGATCGACGCCGCCAGGACGACGGGCCTCTTCGCCTGGACGCCGGGCGACGGCCAGGCGGGAATCTATCCCATTCTCCTCTCCGCCTCGAGCGCTTGCCGTCCGACCGGCGTGAGCGGCGCGCTCGCGTGCGACGTGGCGACCGCGACGACGACGATTACGGTCATCCCCGAAAGCGCTCCGGCGTACGCGTTTCTCACGAACGCGAACCGCGTCATTCGGCTAACGTCGGGCAAGCCGACATGGTGCGCTCAGGTGGAGCCCCTGGAAGGATCGTTCCCGATCGAGGACATCGTCCCCACGTCGATTGCCATGGTGCGACTCGGCGAGCCGGAGAGCGTGCTCCGCGCGATCGAGGGGAAGGGTGCGAGCGGCGGCGACAGGGATGGGAATGGGGTGCTGGAGTTCACGGCCTGCTTCGGGAAAGACGGACTGCGCGCCTTCTTCGCCGACTTGCCGAAAGGCGAGTCGAACGTGGAGGTCTATTTCACGGGCGACCTCGTCACTGGTGGCGCCTTCGAGACGGCCCCCCTCCCCGTGGCGGTCATCGCCGGCGGCGGCCGCGTGGCGGCGCGCGTGGCGCCGAATCCGATGAATCCCGCGGCGACGCTCACCTTCACCACCACTCGCCCGGGCCGCGTGCGCGTTTCCCTCTACGATCTGCAGGGCCGGTTGGTCCGGCATTTGCTGGACGCAGCGTCGCTTCCCGCCGGGGATCACGACGTTCGGGTCGTCGCCGAGAGCGCGAGCGGTGTTCCGCTGTCGTCGGGCGTCTACTTCTACCGGGTGGCGTCGGAGGAAGGCTCGGTCGAAGGCCGAGTGGTCATCGCGAAGTAGGGCTGCGCCTCGGCGTCGAACGCCACGCGGGGCGCGACTCGCAGGAGAACGAGGAGCACGATCGCCTCCACCACGAACGCGACGATCGACGCCTCGAAGCCGTAGGAGCCGCCGGTCCAGAAGGCCGAGCCGCGAAGCACCGTCGCCGCCAGGGCGCCCGTCGGCGCCATGCCGCTGTCGACCATGCCGAATACGATCGAGGCGGAGAGATTCCATCCCGCATGATACGCGCACGCCAGCCAGAGCGAGCCGGTCCGCACCACCAAGAGAGCGAGCAGGACTCCGTTCAGCGCGGTGATGGCGAGGCCCATCGGATTCGCGCCCGGATTTCCGGCGTGGATGAGTCCGAAGACGAGCCCGGAGACGGAGGCCGCCACCCACGGGCCGCCCATCGCCGCTACGACCTGCATGAAGTAGCCGCGAAGCGCGATTTCCTCCCAGCTCGAGATGAGCGTCATGCCGGCGATCATGGGGAGAGTCGTCGCAAGGAGATCGGGTGCGGCCGGCGTGATGGTGGCCGCCCCCGCCGCGAGAAAGCCGATCGCCACGATCGCGGGCGTGAGCCCGCCACCGAGGAGCCCCAGGAGGACGTCCCCCGCCGCGCCCGGACGAAGTCGGAAGCCGATGGTGCGGAGGGGGCGATGCTCCATCCATCGAAGCGGCGCCCAGGAAGCGACGAGGCCGATCACGACCAGGAAGAGCGCGGTGGCGAGCATGGGAAGTGCCGCCACGGCGCCATGCTCGAACTGACGCGGAAGGCCCAGCGCGCGCCAGGCGAACCGGAAGGCAACGGCGCCGGCGACCAGAATCGCCAGGAACGCGAGAAGTCGGAGGGCTGGCGACTTCTCGGCAGGAAGTGCTTCCGCTCCAACAGCGCCCGCAACTTCTCCGAATCGCGGCGGAACTCGTCGGGCGGGTACTTGGCGTCGCTCGTGTAGAACTGCGCGAGGGACGTGATGCCGAGCCGCTCGATCTCGGCCTTCAACTCCGGATAGGCCATGTAGCGCGCCCATCCCCGGACTTCCCGCTGCTCGTACGTTGCTTCGATTTCCGCGGCCGTGGGGAGCCGGTAGGTCTCGTCGTGGAGGAAGGCCGCCGTCGGAAGCCGGTCACGCTTCGCCGGGTCCTCGTCGGGGTAGCCGACCACGATCGTCGTGACCGGCAGGCAGGTGTCGGGGAGATCGAGGAAGGCCGCGATCTCGGCCATGGAGTGGAGCGTGGTGCCCATGTAGCAGATGCCTAGCCCGCGCGCCTCGAAGCCGAGGCAGACGTTCTGCGAGAGGATCATCGCGTCGAACGCGGCCACGTGATAACCGAGCAGGTTGTTGAAGTTGTCTCGCGCGCCGCGAAGGCGGAGCCACTCGCGCGTCCGGAACCAGTCGGCGCAGAACGTGATGACGAGCGGCGCCTGGAGCACGAACTCCTGCTCGAAGTGGAGCTCGTAGAGGCGGCGTTTGCGCTCGGGATCGCGGGTGAGGATGAGCGAGACGGAGTTGAGATTGCCGGAAGATGACGCGCCCGCGATGGCCTCCTCGCAGACCTCGCGGACGAGCGCCGGGTCGAGCGGGTCGGGCTTGTACTTGCGGATGGAGCGATGGGAATTGAGGAGGGCCGACAGAGCGGCCGCGTTGGATGGGTTCATGGCCAGGGATTCTACGCCTCGTGCCGCGTCCGTGGCTCTAGGACAAGATGCCTCCACCCGGTACACTCCGCCGTGCTGTCCCGGACCGCGCCCTCCCCGCCGGCCCTCGGTCCCCGGTTCGAGATTTCATGTCACCAAAGGGGCCCCTCGAGACATAGGCCAGTGAACGTGCCGAGCCGCCCCACCAAAGCGGGGGGCCGACCGGCCGAAGCCGACGTTGGAGGGAGAATCCTATGAGCCCGCAAGTGATGGAATCGCAAGTGGTACCACGGAAACCGCCGTCGCTCGTCTCGATCGACGGGCGGACCTACCCACTTCTCTCCGCGCAGATCCGCTCGAGCGCCGAGGGAGGTCTGGCCCAGACCACGCTGGTCCAGGAATTCGACAACCCGCACGACGAGCCGCTGGAAGTGATCTACACGATGCCGCTCCCCGCCGACGGGGCCGTGCTCGGATACGTCATCCGGATGGGCGACCGAGTCATCCGCGGCGAGATCGAGGTGCGTGAGAAGGCCGAGGCCGCCTACAAGAAGGCGCTCTACGAAGGGAAGACGGCGGGACTCCTGGAGGAGAACCGCGCCGACACGTTCCAGCAGCGCCTCGGGAATCTCCCCGCGCGTACCAAGGCGGAGATCTCGATCGAAGTTCTCCATCCGCTCGCGTTCCTGCTCGGCGCGGGAGAGCGCGGTCCCGTCTGGGAGTATCGCTTCCCGACCGTGGTCGGCGTGCGCTATCAGGGCGCGCCGGGCCGCGTGAAGGATGCCGAGAAGAGCGAGGCCGATCGCGCGAACAGCGGCGAGATCCCGACGCGCGTGATGCTCGATCTTCGAATCGGCGACGCCGGCGAGGCGGCTGTTCATTCGCCGAGCCATCCGATCGCGAGCCTACTCGGCGCCGACGCCACCCATGTTCATCTCGCGGAAGGCGCGCCGCTCGATCGCGATCTCATCGTTCAGTGGCCCGCCACGACGGCGGAGGTCGGCGTGCGCGTGGTGGAAGGCGCGGGACTCCCGGGCGACGAGGGGCGGTACGCGCTCGTCACGGTGACGCCGCCGGCCGTTCCGGCCACGACGTTCCATCGCGATCTCACCATTCTCATCGACGCGAGTGGCTCGATGGAGGGCGCGCCGCTCGACATCGCGAAGCAGGTGGTCGCCGCGCTGCTGAAGGGTCTCCAGGAAGGCGACCGCTTCGAGGTGCTCGCGTTCGCCTCGACCGTGGAGCGACTCTCGCCGTCGATGGCGGCGGCGACGCCGGCGGCCGTGACGACGGCGCTCAAGGCGCTCGGCCAGCTCCAGGCCGGCGGCTCCACCGAGATGGAGAGTGCGATCAAGGAAGCGATGAAGTCGCTTCGGCCCGACTCGCAGCGGCAGATCGTGCTCCTGAGCGACGGCTACATCGGCTTCGAGGCCGAGGTGTTGTCGACGGTTGCCCGGCGTCCGCCGGCCGGCGTGCGAATCCATGCCGTGGGGATCGGCGCCGCGCCGAATCGGACGCTGACGCGGGGCCTGGCGCGCGCGGGGCGCGGGCACGAACTGATCGTGAACGATGTCGCGGGCGCGGCCGAGGCGGCGAAGCGTCTCTGCGCCGCGACCGCGCTTCCCGTCCTGACGGACCTCGCGATCGGGGGGAGCGCCCTGCTGGGATTCGCGCCGGCACGGCCGCGCGACGTCTTCGCTGGGCAGCCGCTGGTGCTCGCGGCTCGACTTCGCCCCGAGGGAGGATCGCTCGAATTGAGCGGCCGCCTGGCGGGGAGCCCAGAAATGTGGGGATGGCGGACGAACATCGCCGCCAACGGGGCGGCGAAGCCCGACGACGCGAACGTGACGTCGACATCGTCGACGCTTCCGATCGGCGCGCTCTTCGGCCGCGAGCGGATCGCCGATCTCGAGGCGTGGACCGATACGGTCGATCCCCGCAGCTCGGTGGACAACGCGATCGAGAAGCTCGGCCTGGCCCATCGCATCGTGAGTCGGCGGACGAGCCTGGTCGCGATTTCCGAGGACGTGACGGTCGATCCGCTCGCGCCGCGCCGGCGGGAGCGTCTCGCGGTCGAGATGCCGCATGGCGTCTCGGCGGAGGGGGCGGGGCTTCAGTTCGCCGCCATGCGCTTCCGCTCCTCCGGCCTCTTCCAGCAAGACCTCGCCATGCCGGCCATGCTGTCGATGCCGCAAGCCGCGGGGTCGGACTCCATCATGAGGGCCCTCAACCTCAGAAGGGGCCGCTCGGCCGTGAGCGCCACGGCTGTTCTCCTCGGAATCGAAAACAACATCGCCACGCTCGAGATCGAGGTTCCGGATGACGGGTTCGTGCTGCCGACGGGACGCGTCGTCGTGATCGGCGAGGATGGCGCGATCATGGAGGCGGCCGCGGAGACGGGGACGTCGTCCCCCGAGGGGCCGCACAAGAAGGGAACTCTCGTGAGACTGGCTCTGGCCCTGAATCCCGCGGATCTCGCGGCATGGCTGCCTGGAATGCGGGTTCGCGTCGGGTGGGAAGTGGAGTCGCGGCAGGGGCTCTTCCGCTCCGAACGCGTCGAGTACGAGGTCGAAGTCGTGATCCCAACGCCGAAGCCGGAGAACGACTGATCCCGTGAGCAAGTTCGACGAACACTTCGCGAGGGCGCGCGCGGGAGACCGCGCCGCCTTCGCGGCATGGATGGGGAGCGTCGAGCTCCCCATCCGCATTTCCCTCCGGCGCTACGCGCGGGCCGTCGATGTCGAGGCGATCATGCAGGAAACGCTGCTTCGCATGTGGCTCCTCTCGCAGGATCCTGAGCGGACGCTGACGGGCGAGGACGCCGCGCTCAAGTTCGCGATCGGCGTCGCGCGGAACCTGGCTCGGAGCGAGGCGCGGCGATTTGGACGCGAGCGTCATCTTCCGCCGGAGGAAGTGCCGGAAATTCCCGTGCCGCCCGATCCCCCCTCCGACCCCGGTCTTGCCCGCGCGATCGCCGACTGCCTGGCACGTCTCAAAGGCCGTGTCGAGCAGGCGCTCCGGATGAGGCTGGGGATGGGGGACTCGCTCTCCGATCGCGAACTCGCGCGGAGCCTCGGCATGACGCTCAATACGTTCCTCCAGAACATCGTTCGAGCGCGGCGGTCGGTGGAAGAGTGCCTCGAGAAGCGCGGGGTGCGTCTGCGCGAGGTGATGTCGTGAGCGCTCGCGAACGCGACGCCATGATCGAGGCCGCCGTGACAGCCCATCGCGAACGCGATCGGGAGGGGCGAATCGAGCCGCCGCCAGCGTGGTGGGATCTCTCGCCGGAAGACGCCGAGGAGTTGTTCCTGCGTCAGATCGTCACTCGCGAATTGGAGCGCGCCGCTAGGCCCCAAGGCTGGAGCGGGACCGTGTCGGCGGTGATGCGGCGGTTGGGGTAGAAGCCTCCACGATCCGCTATCGGGGGCGGCAACTTCTACTTCTCTCGCTTCCCCCAGAGCAGCACCACCGGCAGCGCGAACGCCATGCTCCCAACGAGCGCGAGGAAGAGGAACCACCGCCAGGAGCGCCGCGCGACGCCCCACCGTCCCAGGAGATACGCGAGGGCGGCGAGGATGAGGAGCGCCTCGGTGAGAAACGCGAGGGAGATCGGGTTCGTCAACGCGGCCGCGAGCGCGCCCGGCTTCGCCACGACTCCGTAGATGAACGCCCCGTTCACGGCCAGGAAGCCGACGGCGGCGAGGGCGAGGAGCCAGAAGCGCTCGCGGGGGGAGTATTCGATCTTCGTCGGCATCGCGGTCTCCTTTCCGGGGGAAGGTCGGTCCTGAATTGGCGCCTTCCCGGCGGGGAGGACACCAAACAGAGCATAGGGAACTTTGGCGTGGCGGGCCACTCGGACGCTGATCTACCCTAGTTCTCAGGAGGATACGAATGCCTCGACTCGTGCTCCGCCAGACCGCACTCCTTCTCTCCGCAACGGTAGCCGGCCTCCTGGTACTTTCCATCGGCTGCAGTAAAGACTCAGCTGTCGCACCGAAGACACCCTCCCAGCCGCTTCCATCCGGAACACCCGGCACATGGCAGGACCTCGGGCTCTCGACCGGTTTCGTCGAGGTGCTGGCGCTCACGACATGGAACGGGTACCTGTTCGCCGGCGGCTCCTTTCACGACGTGAACGGAAATCCATCGATCAGCCTCGCCCAGTGGGACGGTGCAGTGTGGAGCAACGTGGGTCCCAACATCGGCGGCGGAGTCACGACGCTGGCGGTCTACAACACTCATCTGATCGTCGGCGGAAATTTTCCTCACATCAACGGCGACCCCATTCAATACCTAGCCGATTGGGACGGCGCGACGTGGAAGGGGTTGGGAGAGGCTCCGAACCGGAGCGTCTCCTCGCTCACCGTCTACAACGGCGACCTGATCGCCGGCGGCGACTTCGACTCGATCGGCGGCGTGCCGGCTGCGAACATCGCGCGATGGGACGGCGCGGCGTGGCACGCGCTCGGCGGCGGGCTCAACAGCGTGCCGTGGGCGCTGACCGTGTACAAGGGGAGCCTCGTCGCCGGAGGGTCATTCAACAGAGCGGACGGCGCGCTGGCGCCCGGGATCGCAGCGTGGAACGGATCGTCGTGGTCTTCGATCGGTGGAGGGTTGGGAGGTGGACCTCTCGGGAACCCGTTCGGTACCGTCATCGCTCTCGGCGTGCACGGGGATTCGCTGATCGTGGGAGGCTCGTTCACGACCGCCGGAGGTGTGTCGGCGCGAAACGTGGCGAAGTGGAACGGCGCGCAGTGGGACTCGCTCGGGAGCGGGTTGGGGACGGCCTCCCACGAATACGTCAAAGCCTTCGCGGAATATGGTGACACCCTGGTCGCCGGCGGAAACTTCCCGGGATACGTGAGACACTGGAATGGGAGCGCGTGGACTCCGATGTCGTCTCTCAACGGAACGGTCAACGCGCTAACCGTCTACGGCGGCTCGCTCATCGCCGGCGGCTACTTCCCGAAGGAGCCGGGCTACGACGGGAACGGGATCGCGCGCTGGGTGAAGTAGCGTCGCTGGCCTTCCCGCCCGCCGACGGGTAGAATCCCCCGTCATGGCCTCCGCCCGAACTCTCCAGCCTCAAGACCAGATCGCCCACTACCGCATCGTCGGCCCGCTTGGGGCCGGCGGCATGGGCGAAGTCTACCTCGCCCAGGACCAGACGCTCGAGCGGAACGTCGCGCTCAAGATCCTCCCCCCCGAACTGGTCCAGAGCGAGGAGCGCGTCCGGCGCTTCGTGCGGGAGGCGAAGTCGGCTTCGTCGCTCAATCATCCGAACATCGTCACGATCTACGAGATCGGCCAGGACGAGGTGCGCGGGTCCGAGAGCGGAGGCGCGAACGAAGCGAGTTCCTCGATGCTCCACTACATCTCGATGGAGCTGGTGAGCGGCGAGACGCTGACGACGAGGATCCACCACGACAAGACCGACCTCCGCACGCTCCTCGGCTACCTCGCCCAAGCGGCGGAGGGATTGGCCAAGGCGCACGCCGCGGGAATCGTCCACCGGGACCTGAAGCCGGGCAACATCATGGTCTCGAAGGACGGATTCGCGAAGGTGCTCGACTTCGGCCTCGCGAAACTGACCGAAAAGGCGCCCGCCGAAGGGGAGGTCACGAGCAGTGGCGCGACCCAGGCAGGCGACGGCACCAGCGTCGGGGCCGTGGTCGGCACCGTCGGCTACATGTCGCCCGAGCAGGTCCGCGGCGCCACCGTCGATCATCGATCCGACATCTTCTCGTTCGGCTGCATCCTCTACGAGGCGGCGACGCGGACGAAGCCGTTCATGGCCGACTCGAACGTCGAGACGATGCACAAGATCCTCCACGACAAGCCGACGCCGGTAGAGGAAATCAACAAGGATGTTCCGACGGAAGTCCGCCGGCTCATCCGCCGCTGCCTGGCGAAGAGCCCTGACCAGCGGTTTCAGTCGGCAAAGGATCTCGCGATCGAACTTCGCGAAATCGTGGACGAGTACGACTCGCTCACCCCCTCCGGGAGTTCGGGGAGCGGCTCCTCGGCGCTCGGCGCGCAGCCCGCCGCTCGGCGCCGAATCTCGCCGGCCGCGTGGATCGCCGGCGTCGCCGCGCTGGCCGTGGTGGTCGTTCTCGGAGTTTTCGTGGCTCGGCGCGACGGCAAGTCCGAAGCCCCAGCAGCGCCGCCCGCCCTCAAGATCACGACCGTCACGAATCGCGGCGCCGCGAACGGCGCGGCACTCTCGCCCGACGGGCGCTACCTCGCCTACTCGCTGATGCTGGACGGGAGTCGGACGCTCTGGGTACGGCAGGTGGCCACCGGGAGCGACGTGCAGATTCTGCCGCCCCAGAAGATCATGCCCACCGGACTGGTCTTCACGCCGGATGGGAACTATCTCTACTACCAGAGCGCCGACCCCGATCGAGACGGCTACACGGCGATCTTCGAGATCCCGGCTCTGGGCGGCACGCCGCGGAAGCGCGCCTACGATGTCGATTCGAGGGTCACCTTTTCGCCGGACGGGAAGCAGATCTGCTTCCGGCGGGGCGAGCCGCACAAGAATCGGGAAGTGCTCGTCATCCTCGACCTGGATCGCGGCCAGGAGCGCGTGCTGGCGAGCGTCGCGCCGCCGGTCACGTTCGTGCAGCCGGCGTGGTCGCCGGACGGCAAGAAGATCGCTGTGCTCGAGGTGAGGGGGGGTGAGGCTCTACCCGCCTCGGTGGCCATCTATGCCGTGACCGACGGCCGGCGGGAAGCGCTCGGAAAGAGCGCGTGGTTTGGGGCCGCCGATCTGGTATGGCTTCCGGATGGGAGCGGACTCGCGGCTTCGATGTTCGACAAATTGTCGTTCACGGCCGGACAGCTCCAGAAGATCGCCTATCCCGGCGGGCAGGTCTCGCCGATCACCACGAACACGGACTTCTACTTCAACATGAGTCTCTCGGCCGACGGTGAGACCATGGCCGCGGTGCGGGGTCGCCAGGAGTTGAACCTCTGGGTCGCGTCTCCGACCGGGGTCCGGGCCGTGCGCCAGATCACGTTCGGATCGGGCGACGAGGGCTCGATCCAAGGCTTCGAGCCGGCTCAGGACAGCACGGTTCTCTACGGGGCGATCAAGGATGGCTCCGCCCAGATCTTCGCGGTCGGAGCCGACGGCACGAGCGAACGATCGCTCACCTCGGGGCAAAAGTACGCCGGGGTAGGTTTCTTCAGGCCAGGCGTCGGGATCATCTACGTGCAGGGCGCCGCGGACATGACGCCGCATCTTTGGCGCGCAGACGAACGCGGCGAGAACGCAAAGCAGCTCACGTCGGGGAAGGGAGAACGGATCGTGGACGTCTCGCCCGATGGTCGGCTCGTCCTCTTCGCCCGGGACGACAATCCGGACGTGCTCTGGAGCGTCTCGTCGGAGGGGGGCGAGGCCGTCCGTCTGGGTCCGAGTTCCAGATTCTCGGCCCAATTCTCTCCCGACGGCAGCCGTATCGCCCACATCGCGATTCGTGACGTGCAGGGACGTGGGACGTTCATTCCGGAGATCATGCCGACCCAGGGGGGGCAACCGGCCGTGACCCCAGCGCTTCCTCCGCGGATACTCGACGCGCGCTGGACTCCCGACGGGAGGGGGATCACGTATCGCCAGGCCGCGAACGAATTCAGGAATCTCTATCGACTTCGTCTCGATGGCGGAGCGCCCGAGGAGATCACGCACTTCACGGATGGCCGCATCACCCAGCACGACTGGTCGCCGGACGGGAAGCGCCTCCTGATCCTCCGGCAGACCGAAGGGAGCCCCACCCACAATCTCTGGATGACGGACGCCGACGGAAGTCACGCCGTGGCGTTGACCGATTTCCAAACCGGCGACATCCCCGACATGAAGTGGTCGCGCGACGGAAGCCGCGTCTACTTCACGTACGGCGAGTCGAGCCAGAACGTAGTCCTGATCCGGAACTTCCGCTAGGCGCCGCGATGAAGCCCCAGCCCATTCTTCTTGCGTCCGCCGTTCTCCTCATGGCCAGCGGTGTCGCCACGTTGTTCGCCCCCGATGAGATCGCCGTGATCCTGGCGCGCTCGGGGGAACCGGCCAGCGCCATGGTCGTGCAGCTCCTCGGCGGCGCCCTCTTCGCGCTCGGCTTCCTCGACTGGATGAACCGATTCGCCACGATCGGCGGCATCTACGGGCGGCCGATCGTCGTCGCGAACCTCGCGTTCTTCTTCATCGCGGCGACGACGTTCGCGCGACGGGCGTTCCGCGCGGGCGCGGGCGCGATCGGGCGCTCCGACCTGCCCCTCTGGGTGGCGCTGGCCATCTGCGCGGCCCTCGCGGTCGCGTACGCGCGCTACATGTTCACCTCGCCGCGAGGCGACTCCCGCTCCGCCCCACCGAGTCCGACCCCAGGAGGCGCTTCATGAGCACGCCCACGCAAGGGACCGTCGCACCCCGAGGGAAGGACCGCCGCTTCTACACCGTGATGGCCATCGCCATCGCGCTCACGGTCTTCGCCGGGTTCGCGCCCACCTTCTTCCTGCGGGGGCTCTTCGAGCAGAAGAAGGAACTGACGAGCCTCGTCATCCTTCACGGCATCCTCTTCACGTCGTGGATCGTACTTTTCGTCACGCAGGTGCGGCTCGTGGCCGCGAAGCGGACCGACATCCATCGGAAATTGGGAGTTCTGGGCGGTCTGCTCGCCGCCGCGATGCCGGTGGTCGGGTTCATGGCCGCGATCGCCTCCGCCAAGCGGGGCTTCACGCCGCCGGGCGGGCCGCCGCCGCTCGTCTTCATGATGATTCCCCTCACCGACATGCTCGTATTCTCGACGCTCGTGGGGCTGGCGCTCTACTTCCGGCGCCGCACCGACATTCACCGGCGGCTCATGCTCCTCGGCACGCTCGCCATCTTGACCCCGGCCATCGCGCGGATCGCGTTCGTCCGTCCGTACGGAATCCCCGCGTTTCTCGGCATCACCGATCTCTTCATTCTCAGCGCGGTCATCTACGACCGAATCCGAAACGGCCGGTTTCACCCCGCGTTCGTCTGGGGCGGGCTCTTCGTCATCGTGTCGCAGCCGCTCCGGATCCTCTTCGCCGGCACGCCCGCCTGGCATGCCATTGCGACCTGGCTGACCCGCTGACCTGACAACCTGTCATTCCGGGGCTCGCCGCGCCCGCCCGCGGACACCCGGGCGGCCGCGGTGCTGGCCTAAGTCCAAGTCGTTTCGCCAATAAGCTTCCACCTCTCAGCACGCCCGGCAGGGCACACCCCATGCATTGTTCTCGCTCCGACAGGGCACTCCGTCTTCCAGCGGCGGAGTTGCGGGTCGAACGGGTTGTCCCGCGAGCCCACTCGGAGGCCACGTGTCTCACCGAATCCTGCTTGGTGACGAG
>Ga0315278_10000480_pt1 | contig 35161 bp, 24 predicted proteins | sample YL17G06_0_MG_FD_203880 | JGI IMG/M metagenome (GOLD analysis project Ga0315278, IMG submission 203880) | Sediment microbial communities from Yellowstone Lake, YNP, Wyoming, USA - YL17G06_0 | ecosystem: Environmental > Aquatic > Freshwater > Lake > Sediment | place: USA: Wyoming | collected... | reverse complement strand
GCTTGCGGGTTAGAGACATGGTCCAAGGGTATCGGCGCCATCGTTACCATGCTTGAGCCGGACCGGGTCGAGAATCGAGCTGGCTTTAACCTATGCTTGCGCCAAACTGATTGAAACGGAACCTAGTGTTGGCGGCGTTGGGCATGAAACGCAACAAATGGTTCGTTCAGAGTTAGGTTTTATTGTGAGGAAAATCTTCGCAGGGAAAAGAAAGTTAAATCGATAATAGATCGTGACGCACTGATTCGTGCCATCAAGCGACGTGAAGCGCTGGACTACTGGTATCCAGAAGTAGAGCGACAAGAGTCGTCGCAGTTGACGGGGACGTTTGATGCGCTCGCTGACATGTGGCTAAACCACTCCGAGAATGTCAGGGAAATTTCGGATTCGTGCCTCGGAAATTACACGGGGCATTTAAAGCATCATATCCGGCCTGTAATCGGAACAATGCTTTTAAGCGAACTAAGTCTTAGAGACGTAGAAAAGGTTGCGGAGGTGATTAAAAGTAAAAAGCCTCAGACTCGATCATACGTTTCAGTTCGGCAAAACCGGGTTGATGGAGAATTCTTTGAGGACGATGAATGTCTCTCGATGGCGTACCGGCGTGAAATTTTGACGGTGGCTTGCATGGTCACCAAATATGGTTTTGAGCGCGGCTATCTTGCGGCTAATCCATTTAAGGAATTTAAACTCCCAGAGTGTCCTGAGCAGCCTTACGATTACTGGCGAATAGAAGACGAGGACAAGTTCCTGCAATGGCTTGAAGACGGTGGCAAGTTCCATAAATATGTCGGAAAGCCATTCAGCACGATCCGAGGGAAACCCGAGAAATTCCGGAAGTGCTTTAAGACGCGCGGAGTGCAGGGGCTGTATGATGTGGTGCTCTTTGCGTTGCGTTCTGGGTTAAGAAAGGGCGAGATCGGCGCCATTACGCCGAGGGATGTCAACTTTGGTGAGAATTTTATCGTCGTTCGGCGCTCCTATAGCAGCAAAGAAGGGCGAATGAAGGACACAACCAAAGGAAAGACGTTCCGGGTCGTTGAGATGAACGAGGACATGCGGGAGATCCTGGCGCGTCGGGTTGAACAAAGCAAATCTGATCAAGATCTGTTGTTCAACATCAAGACTTGGGCAATTAAGAATTTTTCCAAGTATTGTAGAAAAGCCGAGGTCCGGGAAATCCACTTCCACAGTCTTAGGCACACATGCCTAACGAACTTGGCAAATGGATACGGGATGGATGTACCGTTACCATTGCCGCAGGTGCAAAAGATCGCCGGTCACAAGGACGTTGGCACTACCATGCGCTACGTTCATACCGACGGAATTAAGAACACCGGATCGAGGCAGTGGTCGAGGAGCCAAAGGAAGGGTCTGAAGGATGTGCCGGTTACGGAGGTTAAGACCACCGGAACGGGAACGCCACTTAGGCTGATTTCTGGAGGGTCAATTAAGTAGTCAGTTATCGAGTTTGAGATTTGATGTAACAAAACCCCAAGCGAAGTGATTCACTTGGGGTTTTGATTTGTAACAGATTTTTTCCATCCCAATCCGAAACTGGGGCGGAAAACTGGGGCGCGAGTCCTTCAGCACCACCTAAGGTACTGAAGTTACAGGGACAAACCTACATCATGCCGCCCATGCCGCCCATACCACCCATACCGCCCATACCACCACCACCGCCGCCGCCGGCGTGGCTATGATCTTTGTCGCTTGGCTTGTCAGCGATCATAGCTTCCGTGGTGAGGAGGAGGCCAGCGACCGAGGCCGCGTTGGTCAGCGCCGTGATGGCGACTTTGGTCGGGTCGATGACGCCGGCCTTGTAGAGGTCTTCGTAGGTCTCGGTGAGGGCGTTGAAGCCTTCGCCGTCTTTGCCCTTCTTGATGCGCTCAAGAACGACTGCTGGCTCGACGCCGGCGTTGAAGGCGATCTGGCGCAGAGGCTCTTCGATCGCGCGGCGGATGATCTGGACGCCGAATTGTTGCTCAGCGGACAGTTTCAGTCCTTCGAGGACGTGCTGGGCGCGGATGAAGGCCGTGCCGCCGCCGGGGACGATGCCGCCTTCGACTGCTGCGCGGGTGGAGTTCAAGGCGTCTTCGACGCGGGCTTTCTTCTCTTTCATCTCGGTTTCGGTGGCAGCACCGACTTTGATCACGGCAACGCCGCCAACCAACTTCGCGAGGCGCTCTTGGAGCTTCTCTTTGTCGTAGTCGGAGGTGGTGTTTTCGATCTCGGCGCGGATTTGCTTGACGCGGCCTTGGATCTCAGGCTGCTTGCCTTTGCCGTCGACGATCGTCGTGTTGTCTTTGTCGATGGTGATGCGCTTGGCTTGGCCAAGGTCGGTCAACGCCATGTTTTCGAGCTTGGCGCCGATGTCTTCGGTGACCAAAGCGCCGCCGGTGAGGGTGGCGATGTCTTGCAGCATGGCCTTACGACGGTCGCCGAAGCCTGGGGCTTTGACGGCGGCGCACTTGAGCGTGCCGCGCAAGCGGTTGACGACGAGGGTGGCCAGCGCTTCGCCGTCGATGTCTTCGGCGATGATGACGAAAGGACGGCCGGTTTGGGCGATCTTTTCGAGGATCGGCAGGAGCTCTTTCATCGACGAGATTTTTTTCTCGTGGATGAGGATGAAGGCGTCTTCGAAGACGGCAACCATGCGCTCAGCATCGGTCACGAAGTAAGGCGACAGGTAGCCGCGGTCGAACTGCATGCCTTCGACGACGTCGAGGGTGGTGTCCAAGCCTTTGGCTTCGTCGACGGTGATGACGCCGTCGCGGCCGACTTTGTCCATCGCGTCAGCGAGGATTTTGCCGATCTCTGGGTCGTTGTTGGCGGAGATGGCGCCGACTTGGGCGATCTCTTCGCGGCTCGCGGTAGGACGCGAGATCTTCTCGAGTTGCTTGACGACGGCCTGAACGGCTTTGTCGATGCCTTTTTTCAGTTCCATCGGGTTGTGGTTGGCGGCAACCAGCTTGGAGCCTTCGCGGTAGATGGCTTGGGCCAAGACCGTCGCGGTCGTGGTGCCGTCACCGGCGATGTCGGAGGTCTTGGAAGCGACTTCCTTGACCATCTGAGCGCCCATGTTCTCGAATTTGTCTTCGAGTTCGATTTCTTTAGCGACGGAGACGCCGTCTTTGGTGATCGTTGGCGAGCCGAAGCTCTTCTCGATGACGACGTTACGGCCTTTTGGACCGAGGGTCACTTTGACGGCGTCAGCGAGGACGTTGACACCGGTGAGAATTTTGCGGCGAGCATCTTCGCCGAAGTTAATCATCTTTGCGCTCATGCGGATCCCTTTCGTAGCAAATTAAGCTAGAAGTTGTTTTTTACAGAAGTCACAGAAGCCGGAGATTAGACCAAGACGCCGAGGAGGTCATCTTCGCGCAAGATCAGGTGCTCGTGACCGTCGATTTTGACTTCGGAGCCAGCGTACTTGCTGAACAACACGCGGTCGCCAACCTTGACATCGGGCTTGCGCAGCTTGCCGTCGTCGAGGACTTTGCCAGCACCAACGGCGATGACTTCAGCCTCTTGGGGCTTTTCCTTCGCGTTGTCTGGGATGATGATGCCACTGGCAGTTTTCTCTTCGCTTTGCAGACGCTTGACAAGGATGCGATCTTGCAGGGGCCGGATCTTCATCGCAATACCTCCAAAAAAAACGTTAAACGGACATAAAACACACGCTTAAAAACTAATTAGCCGTCTCGCTTATTTGGGCATGCCCAAAAACTCCACGAGAATGCTTAATTAAGTAAGAGCAGTGCGAATGTAATCCGCCCCCCCAAATTGTCAAGGGCTGGTCCTGAAGTTTTATTAGGATTTTTCTTGGCCATCCAGCCAATCAGCCCCATCAGGTCGGCTTGGCGCCAAAGCCATAACCGATGATCGCGTCATTCGTGGGGACTCCGGTGATCGCCTGAGCGCACAGCATACCCGACATCACGGTCGCCTCGATGTTAGCGATGTTAAAGCTGTTGTCGGTCCAGTCGCCAGCGAGCTTTAAGTTCGTAAAGCCGGAGTCGCCGGGTTTGATGCGGTATCTGGTGCTGCCGCTGTTGCTGAGGGTGAAGCGTTCGGAGGGACTGATGTTGGCACGGAGGTACTGCGCCTTGAGCCGTTCCTCGCCGACGGGTGCGGCGGGGTGGTTGTCGATGAGTCGGTGCCAGTCAAACGGCGCTCCCGGGGTCTGCGGCGGGACGGTGCCGGTCGGAAACAGCGGCGAGGCGAGCTTGCCGAGGAGCTCCTGGGCGTTGACCAGGACCTGGTGGTCTTGTTGCTGTTGGTCCGCCAGCGACCTGTCAGCGGCACCGGGAGCTTCGGCCAGCGGCCCGCAAAAGTAAAACTGGCTGAGCGGGTAGTGTCCCGGCACCGCTGGCCAAGCCTCGCGGTCCGTGAGGAAGGACATGTCGGCCATCGTGTTCATCGGTGTCGGGTGGTAGGTGACCACCAGCGGTTGGTCCTCCCCTGGGACTCCGAGGCTACCCTTTGCGGCACTTGTCCAGATCTGCAAGGCCTGGGTGCGAACGGTTTGCAGATGCTTGAGCAGTCCGCGCCAACGCTCGTTCGCGGCCAGCAGCTCAGCCGCCAGGTGCGGAATCGTCGCAATCGGCATGCCATAGATGACCTCGTCAAAGTCTCGTCCTGCCGCCAAGGTGAACGGACGCCCGCCTTTGAAGTCAAAGGATTCGTAAGGCGGTGGATCCACACGCAAGTGCTCGCCGTCTATAAGCTGCGACCACAGGGGTTCGCTCGGCCAGCAAGCCAGACCCTTGATCTCAAGCCAAGGCTCGTAGCCCTTGCTGGGATCTTTCAGCTCCGCCTGCACGACCCCGTCGATGGCTGCAACCTGCCGGCCATCCGGACTCAGGCGCAGCCCCTTGATCTGGTGAAAGTAGGCAAATCTGACGCCTTTTTGTCGCAGAAGTTGGACCAAGGGCGTGAACACCGTGTCGCCCATCGCCGCTTGCATCCGCCACAAGAGCGCGCCCTTGCAGGTGAACGCCATGCGGATCAGGGTCCGCAGCGAGGCTCCGGCGGCGATATTCGGGCGCTTGAGGTCGCCATCCAGGTAGGAGAACTGGGCGTCATAGATAAACTGGACCAGTGGTGAGGCCAAGGTCAGCGAGCTGCCGTCCACCAGGTCGGGATAGATATAACGGCTCAACCAGTCGCGGTAATCATACTCGTCTAAATAGTCCATGCCCTTAGTGATGACGTCCGCGGCGATTGCTCCATGCAGGTTCGCGTAACCGGTGTTGGCGATGAGCCAAGCCCGCCGCGTCGCATCGTCGTCGAGCTGGCCGCGCACGCGCAACCAGAACAGGTGCATGACCACCTTCATCGCTCCGAGTAGGGCCCATTGGACCAAGCGCCAGACATGGAGTCGGTGGAGCACACGGTAGATCAGCAAGGCGCAGCCAAGAGTCCATCCGGCGAGGATGGTCAACAGCCATTGCAGCAGGTTCGATACTGGCGAATCAACTTTTAATTGTTTGGCGATCAGCTGAATGGCTTCGCCCATATAATCCCAAAGACTCAAGTTTAGTCCTTGGCCTGCCGCGCCAGGGACTTCGGGGTTGGTGGGCGCGGTGATCGTCCATGGTCGCCAGGTCCCTTTGTAGAGTTCAAACAGCACAAAGCTTGAGTGTGGCTTGAAGGCGTCGTCCACGGTCGCCAAAGGGGCGCCATCTGGCCTGCCGAGCGTGTTGTAGCACTCGCGCATCAGGCGGAAGGCGTTTTCGTAGAGTCCCGACCACATGTGCAAGCCATGTTCTTCGATGCGGTAGCTGTATGCGGGATCCAGGTTGCGGCCGCTGGCCCCTTTGCCGCCGGAGCGCCAGCCCATCTGATAAACCGTGATGTCATAGCTCGGGTCCGCCTTGATCAGCTCGTAGGCGGCGCTCAAGGACCCGATACCGCTACCCAACACGGCAATTTTTTTGCGGCCCACCTAGTCCCCCAACGCGACTGTGTTTGATCCATAACTCTAAGGAAAAACAGCCACAATGGCTAGGTTACCGCCGCGACACCCAGGCCAATGGCAAAGATTTTTACTCAGGATACGGTCCATGCTGCCGATAGGCCAGATGGGGGAGGACCAATTTTGGCGAACGCTGAGGGCAAGAACCGATTGCTGGGCATCTATTGGGGGCTTTTGCTCACCATGCTGGTGCCGTTCGGGCTTACGGCCAGTCGCGTGCTGGTGTCCATGACGCCACCGGATTTCGGCGCGAGTCCAAGTCCTCTGGGCTACACCGTTAGCTTGTTGATTTTTATCATTCCGCTGCTCGCCTTCGCGGTGTGGCTCAAAACACATCCAAACTATGCGGTCGAAAAAAAGGTCTACCTCTACACGGTGCTTGGTATTCTGATCTTTGGCTCCCTGCTCGACTTATTTCTTGGCTTTGGCTTCTTTTATTTCCCCAACCGAGCAGCAGTCCTGGGCGTGCGTCTACCGGCCTTCTCGTGGACGACCAGGACCTGGGTTCCGGCCTATCTACCGATCGAAGAATTTGGCTTTTACCTGTTCGGTGGCACCTACATGATCTCGCTGTATCTGTGGGGGATCCTCTACTGGTTCAAGCGTTACAACCCGCAAAACCATGCCAATGTTTGCAAGAGCCTCGACAAGATCGTCAGCTTTAACTACAAAAACCTCATCCTCTGCCTCCTGCTTTGTGTCTTGGGTTATGTTTACAAAAAGCATTTCGGCAGCCACCCCGAGGGTTTTCCCGGCTACTTCACCTTCTTAGTCGTGCTCGCCTGTTTACCCTGCATGGTCTTATATAATGTCACCAAAGCGCTGATCAACTGGCGTGCCTTCACCTTTATGTCGTTTACGCTGCTCTTGGTCAGCATCGTCTACGAGGTGACCTTTGGCGTCCCTTATGGTTGGTGGAAGTATCATCCAGACGCAATGCTCGGCCTGTTCGTGTCGGCCTGGTCCGGCCTACCGATCGAAGCGATCATGCTGTGGGTGGCCGCCGGCTTTGGCACGGTGCTGATCTATGAGGCCCTGCGCATCTTTTTCTATATGGATCGGACGCCTCGGGCAGCTATGTTTGGCCGCAGCGGAACTAAAAAATCACCGGCTTCTGCCGCAGACCAACAAGCCCTGCAGCGCCTGCATCGCTTGTCCGACTATGTCGATGATGGGGTCGGCCTGCCGGTGCCGCGCGGCCCTTATGTCAATCCGCGGGTTGATATGGCCAACTACTTGATCAAGGTCGATCCGGCCAAGATCCGCAAGGTCTGCGACCGCTACCTCAACGAGGTTCTCAACAACGAGTACAAGTATCTTCCCTTCCTCTCGGTGGTCCTGCTGTCCTACGCTAAAATCGTCGGCTATGCCCTGGATGACCGCCAGCAGAAGATGGGACTCTTGCCCGAAAACGACCTGGTCATCTGGATTCCGACCATCGCCGTGCGCTACTTTTTAGGCATTCCAGTCCCCACCCACTTGGCGATGTTTCCCTACCGCCTCTATGTCGACAGTGCGTACGGCTTGTCGGCGGGCCGTGAGGTCTTTGGCTTCCAAAAGACCTACGCCGACTTTAGCCCAGTGGCCGCCATCACCCAGCCCGACGTCGTCGTCAAAACCCTGGCCTTTCCAACCTTTCAACCAGAGAGCTACGGCCAGATGGTGCCGACGATCAGCATCAGGCAACGCGGCGAGGTCGAAAAAGGTGAGGCGTTTAGCGACGGCGACGCCTGTTGGACGGCTTTCCTCCAGTTTCTGCTCGGGGCAGACCGCTGTCACCTGGTGGCGGATGGCTTGGGTGTTGTGGCTAAATTCGTCACCGAGGTGTTTAAGCCGCAGACCTGCTCGGTGTCGATCAAGCAGGTTCGCGATGTCGAGTTTCCGCTCAAGGCGGCGCTGCAGCAGGTGATCGAGGCGCGCACCCAGATCGATCAGTTTTTTGGTGGTGGGCTGCTGCGCGGGGAGCATCAGATCGACTTCGCAGCACTCGCTAGCGATCCCTTTGTTCAAGATCTCGGCATCGAGTTGGTGCATGGTCAGCAGACCGTTGGACTCGGCTTTTGGGTGAGTCTTGGCTTTACCATGGACCTCGGCAAGGTGATTGGATGAAGCTAGACGCAGGACAGCCCTCTACGGCCAGGGACACGGCGACGACGGATCATGCCGCTGCCGAGGTCGCCTTGAGTCCGGCATTGATCGAGCTGTTCCAGGTCTTTGCCTTGCTGCATGCCGGATCTCAGGCCTTGGTCTATAAAGCCCTGCGCCGCAGCGACCAGCGGCCAGTCGTGCTCAAGGTGACGCTGGCGGAGTTTCCCACCGCAGCCACCATTGCTCGCTTCCGCTTGGAGCATGAGCTGCTGGGGCAGCTGCAGCACCCGCATATCATCAGCAGCCTTGAATTTATCCGGATCGGCACGCGTGCCGCTTTAGTACTGGAAGATCGCAACGCCATCCCTCTGCCCGAGTTGCTGCAGCAGCGCGGTCTGACCTTGGCCGACCGACTCGGTATCGCCTTGCAGCTTGCCGAGGCTTTGCAAGCGGTACACGCAGCTGGCATCGTCCATGGTGATTTCCGGCCGGCGAATATTCTGGTCGATCCGATGTCGCTTGCAGCGACGCTGATCGACTTTGGCAGTGCGGTCAAAACTGCCGGTCCGTTACCGACCCAGTGGCTTGGGGCCGCGGACTTGACGCTACATTATCAATCACCCGAACAGTCTGGTCGGCACAGCCGCAGCATCGATCAACGCAGTGATCTGTACTCCTTCGGCGTCGTCTTGTTTGAACTCGTCACCGGGCATCTGCCCTTTGTCGCCAAGGACGACATCGAGCTGATGCACCTGCATAGTGCCAAGGTCGCGCCCCTTGCTAGTCAACTCAACTCGGCCGTGCCAGAGTTGCTGGAACGCCTGATCGCCAAGCTCCTCGCTAAGGACCCAGATGCTCGCTATCAGCGTGGACCTTCGCTGTGTGAGGACCTTGACTATTGCATCCGGGCGCTTCGAGCTGGCGACAGCGCCGGTGACTATGAACTTGCAACCAACGACTTCAGCAGTCGGCTCAGTCGTCAGTATCGCCTCTATGGCCGCGACGAGGCCATGCGCAAGCTGCATGCCTGGACCCTCGCTGCGAATGGCAACGCGGGCGCGCTCCTGTGCCTCAGTGGCGACGCCGGGATCGGCAAATCGGCGCTGATGTACGAGTTGCGCAACACCTTGCTCGGCGTCCACTTCGGCTTTGGTCGTTATGATCAGCTGACTCGTCACGTGCCTTACAAAGGACTGATCGATGCTCTGAAAGATGCTCTGCGGCCAATCCTGGCACTGCCCCCAGCCGAGCTCGAACTGTGGCGCCAGCGCCTGTTGGTCGAGGTCTCGGGGGCTGGTGGGGTACTTACCAGTATGATACCGGAATTGGCGCAGATCATCGGCGAGCAGGCTGAGCCAGAACGGCTAGCCGAGGCGCAGCATCGTAACCGCTTCGTCGCGGCCATACAAAAACTGATCGCCTGGTTGCATCCGGGTGGCGCCAAGCTCGTGCTGTTTCTCGACGATGTGCAGTGGAGTGATGGCGCCTCGTTTGATCTGCTCAAAACCATCGTCAGCAACCCCCAAGGCAAAGGGTTGATGGTCGTTCTGGCTTATCGCCAGGCCGAGGTGAGTCCTTCCCATCCCTTGGTCGAATGCTTAAACTCGATGCGCCATACCGACGTGTCCTGCGAACAGTTGGCGCTTACTGGCTTGTCGCCGGTCGATGTGCAAACCATTCTGAGCGAGGCGCTGAAGCAGCCGCCTGAGGCCTGCCGCGATCTGGCCGTCATGATCTACGATCGCACCCAAGGTAACCCCTTGTTTGTCGGCGAAACGCTGCAAAAGCTCCTCCACGAAAAGATGATCGCCTTTGACGTCACCCGGCGCGCCTGGACCTGGGACCTGGCGCGGATCTCGCAGCTCCCCTTGAGTGAGGATGTGGTTGATCTGATAGCCGAACGTTTGCAGCATGTTTCAAGCGGCTGCCGGACGCTGCTGCAGATGGCCTCGTGCTTGGGCGCGACCTTTAGTTTAAGAGAACTGTGCTTGGTGGCGCCTGACGCGGTATCAAGCGTCGGCTCAAGGTTGTGGGAGGCGGTTGAAGCACAGCTGTTGAGTCCGGTCGCAGGCGATTTCCATCTCCTCTCGGCTCTTGACCAGGCTGTAACGAGGGACGATCCAGCCCTGATCGGTTGGACCTTTCGCTTTGCCCACAACCGGGTGCGCCAGGCTTGTCGTCTCGGTCTAAGCGATGATCAAGCCGCCGCCTACCATCTGGTGATCGGCCAATTCCTAGTCCCGCAACTTACCGCGACGAGCTCCGTGGCCTTGCTTTACGCAGCGGTGGCGCATCTCAATGCCGCCAAAAGCCTGCTGCCCGCGGCCGTTTCGCGGCGCAACCTGGCCATACTCAACGGTCGGGCCGGCGCTCAAGCCCTCGCTGCAGTGGCCCATCAGGCGGCCCGCAATTACTTTTTGACGGCGCTTGAGCTGATCGCTCCGGTCAACTGGGAGGTCGAATTCGCGTTGGCCTGGGAGTTTTCACTCGGGCTGCTTGAGGCGAGTCATTTGGCGCGTGAGGATGCCGCCTTCGATAGTCTATACATGGAGTTGCAGCAGCGGGCGAAGACCGATGAGCAGCGCGTCCGGGTTCTGAGTCTTCGTTTGCAGAGCTATATTTCGGTGCGCGATTTTACCGCCGCGTTGGCGGTGGGGCGAGAGGCCCTGCAGCTGCTTGGTGTGAAACTACCGGAGCAGGCAGGACTCGGGCAGATGCTCATCGAGTTGCTTAAGACCAAGCGCAGCATTGGTGCAAGGACCATCGACGACCTGCGCCTCTTACCGCACATGCATGAATCGAAGCATCTGCGCGTGCAGCAGCTACTTATGACGATGACCGCTCCGGTGTACTTTATCAGACCAAACCTGTTTCCGATCATCGTCTTTAAAATGATCCAGCTGGCCCTTCGGCACGGGCACTCGCCGGTATCGGCCTATGCGTTCAACGTCTACGGCGTGCTGCTTTGCGCGGCCTTTGGCAATATCGAGGCAGGGTACGCCTATGGCCGCTTTGGTCTCGAGCTGCTAGAAAGCATGGATAGTCGCGAGCTTCGTGGCAAGACGATCATGGTCTTTCATTCGAGCGTGCACCACTGGAAGGAGCCGCTGCGCGAGGCGCTACCGGAGTTTGTCAGAGCCTACCAGGCCGCGACGACAGTCGGCGACTTCGAGTATGCGGCGCTTAGCGGGCTAGGGTTTTGTGCCTATTCTTACTTGGCGGGGCTTGACCTCGCTTCGCTCGAACCGCGCTTTCTCAAGTATATTGGTGCGCTCAGCGAGATGCGGGAATGGTCGCATCTACCGCTGATCAAAATCTTTGCACAGGCTACCGCCAATCTGCGCCGATTAGATGAGCAACCGTACCGCTTGGAGGGCGAATTCTGGGCCTCCTCCACCGACGACGCGCGGCTGACGAGTCAACAAGATAAGACGACGCTCTGCGTTAAGCACATCGTCGCCATGCAGTTGGCCTATCTGTTTGGCGAGTTTGAGATCGCGGCAAGCTGCGCCGAACGAGCCACGAAGGAGCAGGCGTCGATCGTTGGGACGGCGTATCTGCCGGTGCTTGTGTTCTATCACGCGCTGACTTTGATTCGGCGGGCGGAGGCGGCCTCTGGGGCAAGGCGCAGACGGGCCTTGATTCAAGCGCGGCGTTTGGAGCGTCGCATGCGCCGCTGGGCTATGCATTGCCCAGCTAATTACCAGCACAAGCTGCATCTCATACAGGCGGAAATGGCCCGGGTCAGTGGTCGCTATCAGCAGGCGGCCCAGCTCTATGAGCAAGCCGCAAGCGAGGCTTCGCTGCAGCAGTATGTACAAGACGAGGCGCTGGCGCATGAGCTGGCGGGTTATTTTCACCTGGCAGTCTCCAGTCGCAAGGCGACCGGATTTTACCTGCGTGAAGCCGCAATTCTGTACGATATGTGGGGTGCTAGGGGTAAAGCGGCGATGATCCGGCGGCAATATCAGTCCCTGGTGTCATCCCCCGAGGGTCGCCTGGGCGACACACCGGATCAGGGGCTTGCTCGGACGGCGCAGGTGCATTCCACCGCCCTGCATCAACCCTCGGAACATGGCTTTGATATAACGACGATGATGAAGGCCTCACGGGCTATCTTCAGTGACCTCGAACCGGACAAGCTATACCGCAATTTGATGCGTATCATGATCGAGAACGCCGGCTGCGAGCGTGGTCTCATCGTCCTGGAAGATGCGGGAGCTTGGTTTGTCGAGGCGGCGGCCGATGTCAATGCCGCCGAGGGCAGCACAGCGCAGCATATCCCGCTGTCAGCCGCGGGTATGCCCATGAGTGTGTTCCACTCCGTTCTGAACTCGAAGAAGAGTCTGATCATTGCTGACGCGAGCTCTGACGATTTGTTTGGCCAGGATCCATGGGTTCGGGCTAAAAAGGTGCGGTCGGTGCTGTGCGTTCCCTTGTTGCGACATGATGCGGTCTGTGGGGTGTTGTATCTGGAGAATAACGCCCTGTCCGGTTCGTTCACGATGGCGCATATCGACCTGCTCAACGTCTTGGCCTCGCAGATCGCCGTGTCGATCGATCACGCCAAGATGTATGCCAATCTCGAGCAACGCGTGCGCGAACGCACCAGCGAACTATCGGCCTCGCTCGTGAAGCTAAACGACACCCAGACCGAACTTGTCCAAGCCGAAAAGATGGCGGCGCTGGGTCATATGGTCGCCGGAGTGGCGCACGAAATCAACACGCCGCTTGGCATCGGTATCACCGTGGTCTCCACCATCCGTCACGATACGAAGAACATCATCCAGGCCATGCAGAAAGGCCTCAGACGCTCCGAACTCGATGCATTCTTGGCCGGAACCTACGCCGGTGCGCAAATCCTGGAGCGAAACCTGTCCTTGGTTGCCAGCCAGGTCAACCAGTTCAAGCGGGTATCAGTGCCGACAGGTGATGTGGGCCTCGACTATTTCTCTCCGAAGGAGGCGATTCAGACGGCGGTGGACGGCTTCAAATTGCAGTTTGCTGGGCTCATGATTGAGATACAAGTGGACTGCCCAGACGATTTAATCGTGGCCAGCTTTCCCGAAGCCTGGACGCAGATCGTGTACAATATGCTCAAAAATGCCATGGCGCATGCCTTCAAACCCGGCCAAAGCGGCACCATCAAGGTCGCCTTAAAGCCGGACGGTGCCGACTATGCCTGGACCTTCACCGATAATGGTCGGGGCATTGAGCCGGCAGAACTCGATAAGATTTTTGAACCCTTCTATACCACCTCGCGCAGCGGCGGCAATATGGGCCTTGGCCTCCATATTGTCTTCAATTTGGTGCACCAGCAGCTGAGGAGCAAGATCACCTGCACCAGTCAACCAGGTGTCGGGACGACCTTTAAGATCCTTATCAACGGTACGGCGGTACGTCAGGTCGGCAAGCCGGGAACGGGGAGCCTCACATGACGCAAGACCATCATCCGCCTACTGATAGCCTGCTTGACTTTGTCGCTGAGGACGAATCGATCGTTGCCCTAAAGCTAGGCCAGGACCCGACGTTGTCCATGGCTGATCGCTGGCAGATCCTCATCGTCGATGATGAGCAAGACGTCCACGCGGTCACGGCCTTTGCCTTAAACAACTACATTTATATGAACCGGCGACTGCATTTCATCAGCGCCTTTAACGAGGCCGAGGCCCGGGCGCAGCTCAGCGCCTCGCCCAATATCGCGCTCGTCTTGCTGGACGTTGTGATGTCCACGCCAGATGCCGGACTAAAGGTAGTGAAATTTATTCGCGAAGACCTCAATAATCAACAGATTCAAATTATCTTGCGCACCGGCCAGCCCGGGGACATTCCCGAAGAACAAATGGTCAAACACTACAATGTCAACGACTATAAGTTGAAGACCGAGTTGACGCGGGAAAAGCTATTTTCTGCGGTGACTTTAGCGTTGCGCAGCTTTCAGCAGATGCGTGACCTCGCCGACTTGAACTTTAAGTTGTGCACGGCCAACAATCAGTTGGCCGTGTTCAATACCCAGCTCCAAGGCATGATCGATGCCCGCACCAGCGAACTCCAACAGCAGTCGCAAAACCTTACGGAAGCGCTCCAAGACAAGACCAATTTGCTGCGTATCGTCGCCCACGATCTGCGCAACTACCTGACAATCGCGAAATGGTCGAGTGAACTCGCGACGCGCGCGGAGTCTGCAGAACTTAATGCCAAGCATCTGGCTAAGGTTTCATGGGCGATTGATAAACAGTCAGAGCTGATCAATAAAGTGGTCTCCTTGGAAGCCGTTCGCTCTGGAAAGCAAGTCCTCAACTGTCAAAGCGAGTCATTGTCTGAGATTCTCAAGATTGCGGCGGAGACCTTCGAGCAGCGTCTTAAAGAAAAGGGACTCGGTTTAGAGGTCCATTGGCATTGTCCGGGTGGGGTCCAGGTCTGGGTAGACCGAGTGATCTTTTCTAACTCAGTGATCAATAACGTGGTATCTAACGCCATCAAGTTTTCGCACGAGGGTGATATCATCCGCATCGATGTGCAGCCTCTCCCAGAGGGTAACGTCTGCATCAGTGTCCGCGACCAAGGTATCGGCATTCCCGATAGCGTCATGCAGGCGCTATTTGGTTTTGAGGTGCAGACCTCGCGCACCGGGACTAAGGGCGAACGCGGCACTGGATTTGGCATGCCCATCGCGAAACTGCTGTTAGAAAAAATGGACGGGTCGATCGCCGTCAAGAGTAAGGTCATGACCAAAGGCAGCGACGATCATGGCACCGAAGTCATGGTCACCGTCATGTCGCCTAAGGCGTCGTAGGTCCAGCAAGGCCTTTGAATGTGTGCCTGGTCGCTCAGTAACGAGCGGGTTTTCGCCCTTTGCGACCGAGATGGTCGAGGACCACGTAGCCAGGCTCCGCATGATGGCGGGTGATCTCACGAATGAGATAGGCCCGTGCGCGCAAGGCCGTGGAGCCGAGGGTCATGTCGATATGCACGGGGCGCGTCTGCTCATCCTTGGGCTCAAGGGTCAGCCACAAACGTGGCGATTTGCCGCTTAAATTGTGCGCGAGACTCACAGTGCCCAGCTCATTCCAGCTAAATTGGTGCGTTTTCAGCCGCGTGCTGATGGTGATTCCAGCCGGTGTGACGGTGACAAAGCGCAGGCAGCGCAGGTAGATCAGCACGATCGCCACCCACGGCATGACGACGCAGACGGCGAAAATCGACAACATCATGCGCGGATCAGCAAGGAGCGCGGTGGCATCGGCAAAGTGCGTCATCGCCAGAAACGCCAGGCAACCGACCAGGCCAATCGCCGAAAAGGTGATGAGGCTGCTCGGGCAGGCAGTGAAGCGGCGTCCGCCACCTGCGACATCGTCGGTAAAGTAAAAGTGTTCGCGATCTTCCTTTTGCCGGCGAAACAGGTAGGCCACCGCGTCCTCGTCCTCACGGTCGATCGTCGCGATACGGTCCCAAATCAAGGCTTCGTCGCTAAAGCGGCCTTCCATTTCGAGCAGCCTAGCGCGGAGCTTTAAGGCTGCGGTGTTTTGCGGGCCCAAGGCGAGCAACTGGTCGAGAGCCAGATGGGCCTCGGTGGTGGCGCCAGCGTCGATGATTTCTGCGATTTGTTTGACGTGCTTCATGCCTTGGTGTCGGCAGATTCGCCCCAGGACTTGAGGGCGGGCGAAGGTCGGGGCAGGACAGAGCCCCAAGCATTAATCTAACCATAACCAAAAAATTAAATATTTACGCTTTCACTTCCCATTTTCTCACGATGATTTATTTTATGATGGAGCTTCCAAGGATTTCGCTTCAAACAGCCAACAGCTTATTAAAACAGCCGAATAGGGCAGGTGTTTGCTATGAGTTATGACGCGTCCATCGAGGGTATGGAACAACAGGTTAGCTCGCACAGCGCGCTGCTAGAGCGCGCCAGCGGCGAGATGAGTCGACGGATCGTCGGGCAAAAAGACGTCGTGCAGCGCCTGATCATGGCGCTGATCGCCGAGGGTCACGTGCTCCTGGAAGGGCTGCCCGGCTTGGCCAAGACGACGACCGTCAAGACCTTGGCACAGACGGCGGCACTGTCCTTTGGCCGGATCCAATTCACACCCGATCTGCTGCCCGCCGACGTCATCGGCACGCAGATCTACGATCCGCGCAGCGGCGAGTTCAAGGTGCGCAAAGGCCCGATCTTTCAAAATATCGTCCTTGCCGATGAGATCAATCGGGCGCCAGCCAAGGTCCAGTCGGCCTTACTCGAGGCCATGCAGGAGCGCCAGGTGACGATTGGTGACCAGTCGTTCCGCTTGGCTCGGCCCTTTCTCGTCCTGGCAACGCAAAACCCGATCGAGCAAGAGGGGACCTATCCTCTGCCGGAAGCCCAGGTGGACCGCTTCTTGTTCAAGGTCAACGTCACCTACGGCACTCTCGACGAGGAGCAACTAGTCATCGCGCGCGCGATGACCGGTGACGAGGCCCCACTCACTCCGGTGTTGACCGGCGAGAGTCTGCTCGCCATGCGCGATTTGAGCTTAAAGCTTCACGTCGCCGACAAGGTGCGCCGTTACATCGTGCAGCTGGTATTTGCCACCCGCGATCCGGCCGCCTATGGCCTGAAGGACCTCGTCAACCTCATCCATATCGGGGCCTCGCCGCGCGCCTCGATCAACCTCGAACGCGCCGCGCGCGTCAACGCGCTGATGCAGGGACGCGCCTTTGTCACGCCTCAGGACATCAAGGATGTCGGTCTAGATGTCCTGCGCCACCGCGTTCTGCCAACCTATGAGGCCGAGGCCGAAGGGGTGAAGAGCGAGCAGATCATCAAACGCATCTTTGATCGCGTGGACGTGCCCTAATATGCTCAATCCCGAGGTCATCAAACAGATCCGCGCCGTCCAGCTCAAGGCCGGCCACCTCGTGACCGATGCCTTGGCGGGCAACTATTTGAGCGCTTTCAAGGGCCGCGGCATGGAGTTTGACGAGGTGCGCGAATACGTCCCCGGCGACGACGTGCGCCTCATCGACTGGAACGTCACGGCGCGCATGCAGCAGCCTTTTATCAAAGTCCTCCGCGAGGAGCGCGAGCTCACCCTGATGCTGATGGTCGACGTCAGCCCGTCCCAAGCCTACGGGACGCTGGCGCGTAAAAAGCGGGAGACCGCGGCTGAGCTGGCTGCCGTGTTGGCCTTTCTGGCGATTCGCAACAACGACAAGGTCGGCCTGATCGTCTTCTCCGACCATGTCGAGCACTTCATTCCACCGAAAAAGGGCCGTGGTCACGTTTGGTCGATCATTCGCTCAGTGCTCACCCACCAAGGCAGTGGCCAGAAGACCGATATCAACGCTGCCCTGGAGGCCATGCTGCGCGCGTCACGGCGGCGTTGCCTTGGCTTTCTCATCTCCGACTTCTGGGCCGATGGCTATGAAAAATCCCTGCGCGTGGCCGCTGCCCGGCACGATCTGATCGCCGTGCGGACCGTCGATCCCAGGGAACGCGAGATGCCCGCAGCAGGCCTGGTGAGCTTTCAAGACAGTGAGACCGGCGAGGTGTTTGAAGTCGACACCAGTGATCGCAAGTGGCGTGCGGCGTATGCCGCCCAAGCCGTAGCGCGGGAGCAAAGCCTCGGGCAGCAATTTCGCCGCAGCGGTGCTGGCACCTTCGTCGTCGATACCGGCACCGATACCGTCGGTCCGCTGCTGCGCTTTCTGCGTGAGCGGGAAAGGCGGCGGCGGTGAGTCTACTTCAGCTGGCCCAACAAGACCCTAGTCTTGGAGCGATGTCGGGCTCGATTCCGGGCTCGATTCCGGGCTCGATTCCTGGAGCGAATGGGACATCGCTTGCGCCGCCATCCATGGGCGGCGCCGCGCCGCATCAGTTAGTGCTGCCGCACGGTCTGCGCGGAGCCCTGGCGCTCTACCCGCAGTGGCTGGTCCTGCTGATCCTAACCCTCCTGATCGTGAGCTTGGTTGCCGCCCTGGTCTTGGTGTGGCGATGGTGGCGTCGTCGCCGCTTAAACCGCCCCCGTCCAGGCGTCGACCCCTGGGATGAGCTGCTTGCCCGAGTCACCGCGCTGACTCCGAGCATCCCCTTTACCAAGGCGGCCCAGGAGGACTTCTTTGCCCACCTGAGCCTGTTCCTGCGGGAAGGGATCGAACGACGAACGGGTCTGCCGGCGACCGATCGGACCTATCAGGAGCTACGTGTGCCGCTCAAAGATCAGTCCTTCTTGCCTAAGGAGCAAGGCGAGGCGCTGCTGCAGTTTCTCCAACGCGCCGACCTGGTGAAGTTTGCCGCTGCGCCCAGCGGCGATAGCGAGGCCCGTGCGGCGGCGGTGCAAGTCGCTGCTTGGATTACGGCGCTTCGGCCCGCGCCGGGTACGGCTAAAGCTGGGGAGGCCTCGCGTGCGCCTCGCTGAACCATGGTTTCTCCTGCTGCTGCCGGTGGTTGCCTTGCTTTATGGGCTGTATCGGCGGCGCCGGTTGGCTGTGCGCTTTCCCAGCCTGCGCGTGCTCAAGGCGCCCACCAGTGGACGCCTCGCCAAGCTGCGCCACCTTCCCTTTATCCTGCGCTGCGTCGCCGTCACCACGGTGATCGTCGCCTTGGCGCGGCCGCAAAGTGGCGAGACGCACAGCGAGCGCACCGCCGAGGGACTGGATATCGTGTTGATCCTAGACACCTCGCGCAGTATGGAATCGCGCGACTATGTCTGGGGCAATGAGCGGCCCAACCGACTCGCCGTCGTCAAACGCGTCATCGACGACTTTATCGCGGCGCGACCGTCCGATCGGATCGGGATCGTCGTTTTTGGTAGCGAGGCTTTTACCCAGGCGCCGCTGACGCTCGATCACCAGGTCCTCTATCGTTTTATCGAGCATATCCAGATCGGCATGGCCGGCGATGCCACGGCGATCGGCGATGGCCTGATCACGGCCATCAACCGACTCAAACCCGTCCAAGCCAAGAGCAAGGTGGCGATCCTGCTCACCGACGGTGGCAACAACTCGGGACGCACCGATCCCATGGCCGCGGCCCAGGTCGCCGCGACGATGGGGGTGAAGGTTTACACCATTGGAGTTGGGGCCAATCCGCCGCCTGGCCAAGGCCAGGGCGATTTCGACCTGGATGAGAAGACGCTCAAGGACATCGCCGCTGCGACCAAGGGACGTTACTTTCGCGCCGCCGATACCTCGACCTTGGTCAACGTCTACCAAACCATCGATCAACTCGAGAAGGTCAAGGTCACAGTCGACAGCTACGCCCTCTACGAGGAGGAGTTTGCCGCCTTCGTCGCTGTCGCCTTGGCTTGTTTAGCCCTAGAAGTCCTGTTGGGCTTGACCCGGCTCAGGAGGCTGCCGACATGAGTTTTGGTCACGTCGAACGTTTGCTGCTGCTGTGGCTGCTGCCGCTAGTCGCCCTGGTGCTCTGGCGCAGCCATCTGCGCCGTCGCCAGCGCTTGGCCTTGGTGGCAGGGGCGCAAGGAGGAGGTTTTGGCCTGCTGCTGCCGTCGCGTACCTTGGCGAAAGCGGCGATGAGCCTGATCGCCCTGGCCGGACTGATCGTCGCCTTGGCCGAACCGCGTTGGGGCTTTAAGTGGCTGGACGTGAAGGGGCGCGGCAGCGACCTAATCATCGCCGTCGATGTGTCCTCCAGCATGCTGGCTCAGGACGTCAATCCAAGCCGCCTGGAGCGAGCCAAACGGGAGATTCTAGATCTCCTGCCGGCGCTCAAGGGCGACCGTGTCGGTTTGGTCGCCTTCGCCGGCGATGCCTTTATCGAGTGCCCGCTGACCGAGGACTATGCCGCGGTGAAGATGTTCATCGGCTACCTCGCCCCGGACCTGATTACCAACCAAGGCACCGACCTCGGTGGGGCCATCGAGACCTCACTCAAGGCCTTGTTTGACGGTAGCCCCGATGGGGTCGAAGGGCGGGCCATCCTGCTGATGACCGACGGTGAGGACCACGAGACGCATGCCGAGGCCATGGTGGCGCAAGCCAAGGCCAAAGGCGTAAGGATTTACACGATCGGCATCGGTAGCGTCGAAGGCGCACCGATTCCGCTGGCTGATGGCGGATTTAAAAAGGACGCCGAGGGCAATATGGTGGTGACCAAGCCGGATGAGGAGGCTCTGGCCAAGCTGGCGGTCGACAGCGGCGGGATCTTTGTCAGGTCCGTCAACGGCGGCATGGATCTGGCTCAGCTCTACACCGACCACATCCACAAAGATGTGGCGCAGAGGGAGTTTCAGGCGACGCGGCAAAAGCTGTGGTTTGAGCGTTTTCAGTGGTTTCTTGGTCTAGCCTTGGTGCTGCTGGTCGGCGAATTTTGCTGGCGCGACGTCAGGCGTGCGGCGCTGTGGTGGCTGCTTTTACTCGGTGTCGGCGGTGCCGGGATCGGTATTGGTGGCAAGGCGCACGCTGAACCAGCGCTGAAGGAGCGCTTCAACAGCGCCGTCAAAGCCTATCAGAGTGGTGATTTAGCGGGTGCAGCGGCAGGCTTTAAAGCGGTGGCGGATTCCAATGATCAGGCGCTGGCCGAACGCGCCCTGTTTAATCTGGCGACGACCCAGGCGCAATTGGGCAAACTCGAGGAGTCCATCAAAAATTACGAGAACGCCCTAGCACTGCGGCCCGAAGATCAGGAAGCACGCGACAATTTAGACGCACTGAAGAAGTTTAAAGAAGAGCAGGAGCAACAAAAGCAGCAACAACAGGGCGGCCAAAAAGACGATAAGGATCAGAAAGACCAAAAGTCCGGTCAGGATCAGAAGTCCGGCCAAGATCAGAAGTCCAGCCAAGATCAGAAGTCCGGCCAAGACCAAAAGTCTGGCCAAGATCAGAAGGACTCCCAGCAAAAGGCCGATGGCAAAACGGGAGACGATAAAGGTCAGACCGACAAGGGTGAGCCCAAGTCAGATGGGTCTAAGCCGAGTGGAAACGACCCCAATCAGAGCCCAAACCCACCGAATAAGCCTGAGGCCGGCAAGGACGGCAAACCAGATGAAGGCAAAAAGGACGACTCAGCCGGTAAAAACAGCGGGACCGATCAAACCCCGCCCAAGCCTGGTAGTGCGGCGCCGGAGTCGGGAGCGACGGGTAAAGACGACCCTGCGGCGCAGCAACCGCAGGACGCTCAGGCTGCCGCCAAAGAGGCGCAGGAGACTGCTGCGGACAAACCAGGAATGAGCAAGGAAGACGCCGAGAAAGTGCTTCGCTCGGTGGATGATAACGTCAAACGCTACCTCTATGCTCCGCGCGGCAAGCGCCAGCCACCGCGCAGCCGAGACAAGGATTGGTGAGACCGTGATGCGACTCCACGACTTTATGTTAGGAACGGCCTATGTCCTGCTTGCTGCGGTGGCCTTGACGGCGACCCCGTGCTTGGCTGGCACCATCAGTGCCGAGCTGGACCACAGCGAAGGCGCGGTCGGTGAGCCCTTTGTGCTGACCGTGGCGATCGAAGGCGCTAGGGACGGGGAGCCGACGATTCCGCAGGTCGACGGCTTGGAGTTTCATCAGCAGGGAGTCTCTGAGTCGACCAGCTGGGTCAACGGGCAGCGCAGTGCTCAGCTGCAAATCGGGCTGGTCGTGGTTGCCTCCAAACCTGGTCGCTTCACGATCCCCAGTATTAAGGCCAAGGTCGATGGCCAAGAGGTCGCCACGCTGCCTCTGACCCTTCAAGTCGGGGCCGATGCCACCGGCCAAGCTCAGAATCAACCCCAGAACCAAGCGCAGAACCAAGCGCAAAGCGCTGCCCCCAATCAATCAGCGCCCAATGCCGCCGGCGGTAACGCCAAGACGCCGACCGCGAACCAAAATCAGGCCAAGGATGATGGTGGCAAAACCGGCGGCGTGTTTCTCGATCGCACCTGCGATCGTCTCGATCCTTACGTCGGCGAGCAGGTTCTATGCACCATTCATCTCTATCATCGCGGCAACCTCAACGGCGGCCAAAGACTGATGCCGTCGTCGCCCGACTTTCGCCGCTTTCCCATCGATGGCGAGAAGCGCGCGCAGAAGCTAGTCAACGGTCAGCCCTACATCGTCATCGAACTCAAAGAAGTCGTCGTCGCCACGAAGCCTGGCCCGCTGACCCTGCCCCCATACACCATCGACGCACGAATTTTGACTTGGACCAAGCGCCGCAACCCGATCGATAAGTTTTTCAATAACTTCGGTGGCGGTGCCTTTAATTTCGATATGAATTTTACCGAAGAGCAGGAAGTCAATCTCAAGAGCGAGCCCGCTGAATTCACCGTCAAGCCTTTGCCGCAGTCAGGTAAACCGCCCGGCTTTAGTGGCCTAGTCGGCAACTTCCAGCTCGATACCCATCTCAGCCAAGCGAAAGTTGCGGCAGGCAATACGGTAACCATAACCATAACAATCAGCGGTACTGGGATCGCTGATTCACTAGGTGATGTCGTTCCCAGCCTAGAGAAGATCGGCAAGGTTTACCCAGACAAACCTGAGTACACCGAGAAGGTTGTCGATCCGAGTGGCATCGTCTCGAAACGGGTTTACAAGTATGCCCTAGTCCCGGCAAATCCAGGTGACTTTGACCTAGGTAAGGTTCAGGTCCCGGTGTTCAACCCACATCTCCAGCAATACACGATCCTCACCTCTGAACTTGGCCACCTGATCGTCGACCCCAGTAAAGCCGAAGCCAAGTCGTTGGTGGTGGGCCAGCAAGCCCAACTCCCCGGCACCAAGAAAGAAGACGTCAAAGTGTTGGGAAGCGACCTTGTCGATATCCACCATGGACCTTCCTTGAGCAAGCAACAAACCATAACCAGATATTTAATTTTTGTTTTAACGTTAACTGGCGTTTTTCCATCAAGCTGCGCCTTCATCATCTTTGGCGTACAGGCCCTTAGACGCAGGTCGGAGGGAGACACCGTCGGGAAACGACGTTCACGAGCTTACAAAGTCTTCAAAAATGAACTCCAGGCCGCCCAAATCCAAGTCGCGGCCGGTCATGTCGAGCCTTCCTTGCTGGCCGCTTATGCAGCTCTGCGCACTTACCTAGGTGACAAGCTCAATCTGCACGGTCAATCTCTGGCCTCCCGTGAGATCGAGGAGCTGCTGCGCCGGCTTGGTTGCAAAGAGGAAGACCTCCAGCGCCTCGTGCAGATCATTAAGACCCTGGAACAAGTCGATTTTGGTGGCAAGCTGCCATCTCTCACCGCCGCAAGCGAGCTGGTTGCGGATCTCGACCGCCTGGTCTTGGGATTGGAGCACGCATGATGACTGCTAAGCTAACCTATCTCCTCCGCTGCAGCCTGCTAGCAAGTTGCTTTGCATGGTTGACGCCGACCCAGGTCAGAGCCCAAACGATGCCATTGGCGACGAATGTCGACTCTAACGCCTTGGCCTCGAGCGCCAACCAAGCCTTCGACGCAGGTGATCTGGTCAAGGCCACGCAAGATTACGAGCAGCTGCTAGGGCAGGGGATCGTCAACGGCCACCTCTTTTACAACCTCGGCGTGGCGTATTTTCGGGCTGGCCGCCTGGGCGATAGCGTCGCGGCCTTTCTCGGTGCCAGACGCTACCTACCGCGTGACCCCGACAACGAGGCGAATCTGCACTTTGTCCTGGGTAAAGTGCACGACAAGCTTGAGGCGCAGCTTCCGGCGACGACGACCGGTCCTGTCGCGGCCTGGCTCGAGCACTTTTCCGAGCTGGAGCTAGCTTGGACAGCCTCTCTACTGGCTGCCCTCTGGGGCACCGCCCTGGCACTGACCGCCCTCAGTCCCTCGCTGGAGCGCTGGCGTCTGACTGTGGCACTCAGCGTCGTCGTGCCCATCGCTGCGCTCGCAGCCTTTCTGACCCGGCAGGCGACGCCAGACGCATGGGGCGCCGTCGTTCAAGCCGAGGCCAAGATCTATTCCGGACCTGGCAAGCAAAACACCCAGCTCTTTGCCCTGCAGGAAGGCGCCCCGGTGCTGATCACCGAGCGTGCCGCGGGTGGCTACTACCGGGTGAAACTCTCCGATGGCAAACAGGGGTGGGTTGCTGATAACCAAGTACGGTTGTTTGGGCCACTCTAGTCTGACTGTTGGAGCGCGTTGTGATCAAGGAGCGTTATATCGAATGGCTGCTGCGCAGTGGAGCGCTGCAGTTTGGCGAGTTTAAAACCAAGTCGGGCCGCCTATCGCCCTACTTTTTCAACACCGGGCACATCGACTCAGGCGAGCGCCTGGGCGCCGTATCGGCCCTTTATGCCGAGGCTATTGCCGAACACTTCGGCGCCACGGTTGAAAACCTATTTGGCCCGGCCTACAAGGGGATCCCTCTGGCCGTTCTGACCTCCTATCAGCTGACCCAGCGCCTCGGGCGGGACATCTCCTATACCTTTAATCGCAAGGAGGCCAAAGACCACGGGGAGGGTGGCAACCTGGTGGGGAGATTATACCGGGGTGGCGAAAAGGTGGTGGTCGTTGAAGACGTGATCACCGGCGGCACTAGCTTTAGTGAGGTCATGCCCTTACTAGCGACATACGACGTCGAAGTCGTCGGAGCCATCGTCGGAGTCGACAGGCAAGAGCGGGGGACCGGCACTCAGTCGGCACGCAGCGAGGTTGCAAGCCGCTGGAAGATTCCCGTGGTCAGCCTGGTGACGATCCACGAGGTGGTCGAGCGCCTGTATCAGCGCGAGGTCTTGGGCAAGGTGTGGATCGACGCCGCGACCAAACAAAGGATCGACGGCTACCTGGCAACTTATGCCGGTGCGACCGGAGCATAGGTTCGGCAAAGGTGACGATCCTACAGATCGAGCAGAACTTTAACCTGCTGATCCACGGCATCGGCATAGGCATTCATAAAATCAAGAAAAGGACTGCGCCTGACCGCTTTGACTTCGGTTGCAGGAGCATCAGCAACCGGCGCGGGCGGCGCGACCTCGGGGTCGCGCACCAGCCTTAACCCTGGGCGTGCGCCCGAGTTAGGTAGGTTTTTTGACGGGGGATGTCTCGGGTCATGGCTCATGGACGAAGGGGCCTCACAGAGAAAGGACGACGGTCTGAAGCGGCTAGCACTGCAAATGAGGTGAGTGTCCTTTGTCTTCGGTGCGTCGGCAAAATTCTTTAGCAGGCCTCCGAATGGACGTGCAAACGCCCGGTAGGCACAGCGCTTTAAGCAGACCTATAGGTACACGCCTTTTATCTTCCGAAGCAGCCACTTGCCAGTCATCGCTCCGCGCCCCTGGGCCAAAGGCTCGAACAATTTACGGCATAATTTCGAGGTTTTGCCTTTATGGACTCGAAAATACACGGCAAATAATCGTCATTTCCCGCATTATTCCAGGTAGTTATTGGTATAAACAAAGATTTACCTAAAGCTCCGACCACTTTTTGTCGACGCATAAAGGACGGTGAACATCAAACTCTTTGTTTAGGAGCCAGCCCGAGGTGATCACGCCTGCCAACATTCATGCGTCTACCAGGCCCAAAGCCGCCCCACGCGCTCGAGCCTACGCCATGATGTTTTGTAGTGTGGTCTATTCGCTCACTCAAGCTGCCTGCCAAAAACAACATATCAAGGTCAAAGGCCACGACCTTGGCACCATCCTTGCTGCGGACAAACCTCACGGCGTTCCTATTGAGATACCCGGCGCGCTTGAAGCGCTTCGCTCGGTGTTCCAAACCCGCGGGGTCGTCAGTCTCGGTATCAACCTTGATCAGATCTCGAACAGCTCGTCCCTGGAACTCATCAACAAAACCACAAAGACCTCGCTGATCAAAGCTCCTGCTGGTGCCTTCAGCTTATCGACTAGCGGTGACGACGAAGGCGCCGAGGCGGCATGGTCTCTGGCTGATAACGGCTACGAGTTTCGATTAACGATCTATCCTATGGACCCACATTTTGTCGGTAAATTCGCCTACGGGGTGAACGACCTCGTGCTGAATGTCGATGAACAAAAAATTCAAAAGGACGCAAAGCAAAGCCTGACCATGCAGGATTTTACCTACTTCTACCACCCACATGCTTTTTTCCCGACCAACGAACAAAAAGTCGATGGCTTTGAAGGAGAGCTCTTAACCATCACTGGTCCCTACATAGGCAACAGCGATAAAACTTATGAGATTAGCACCAGTCCGATCGGAATTCTAAACAGATGAGCGGATAGTGCATGTCGCCCCAACAAGATTCAACGAATTAGTCTAGACCTCCCTGACTGGATGCTCGTGCTGCTAGGTAGTGAAGCGAGCGTGAAGTGGTCAGTTCTTTGCACCTAGCCAGCACGTTCATGCCGCACATCACTAACAACCATATCAAGATCAAAATCAGGGAACACCGCCTTCACCCTCACAATGAGATCCAGCCGAGGGTTGGTATTCCTTCCGCTTTCCAACCTTTGGTAGCTATAGATGTTATTGAATCCCAGCATTTTCGCAGCTTTTGTCTGGGTCAGCCCCGCCTTCAGGCGAGCCTGCCGCAACAGAAAAGCAAAGGCCACGTTAGGTCGCACAGCTACTTTCACGACATGACGCCCTCTCACGATTGCATGGGGAAGTCCGAAAACCAGCTTTGATTCGCCCGGCTCGTCAAGGATCGTGTTGAGCGCGTCCTCCATATTGGCCTGGAGGTCATCCATGGAATCGCCCTGCGTGATGCATCCGCTGATTTCCACGCATTGAGCCCAATAGCCGCCCTCTTTTGCCTTCTTATACTTGAAGTGATACTTCACTTCTGCTCCGTCTATGCAATCTTTAAATCCAGCTGCTTGCGAATGGACAGTTCGGTGCCTTTTTTGAGTTCGCGATGGTTCGGAATCGATACCGTCTTGTCACCTTTCTCTAAAATCATATGGCTACCCGATTGCCGCTTGAAAACCCAACCAGCGCGTTCTGCCAGTCTTCGCAGCTCTTTTCCGCTGATGGCCATACGCTCTCCGAATGCACCTTTAGATTGTTTACCAATAAAATTTGGTAAAGTCAGTATCAAATTGGAATATGGTCCACTCTCTATTCCAAGTGGGCAACACGATGATCCCTTACTTCGGGAAACACCAACGACATCACACGTCGTAAAGCGACATAGGCACCGAATGTGCCATCAACGGTCCTCCATGCTTGACCCATCTGCCCCATATTTATACTCTTAGCCATCTCGTACCTCGCAACACGAAGCACCATGGTCATCCGCTCCGCCATCCTGCCATCTCATTTCTTGCGCTGGCTCATCCTTGCCGTGACCCTCTCAGGATGCGGCACCCTTAGCGGCCTGCACGAAATCGTCAATGTCAAGACGCCGGCCGACCCGGTGTTGGTCAAGCTCGACTCCGAGCCAAATTTTTTTGCGCCCGATTTTATCCGGATGCGTCGTGGACGCACGCACGAGATCGAATTGGTCGATCCAAAGTCCAAGCTGACTTTGGCCAAAGGCGAGATCACGTGCGAACCGAGGTGGGTCACGAGTGGACTTTGCAATGGTCTGCTCGCCTTGGCTTCGCCGCCCCTAGGACTCGCCGCCCTCGCCATCGATGTGTTAGATGGTGCGGCGTTCGACTGTCGAAGCGTGCTGCCGCTACCAAAGATCACGGAAAGGGTGCCAAAGCCTCGTCCGCGGCTGTGCCCGACCTACCTGATCGCGCCGCCCGGCCATGCCGACTTTGCTGTCTCGGAGCGCCTGGCGGCGGTGTGGATCCAAGCGAAGAGTCGTGAGCTGGGGTTTTGCGGGCATTTCGTCAGTCCCGAGGTAAGCACCAGGGTGTTTAACTATCTCAATATCACCAACCTCAATGCGGCGACCTTTACCAAATTGAATCGCAGTCAGGCCAACATCCTTGGCTATGAATCCAAGGCCGATCACTTGGTGATCTTGCACAATGAAGTACGCCATGACGTACCGCAGTTGGAGGCCGAGGTCATCGATCTGCATTCATTGGAACGCCGTCCGGATCCAGCGATTAAGCTGGAACCACAGTTGGCCAAGACCATTATGCAAAAGGACCGCAATTTTTGGCTGCTCTACAGCTTCTCTTTGGTGCCCAATACCATCATGTATGGCACCAGTCGGTCTCAGCGGTTCATGAGTGATACGGCGACCGGTGATCCGGTCACCGCCACCCACGAACACGGGATGTTGCCGCGTGTGATCACGAGCTTGGCGCTGGGGACTCTGGATCATCCGATGGGTTTTGATGAATGGGACGCCTCGCTCCGCTTTTATCCAACTTTGGACGTGAATTTTTGGAGCGTCGAGGCCAAGACACCGTCGCACCCTGATCCGGTCCGCTACCAAACGATCTTTATCAACTTTCCCTATAATGCCGAATTGTCGGTTTATACCCCAATAGGGACCATCGGTGTCGCCGTGTCAGCTGGGCCAATGCCGACCTGGACCTATGCTGATAAGCCCAGATTGCAACTGCTGTGGACCGGGACCCGGGAGGTCAGCTGGACCGTCTTTACCTCGCGCGACATCTTTATCCAACTCGTCTACGACGAACGCTTTGCCAGCAAACCGATTGCCGCCAACGGCGTCAGCGTGCAGCACTGGACGGATGTCTCGCTGCGCCTAGGTTACTTTACCGACGTCTTTGGTCGGATAGTCCAGGCCATCACCAAACCAATCGACGGATGGACCCAAGGCGGGAGGTAAATCGGCCCTAGCGCGCGGCATATTAGCCAATATAAACATTGGATTAAAAGTCCCCGAAAAAAAGTGCGCAAGTTTTGGTGGCGTCGAGCCGATACGGTCCCCATGGTTGGTTCTATCAGCCGATTTATAGGAGGACCTCGGGATGGCTTTGACCTGCACTGCACCGCGTCGCGCACAGTGGTTTGCCCTAGGCTTATGCGCAGCCCTGGCGATTGGCTGTAAGGCAGCAAGCTTTAAGACGGCTGGCTCGGTCGATGGTCGGCCCTCTGGTGCTGCGTCTGGAGATGGCACCAAGGGTAACTCCGGCAGTGGCGACAGCACCGAAGGTAGCCCGAACACAGCAAATGCGGGCGGCAGCAATGCCAACGGCAGCGGCAGCAGCGGCAGCGGCAGCAGCACGGACAGCGCCGATAGCGCCCCTGCGATCAAGGCTAACGGCTCGACCAGCGACATCACCGTCCCCCCGAACACACCGGTTACGATCACTTGGGACGCACCCACTGCGACCCAATGCGTCGTCCAGCCGCTAAACGCCACAGGCACTAAGGCGACTGCACAGGTCCAAGCGACCGCGACGCAAACATACACCTTGAACTGTCAGACTCCGGGTGGCCCAACGACGACGACCATCAACGTCGTCGTCGCACCGCCGGCGGCACCAACCACATCCATCACGGCGAATGGCGCTCCAGGCACCCAGACGGTAAAGCCTGGGGACAATGTCGCGATCGCTTGGACGAGCTCTAATGCCGACAGCTGCAGCCTGTCGCCAGCAGAGGGTAAAACCGGGAGCACCGGCACGTCTGGCAGCTTCACGAAGGTGATGCCGACGACGCCGCTCATGTACAGCGTCACCTGTACCGGTCCTGGCGGCACGATGACCAGCGTCGTCACCGTCAACCCAGCGGGACAAACCTCCGTGACCGCCCAGTTGAAGGCCAATGGCACGGCTGCGTCGATCTACATTCCCTATAATACCAGCGTCGAATTGAGCTGGACCTCGTCGGGGGCTTCCACCTGCCTCTTAGCACCGCTCAATGACAACCATTTGGTCGGTCAGCTCACCACCGATAAATTAACGGCGACTGTCCTCTACTATTTGACCTGCTCCGGTGGCAACCAGTCGGTGATCAGCGCAATTGCCGTCAACGTCGGCCTCATGCCAGCCCCAACCCCAGATTTGAAGATCAACGGCAGCGATGGTCCACTGGTCGCGGCAGCCGGTGCTCCTTTGGATATCACGTGGACCAATCCAAATGCGGTGACCTCCTGTAGTCTTAGTCCAAACCCCGGCAAGGTTGGAGTCTTGGCAGACACCGGTGAGATCACCACCAATGCCACCATCGAGCCCGTGACCTACACCTTAACGTGTAAAAATGCCGGCGGACAAGGCACCGATAGCGTCAGTGTCATGCCCGCAGTGGTGCCGCCGACGGCAAAGCTGACGGCCAATGGCCAAAGCGCAGGAATCGTGACGGTCCCATCCGGCAGCATGGTTGATCTGGCTTGGACGTCGACCGGTGCGAGTTCTTGCGTCGTGACTCCAGGGCACTACACCGGGATCGTCGGCAACCAAAGCGTCGGGCCGATCACTGCAGTGCAGTCTTACGGGGTGCTGTGTACCGGTCCCTTTGGCACTGCAGCGGCGAATGTCGTCGTCGCACCGGCCGCGCCAACTTTAACCACGATCCTTACGGTCAACGGTTCGATGACTCCGATCACCGTCATGACGGGCACACCGCTCGTAGTTGCCTGGGCCTCATCGGAGGCGACGAAGTGCAGTGTCGCTCCATTTAGCTGGTCGGGCTTGGCGGGCACACGCACATCACCTGCAGTGACTGCTGATCTTACCGTTGTTCTCACCTGCGTCGATGCTGGTGGCAACCAATCGACGGCGAAAGTGCCAGTGCACGTCGTGCCGGACAATAGCAATGCCTCGGTGACGCTAAAGGCTAACGGCAGCACTGGGCCACTCTACATCACGCAAAACTCCCCGGCGGTCCAGTTGGTCTGGACCTCGGTCAACACGGTGAGCTGTGCTTTTGACGACGGCGCGGTCGTCGCAACCTACGGTTCAAGCACCCGGTCGATCAGCAATGACACGAAGTACACGTTGACCTGTAAGACCGCCAGCGGTGGCACGGTCACAGCTTGGATACAGATCTATGTCAAAGCGTCCTGCAAGCGATCGACCAAGGTTGGCATCAATTTCGAAGACGCACCGATTGGCAGCCGCGACGCAGACTTCAACGACTTTACGGCCTGTACCGACCAAGGCGACTTCTCGGTTTATGGGACCGAAGTGGTTTCGGAGCGATGCCAAACCGTTCCCTTCACGACATCCAAGATCAGTAACTGCAGTCACCACATTCGCATTGAAATCCATCATCCCAATGGGACGCAGGAAAAGCCAATCGAGTTTGACGACAGCACGGCCCAGCCGACGCTGATGCTGCACTTTCAAAAGGGTTCAGTGCTCGAAGTCTATGTCACCAACCTGCAAAGCTGCGGTAGTAAGCAGACCACCCACAGCATGCACGAACCGGACTGGGCCATCGTCAAAGCCGACGAGTGCCGGCGCACCGGGCGGTAAACTGGAAGGTCTACCGCGTGATCTTAAATTCGACGCGTCGGTTGCGTTGCCGTCCCTGGTAGTTGCCATTGTCGGCGATCGGCTGGGAGGCGCCGTAGCCGACGGCACTGATCGTTTGCGGATCGAGTTTATGCACTTCGATCAGGTAGCGCCGGATGGTGTTAGACCGGCGTTCGCTTAGATTTTGGTTGTAGGCATCCGAGCCGATGGAGTCGGTGTGGCCCTCGATGCTGACGGACTTGTAGCGCGGCGCCTGCTTCATATAGGCGACTAACTCGCGGATGCGCTGCTTCGTGCCTGGCAGCACCTCTTTGTCCGAGTCAAAGGCAAACATGACGTCGTTGAGGATGATGGTCTCTTGCTTAGGTGGTGTGCCTTGAGGCAACCATTCGGGTTGTTCCGCTGGCTCTTGGGCGGCAGGCTTGCCTTCAGGTTTTTTCCTGTGCCTAGGCTTGTCCTCGTCCTCATCATCGTGACCGCAGACCGGTCCAAAGGCCATGTTGGCGCCTGCATAGACCCGCCAGTCGGGTGAGCCGACACCATTGCCAAGCCGGGTGCCACCACCCAAGTGCAGGGCGATATTGTGGGTTAGATCGTGCTTGGCTCCAAGCAGAGCCTCAGCCGAGGACTGGGTCCGATCGATGTCGGCGGTGACGGTCTTGACGGGCCGTGAGCCAAAGACCTCGGCGATGAACTTCGTATTGATCGCACGGACATGATAGCTCGCCGCCGCTGAGGCAATATACTGGTCTTTAAATGGCTGGATCGGAAACTCCGGCAGCTTGCTGCCAGGAGAGCGCAGCCGGTAGCCGAGATTGACCCCCATGCGGACCCGCGCCACCGTCGTGTCGGCGGCAACCTCCAGCGTCTTGGTCGGCCCACCTCCGGCCCCAGCATAGGGATTATTGGTGATGCGGTTGATGCTCAGCGTGCCGACCACGGCAACCCCATAGTCGCGCTGGCCCCAAAGGCGGTACTTGGTGTTGAGGCGGACCTCGGTATTGCCCTTCTGGCCAAACTCGCCGTGTAGGCTCTTGGTGTCCACCGACTGGGCAACGATCTGCGGCAAGCTAAGACCGATGTCCCAGTTGCGCATCAGGCCAAAACCGACGTTCAGATCGGCCCCAGTGACGGCATCTTTGTGATGCTGCGTCTCATCGCCGGTGGCCTCGTTGGTGCGCAGCAGGGGTAGGGTATTGCGCGCGTAGTTGCCAAACAGGCCGAGGTTAAAGATGCACGGGGCCAGAGTTTGCGAGGACTGGACCGTGACAAAATCGAGGCCGCTGGTGATGGCATTGAAGTTCTGGGCATCGACGCCGACGACATTGCCGCGGGCCACGGTCGCTACCGACAAGAACATCAGTGCCAAAATGAAGGCGACCCGAGGCGTCGAGTGTTGGCTCATAGAGTGAAGGCCCCAATAAGTAGTCAAACGACAAGACAATTCATTGCAATCACATAGTATCATAGGTCGCGATCAGCCAATGTGTGGTTGGTCTGACCTCCAATGTGTGTTCATATGATCGCACGTCTTTTCATGCCTTAAGCCAATGGGTTGACGTGCATCTACCGCCACTCATCATCGATCTGGCCATCATCCTCGGCGTCGCGGCGCTGGTGACCTTCCTGTTTCGCTTGATTAAGCAGCCGGTGGTCATCGGTTATGTCGTCGCCGGCGTCATCGTTGGCCCATTTGGCCCAACCTTGGTATCGGTGGTGGACGTCGAGGGCGTTAAGGTCTGGGCGGATCTGGGCGTCATCTTCTTTATGTTTGCCCTCGGTTTGGAGTTTAGCTTTCGCCGTCTGATGAAGGTCGGGGTCTCGGCGGGACTGACGGCAGCGTTGCAGATCGGTGCGATGATCACCGTCGGATATGCGTGCGCCCTAGCCCTGTCTTATGGCTCCCGCGAGGCGCTCTTTGTCGGTTGCATGGTGGCCATTCCATCGACCACCATCATCATCAAGACCTTGGAGGAGTTGGGTCTGAAGACCCGACGCTTTGCCGAGTTGGTCTACGGTATCCTCATCGTCGGTGACCTGGCGGCTATCTTGATGCTGGTCGCCCTGACCAATATCGCCACCTCGGCGTCGATCAGTGCGGCAGACCTGCTGCTCGCAGCGGCAAAGCTCGGCCTGGTCGTCAGTGCCTGGCTCCTGGTTGGCTTGCTGGTCGTGCCCCGCGTGGTGAAGGTCGTCAGCAAGCGCGGGAGTAGCGAGATGCTGATCGTCGTGTCGCTTGGTCTGTGCCTGGCGCTGGTCTGCTTATCTACTTATTTTAATTACTCCGTGGCGCTTGGCGCCTTCATCATGGGTTCGATCCTCGCCGAGACCAAGGAAGCTCGCCGCATTGAAGGCTTGGTGGCGCCGCTAAAGGATGTTTTTGGTGCGATCTTCTTTGTCTCCGTCGGTATGCTGCTCGACCCACGCATCGTCGCCGCTCATCTGGGCGCGGTGGCCCTGCTTTGCCTGGTCGTGATCGCTGGCAATATCCTGTTTGCCCTGGTGGCGACCCTAATGACGGGCCAGACCTTGGCCACCGCGATTCAGACCAGCTTTTCCCTCGCCCAGATCGGCGAATTCTCGTATATCATCGCCGTGCTAGGGATCGGCTATAAAGCGATCGACCAGGAACTGTACCCGATCATCGTCGCAGTATCGTTGATCACCAGCTTCACCACACCCTACCTGATCCGCGCTGCTCCAGGCATTGCTGCCCGGCTCGAGCGCCGCCTGCCATTGGCGTGGCTCCAGGCCATGGACCTCTACAGCAGTCGACTCGTCAGCTGGAGTGCCAACCGTCGCCGCGCCAACGTACTTAGTCAACCAGTGGTCCGGTGGTGTGCAGCAACCATCGTCCTATTGGGAGCGCTCAGCGCGGAGTTTTTCTCGCTCCGCACCGCTGCGGTCGTGACTCTGCTATCAACCGCGACGATATTGCTCTTGTTTAGGCGCCGGGTGAGTCGTTGGTATCAGTGGCTAGAACGCTTGTTTTTCGCCGGTATATCCGGCGGGACAAACGCAGGACACGGTCCTTCCGGCGAGCAGACCCATGACCATCTGGTCCCTTGGGACGCGCACTTGGCTCCGATCGAGGTCGGCTATAATCCCTTGTTTATCGGCAAGACCTTGGTCGAGTTGGCTCTGCGCGAACGCTTTGGCATCAGCATCATGGTCATCAAAAGGGGAGATCAGGATATCGTCTCGCCAGGACCTAACGAGCGCATTTATCCTCTAGATGTCTTGCTGTGTTTTGGCACCGACCAGGAGCTGATGACGGTTCAGGCGGACATGCAGCGCGCTAGCGCTGCCGTAACCACCGCGGATGAGGCGTCTAGCTTCGTCCTGCGTCCGGTCGAAATCCCGGTGGGTTCGGCTTTAGCTGGCAAAACCATCCGAGAGGCCTCGATCCGCGATGCCTTCGGCTGCATCGTCGTCGGGATTGAGCGAGGCGGGCGACGGCTGCAATCACCGAAGTCAGATGTTCGGCTACAGGCGGCCGACCTACTTTGGCTGGTGGGAGACGCCCGAGGCCTGCAAAAGTTGCAGGCCTCGCTTCCCGGTTGAACACCACCTCAAAACAAACGCGATAGGCTTGGCCCTTAGCGCTTCAGCTTGGCATAGCGGATGCGGTGCGGGGTATCGGCATCGCGGCCTAAGCGCTCGCGGCGGTTCTTCTCGTAATCGGAGTAGCTACCCTCAAATAACGTGATCTGGCTATCGCCTTCAAACGCCATGATATGCGTGGCAATCCGGTCGAGAAACCAGCGATCATGGGAAATCACCACAGCGCAACCGGGGAAGTCCCCCAGCGCCTCTTCCAAGGCGCGCAGCGTGTTAACGTCCAAGTCGTTGGTCGGTTCATCGAGCAGGATGACGTTGGCTTCTTCGCGGATGAGCAACGCAAGCTGCAGTCGATT
>Ga0315278_10000479_pt1 | contig 35189 bp, 31 predicted proteins | sample YL17G06_0_MG_FD_203880 | JGI IMG/M metagenome (GOLD analysis project Ga0315278, IMG submission 203880) | Sediment microbial communities from Yellowstone Lake, YNP, Wyoming, USA - YL17G06_0 | ecosystem: Environmental > Aquatic > Freshwater > Lake > Sediment | place: USA: Wyoming | collected... | reverse complement strand
ACGCGCCTGGGATCGCCGGGCTCCAGCCCGGCATGCTGTCCTGTCAGCGTGACCCGCCTGGGATCGCCGGGCTCCAGCCCGGCATGCTGTCCTGTCAGCGTGACCCGCCTGGGATCGCCGGGCTCCAGCCCGGCATGCTGTCCTGTCAGCGAGACGCGCCTGGGATCGCCGGGCTCCAGCCCGGCTCCGGACGAGCCACGCTAGAGCGTGGCGATCCCGTGGCTCGCAGCGTGAAAGGGTCCGATCTGATGTCATCTTCCATGGACTGGGTCAACGAGTTTCCGGGGGCGGTGACGGTCTGCGATCGCGACGGCGTCATCGTCGCCATGAACGACACGTCGGCGCACACGTTCGAGGCGGATGGCGGGCGCGCGCTCATCGGCAAGAGCATGCTCGACTACCATCCGGAGCCCGCACGGGCGGCGCTCGCCAACCTGTTGGCCTCACCCCACGTCAACACGTACACGATCGAGAAGCGCGGCGTGCGGAAGCTGATCTACCAGGCGCCGTGGCACCGGGACGGCCGATACCAGGGGCTGGTCGAGCTGTCGCTGGAACTGCCGACGGAACTGCCGCACTTCGTGCGTGAGGAGTGACGAGTGCCGATCCTCGTGGGCTGGGAGCAGGACAGACGGAGGACATGATGCGGCCTGCGAGCTTCTTGCTGCTGCTGTTGGCGTGCCTGGCGATTGGCCCCCATATTCATGGAAAAGAGAGGACTCCCAACCCGGTGATCGGTCCCGAGACGGCGCTCATCATCATCGACATACAGAACTTCTACTTCGAGAAAGGCGCTGTGCCGCTCACGGGCCCCATCGAGGCGGCGAAACAGGCGCGCCGCGTGCTCGACGCCTTCCGGGCGCAATGAATTGCGCCCCTACGACGGATCGGGCCGACACGGGGGTCGGCCCCTACGGGACAGCCAACACCGACGTCGGCCAGGCAGGAGCGCGTGCGCTCGTTAGAGTTCCATCTCCATCCGCTCTCGATCGAACCACTGATAGAGCGCCGGCGACACGAGGAGCGTCAGCGCCGTCGAGGTGACCAGTCCGCCGATCACGACAATGGCCAGCGGGCGTTGCACTTCGGAGCCAGGCCCGGTCGCGAAGACCATCGGAATCAGGCTGAGGATCGAGATGCTGGCCGTCATCAGCACCGGCCGGAGCCGCGCCTCGCAGCCGATCCGCACGGCATCGGCGACGCTGGCGCCGCTGTTCCGAAGGTCGGAGATGTACGAAACCAGCACGACACCGTTCAACACAGCGACGCCGAAGAGCACGATGAACCCCACCGAAGCCGGAACCGACAGGTAGAGCCCCGAGAGGAACAGCGCGAACACGCCGCCAACCATGGCGAAGGGCAGATTCACCAGGACAAGGCCTGCCAGCCAGACCGAGTCGAAGGTGAAGAACAGCAGCAGGAAGATCAGCCCGACCACCACGGGCGTAATGACCATCAGACGCGTCATCGCCTGCTGCTGATTCTCGAACTGCCCGCCCCAGTTCACGTAATACCCTGGCGGCAGATTGACCGCCGTCGCGATCCGCCGCTGCGCCTCCTTGACGAAGCTGCCGATGTCGCGGCCCACGACGTTCAGCTCGATCCCTATCCGCCGCTGTCCGTTCTCGCGGCTGATCTGCGTCGGCCCTTCAACCGCCTTGAGGTCGGCGAGCTGGTTCAGCGACACGCGATACCCGCCCGGCACATCGACCAGCAGGCCGCCGAGCGCCTCTACCGACTGCCGGCGTTGCTCGGGAAACCGCAGGGCAATGTCGAACGCGCGGTTCTGCTCGTACACCCGCGACAGCGGCTTGCCGGCGATGGCTACTTCGATGACTTCCAGCACGTCGCCGGTGTTCACGCCGTAACGCGCGACCTTGTCTCGATCCACGGTCACCGTCAGGTACGGCTGGCCGGCCAGGCGCTCCACCACCAGATCGGCAGCTCCGGGGATGCTCCCGAGGACCACGCCCAGCTCGCCCGCCTTCCGCCTCAACACGTCGGTGTCGTCGCCAAAGAGTTTGAGGATGACCTGGGCACGGGTCCCGGCGACCAGTTCGTCGATCCGGCATTGAATCGGCTGACTGAACGTGAAGACCATCCCGGGGATGTCGGCCAGCGAGTCGCGCATCTTCTCGATCAGTTCCTCCCGGGAGCGGGCGCTGGTCCACTGTTCGCGCGGCTTGAGCACGCCGACAAATCCCGTCTTGTCCACGCCGCGCGCCTCGATGGCGACACCTGTCTGTCCCGTGCGCGACACCACCGTCTCCAGTTCGGGGAAGCGCTTCAGGCGCTGCTGCACCTCGCCGATCGTCTTCATGGCCTGCTCGAGCGAGACGCCCGGAATCAACTGGACATCCATGTCGAAGGCACCTTCGTCCATCACGGGCATGAACTCGGTCCCGAGGCGCGGGATGAGAACGCCCGTGGCAACCAGCGCGAGACCGGCCGCGGCGACCACGACAAGACGACGACGCAGTGCGAATCCCAGCAGCGGCAGGTAGAGACGCCTGGCCGCAGTCATGAGCGGACTCTCCCGGTGCACGGGCCTGAGGACGACCAGGCAGAGCACCGGAGTCACGAAGATCGCGAAGACCACCGACGACAGGAGCGCAAGCGCGACGGTGTAGGCAAGCGGCGAGAACATCTTGCCTTCCATCCCCTGCAGGGTGGCGATGGGAATGAAAGTCAACGCGATGATCAGTTCGCCGAAGACGCTCGGTTTCTGCACCTCAACCGCGGCGCGGAGCACGGTCTCCAGCCTCGACCGGTTGTCGGAACGCATGGCGAGGTGACGCTGCACGTTCTCCACCTGGATGATCGTGGCGTCGACGACCATCCCGATCGAGATGGCGAGGCCGCCGAGCGACATCAGGTTCGCGTTCAACCCGGTCCAGCGCATGATGATGAACGTGAGGAGCCCCGACAGCGGCAAGGCGAGGATCACCACCAGCGCGCCCCTCGCGCTCCACAGGAAGAGGACGAGGATCACCAGGACCAGGACGGATCCTTGCGCCAGCGCCTTCAGCACCGTGCTGGTGCTCGCATCGACGATGGACGATCGGTCGTAGAACGGGACGATCTGCAGGCCATCCGGCAGGACGTGATTCTCGTTGATCTCCCGGACCTTCGCCTCGACGTTCTTCACGACTTCGCGGCTGTTCTCTCCGCGAAGCATCATGACGATGCCGCCCACCACCTCGCGCTGGCCGTCCTTCTGCGCGGCGCCCTGCCGAATCGCATGATCGATGCGCACCTCCCCGACGTCGCGGATCGCAACGGGCGTGCCCTTCTCGGCCTTGAGCACGATCCGGCGGATATCCTCCTCCGACCGGATCAGGCCCACGCCGCGGATGATGTACTGTTCGGACCCCTGCGACACGACATTGCCGCCGACGTTCGAGTTGTTGTTGCGGACCGCGTTGGCGACCGCATCGACCGACAGGTCGTACTTCAGCAGTTTGTCGGGATCCACGAGGACCTGGTACTGCTGCAGGTATCCCCCGAACGAGTTGATCTCGATGACGCCGGATATGCCTTTGAGCAGCGGCGTGACCATCCAGTCCTGGGTGGTCCGGAGCCGGGTGAGCGCCGCGACCTGATCGGCGGCGGCCCTGGTCCCCTCGCTCTCCAGCGTGTACTGGTAGATCTCGCCCATTGCCGTCGCGATGGGCCCCATCTCTGTTTCGACGCCCTCCGGCAATGACCGTTCGACGGCGGCCACGCGCTCGTGAACCTGCTGGCGCGCGAAGTAGACGTCCACCTCGTCATGAAACACGAGCGTCACCACCGAGAGGCCGTATTTCGTCACCGACCGCATCATGACGAGACCGGGCAGGCCGCGCATCGCGTTTTCGAGCGGATAGGTGACGAACTGCTCGATCTCGAGCGGCGACATACCGGCCGCGGAACTGACCACCTCGACCTGGATGTTGGTGACATCGGGGAAAGCGTCGATCGGAATGGTGCGAACCGCGTGCGCGCCGAGGCCAATCATCACCAGGAGCGTCAGGCCAACGACCAGGCGCTTCCGGAGCGAGAATGCCATCAATCGTTCCAGCATGTGCAGGTGCCTTTCGCCCGGGTTCCGATCTACTCGCCGGCCAATGTCGACTTCAGCAGTTCTGCCTTGAGGTTGAACGCCCCGGACACGACCACCAGTTCCGATCCGTCCAGCCCGCGCAACAGGGCGCGCCGGGCGCCGATGCGATCACCGACTTCCACCAGGCGCGCCACGAACGTGTCCGCTCCCTCTCGAACGAACACCACCGTCTCGCCGCCGATCGTCTGGATCGCTTCCTGAGGAAGTGTGAGCACGTCTCGCCCGACCGCTGCGGTTGGCAATTCGCCCTGGATGTACATGTTCGGTTTGAGGAGCCGGCCGTCGTTGCGCACGACGACCCGGATCTTGACGGTGCGGGTCCGCTCGTCCACGATGTCGCCCACGTGGTCCACGCGGCCCAGCCACACGCGGTCCGGGTAGATGCTCGTCGTGATGCGGGCCTCGCGGCCGGGGGCGACGCGCGGCAGGTCGGCCTCGCGCGCGTCGAGCAGGGCCCAGAGCGTGGAGAGATCGGACACCGTCAGCAGCATCTTCTGCGGCTCGATGTGCTGCCCGGCGATCACGTCGCGCTCGACCACGTGACCGGCGATCGGGGTCGTCAGCGTCAGGTAGGGCTCGGCGAGGTCGTCCATCGCCGCGGTGCCGTTGTTCGGCCGGCGCGCCTGGCGGAGCAGTTGCTCGACGGCGGCCTGCTCAAGGCCGTAGGAGTGCAGATTCGACTCGGCCACGGCGAACTCGATCGAGGCCGCCTCGAACTCGGCCCGTCGTCGAAGGTGTTCCTTCTGATCGATCGCCTCCTGCTTCAGGAGGATGTCCGCCCGCTCGAATTCGCGCCGCGCGAGCTCCACCCTGGCGCCGGCCTGCAGGTAGACCGTCTTGGCCTGCGCCAGGGCTGGCGCGTGCACCGTGACGAGCACCTGGTGCTGACGCACCTGGTCGCCCACCTCGGCGCCGACAAATATCACCTTGCCGTCGAGCAACGACGTGATCTGCGCCGTGTGTTGCGGGTCGAGGCTCAGCACCCCGGGAAGCGCGATCGCGCCGGCCACGGTGGTGCGCGTCGCGCGGGCAACGTCGATGCCCCACTTCTTCTGGGTGGCACCGGGAACGCGAACCGCATTCCGGTCCTCGGCCTTGTCAGACTTGGATTGCTGCGCCTCCGGCTTCGGGCTGTCGGCGCTCGAAGCCCTGCACGCGCCGCACGCGACCGCGCCAACGATCGCCAGGCCCATCCACGGGATCTTCATCGCGTTTCCTTTCCCTGGGCTGCCGCGGGTGTCCCCAGGGCCGCCTCGTACTGAAACAGGCTGATCCGGTAGTCGAAGCGCGCGCGGTTCCGGGTGCGCAGGGCCTCTCGAAGCGCCCGCTCGGCGTCCAGGTAATCGATCAATGTGGCGGCGCCGCCGCGGTACGACGCCAGCACGATGTCGCGCGCCTCGCGCGCGCTCTTCAGGTACTCACCCTCGACGTAACTGATGCGCCGACGTGTCACGTCGACCGCGTTGAGCGCCTCCTGCACGTCTAGCGAGACCTGGGATTCAGCCGCAGCCAGTTGCGCCGTGGCCTGCTGCTTCTCGGCATCCGCCCGCGCAACTCCTGCCTGGTTTCGGTCGAAGATCGGCAGCGGCATGCCGAACGTGAAGATCCATCCCATCATGCCGAAGTCGCGTTTGAGGCCGGCCCCGACGAAGAAGGATGGCGTGCCGAGGGCACTCTGCAGACGAAGACCGGCATCGGCCCGCTCCATTTCCCGGCGTGCCACGTCCAGGTCGGGCCGGCTGGCCAGCGCCAAACCGATCGGGGAGCCTGTGGCTTCCGGAGGCGATGTCATCGCGACGGCAAGCGAGGGCGGAAGCAATTCATCGATCGTGTCGAATGGCTGGCCAAGCGGTCTCAGGTTGAGGAGCGCGAGGAGCGCGCTGCTCGTGTTCTTCAATGCCAACTCCGCCACAAACACATCGTCGGCAAACCGGAAACGCTCCACCTGGAGACGGCGCAGGTCGACGCCGGACAGTTCGCCCTGCTCGTATCGGGCGCGGTTCAGCGCCAACACCTTGTCGATCTCCTCGAGCGTCGTGCGCGCCACGTTGCCGTCGGCCCTGGCGAGGACCACCTGCATGTACGTGCGACGGACCTCAAAGCGCAGCTGGCGGAGCCCGTCTCGGACCATGGCCCGAGAGGCGTCGGCGCCACGTTGCGCCTGCTCGGTTCGAAGCCCACGGCGCCCACCCGGTTCGAACTCCTGTTGGATGCCGAAGGCCAGTTCCTGGTTGTCGAAGAACGGCGGCCGATTCTGCTGTGACACCGGAATCCCCTCGGAAGTGAAAGTGAGGGCCGGGTTCGGCCGCTTTCCCGCACCCATCACGTCGGCGTCCGACGCGATGACGCCCAGTTGCGCCACCACGAGTTGAGGATTGCGCGCCTCCGCTATTCGAAGCGCGTCTTCGAGCGACAATCGGGCTGGCACCGCGGAATCCTGGGCCAGCAGCCTGCTGGCGCCAGCCAGGAGCAGTCCACACGTGAGAAACGATCGTTTCATGACACAACCATGGCGCGGGTGGCCGCCAGTTACGCGAGATGAACGACGAGAGGGCAGGGTGCCGAGTGCGTCGCGAGAACCGGCTTCAAGACCCGTGCTCGCGCCCCAGACTGGGCCGCCCACGCAGGTCTTGAAACCGTCTCTAGCGGGCCGTTTGCGGAGGGTGGTAGAGCTGTGCGAGCGAGGCGGCGGGAATGAGACTCACGCGGAACGGATCAACCGAAGACGATCGCGGCGGCTGAGCGATCAGCACGTGGCCCGAGAGCGCAATCGAATGCCCGTGACAGAAACAGTGATCCGGATGCAGCAGCCCGGCCTGTTTCGGAGCACTGGTGTCATTGTGCGACAGGCAGGATACCGGACACCCGCCGTCGAACACGTCGCTGGCGCAGAGACCCGGCAGGCCCAGATCAACAGTGATCCAGGCCAGCAGGAAGATTGTCGCGCAACGAATCCAGCCGTGTCGGGCAAGCGAACCCATGGGTGGGGCGAATCATATCAGGGATTGGGGACTGGGGACTGGGGACTGGGGACCGGGGACCGGCTAGCCCCCAACCCCTAGTCCCCAGTCCCCTTCCGATCACTTGACGATCGTCGCCTTCACCTCGAGCGTCACCTTGCGATCGGTCAGCGGATCGGCCGACTGGCAGAGAATGGCTGACACGCCATCGTTCAGAACCGACGTCACCGCCTGCGTGATCGACGTCTTTCCGCCGGGAACATCCGCCGAAGCCGCATCATTGAGCAGTTGGTATTCCAGAGACGCCTTCAGGCGGATCTTGGTGCCGTCGAGCTCGGGTGATGCGTCGATCGACAACGGGACGTTTGTGAACGACCCTGAGTTGCCGGCCTTCCGGTACACGTCCGCATTCGTGCGAATGCGTCCTGATTCGCCATCCGCCACATTCATGATGACGGTCTTCTTCACAGGCGTTGCGGTGCCGATCTGATCGGTGATGGTGAATTCCAGCCGCAAGTTGATGAGCTGGCCTCTGACCATCCGCGGCGCCTGCACTTTCGGCATCTCGGCCCTCGGCGCGAGCAGCGGTGACGTCGGGCCCTGAAACCTGGGTGAGGCCTGCGGCACCGGCGGCGCCTGCGGGGCCTGCGACGGAACCGGCGGGGCGGGCGGAGCCGGTGGTGTCTGCGGGTCTTCGCCAACCGCATTCCACGTCACCCTGGCTGAGTAGTCGACGGTTGGCCTGACAACCTTCGGGGTCGCCTGCGGCGTCGTCGCGACGACATCTGGTGACTGCGCCGGAGGCGCCTGCGGAGCTTCCGGAGCGTCAAACGCGTCGGCGCTAGCACGTGCGGCGACAGGGGCAACCGGGGCCACCTGTGCCACCGGGCTCAAGCTGGCAATGGGCGCTACCGGCGCGGCCGGGGCGGCGACCGGGCTGACGCTGGCGACCGGCGCTGGCATCGCGATCCGTGCGGCGACGGGCACGCTCGGCGTGGGCACTTGTGCGACGGCGACGGCGGCGGCGGTCAGCAGCATCGCGGCTGTGGTGACGAGAGTCAATCTGGCGTTCATCGTTCGTTTCTCCTTTGTGCTTCGACTTGCAACTACGGTTGTGTATTCTCGTGCGGCGATCCGATCAAGACGCTCGCTCAGCACTACGTACCGGGGGAACAGGTTGGTCGCCGACCTTCTGAATCGGGGGACTCTGTGGCTCACCCGAGCCGACGGGAATGTCCTGAATCGTGATGGGTTTGAGATCTCCGAGCGGATCGATACTGATGTCCGGAATGTGAATCGCATCGGGCCCGAGGGCCACCAAAACAATGGGTGCTGATTGCGCGAGCGGGGGCGGACCCATCTCGGGTGTGGCCGTCGCATTCGGGTCGGGTTCCGCGGCCGCTGCGTCGCGCGCCGCAAGCCCTGCGTCACCGGCAGGCTGAGTGCCTGTCCGTGTGTCCGTCGCCAATCCGGCGCTGGCGAGTACGCCCGAGGCCGGCTGCTGCGACTGTGGCGCGCCGGCGGCCGGCATCGATGATGTGTCGTGCCTTGCAGCGGCTGATTCGGACCGATCTCCAGGACGCCCGAACCAGACGGTCGCCGCGACGGCCAAGACGACGACTGCCACGCCCGCAGCCCAGACCCACCGGGGCAGCCAACCGGCGCTCCGCTCGCGTTCGCCCTCGATCCGCACCAGCACCGCAGCCCGCATGCCAGCCGACGCGTCCACGGCCGTCATCTCGCGGGCGACGACGTCAATGGCGTGATCGAGATCAGCGGCCTGATCGAGCGAAGGCGCCGCTTCGCCGTTTGCCGGGCTGGAGCCCGGCGATCCCAGGCTCGAGCCGATCCTCGATGTTTCGCGCCCTCTCTCATCCATATCCACGTCCGTTCGAATCCCGAATCCCGTCAGCCGGGTCTGAAGACCCGGCCAGTCCCGGCCTACAGCGTGAGTCCCCATTCCCCAGTCCCCAGCCCCCAGCCCCCGGTTGTCTCAGACATGTCCATATCCCAACTCACCCAGCTTGCCCTTCAACTGCCGCCGCGACTCAGCGACCCGCCACTTGACGGTGCCGAGCGGGATAGCCAGCATCCCGGCGATCTCGTCGTACGTGTGCTCTCCCGACGTGGTGAGCAGGAGCACATCCCGCAATTTCGGCGACAGCCCCGAAATCAGGCGCTTCAGGTGAGCGCCGAGCTCAGAGTCGATGAGCGCCCGCTCCGGCCCGCGCGACTGGTCGGGGAATTCCCATTCGGTCCCTTCGGCCGGCGCCACAAACCGGCGCACCATCGCCTTCACGCTCCGGCGCCTGGTGAGAGCCTTTCGCCACGCGATCGACAGCAGCCAGGTCTTGAAACTGGCCTGTTCGCGGAAATCGGCGAGATATCGAAAGGCCGCCACGAACGCCTCCTGCGTCACCTCTTCGGCATCGTCGGGTGACCCAAGCGCGGCCAGCGCCGCCCGGAACGCCGATGTCCGGTGCCGGTCGACCAGGACGCCGAACGCGGCATGATCGCCACGCCGGGCCAGTTCGACCAGCTCCGAATCGCTCACATCAGAAGTAGACACAGGCAGCCCGTGGTTGGTTGGGTGGTAACCGTTTGGGGTGTCCTCTCGAAACCGTTCATCGAACGGGCGAGCCGTTGATCTGATCTGCCGCCGATGCGTTCCCCGGCGTGGTCGCGCTCACTCGATCGTCATTCCGGGGCCGCGAAACGGAACCCGGAATCCAGAACGGGCACGGCCGATCTCCGAACAGTCGCGCTGGGTGGAATGTACAGTACACTGGCTGTTCTGCCGCCGCCGGAATTGGGGCGGAGGCAGCATCCTCGTGTGTCGCACTGCGGCTCGGACCCTGTGCAATCCCAGTCTGTGAATCGTGTCAGGGCCGGAAGGCAGCAGCACTAAGCGGATCCTGTGATGTGCCGCAGGACAACCCGGGCCGCAGTGGGGCGCACGAAGCGAAAACGGGGTCAGGCGAAAATGGGGTCAGACCCCGATTTCGCCCGCCCGAAAATGAGCCTGACGTGAACAGAATGGGGTCTGACCCCATTTTTCGTGAAGAGGATGGGGTCTGACCCCATCTGTGGTCTGCAATGTCTTACACCGTGATCGCCCGCCGCTGGCGGCCGCAGAAGCTCGACGAAGTAATCGGCCAGCGCGCCGTCACCCAGACGCTGCGCAACGCCATGTCGAGCAATCGGGTCGCGCAGGCCTTTGTGTTTGCCGGCCCGCGAGGCGTCGGCAAAACCACAACCGCCCGCATCCTCGCGCGGATGCTCAACTGCGTCAACGGCCCGACGGCCGATCCGTGTGGCACCTGCGATCCCTGCCACGAAATCGCTGAAGGCCGCGACATGGACGTGCTCGAAATCGACGCCGCCACCCATACCGGCATCGACAACGTCCGCGAAGTCATCATTTCCGGGCTGGCCATCATGCCGGTCCGCGACAAGCACAAGATCTTCATCATCGACGAGGTTCATCAGCTCTCCACGCCGTCATTCAACGCATTGCTCAAGTCGATCGAAGAGCCGCCCCCCCATGTGACGTTCATCATGGCGACGACGGCTCTCGACAAGATTCCCGAAACGATTGCGTCGCGCTCGCAGGTCTTTGAGTTCAAGACCATCTCGAGCCGCGCGATTGGCGACCAATTGAAGAAGATCGCGTCGGCCGACGGCATCACGGTGTCCGACGACGCCATCGCGCTTATCGGACGGGCGGCCGAAGGCAGCATGCGCGATGCCCAGACGGCCTTCGACCAGGTGCTGGCGTTTGCCGGCAATACGGTGAGTGTCGACGATGTCGCGTTGGTGCTGGGCCTGGTGGGACGCGACCTGCTGTTCGACGTGCTGACGGCGGTGGCCGACGAGAACGGCGCGGCGGCATTTGACCTGGCCGGCCGCGCGGTCGAAGCCGGCTACGACCTGAAGCTGCTCTGCCGCGAACTGGCGCGCCTGGTCCGCGACCTGCTGGTGCTGTCGATTGACGAGACACGCTTCACAGACACGGACATCGCGCCCGAGCAGGACCACGAGCGGCTGAAGCTGCTGCTGCCACGGTTCTCGCGCGAAGATCTGCTGCGCTCCTTCGATGTCCTCACGCGGGCCGAGAGCGAGATCAGGGGCGCCGCCGAGCCGCGCTACCACCTGGAGATGGCGCTGCTGCGCTGGATTCACCTGCGCAAGCTGACGCCGCTCTCCGATCTGATCGAGCAGCTGCAGGGCCGATCGCCTGCTGCCGCGTCGCCGCCGCGCGTGGCTGCCGCGCCTTCGGCGGGTCGGCAGTCATCGCTGCCATCGCCGCCGCCGTTTTCGGCGCCGTCGGCGTCTGCTTCGTCAGGCACATCGCCATCGTCGTCGGCCTCTGCTGCTCGCCGGGTGGCGACCCAGACCTCGAGGCCGCCGGCCGCGTCACCGCTCTCATCGCCGCCGCCTCCAGCCGCCGCGCCCGGGCAATCCGCTGCGTCCCCCGTTCAGCCTGCCGGTGCAGGTGGCAGCGTCAGAGACACCTATCTCGAGGAGATTCGCAAGGCGCGAGGGGCGTTCCATGGGTCCGTAGTTGCGCAAGCGCAGCGCATCGAATTCGAGTCCGACCGCATCGTCTTCCGCTTTTCCGACGCGCAGAAGTTCCAGGCCGACCAGGTGTGGCAGAACAAGGACTGGCTCGAGAAACTCGCGCTGCAGGTGGCCGGACGCAGGCTCGCCGTCGCCGCGGAGTCTGTGGACGCCGGGACGCCGACCGACACCGCCACCCCGTCGGGTGCCGGCGCTGAGCGGGTGAAGCTGGCCGCCGACCTCAAGGCCGAGGCCCTGCGGAGCCCGACGGTTCAGGCGATGCTCGGGATCTTCGCGGCTGACATCACGGATGTGACGGAGCTTAAGAAGAAGTCATGAACATTCAGCAGATGATGAAGCAGGCGCAGCAGATGCAGGAGCAGATGCAGCGCCAGATGGCCGAGAAGCGCATCGAAGCCAGCGCCGGCGGCGGCATGGTGACCGTCGTGGTCAACGGCCTCAAGCAACTCCAGTCGCTCAAACTCGATCCAGAGGTCGTCAACAAGGATGATGTCGAGATGCTGCAGGATCTGATTCTCGCCGCCATCAACGACGCCAGCCGGAAGGCCGACGACGCGATGTCGCAGCAACTGGGCGGCATGATGGGCGGGATGAAGATCCCGGGATTGTCCTGAGGCACCAGGCCGCATGTCCCAGCCGGAACCCCTTACACGCCTGATCGACCAACTGCAGCGCCTGCCGGGGATTGGCCGCAAGAGCGCGCAGCGCCTGGCGTTTCACGTGTTGAAGAGCACGCGCGAGGATGCTGAGCGGCTCGCCGGGGCGATTCGCGACGTGAAGGACCGCGTCACGTACTGTTCGACCTGCAACAACGTGACCGACGTCGACCCGTGCCCGCTTTGCACCGACTCGTCCCGGAACGCGCGCGTCATCTGCGTGGTGGAAGAGCCCCAGAACGTGCTGGTGATTGATCGGGCCCGCGATTACAACGGCCTCTATCATGTGCTGATGGGCGCGCTGTCGCCCCTGCAGGGGATCGGGCCGGGCGACCTGCGCATCAAGAGCCTGCTCGCGCGGGTGGAGGCAGGCGGGGTGGAAGAGATTATCCTTGCGACCAACCCGAACGTCGAAGGCGAGGCAACCGCCATCTACCTGGCGCGGCTGCTCAAACCGCTGGGCGTGCGGGTGACGAGGATCGCGATGGGCGTGCCGGTTGGCAGCGACCTCGAGTACGCCGACGATGTGACCATGCACAAGGCCATGGAAGGGCGCCGGGAGGTCTGACATGCTCCCGCTTTCGTATCAACTTCCCGCGGCGGTCGTCCTGATGGCCGGTGGCGTCGTCACCTGCTTTGCCGGTTACCGGCTGTTCCGCTTCGTGCTTGGCGCCTACGGCTTCATCCTGGGCGCACTGGTGGGCAGTTCGATGGTCGGCGCCGCCGCCGACATCTGGGTGGTCGTGGCGTCGGCCATTGCTGGCGGCGTGGTGGGCGCGCTGATCCTGGTGGTGGGTTACTTCGTGGGGGTGGCGCTGGTTGGCGCCGGCACCGCGGCCCTTCTGCTGAATGTCATCTGGACGCCCCTGCGCGGCGAACCGCACTGGGCGCTGGTTGTGGTGACCGCGGCCATTGGCGCGTTCCTGGCGATCCGGTTCCAGCGGTACGTCATCGTCGCCGCCACCGCGTTTGGCGGCGCGTGGACGATGCTGGCGGGCCTGGCCGCGTTGATGGCCGGGAAGGGCGCGAAGGCGGCGTCCGCCGCGGCCGACATCTGGGTCGTGTATCCCGGCGCAGCCGTGTCGTCGACCGCCTGGGCGCTGGTGGCCTGGATTGTCATCAGCCTGATCGGCATGTACGTGCAGTTCCATACCAGTAGCAGGAAGAAGAAGCAGAAAGCGAAGTGATGCGTATGTGCCAACGGTCGCGGATCGTGTCCTCGTTGTTGCTGGCGTGGGTCGTGACGTTCGCGTCAGTCCAGGGGCAGGCTGGCCAGGCCGCCAGGCCCGCTGCTCCCGCACCCGCGGCTGCGCCCGCGCCCGCGTCAGGCCAGGCTGCACCGGCGGCTCCGGCTGCACAGGCTCGCACGTTGGCCGCGCCCGCCGTGCAGCCGGCCGCCTTTGATCTCTCCAGGCAGCCGACGCTGTTTGTCGTCGGCTACGCGCACCTCGACACAGAGTGGCGCTGGGATTATCCGACCACGATTCGCGAGTATCTGCCCAAGACCATCCGCGACAACCTGGCACTGTTCGAGAAGTACCCGAACTACGTGTTCAACTTCAGCGGCTCGAACCGCTACCGGATGATCAAGGAGTACTATCCGGCCGACTACGAGAAGGTGAAGAAGGCGATCGCCGCCGGCCGGTGGTTCCCGTCGGGATCGTCGGTCGAGGAAAACGACGTCAACTCTCCGTCGGCCGAATCGATCATCCGCCAGATTCTGTACGGCACGCAGTATTTCAAGCGGGAGTTCGGCAAGACCAGCGCGGAATTCATGCTGCCGGATTGCTTCGGCTTCCCGGCGTCGCTGCCAACCCTCCTCGCGCACGCGGGCATCAAGGGGTTCTCGACGCAGAAGCTGTCGTCGAGCTGGCAGCCGGCTGCCCGGGTGGGCGGGCCGGATTCGCCGGAGAAGACGCCGGACGGTATTCCGTTCAACGTCGGGATCTGGGAAGGGCCAGACGGCAAGACGATTCTCGCGGCGCTCAATCCCGGCAGCTACGGCGGGTCGGTGACCTACGACCTGAGCAAGCCGCCGCCGCCCCCGCCAGCAGCCAATCCATCATCTCCGCAGCAGCAGGCGCCGAGGCCGCTGGTGGACTGGAATGCGCGCATCGCGTTTAACGGGAAGGTGACGGCGGTCTTCACCGACTACATGTATTACGGCACCGGCGACACAGGCGGCGCACCCACCGAGGCTTCGGTAAGGCTGATGGACGCGATCGTCGGGAAGCGAAAAACCGTATTGCCGCCTGCGTTCTCCACGCGCGGCGGAGGCGGATCGCAGCCTGGCCAGCCGCAACCGCCGGCGCCACCGGGCGTCGAAACGCTGGTCGGCGATGGTCCGCTCAGAATCGTCTCGGCGACCGCCGAGCAGATGTTCCTGAACATCAAGCCCGGGCAGACGGCGAAGCTGCCGCGTTACAAGGGCGATCTCGAACTCATCAATCACTCGGCCGGTTCGATTACGTCGCAGGCGTATCTGAAGCGCTGGAACCGGATGAACGAAGTGCTGGCCGACAACGCGGAGCGGGCGTCGGTCGCCGCCGCGTGGCTGGGTGGGCGACCGTATCCGCAGCAGCGGCTGAACGACGCGTGGACGCTGGTGATGGGCGGGCAGTTCCACGACATCATTCCCGGCACCAGCATCCCCAAGGCGTACGAGTACTCGTGGAACGACGAAGTGCTGGCGATGAATCAGTTCGCCGGCGTGCTGACCAGCGCGGTCGGCGCGGTGGCCTCCGCGATGAACACCCAGGTGGTGGGCACGCCCATCGTCGTCTACAACCCGCTCAACATTGCGCGCGAAGACATCGTGGAAGCGACCGTCCCGTTTGCCGGTGGTGCGCCACAGGCCGTGCGGGTCGTCGGGCCCGATGGCAAGGATGTGCCGGCGCAGTTGATTGCCGGCAACAAGGTGCTCTTCGTTGCACGCGTGCCGTCGGTTGGATACGCGGTGTTCGACGTGCAGGCAGCCGACGCGGCAGCGGCCTCGGCACTGAGCGTCACCAACTCCTCTCTCGAGAACGCACGCTATCGCGTGACGCTGGACCAGAACGGTGATGTGGCGAGTCTCTTCGACAAGGCGATCAGCAAGGAATTGCTCGCCGCCCCGGCGCGGCTCGAGATCAAGACCGATAACCCGCGCAACTGGCCCGCGTGGAACATGGACTACGAGGATCAGATGCGCGCGCCGCGGGCGTATGTGCAGGGGACTCCGAAGGTTCGCATTGTCGAGAACGGACCGGTCCGCGTCGCTCTCGAGGTCACGCGGGAAACTGAAGGGTCGAAGTTCGTCCAGACGATTCGGCTGTCGGCCGGCGACGCGGGAACCCGGGTTGAGTTCGCCAACGCGATCGACTGGATGACGAAGGAAGCTCACCTCAAGGCGGTGTTCCCGCTATCCGCCGCGAACAGCGTGGCCACCTACAACTGGGACGTAGGAACCATCGAACGGACGCCCAACGACGAGCGGCAGTTCGAGGTGGCGTCGCATCAGTGGTTCGATCTCACCGACAAGGGCGGCGCATATGGCGTCACCGTGTTGTCCGACAGCAAGATTGCGTCCGACAGGCCCGACGATCATACGCTCCGGCTGACGCTCATCCGCACCCCTGGCACGCGCGGCGGCTACGAAGATCAGGGCACGCAGGATCTCGGCCATCACGAATTCGTATATGGTCTGGCCGGTCATGCGGGCGGCTGGCGCCAGGCGCAGACCGACTGGCACGGGCAGCGGCTCAATCAGCCGCTGGTCGCGTTCGAGAGTCCCAGGCATGCCGGCGCGCTCGGCAAGAGCTTGTCGCTTCTCACGCTCAACAACTCCCGCGTCCGCGTCCTCGCCGTGAAGAAGGCCGAGCAGAGCGACGAGGTCGTCGTTCGCCTGGTTGAACTCGACGGCCGGAAGGCCGACAACGTGCGCTTGACGTTTGCCTCGCCGCTCGTGGCCGCCCGCGAAGTCAACGGCGTGGAGTCGCCAGTTGGAGCAGCCACGATCGCCGCCGGCGAACTGGTGACGAACGTCGGGCCGTATCAGCCGCGGACCTTCGCGGTGAAGCTCGGCGCGTCACCAGCACGCGTGGCCGCCCCGGTGTCGCGTCCCGTGACGCTGCCGTACAACCAGGCCGTCGCTTCCCGCGACGGCTCCGTGTCGGGCGGACGGTTCGACGCGGCGGGTCGGAGTCTCCCGGCTGAGATGCTGCCGCGCGAGATCGGCTTCGGCGCGATTCGGTTCAGCCTGGCGTCGCCAGACAAGATGAATGCCGTCGTTCCGCGCGGTCAGACGATCGAACTGCCGGCCGGCACGATCACGCGGTTGTATGTGCTGGCGGCCGCCTCCGATGGTGATCAGCGCGCCATCGTGAAGATCGGCGAGACGCCGGTCGAGTTGACTGTCCAGGATTGGGCCGGCTACATCGGCCAGTGGGACAACCGGATCTGGAAGGCCAGCGAGCAACCCGTTCAGCCGCGGCAGGGCGCGCCCGCGCCGCCGCCGGGTACGCCGCCGCGGATGCGCACGGTGATGGAGTACGCGGGCCTGACGCCCGGCTTCATCAAGCGCACGCCGGTCGCCTGGTTCTCGTCGCACCGGCACGCGACCGACGGCAGCAACGACGTGTATGCGTACGCCTACCTGTATGTGTATGCGATCGATGTGCCTGCTGGCGCGAAGACGGTGACGCTGCCGGTCTCGGAGCGGGTGAAGATCCTGGCGATGTCGGTGGTGAACGAGGGCGCGCTGACGCGCCCTGCGCAACCGCTCTACGACACGCTGCAGCGATAGGCCTGGGAAGAAGCAAGAAGCCCGAAACGCCTGCACGCTGCAGGGGCGGACCCCCTGTTTCCGCGTGTCGAAGGCCGCCGATCTACCTTCGGCGGACAATCGCAGTGCCGCTGACCTCGATTCCGCATACCTTGCCGTTGTAGGCGACCTTGATCAGTCCTTCACGGACCGGCTGGGCATAGCTGCCTTGGCCGAAGGTGACCGCCGGGGCCGGGCACGTTCTGTCGCTCGGGCTCGGCAACCTCACCGTTCCTTCGGCCTTCCAGAACAGCTTGTCGTCGCCGATCCTGCCTGTGCCTACGGCGTGAACGCGCATCCGGGCGCACGTGGCCACGAACACCACCGCGGCCGTTTTGCTGTCGACGTCACGAACGGCCTTGAACTCGACCTGGCTGCAACTCCTGGCTGCGGTCGCCTCGGCCTCCGCGATGGCCGCCGGGTCGGTCACCGGGTCTGGCGACCAGTCGCCGATGAAGGGCTCGACCGAGGCATCGGGTGACGCAGCCGGCGGGGTCACGGGCGCGGCTGGTCCCGCCGTTGGCACTGCGGTGGGTGTCGTCGGCTGGCTGGGGAAGCCGCCGCTGCACGCAATCATCCAGGCCATCACCAATACCAGGGCGAATCCAGTTATCAGTCTGCGAGTCATAGCATGCCTCCAGGAATACGTTTCAGGGGGGGCGCGTCGCGGGAGACCCGCCCCGCCATCCGAGAGATGCTACTCCCGCAGTCGGCCGGGCGTCCACTTCTTCCTGAAATTTTCCTGAAATCCCTCGCGGCAGCGGATCTAGCCAATCGCCTTCTTGCGGAACTGCCTCAGGCCGCGATCGCGCCTTTCCGAGGCATCGTCTTTGCAGGATGACGATGCTAGAATCGGAGGCTCCGGGACGGACCGGAACCAGAGTCCGGGATTTCCTCCGAATTTCGAGAGGAGGATCGAACGTGCAGCAGGAACAGCACAGGGTGGAGTTCAAAAAGATCAACACCCGGCTCGGCCGGATAGAGCAAATTCTGCCAACCGTAGCCACGAAGGACGACCTGAAGGGGTTCGCGACGAAGGACGACCTGAAGGGGTTCGCGACGAAGGACGACCTGAAGGCGTTCGCGACGAAGGACGACCTGAAGGCGTTCGCGACGAAGGACGACCTCAAGGCGTTCGCGACGAAGGACGACCTGAAGGGGTTCGCGACGAAGGACGACCTGAAGGGGTTCGCGACGAAGGACGACCTGAAGGGGTTCGCGACGAAGGATGATCCCAAAGGGTTCGCCACGAAGGACGACCTCAAGGGTTTCCCGACGCAGGACGATCCCAAGGGGTTCGCGACCACGGCCGATCTCAAGGCAGAGAGTCAAGAAACCCGCCGATATATGAAGGTTCTGTATGAGAGTCTCAAGGCTGAGATTCGCCTTCTGGCTGAGGGGCTGGCGAACATGAATCGCGCGCTCCTCGCGCACGACCATCTGGATATCCGTGCGGACATCAGCAGCATGGATCTGCGGGTCCTGAACCTGGAAACCAGGCACAAGAGGCCTCGTGTTTGATCCGGCCGTGAGCACGCGCATTCTTGCTCTGATACCCGTCGTGGCCGCACTCTTTCTGGTCGAGCCCATGTCAGTGGCCGCCCGGCAGAAGCAGGTATCGCCGCCAGCCCAGACGTCCTTTCACGTGGAGGAAGCCAGCATCGCCGAGATTCGTGCCGCGATGAAGGCCGGCCGCCTCACGTGCCGCGCGCTTGTGCAGGCCTATCTGCGCCGCATCGAGGCCTACGATAAGACCGGTCCCGCCATCAATGCGATTGTCGTCTCCAATTCCGAGGCGCTCGTGCAGGCCGACCAGCTCGACACGCGCTTCGCCCAGGGCGGCTTCGTGGGGCCGCTCCACTGCGTGCCGACCATCGTGAAGGACAACTTCGAGACCGTCGGCCTGCAGAGCGCGAACGGATCGCTGGCGCTGCAGGGATTCATCTCGTCGAAAGATGCGTTTCTCGTCAGGCGGATCAAGGATGCCGGCGCCATCGTGCTCGCCAAGTCGAACATGGCCGAGTGGGCGTTTACGCCGTACGAGACGGTGAGTTCCATTCTGCCTGGCTACACGAAGAACCCGTACGCCCTCGATCGCGTGACCGCGGGATCGAGCGGCGGCACGGCGGCCGCCGTCGCCGCCAGTTTCGGCGCCGTCGGTCTCGGCAGCGACACCGGCAATTCGATTCGCGGGCCCTCATCGCATCAGGCGCTGGTGGGCATTCGTTCCACCATGGGCCTGACGAGCCGTGCCGGCGTGATGCCGCTCAACCTGCTGGCCGATATCGCCGGGCCGCTGGCGCGCACCGTTGAAGACGCCGCCGCCGTGTTCCAGGCCATCGTCGGTGAGGATCCGGCCGATCCTGCCACGGCCGCGTCGCACGGCCGCGCGACAGAGAACTACACGACGGCGCTTGTCCGCGACGGCCTGCGCGGCGCCCGCATCGGCGTCCTTCGTCAGGCCTACGAACGCGACACCACGGATCCCGAGATAGTGGCCGTCTTCGCGAAGGCGCTCGACGACATGCGCAAGGCCGGTGCGGTGATTGTGGACCCAGCCGCGATTGAGGGGCTCGACGAGATTCGCCGCCCGCCGGGGATGGCCGCGTGCATGGGCTTCAAGTACGACATCAACCGGTACCTCGCCTCACAGGGCGATCGTGTGCCAGTAAAGAGTCTGGCCGACGTCATCAAGTCGCGGCGTTTTCATCCCACCGTGCAGCGCCGGCTCGAGCAGGCGGAGGCCGGGCCGGAAAACGGCCCGGACACGCCCGAGTGCACAGCTGAGTTCGCGTACCGCGATCGAGCGCGCGCGGCGGTGGTGAAGACGATGGACGCGCTCAAGATCGACGCGTTTGTGTATCCCACGTGGAGCAATCCGCCGCGGCTCATCGGCGACCTGAACACGCCGCACGGCGACAACAGCCAGTTCTTCTCGCCGACGACCGGATTTCCGTCCGTGCAGGTGCCGATGGGTTACACGCGCGGCAACGTATTGCCAGCCGGCCTCACCTATTTCGGTCGCGCCTGGTCGGAGGCAACGCTGATCAGACTTGCCTATGGGTATGAGCAAGCCACGCATCATCGCCGGCCGCCGCCGACGACACCGGCGCTCAAGCGCTGAGGCGGACAGGTCGGCTTGCGGTCCGGCCGGCGTGACACGCGTGTGGTGGAAGCAGGCGCGGCCTCGAGCCTGGGATCGCCGGGCTCCAGCCCGGCCCGCAGTCCGGGCAGCGTGACCCGCCTGGGATCGCCGGGCTCCAGCCCGGCCCGCAGTCCGGGCAGCGTGGCCCGCCTGGGATCGCCGGGCTCCAGCCCGGCCCGCAGTCCGGGCAGCGTGACCCGCCTGGGATCGCCGGGCTCCAGCCCGGCCCGCAGTCCGGGCAGCGTGACCCGCCTGGGATCGCCGGGCTCCAGCCCGGCCCGCAGTCCGGGCAGCGTGACCCGCCTGTCTATCGGCGTGCCCACCGGTGAACGAATTAGGCTAGACTTGCTCGTCTTTGGAGGGCAGTCATGAGATTCAGATCCGTCATGTTGACGGCGGCGGCGCTCGTTGCCGCCTCCGTTGTGTTCGCATCCGCTCAAACGCCGCCACCCTCGCCGCCCCAGGCGCCGCCTACCACCGGCGCCCAGTCGGCGACGGCCGATGACCCGGTTCGCACGCTCGTGGGCCGCCTCGACCTGGAGAAGTACAAGGCCACCATCAAGGGGCTCACACAATTCGGCGATCGGCGGCAGGGCACGGATCGCAATCGGGCCGCGACTGACTGGATCGAAGCCCAGCTCAAGAGCTACGGATGCACGAATACCGAGCGGATCAAGTACGAGTACCAGCCGCCGCAACGTGCCGCCGGAAGCGGCGGTGCGGCGGCCGCCGGCAGGGGAGCCGCAGGCGCGACCGGCGCGGCCGGTGGCGGTGCCGCGACAACTGGAGGGAGAGCAGGCGTTGCAGGTGCGGCCGGCGCCGCAGGCGCCGCGGTGGAGCCGGCTCCCGCGGCGCAGGGCCGCGGCGGGCGCGGCGGCAGCCCGCCGAAGGGGAACCGCGCGCCGACCGGCGTCAACAACGATCCGATGAAGCAGCCCGATGTGAAGGTCCGCGAACTGGATATGCAGCCCACGACGCCGGGCGCGCGCGAGGAGGTCTACTGCACCAAGATCGGCACGACCCATCCGGACGAGATGTACATTGTTGCCGGCCACATGGATGGTCTGGGGTATGCCGAGGCGGCCAACGACAACGGATCGGGGACAGCCCTCGTCATGGAGTTGGCGCGCATCTTCAGCGCGCCCAACGTGCAGACTGACCGGTCGATCCGGTTCATCCTGTGGAACAACGAAGAGACGGGCCTCAACGGCGCGCGCGCTTACGTGGACCAGCGCCGCGAGCTGCAGGGCAAGGAGAACCCGCCGGGATCGGGCAAGTATCCGGAGCCGAAGTGGCTCGGTATGATTCAGCACGACATGATGTTGTACGACCACGGGATGCCGCGCGCCGACGGCACGCTCAGCCCCGAGCAGCGGCCCGAGGCGGATGTGAACGTGGAGTTCGCCGGGACGGCGAAGATGGCGAATGAGGCGCAGGCGCTCTCGTGGCTGCTGCGGGCGGCCAACGATCGGTATGCCACCGATTACCCGGCGACGGTCGGCAACCGCATGTCGAATACCGACTCGGTGGCGTTCCAGGACTACACCGCTTCGGTGAGCCTGCGGGAGCTCGAGCGCGGCTCCCAGGTTGGATCCGGCTGGGATCCCCTCTGGCACCAGCCGATCGACATGTTCGCGAATCTCAGCGACAAGGATTTCCGCCTGGGCCTCAACGCGGCGCAGACGACGCTGGCGGCCATCGCGCAACTGGCGGGCGCGACGATCAAGTAAGGGGCGGCGAAGCAGGGGCGGCGCGCATCGGCGGCCGCCGTCGTGTGCGCCCATCCGGGACGACGCACTGGTCGCTTGTCGGTGACCGGCGCGTTTGACCCGACTCCTCTTGATTCGCTAAGATCAAAGGTCTGACGCGGCGGCCCGCATTCCTCAGTAGCTCAACGGTAGAGCATCCGGCTGTTAACCGGAGGGTTGTAAGTTCGAATCTTACCTGAGGAGCCAAAAACGTTAGGAAAGTCGCTCGGTTCCAGCCTCCGCTTTTAGAACTTCACCGCATTTCACCGCATTTGAGTTGGGACCTGCGTTGTCGCCCTGAACCGATCGCGTATGCGCGGCCCGCGGAGTATCAAGAGGCGCGTCTCGATGGGCAGGCCAAGTCGGCCTGACCCACACAAGTGGCTCTCCTAGATTCCCGGTACGATTCTGCGGCCGGCTGACCTTCTCACAGGACAGGTGGCAGGACAGGGTGTTAATACCGAAGCACCGCTACACGCAGCCAGTGGGCTTGGGTAGTCCCGCCACCTTGCAGGCGCCGTTGGCCGGTCCAGACGGAAACAGATCGTACACGCGCGCCAGCTTGAACCCGGTCTCCTTGCAGAGCTTCCGAACCATAGGCGCGATGCCAAACTTCAGGTAGTAGTCCCGAAGGTAGCGGACCAGGATCCAATGTTCGTCGGTCATCGCCGTGATCCCCTCCGTCGTGGCGAGGTCCGCAGCGACGTCGTCATTCCAGATGAGGGGTTCTTCGAGAAACCCGTTCTCATCCACCGCGTAGGTTCTGCCGTTTAACTCGATCGTGGGCATTGGTGTCTTATCCTCTTCAACGAGTCCGTTTTGCATGAGCTGCCGCGATCTCCCGCACGGCGTCGATCGCGGTCGTGATGTGCTCGTCCGTGTTGAATGGGCCGATCCCGAAACGGACGGCGCCATGCAACTTGTCCAGTCCGAGCTGCTCGTGCACCCTTGGTGCGCAATGCAGTCCCGTGCGGCAGGCGATGTTATGATCGACATCCAGCATCGTCCCGGTGTTTCCTGCCTCGAATCCGTCGATATTGAAGATCATCACCCCGATGTGGTTAGACAAGTCGTCTTGACAGTAGAGGCTCACGCCGGAAATCTCGCGGAGTCCCTCCACCAATTGGCGCAGCAGCCGCATCTCGTGCGCCTCGATCGCGGCGAGCCCCGTCTTCTCGATCCACTGCAGGCCCGCATTCACGCCTGCAATTCCCATGATATTGGGCGTGCCGTATTCAAGCCGCCATGGGTACTCGTCCAGGTGGGATTTTTGGGCGGATCGTACGCCGGTTCCGCCGGCCCGTGTGTGCCGGATGTCCACGCCTTCCTGCACGTACAGCCCGCCAATACCGGTCGGTCCCATCAACGACTTGTGGCCGGTGAACGCGAGCACGTCCACGTTCATGGCCTGGACGTCGATGGGGATCTTGCCTGCCGTCTGCGACGCGTCCACGACGAGGCGGATGCCGCGATCATGGCAGCGGCGCCCGATCTCTTCGATGGGTTGGACCGTGCCGATGACATTGGACGCGTGGTTGATCGCCACCACTCGAGTCGTGGGCCTGAAGCGCGCAGCCACGGCGTCCGGATCAACGAAGCCCTGCGCGTCGAACGGCACGTGATCCACCTCGACGCCTTGGTGTGTCGCCAGGTGGTAGAGCGGACGCAACACCGCGTTGTGTTCGACCGTCGTCGTGATCGCATGATCGCCCGCCGAGAGCATCCCGAACAGCGCGAGATTTAGCGCGTCGGTGGAGTTGTACGCGAAGATCAGGCGATCGGGATCTGTGCCGTTGAAGAAGCGAGTGAGCAACTTCCGCGTGTCATCCACCAACTGCCCGGTCTCCATGCACAGGTCGTACCCAGAACGGCCCGGGTTGACACCGTGCGTCCGGTAGAACTGATCCATGAATACGTAGGTGTCTTCCGGCTTCGGGAAGGAGGTTGCCGCATTGTCCAGGTAAATCATGCACATGGGAATCTCTGGCGTGGGGCAGGTTCGAACCTGCAGCCGATGCCATTGTGGCCCAGCATCCCGCCACCCATCACGGCGCCAACAGCTGGTGCCAGACCTCCGTGCCGTATGGGATCCCGACTTGGGCGAAGAAATTGACGGGGTGGCGCCGGCGATCAGTCGTACGCGAGCCGGATTGCCTTATCGCCAATGGTCGGGGACAGGCGTTCGGGCCACTCCGGTCCGCACCACGTACCACACGCCTGGTGGGTGAGGTAGTACTTCTCTGGGATTGGATGCGTGCCGATGACGACCGGAATGCCGTACTTCTCGGTGATGAATGCCTTGAAATAGTCGATGTGCGGGCATGGGGGATACCCAACGACCAAACCCGTCGCCAGGTGGATGACGTCGACGTTGTTCTTCTTCATTTCCTCCGGCGCATACTCGACGTTGCCGCCAGGACACCCGGCACACGTCGTGAATCCCACGAGTTCGACCTCGCGTCCTTGATACGCGCTGAAGGCGCCCTCGCGAGTTCTCAGCGCCCGCAGGCACTTCCCTCCCGCGCACGTCCGATACCTGTCGCAGATGATGATGCCCACGCGAACCGGACTCGACATGCTTCCACCTCCATGAACGGATATTCACACACCACCAGCGTGACCACGTCATCAATTCCAGTCCGGCAGGATGCAACGCGGACCGCGACACGCCATCATATCGTTATATTACGAAATGTAGTAACATTCAAATCATGGGGACTCGACGTGGGTGGTCATACACGCTGGCAGGCTTGGCCGCAGCCGGCGCTTGGGTCGCGGTCTATGTCAACCTCGCGCGCGTCGCGGGGTGGATCACGTACACACTCGCGGGCCTCGCCCCCGGCACGCATCTCGCCTTGGCGGTCGAGTTCTTCATCTTCGAAGCCCCCAAAGTACTGATGCTGCTGGTGCTCGTCGTGTTCGGCGTCGGCATCGTCCGCTCGTTCTTCACGCCAGAGCGCACGAGACGGGTACTGGCCGGTCGGCGGGAATCGGTGGGCAACGTCCTGGCCGCGCTCCTCGGCACGGTGACCCCGTTCTGTTCGTGCTCGGCAGTTCCTCTATTCATTGGTTTCGTCACCACGGGGGTGCCTCTCGGCGTCACCTTCTCGTTCCTGGTCTCAGCGCCGATGGTCAACGAGGTGGCACTCGTGCTGCTCTTCGGCCTGCTTGGCTGGAAGGTGGCGGCGCTCTACATGAGCATGGGATTACTCATCGCGATCGTCTCAGGGTGGACGATCGGGAGGCTCAAACTGGAGCGGTTCGTTGAGCCATGGGTGTTCGCTGTCCCATCCGCAGCGGCCGGTGAACCCGACGCGCCCTCATCCTGGGCGGACCGCGCGCGTGCGGGCGCCGATGCGGTTCGCGACATTGTCGGCAGGGTGTGGCCCTACGTCCTGGCAGGCATCGCGGTGGGGGCGGGCATTCACGGCTACGTGCCTGAGAACTTCATGGCAAGCCTGATGGGCAAGGGCGCCTGGTGGGCCGTCCCGCTGGCCGTGCTGATCGGCATCCCCATGTACTCCAATGCCGCGGGCATCATTCCGGTCGTGCAGGCGTTGCTGGCGAAAGGCGCGGCGCTTGGCACCGTGCTGGCGTTCATGATGGCGGTGATCGGGCTGTCGCTACCCGAGACGATCATCCTGCGGAAAGTGCTGCGTCCCCAACTCATCGCCGTCTTCGTCGGAGTGGTCGGGACAGGCATCCTGTTAGTGGGCTATGTGTTCAATGCCATCTTCTGACCCTTCGACTCGTTGGAGTCGGGATCCGTGTCTCGATTCGAAGCCGGTCACCTGTGGGGTGGATGGCCAGTTGAGGTGCCCGACTCAAGTGAGCTCAGGGCGTGGAGGACAGACGATCATGGTGATCACGGTCTACGGCCCAGGTTGTGCGCGGTGTCACGAGACGGAGCGCGTCGTTCGCAACGTGCTGGTTGAATTGCAGCACGACGCGGATCTGCGGACGATCACCGACTATCAGGCCATGGCGGCGGCGGGTGTGCTGGCCACCCCGGCCGTCAGCGTCGACGGCGTCATCAAGCTGTCCGGGCGGATTCCGAAGGCTGACGAAGTCAAAGCGTGGTTGCGATAGTGCGCGTCCGGTTCCAACGGCGCACGTCACCGTCGCGCGTGGTTCAGCCCGCCTTGCCAGCGGGTCCTCCGCGTTCCCGCTGTTGCTGGGCGAGGCGAAGCAGGAGCACTCGCATCTCCGCCTGATCCGGAAACGTGATCGCGCGTTGGCTGCACATCACGGCGCACTTGTCGCAGAGGACCACGCAGTTGTCCGACTGGGCGACGCGCATCTTATCTGCGGCCTCGTCCAGCAAGAAGACACCGTTCGCGCACGCCTCAAGGCAGTCGCCACAGCCGATACACGTGTCCTCATCGATGCGAGGCGCCCACGGGATCAGCGACCGTGGAATGCCGAGATACGGTCGACCCACGTCCATCCTCCTCAGGATCTGACCGGTGCCGTTGCGACGGCGCCCTCGAGAGCGGTCTTCACCTTTTCGAAGACGGCACTCGTGTCCTCCTGCGCCATGCTGACGGGAATCCAGTGCGCTGGATCCATCGGCACGCCGGCCTTCGCAAAGCCGTCGCGAAGCAGTTTCTCCTGCCGCTTCTCGGCACAGGCGGGCGTGATGAATTGCAAAGTGTCGGTGAGGATGCGCTGCATGAGACGCTCGCCGTCCTCCTCGCACAGGCGCGGGTGCAGGGCCATAAACTCGATCCGGTCCCCAAGCTCGATCCGGATGCGCTCGGCCAACTCCCAGAAGTCGATCTTCGCCATGCTGGGACATGCGCCGCTGCAGGTGCAGAAGAGCAGGGCCTTCCGGGTCGTGTCTGGCGTAGTCATCGCGAACTCCCTCTGAACGTCATTTCGTTATATTCCGAATTGTAGGTCCTCACGCCACCCCTGTCAACCGCGGCGTCGACCGGTGTCGACCGGCGGCCACTGAACGGATCACCCCGAAACCCTGCCTCCAGTACCGTTGGCGGGGATACTTTCTCTTCGCAACAGGGGATAGCGCATTCCTCTGTCATGCGTGTCTCCCAGGAGTGTCCTTAGATGCCCGAGGCGGTTCGAGCGTGTCTCTCCGTGCTGTCCGCTTCGACCGAGTCCGGTGGGCATGTTGGATCCGCCGCGTCACAGTAGACGTACTTGCGGGTCAGGTGCCGCCGTGGACTGCTCCGCCTCGCCAGCAGCAGCTGGGAGACGCTGATGAAGCCGTCTTCGAAGCCGGCCGCCGCGCCAGCCAGGTACAGCAACCACGTTCGATAGCTCGTCGCATCAACCACGTCGAGACAGGCGGTCGCGTTCTGCTGGAGCCGCTCGACCCACGCGCGGCACGTGAGCGCATAGTGCGGCCGCAGGTCCTCTACGTCCAACACCTCGAAGCCCGTCAGTTCGGCCGTCCGAATAACATCAGACAGATGGGGCAGCTCGCCGCCTGGGAACACGCGTCGTTGCACGAAGAGGGTCTGCGCGTCGTCGCTCACGAATTCGGGGCGGACGATGCCATGGTTGAGGAAGAGTCCATCCTCCTCCAGAAGATGATGCACGGCGCGGAAGTAGCGAGGGAGTCGTCGACGCCCCACGTGTTCGAACATCCCCACGGACGCGACCTTGTCGAAACGGCCGGTGATGTCGCGGAAGTCCATTTCGTGGACGGCCACGTGTGCATGTGGCGCGTGACTTTCGGCAGCCTCGGTGGCGTACGCGGCCTGGTTCTTGCTCAACGTGCAGCCGGTGGCACGGACGCCGAACTGCGCCGCCGCGTGAATCAACAACGCGCCCCACCCGGACCCGATATCGAGGAAGCGTTCGCCGGCGCGGAGATCGAGCTTTCGGCAGATGTGGTTCAGCTTGCCGAGCTGGGCCTCGTCGAGCGATGTATCAGGCGTCCGGAAATAGCCACACGAGTAGACCATGCGCTGGTCGAGGAACTGGCGGTAGAAGTCGTTCGACCGGTCGTAATGGTAGCGGATGTTCTGGGCGGCTCGATCGCGCGTCTGGAACACGGTCTCGATGCGGTGCGGCGCCATCCGCGCCGCGATCGCGTAGAGGAGCGCCCGCCATCCTCGCCGCGCCTGGCCTCGGAACAGGTGCACGGCTGCGACGAGATTGCCAACGACACCGAACTCCCCCCGGACGAACGAGAGTGCGGCGGAATAGGCGTCGGCCTCGATTACCCGTCTCAGGTGTTCCCTATCCCGAACGGCAAGCGTGAACGCTGGGGGCCCTTCGCCGTGGGTCTCCTCCGAGCCGTTGGAGAACCGTACTGCATACGAGGTGGACAGGGGGCGGCTCCACACCGCGCGAGGCGGTTCGCCTGCAACTGAGGGACGCGCCAAGGTCAACATGTGAATGACTCCCCAGTGTTGGCTGTTCCCGCGCCGTCCGAGTGATGATGGCCCTTCCTCTCTACCGCAAGGGCGGTATCAGCAACGTGGGGACGAGGGTGTGGCGAGCGACGTGATGGGCGACGCTGCCCATGAGCAGTTCGCCAAAGTACCCACGGCCTTGGGTGCCCATGACGATCAGCGAATAGCCGCCCTGCTCGGCGCTTCTGGCGATCTCCTGCTTGGGCACCCCGTAGGGCAGGTTGATGCTCACCTCCGTCGCGCCAAGTTCCTTGAGTCGCACGGCCATGCGATCGAGACGCTCGCGGTCGATGCGGTTGAACTCATCGAGCTTGTCACTGAGATGGCCATGGATTCGGCTCTTGTCCTGGACGTGCAGGAGCGTGACGCGACGTCCCCCTCCGCGCACCACCTGTTCCACATAGGTGAACGCACGTTCGGCGATGTCGGAGAAGTCTGTGGCGAACAGCACCTGCGTGTGGAAGTCCTCGCAGATCATGCCGCACGGCTTTTCAACGTCTTCGAAGATCTTCAACTGCGCAATGAAGACCGGCAGGTCGGCTCTGTGGAGAACCTCCAGAGCGACGCCACCGAGGAGCACCTCGCGTCCCAGCGTCGCCCCGTGCGAACCGATGACGATCATGGATGCCCGCTTCTCGCTGGCGACCCGATTGATCTCCATGGACGGGATGCCCGGAGCCATCACCGTCTCGACCGCGAAACCCTGATCCTCCAAGGCCTGTTTCTGCTGATGCAGCTTCGGCTCAGCCTGTTGCGCGAGCAGGCGCACCATCTCCTCCAAATGCCTGACCCCCAACGCATGAGTCAGGATGATCCGGGTGGTCCCAAGCGGTCGCAGCCCACGCATGCACGCGATCACGCGATCGGACGCGGGAGACAGGTCGGTGGCGACTAGCACTGTGCTGAACATGACAGGACTCCTCGTCTATGAAGCTCACACCTGTGTTTCGGTGGTGGCCAGCAACTCAGCAGGCTGCGGATACCAACGCCGATTGATCCACAGCGAGACATTGACCAGCCCGATAAGGACAGGCACCTCCACCAAGGGCCCCATCACCGCGGCGAAGGCCGCACCATGGGCAATCCCGAACGTGGCGACGGCCACCGCGATGGCCAGTTCGAAGTTATTGGACGCGGCCGTGAAGGAGAGGGCGGCGCTCTGCGGGTAGCTCGCCTTGGCCTTATAGCTGAGCCAGAAGCTGATCGCGAACATCACCACGAAATAGACCAGCAGCGGTACCGCGATGCGCATCGCGTCGAGGGGCAGCTTCACGATGGTGTCGCCCTTCAGGCTGAACATGACGATGATCGTGAACAGCAGCGCGATGAGGGTGATCGGGCTGATCTTCGGCACGAAGACCCGGTGATACCAATCCAGGCCTTTGAGCCTTCCCAGGATGAGCCGCGTGAGGAAGCCCGCCGCGAAGGGCACGCCGAGATACAGCCCCACACTCTTGGCAATCTCCAGGATCGTGATGTTCACCACCGCGCCAGACAGTCCTAGCTTCGCGGGCAACACGGTGATGAAGAACCAGGCGTAGACGCTGAAGAACAGCACCTGGAAGATCGCATTGAAGGCCACCAGGCCCGCACAGTATTCCGTGTCGCCCTTGGCCAGGTCGTTCCACACGATCACCATGGCGATGCAACGGGCCAGGCCGATGAGGATAAGCCCCGTCATGTACTCTGGCCTGTCCCGCAGAAAGAGCACCGCCAGGCCGAACATCAACAACGGTCCAATGACCCAGTTTTGCAGGAGGGAAAGACCGAGTACTTTCTTGTTTCGAAAGACGAGGTGAAGCTCCTCGTAGCGCACTTTCGCCAGGGGCGGATACATCATCAAGATCAGACCGACGGCCAGGGGAACGCTGGTGGTGCCTACGTTCCAGGCATTGATGGCCCAGTTGAAGCCGGGGACGGCGTAGCCCAGCAGCACGCCCAGGCCCATGGCCAGGAAGATCCAGAGGGTCAGATAGCGGTCAAGAAAGGAGAGGCGTTTGGGCAGGTTCACGACTGAACTCCGGTGAGATGGGTGGCGTTGAATAAGTAAAGGAGACGGGTTCCAGCACGACCCGGGACGCATGGCTCAAGAGTTCATTCACATGCCTCGCCTCATTGGTCTGGCGAGCCCGGAGGACCGGATCCGTGAGTGTGAGGGGCGTGAGGCTCTGGTTCACCACCCAGGCGAAGGGATGGATGTCGGCGCGTGCCAAGTCTCGTTCGAGTTGCATGGCCTCGTGGATGGGCGTGGCTTCTGGCAAGGTCACGAGCAGGATGCGCGTGAAGACCGGATCCCGGAGCCGGGGCAGGAGCTGCCGCACCGCCTCCGGCATATCGCTGGTCGTCCGCAGCACCTCTCGGTGGTAGGCTTCCGCGGCATCCAGCAAGAGGAGGGTGTGCCCCGTCGGGGCGGTATCGATGACGACGAACTCGTCCTGCCCTTGCGCCACGGTCTCTGCGAAGGCCCGAAAGATGGCGATCTCCTCCGTGCATGGCGAACGGAGATCCTCTTCGAGCATCATTCGTCCTTCCGCATCCAGCGCCTGACCTGCGGTCGCCAGGACGTCTTCCCGGTACCGCTGGACGACCAGCTCGGGATCGATGCGAGTCACACGAAGGGTGGCCGGTCGTGTGCCGACGGCCTGCTCCACGTGGGCGGCGGGATCGGTGGTGGTGAGGGTGACGCGGAAACCCTCCCCCGCCAGGCGGGTGGCTAGGTGAGCGGCCAGGGTCGTCTTCCCCACGCCGCCCTTACCCATGGCCATCACCACGCCCTTGCCCTGAGCGGCGAGGCTGTCCACCAGGGATGTCATGGTCTCGAAGCGGGATAAATCGATGGCGCCACTCAAAGTCAAGGCTGGCGGAGCCAGTTCCCGGGCTCCCATGCTACGGAGCGCCGGTATGCCCACGAGGCCATAGGGCAGCAACGGCACTGTTGTCCGGGATAGGCTCCGGAGCCCCTCGGGCAGATCCACCAACGCCTTCTTGGCTTGATCTTCCATCGCGACGGCCACGACGTCCGAAGGATCCGTGGCCCTGAAGATGCCATTGAGGATCAAGTGAACATTCTGGATGCCAAGCTGGGCAAGCTCCACGCGAGTGCGTTCCGCCTCTCGCAAGGAAGGCCGATCCGGTCGGGCCACCAGGACGAGCGTGGTCCGTGCACCATCACGAAGCGCGGCGTGGGAAGCCGCATAGAGGGTCTTCTGGGCCGCGAGTCCCGAAAGCGGACCCAGGCACGAGTTTCCTCCAACATTGGTATCAATGAAGCTGGACCAGGCTGCGGGGAGCGCCAGCAGGCGCAGGGTATGGCCGGTCGGGGCGGTATCGAACAGGATGTGATCGTAAGCCGCGGTCCTGGCCGCATCGCCCAATAGCTTAGAGAACTCGTCGAACGCGGCGATTTCGGTGGTGCAGGCCCCCGAGAGCTGTTCTTCCATGCTCGCAACCACGGCAGCGGGCAGGACCCCACGGACAGGGGCGACCATGCGCTCCCGGTAGGCGCGGGCGGCCTCTTCCGGATCGATGTTCAGGGCCGAGAGGCCAAGCACACCAGGGACTGACAGCGGCACCCCGGTGAGCACAACGCCCAGCACCTCGTCCAGATTCGAGGCTGGGTCCGTGCTGACGAGCAGCACCCGCTTGCCGACGTCGGCAAGGCCGATGGCCGTCGAGCAGGCGGCGGATGTTTTGCCGACCCCGCCCTTCCCCGTGAAGAACAGGACCGGCGTGGGATGGGGAATGAGCAGGGTCATCGTTGGCTCTTCTCTAGCAGCAAGAGCCGCTGGTCTTGCTGGGTCCGCTGCAGCAGCCTGTCGCAGGCGCGGCGGGCGTCAGCGTGATCGCCTGGGCCTTGATGCGTTCCACGGTCGGCTCGCTCAGGTAGCGATCGGCCAGAGCCAGGACGGACTTCGCGGGTACGTCCTTCACGCCCTGGGCAGTGTTGACGGCGAGCAACATGTCCTCTTGAGAAACCCCCAGCTTCCGGGCCTTGTCGTAGTGGAACTTGAAGCAGGGTTCACAGTTCGAGGCGATGGCCGCACCAATAGAGACCAATTCCTGGACGGCTTCTGTGTAGATGGACGGGGCCGGACCGTTCACCCCAGCCCACGTAGCAAGCTGGTCGCGGGAAGGATAGGTCCCGTGGCTTTGGATCTGTCCATCCACCTTGATCAAGGGTAAGGCCGCTTCTCCCTGAGCGTGTAGCGCCGCCTTGACCGTTTCGTCTTCTGCAAAGGCCAAAGGCTGGTTGGAGAGGTTGTAGCGCTCCACGGAAATCCCCTGGGTCTTCAACCAATCGAGATCGGCGGCGAACCGCACCAACTTGGGGTCCACCGAGGGACCGCAGATGCCGGTGGGGCAGCACATCGCGGGATCGAATACCTGCATGCGGGTCATCGATGAGATCCTTTCGTTCATGTTGAATGAGGGTCTGTTCGGGCGAGCGGAATCAGGCCGTGATGTCATAACGCCCCCAACAGGGCCTTCATGCGCCGGAGCATGGCTGGTTCAATGCAGTACGCCACCCGCGGGCCATCCTCGCGCCCTCGGATCAGGCCAGCCGCCTTCAAGATTCGCAGGTGCTCTGAGACGCTTGACTGCGCGAGCGGCAGTTCGTCGACAATAAGGCTGCACGTGCGCGCCTCCTTCCTGGCCAGCATACGAAGGATGCGTACGCGCGTCGGATGGCCCAGCGCCTTGGCGAACTTGGCGAGCTCCTCGTTGGCCACGGCGTCATCGAGCGGGAGTTCGACGGCCTGGGGTTGGGGCATGGCCAGTTCGTCGGGCGGGCAGCACAGGGGATCTGAAGCGTCAGGGCGACTGGGGCGTGAGTTCTTTTTCATAGACAATCGACGATTAACGATACGACGAGACGCCAGGCAGTGTCAACAGTGACAGACGACGATTTCCACCATGCGCCGACAGCCGCACGTCTTGGTTCCCGATTCAGTCCTCGCGGCGCGCGCGGGGCCTCACCCTTGACGCACTCGTCGGGCATGCGTACAATTCGGAATATCTCGAAGTGACGAAGCGCCGTCCTGCGGCACGCTGCGAGGGACATGACATCGGTGTAGGACTAGGAACCCAGGGGCGGCGGCTCCGGGTTTCCAATGGGGGAGTGACGTGACATCGACGATCAATGGTTCAAAGGCCCATTCACGTGTGCGGCTCTCAACGCCGCGCCGCGGAGGTGATACCGCCTCCTTCGACGCGCCCGTGCATCGTCTGCCCTCTGTGGTGCGGGCGCTGAAGGCGATGGCCCATCCTGCGCGTCTGCGGATGCTTGGCATGCTGACGACCGGCGAACTGTGTGTCTGCCAGATGACGGCGGTACTCGATCTCGCGGCTTCAACGGTGTCGGGCCACCTCGCCGACCTTCGAGCGGCCGGGTTGGTGATCGAGCGGAAGGAGCGGAAGTGGGTCCACTACCGGCTGGCAGATGGTCCTGGAATCACGGCGGTGATTCACGACGTCCTCGCGCTCCTGGCCACCGATGACCAAGCCGACACGGATGCGGCAGTTGTGCGTCAGGTGCGCCGCATACCTGTCGAGACGGTGAGCGGCGGTGGGTTCGACCTGGCTGAGGCCATGCAGCGCGGCCAGACGCGTGGTCGTCGCGCCACGTCATCGCGGCACACGTCGGCAAAACGCGCGCAGCCGCTCTAGCCTGGTGCGGAGTGCATCCGAATGAGTCAGGGCGCATGACCTGGGAGATTCCCGATACGATCGCGATGGCCGCGGACCTTCGTCCTGGTGACGAACTCTGGGCCGAATCGACCGGCGACGGCGTCGTCGTGCGATCGGATTCCCTCCGCAAGGTCTACGTCGAAGCGACGGGCCACTGCAATCTTCGATGCGCCATGTGTCCACGTTTGGCCTGGGCCGACGACTCCGGCCACATGACGGCTGCCTGTTTCGATCAGTTATTGGGGGGGCTGCCGGCCGCCGGGCCAAACCGAATCACGCTGGCGTTCGGAGGCTTCGGCGAACCCACAGTACACCCCCGATTCCTGGAGATGGTCGGCCAAGCTCGCCAGGCGCAACGCCGCGTGGAGTTGATCACAAACGGCACGACCATGACCGCGCCACTGGCGCAGCAGTTGGCCGACCTGGGCGTGGCGCAGGTGACGGTGTCCATTGATGGCGGAAACGATGACGCCTATGTCGCGACGCGTGGCACCGGGCTGGGTCCCGCACTGGACGCGGTTTTCCAGTTGCGCGAACAAGTCCATCGCCGCGCACCTCGCATGTCGGTGGGAGTGGCGTGCGTGGCCACGCGGCGAACGGTCGGATCGCTCCCCGCGTTGATCGAGAAGGCCCGGCGCCTGAGCGTGGACTTCGTATCCATCTCCAATGTGGTGCCACACTCGCCAGAGATGGCCGCAGACGCCCTCTTTTCCTATGCGGCCGTTGTGTCCAATTCACCTCCCAATGCTCTGCGCCCTCGCATCACCGTTGGCCGCTTCGACCTAGACCGTGCGACGCGTCCGTTGCTCGAAGCCCTCTTCTGGCAGTTGCCGATCGTGCCGCCACCGGCGCTGGATCGGGGCGAATGGTACAACCGCTGCCGGTTTATCCGCGACGGGGTCGTGGCCGTGGCGTGGGATGGAAGGGTGGCTCCCTGCCTGTCGTTGCTGTACACCCACACGGAGCATCTCGGGAGTCGAGACAGGCTCGTGCGGTCCTTCGACGTGGGTCATGTCGAGCGAACGCCCCTCAGTGATATCTGGCGCGATCCGCCGTTTCGCGCATTCCGGGCACGCCTTCGTCAATTCGATATGTCGCCCTGTCTGACGTGCGGCGGGTGCGCCG
>Ga0315278_10000478_pt1 | contig 35193 bp, 34 predicted proteins | sample YL17G06_0_MG_FD_203880 | JGI IMG/M metagenome (GOLD analysis project Ga0315278, IMG submission 203880) | Sediment microbial communities from Yellowstone Lake, YNP, Wyoming, USA - YL17G06_0 | ecosystem: Environmental > Aquatic > Freshwater > Lake > Sediment | place: USA: Wyoming | collected... | reverse complement strand
AGACCTCGTCGCGGAGATCGCCGACTTCGAGGTGATCCAAACGGCCACCGAGGCCGAGGCATTCCTCCTCGAGGACAGTCTCATCAAGCGCCACCAGCCGGCGTTCAACATCCGCCTCCGGGACGACAAACGCTATCCTTACCTGAAAATCACCCGCGAGCCGTTTCCTCGGGTAACGATCGTCCGGCGACGGCAGGCCGATAGCGCAAGGTACTTCGGGCCGCATACTAACGCCAAGGCGATGCGCGCCTCCTTGAAGCTTGCGCAAAAGCTCTTTCCCATACGTACCTGCACGCTGGCCCTTCCCCTCGCCAAGCCCAAGCGCCCCTGCCTCAACTACCACATCGGCCGGTGCCTTGGGCCGTGTGCCGAGCTTATCAGCCAGGAGGGTTACGCCGAGGCGGTGGAAGGGGCAGCGATGCTCCTGGAAGGACGGACGAGCCGCCTTGTCGCCCGCTTAAGGCAGAGGATGAGCGAGGCGGCGCTTGCCGAGCGCTTCGAGGAGGCGGCCGCACTGCGAGATCAGCTGGCCGCCGTCGCGAGAGCCAACGAACGCCAATCGGTCGCCTTCTCGGATGAGGTCGATCGCGACGTGATCGGGGTCGCCATCGACGGAGACGCGGCCTCGATCGAAGTCTTCCCCGTACGGGCCGGCCGCTTGAGTGGCAGGGAGACCTTCTCGCTGAAAGCACCGGGAGACCCCGACGAGAGCGAAGTCCTGTCAGCTTTTCTCACCCAGTACTACACACAAGCGACCACGGTGCCGCAGGAGATCCTTCTGCCCACGTCGATCGGACAGGAAGAGGATCTGGCGCGATGGCTGTCGTCTCTTCGGGGACGGCAGGTGAGGATCCGTGCCCCCGAGCGCGGCGAGAAGCGACGCCTTGTGGAGTTGGCGCAGGAGAACGCCCGCCACGCCCTTCGAAACGACCAGCTTCGCTCAGCTCAGAACGCGGAGGGGGCGGACGCTCTGTTGGCTCTGCGGGAGTCCCTCGCACTCTCTTGTTTCCCCCGGCGGATTGAGGCGTTCGACATCTCAAACACGCAGGGCGAGGAGGCAACGGGAGCGATGGTCGTCTTCGTCGACGGGCGGCCGCGGCGCGACGCGTACCGCCGTTTCAAGGTGCATATCTCTGGAACGCCGGATGATTACGCGATGATGGCCGAGGTCCTCCGCCGCCGGTTCCGGCGCGGTCTGGTTGAGATGGCCGATCCAGGGATCACGCAAGGCCGATTCTGCGAGTTTCCCGACCTCGTCGTCGTCGACGGGGGAAAGGGACAGCTCGGCGTAGCCGCCGCAGTGCTTAAGGAGCTCGAAATCGACGGAATCGAGACCATCGGCCTCGCCAAGCGCTTAGAGGAGGTCTTCCGCGTCGGAGACCCTAGACCGATCCATCTTGACCCCAGGGCCAAGGAGCTTCTTCTCCTGCGCCAGATCCGCGACGAAGCCCATCGCTTCGCGATCACGTACCACCGCCGCCTCCGCGGACAGCGGAGCCTGGCTTCAAGGCTCGACCTTGTCCCAGGGATCGGACCCAAGCGCAAAGAGGCTTTGATGAACGCCTTCGGGTCACTCGACGCGCTGGCGCGGGCGAGCGTCGAACAGATGACTGACGTCCCTGGGATCTCCAAGCCACTCGCAGAGGCGATCGCCGGTCATTTGGCCGGAAGCCCGCGCCGGTCTAGCCGATCGTAAGACCAGAACAGCGCCTTGGCTCACTCCACGACGGGCTCTATAATCCACTCCACAGGGGGTACTTCCATGGACCTGACTAATCTGATGCGCGAGCTCTCGGACGCCTTTGGGGTCGCCGGATTTGAGGACGACGTGCGCAAGACGATCCACAGGCTTGTCTCGCCTCATGTGGAAGAGGTACGTAGCGACGCGTTGGGAAACCTCCTGGCCTTTCGCAAGGGGACGAGCGAGTTCACGCTGATGCTCGACGCACACACCGATGAGGTCGGGTTCATCGTCAAGTGGATCGACGAGCGAGGCTACCTACGCTTCGCCCCCCTCGGAGGATGGGATCCGCGCATTATCCCCAGCCACAGGGTGGAGATCCTTACCCGCTCGGGTCAGAGGCGCGAGGGCGTCATCGGCTCGACACCGCCTCACATCCAGTCCGATGAGGATCGGAAGCGTCTGATCCCGATCGAGTCCATGTTCATCGATGTAGGAGCCTCCTCTCGACAGGAGGCGGCCGATATGGGATTTCGGATCGGCGATCCCTTGACGATCCACCCGCCGTTCACCGAACTGCGCACGGGCTACGTCAGTGGCAAGGCCTTTGACGACCGCGCTGGCTGCGCAGTCTTGGTGGAAGTGGCGCGGCGTCTGGCCGGAGCTCGACTAGGTTTGAACGTCGTCTTTGCCTTCGTCACGGGAGAAGAAGTGGGCGCTCGCGGGGCGCGTACCGCGGCCTACCAGGTCGAGCCAGACCTTGCGCTCTCCGTCGAGGGAACGATCGGAGCCGACATGCCGGGGGTCCCTGAGGAGAGCCAGCCGGTACGGCTCGGGCGCGGCCCTGCCATCACCGTGGCAGACAACACGATCATCGTGCCCCGCCGCATGGTGGAGGCGCTGGAGCGGGTCGCCGAGGGCAGCTCCATCCCTTACCAGTACAAGCTCCCAACCTACGGGGGAACGAACGCGGGCGCGATTCACGTCTCGCGGGCCGGGGTCCTAGCGGGAGTCGTCTCCGTTCCCTGCCGCTTCATCCATTCTCCCACGTCGACGCTTCGGATCGACGATCTGGAGAACACGATTCGGTTGGTCGCGGAGTTTGTGAAGGCCCTCCCGAACGCTCTCGAACGCGAGCAGTAGACGGTCCAGCGGGCGCCGTCCCTTTCAGGCGAGGGTCCCGACTCTCCTCGCGACAAGCTCCTCTCGCACGACCGCGGCGAGGCGCCGGATGCCCTCGTCAATCTCTCGCTCGGTGTTCACGGAGAAGGACAGGCGCATCGTGTTGTGTCCCGTACCGTCAACGAAAAAGGCACCGCCGCCGACGTAGGCCACCTTGTGTTCCAACGCGTGGGAAAGCATTTCTCCCGTGTCGATCACAGCGGGGAAAGAGACCCAAAGGAAGATCCCTCCATCCGGACGGGTCCAGGCGATCCCTTCATCTTGAGGCATGTAGCGCTCCAGGGCGGCCACCATGGCGTCGCGCTTGGCGTGGTAGCGCTCCCGCAAGAGCTTCAGGTGGTCCTCCATGCCGTAGCGGATGTAGTACTGCGCAGCCAGGTGCTGGGTTAGCTTGGAGGTGCACAGGTCGGTCGCTTGCTTCATGCGCACGAGGACCTCCATCTCCTGGCCATCCGCAATCAGGACTGCAAGTCGAAGACCAGCCGCAAGGACCTTGGACAGCGTCACCAGCATGACCACGCGTCCCTCGGTGTCCATGCTGCGAATCGAGGGAATGGCCTCGCCAGCGAAGCGAAGCTCCCCGTAGGGATTGTCTTCGAAGATCAGGAGGTCTTCCCTTCGCGCAAGGTCAAGCAATCGCTTGCGTTTCTCCAGAGACAGAGTGATCCCGGATGGATTCTGAAAGTCGGGGATGACATAGATCGCTTTCAGGGTCTTCCTCGCGTGTTTGGCTTCGGCAATTCGCTGTTCCAGGACGTCGATATTCATTCCGTCCTCTTCGAGAGGAACACCAATCTTGTCCGCCTGGAACAGGCTAAACGCCTGAATGGCGCCAAGGTAGGTCGGAAGGTCGCAGAAGACCACGTCCCCAGGATCGAGGAACGCCTTGGCCAACAGGTCCAGCCCCTGCTGCGATGCGGTCGTCACAAGCAGTTGATCTAGGTCAACACGAAGACCTTGCGAGCGAAGCCACGGGAGCAGGGCACGTCGAAAGGTAAGACTGCCCTCCGTCAGCCCATACTGGAGAACGTTGCGGTAGTGGCCGCGGATCTCCTCGAAGGCAATCTGGGCCAACTCTTCACGCGGAAACGTCTCCGGATCGGGAAGCCCGCCAGCAAACGAGATGATGTCAGGCTTCTCGGTCAACTTCAGCAGTTCACGGATCGCCGACCGCTCGACTCCCAGCGCGCGCTTGGCGAAATGGTCCTTCATGGATCTCTCCTTGCGAATGGACTGTCTGGCGCAACACCCCTAATTGTAGGTGGCTTGATGAATCCTGTCAAAGGAAGAGCCTCTGAAAGAAGGGCAGAAGGTAGGCGGCCACGAACGATCCGAGGAGCGCGCCGCAGAGAACGTCCAAAGGGAAGTGCTCCTTCAAGTACACGCGCGAGACGGCGATCGTGATCGCGCCAAAGTAGGCAGGAAGCTGGTAGATGAGGTGCGGGTAGTGCACGGCGATGACCCAGACGATGCCGAAGGCGGTCGTGGCGTGGCCGGATGGGAAGGAGTAGCTGTCGATGAGCCGGGAGTGGAGGCCCATGATGATCGGCATCGGCCTGGGCCGCTCAAAAAGGAACTTGAACAGACGGAAGATGGCGATGTTGATGATGGAGATGGCCAGGGCAATCAGCACGTAGGCGCGGTCAAGTGGACTGCCAAGAACGATCAACCCCAGAGCCAGTCCGCCCCACAGATATCCATCGCCGAGGTGCGTTGCGGCGAGGAAAAGCCAAGACAGGCGCCTCAGTGCTGGATGCTCGCTGATCGCCAGCATGGTCTCTTCGTCCCAGCGAAAGAGCCACTCGATCGCCAGATCCAGTCGGTCCATCACCCGGGCCAGGACACTAGTCATTCTTCTTCATCCTCAGGGTCGGAAACAGGATCACGTCCCGGATTGATCGAGAATCAGTAACGAGCATCGACAGTCTGTCGATCCCGATCCCGATTCCGCCGGTCGGCGGCATCCCGTGTTCGAGAGCGAACAGAAAGTCCTCATCCAAGCGCTGGGCCTCGTCGTCCCCGGTTCTGCGCAGCGCTTCCTGCTCCAGGAATCGCGCTCGCTGGTCGAGGGGATCGTTCAACTCCGTGAACGCGTTGGCGACCTCCATTCCCGAGATGAACAACTCAAACCGCTCCACGATCCCGTCCGTGCCCGGCTTGCGCTTAGCGAGAGGAGAGATCTCGATCGGGTAATCCTTGACGATCGTGGGCTGAATGAGTCGAGGCTGGACGGCGGTCTCGAACAAGTGCTCGATCAGCTTCCCTCGAGTGGCGAAGGGAAGTCCGATCCCCTTCCGCGAGGCTTCTTCTCGAATCCCCTCTGCGTGAACGCCCTTTACGGACAGGCCTGTCGCTTCCTCGACTGCTTCCTCCATCCCGACGCGCCGCCAGGGCGGAGTAAGGTCAATCTGGACCTCCCCGTAGGGAATGACGAGCGAGCCTACCGCCGCCCGCGCCCCCTCGCCCACCAAATCCTCCACGAGCGCCATCATCCCCTCGTAGTCGCTGTAGGCCTCGTAGATCTCGAGCATCGTAAACTCGGGGTTGTGCTCGACGGACACACCCTCGTTGCGGAAGTCCTTTCCTAGCTCGTAGACCCTCTCCAGGCCTCCGATGACGAGGCGCTTCAGGTAGAGCTCCGTTGCAACACGCAGATACAGGTCGATGTCCAGGGCGTTGTGGTGAGTTACGAACGGCCGCGCCATCGCTCCCCCAGCGATCGGCTGCATGACCGGTGTCTCCACCTCGAGGAAACCCCGCGCGTCGAGGTACCGACGCATGGCGGAGATCATCCGCGACCGCCGCACGAACACCTCGCGCACAGCATCACTTGAGACAAGATCGAGCGAGCGGTGTCGATAGCGTAGTTCCACGTCCTTGAGCCCGTGCCACTTCTCAGGAAGCGGCCGGAGCGACTTGACGAGGAGGGTCCATTCGACCGCCCCCACCGTCAGCTCGCCCTTCTTGGTGCGAAAAGGTTCTCCCTTCACGTGGAGGAAGTCGCCGATGTCGCAGTCAAGGAGTTCGCGATAGCGTCCTTCGCCCAGCACATCGACCGAGGCATGCACCTGGATCCTTCCGGTGCCGTCACGTAGGTCAAAGAAGCTTGCCTTGCCCATCTGCCGGACGGCGAGAAGCCGGCCGACGATCGTCACGCTCTCGCCGCTGCGTTCTTCAGTCCTCAGTGAGGCAAAGCGTTCACACACCGCTGCAATGGTGTGCGTCCGCGTCGCTCGAGGTGGGTAGGGATCGACTCCCTTCTCCCGCAATCCCTCGAGTTTCTCCAGTCTCGACTGAACGAGGGGATCGTCTGTCATTCCCGCTTGTTGATCGCGATGACGCGGAAGTGCGTGGTCCCCCACGGGAGATCGACCTTGGTCTCCTCCCCTTCACGCTTCCCGACTAGAGCTGTTCCAACCGGTGAAGCAATCGAGATCTTCCCCTTCTCCAAGTCCACCTCGGCCGGGCTCACCAGAGTGAACGTCCCGCTTTCCATGATCTCGAGGTCTTGCAGGATGAAGCTCGAGCCAATGCCAATCTCCTCTCCAGAGATCTCTTCGTCGGGGAGGATCTGCGCCGCCTCGATGATGGAGGTCAAACGACGCACTTCTCTTTCGTAGTACTGCTGCTCGCTCTGCAGGTACATGTACTCCTTGTTCTCGCGGAGGTCACCGCCGTTGATCTTCGAGGCCTTCAGCTTCTCCGGAATCTCCTCATACAGGATCTTCTTGGCGAGCTCCAGCTCCTTCTGCATGAGATCGTGGCCTTCTTTGGTCAGGAAGATCGTTTCTTTGTTCATCCTTCACCTCCGTGCCGATCGCGGCGCGAAACTCATTCAGGAGAGCACGCTCAATCTCCTGTGCACTGAGCCCCTTGCACGACCCGTTCGGCCGCACAATCAGATCCACTCCAGTGAAGTCATCTGGGTGACAACGGAACGCCTCCCGGAGTAGCCTCTTCACCCGGTTCCTCTCGACAGCCGTGCCCAGCTTGCGCGTGACGACGATCCCCAGGCGACCCTGTCCCTCACGCGGCAACAAGTAGAGGGAGAAGAGACTTCCGCTGCTCAGCCTCCCGCTGCGATAGACCCGTCCCAGATCTGCTCTTCGCTTCAGCCTCGAGGTGGCGGGAAATCGTCCTTTGCCACCACCTTTCATGCGTGCAACTTTACTGATCCGCCCTGCTTCTTTCAAGGATTGAAGTTCCGCTTCCCTTTCCGCCAGACGAACACTACACTACGACCTGGATGTCTGAGCGACGGGTGTATAGCGTATCTGAACTGAACCGGACCGCTCGCGGACTTCTCGAGGAGGGCATCGGACCGGTCTGGGTAAGAGGAGAGGTCTCAAACCTGGCCTTCGCTCCGTCCGGACATGCCTACTTCACCTTGAAGGACACGGGGTCGGAGCTCTCTGCCGTCCGTTTCAAGGGGAGGGCAAGCCTTCTTCCGTCCCCCTCTCTCGCCGACGGACAGTCCGTCCTCGCCTTTGGCCGACTGACGGTCTACGAGCCGCGCGGCCGCTTTCAGTTCATCGTCTCTCTCATCCAGGATGCCGGATTTGGGACGGCGCAGCTCGCGTTTGAGCAACTCAAGGAGAAACTGAAGCGGGAGGGCCTCTTTGACCCCGAGCGCAAGCGTCGGCTGCCCCCGTTTCCCAGGCGAATCGGCGTGATCACGTCGCCGACTGGAGCGGCGATTCGCGATGTTCTCTCCATTCTGGAGCGACGCTGGCCTGCGGCCAGGGTCTTTCTCTTCCCGTGTTCGGTACAGGGCGAGTCAGCACCGACTGAACTAGCGGCCGCTATCGCCTCCGCCGCAAGCTTCAGTCTGGCGGCTGAACCGCTGGATGTTCTGATCGTCGGCCGCGGAGGCGGATCGCTCGAGGACCTGGCGGCCTTCAACGACGAGCGGGTCGCCCGTGCCATCTCAGGCTCGCCAATCCCGACTATCTCTGCTGTGGGACATGAGGTCGATTTCACCATCGCCGACTTCGTGGCCGACGTCCGTTCCCCCACGCCGTCGGCCGCCGCGGAACTGGTCGTCCCCGAGGCAAGCGCGATCCTCTTGTCTCTGGAGGGTTTCTCAGGACGCTCTCAGCGAAAAATCAAAGCCATCGTGGATCTCCGCACCAGGATGCTTCAGGCAAACCTGAGGGGGTACATCTTCCGTATCCCTTTCCGGAAGATCGAGATGCTCGGTCAAGGCCTTGACTTGCGCTTGGCCGACCTCTGCCGCTCGCTCGTGCGGGCGGTGGAGGGGCGTCACCATGCGCTCGCCAGGCTGCAGGACCGCCTCCCGCTCGTTGATCCATGTCTTCCACTTCGACGCGGCTATTCGCTCACGTATGCCCTTGGCAGCGCCATCCCCCTGAGCAACCCGCGTTCCGTGTCCAAGGGCAGTCGCATCGAGACCCGCCTTTCAGGAGGGAGAATCGTCTCGCAAGTCGAGGAGGTATCTGAGACGTGACCATCGACGAGGCACTCGTCAAGCTTGAGGGGATCACCAAGCGCTTGGAAGAAGAGGGGTTGCCCCTCGAGGAGGCCGTCTCGCTGTTCGAGGAAGGGGTTGCCCTCGCAACGACGATCAAGGCAGACCTTGATCAGGCCAAGCTGAAGGTGCAGGCCGTGATTGAGAGAGCCAAGGGAACCTTCACCATCGAGGACTTTGATCTTCCCTGACCCTTTCCTATAATCCTCCCTGTCAGATGGCATGAGCCGTGCCGTCGCCGTCCTGAAGCGCACGGCTCTCGAGCGCGCGTGGTCCGGTCTGATTTGTCAAGCAGGGCGAACCCTGATCAAACAGGCCGGCGAAGGTGAACGATTTGGCTGCCCTCAAGTGGGAGGGGGGCGTGTGTCAGTCACGAGACCCTTCGAGGCCAATAGAACTCGTCGAGAGAGGAGAGAAAGAACGATGCCCCCAACGATCAACGAGCTGTTCGAGGAGGCGGTGAAGGCCCACCGGGACCGCACCGTCCTGCGGATGCCGATCCCGAAGGAACGAAAGCACGGCCAGGGAATACAACTGATTCTGAACGAGACCTCCTACGGACGACTGGGGGAGATGGCTGGGCGATTCGCCGCGGCTCTGGTCGGACTCGGCGTGCAGAAGGGAGACAAGGTGGCCCTCATCTCCAAGCCCCGCGCGGCATGGGCCACGGTCTTTTTTGGAATCCTGCGTTGCGGTGCGACGGTCGTCCCCCTTGATCCTGAGCTTCAGCCAGGGGAGATCGAGAGGATCCTCATCGAGGCGGAGATCAAAGGGGCGGTTGCTTCAGGAACAAAGGTCTCTGACCTATGGGCGATCAAGGGACGCTCTCTTCCGCACCTCTTCCTTGTCTCAATGGACCGACCGGAGCAGGGGGAAGTCGAGTTCCTTGATGCCCTCTTGGTCGGTCGCCAGCCTATCCCGGCGATTCAGGTCGCTCCCGACGACCTGGCCATCCTCATGTACACGTCCGGGACCACTGCAAATGCCAAGGGGGCCATGCTGACCCACTCGAACATCGCCTCCAACGCGCTGACCGCAATCCAAGTCGTGGCTCTTTCGCCCAAGGACACGTTCCTCTCGATCGTCCCGTGGCATCACATCTACGGGCTGACCATGACCCTGATCAGCCCGATCCTCTCTGGAGCGACGGCCACGTATGCGCCGGTCGACCACAACCTCTCGGCGGTGATGCTCAAGGCTAGACCGACGATCCTCTTGGGAGTTCCTAAGCTCTTTCATGTGCTGTATGGCAAGATTCGGGAGACCATCGAAAAGAGCCTCCTGAAGAGAACCATCGATCGCGTTTTCCCAAGGCTGATGGGACGACTGGTGACGCGGAAGATCCTCGGGAAGCAGTTTCGCTTCTTCACGTCGGGTGGCGCTCCTCTGAGCCCAGAGGTGGCGGCAGGGTTCCGCCGCATGGGAATTGGAATTCTGGAAGGGTACGGTCTCACGGAGACCTCGCCACTCCTTACTTTCCACGAGGCGCTCGCCGACCTGCCCGGGATGACTCCGATTGACGGAGTTGAGATACGGATCGATCACCCGGATGAGAACGGCGTCGGGGAAGTGCTCGCGCGCGGGCCGAACGTGATGGTCGGCTACTACAAGAACCCCAAGGCGACGGGAGCAGCCATCGACAAGGACGGTTGGTTCCATACCGGCGACCTCGGCCGGCTGGAGCTGGGCGACCGCCTCGTCATCTCGGGACGGGCGAAGAACGTGATCGTCCTTGACACGGGGAAGAACGTGTATCCCGAGGAGATCGAGTGGGAGCTTCTCAACATCCCAACGATCGATGAGATCCTGGTCTATGAGGCCGAGCGCCAAGGCGCCCCAGTAGTGGCCGCCCTCGTCTATCCCAACTGGACGACGTTGAAGAAGAACGGCATCTCCGATCCTGACAAAGCACTCGATGCCATCTGGGAAGCAATCAAGGAGCGCAGCGAGAACCTTGCCGTGTTCAAGCGAATCAAGTACAAGGAGTCTGTCACCTTGGTCGACCAACCCTTTGAGAAGAGCGTGAAGCTCGACATCAAACGTTACGTCTATCAGAAGAAGCGGGACTCGTCAAGCCCTGCCAGATAGAAAGCTCTCGTTCTCCTTGAGGTCCTGACCAACGGGCAGCGATGCGTTAGCTCGGACAGCCGGGCTCTCGCCTGAGACACACGCGGAGAAGGGCGTACCTGTCGTTGTAGCTTGCTGTGACCGGCTGAACAATCATTCATCCTCCGATTGCACCCCTCGCAGGGAGAGTAGGCTCCTCAGTCTGGCGTTGCGTGTGAGCCCAGAAGAAGATTCCTTGCACTCTTTCTGGCACCACCACGTACAGTTGCCGCTTCGCCGGCTCCGTGATGCGCGCGCGCCAGGCGAGCGGCCCTCTTGTCAACGGCTGTCTAATGAAGTATACTTAATACATGTGAAAAAGGAGGTGCACACTATGGTCAACAGGGTGAATACTCTATCTGTCTACGTTCCCAAGAACAAGATGACCAAACGCCCTGTCGAACGCCTCGCTAAACTCGCCGAGGTAAAGGAACGGTCGATCAACTATCTCGTCGTGGAAGCTATTCTGCAGTTCCTCGATCGAGAAGAGAAGAAGAAGTAGAAAGGAAGAAGAGCGCCGGTCGTCTCACACCGCCACACGGCGTGGCAGGTGCAGCCCGGCGGGAGCTCTCGCGGCAAGGGTGCGACCTCCAGGTCGCGTCCATAGGCCGGCTGACGCTGCGCCAAGACCTGGTCGGTTCGAGCGTTCTCATGACGATTCTCCGCCGATTGGACCTTCCTTCGTCTGACGGATCCTCTCGAGCCTTATCGCCAGATCCTGCTCGTGGCCAGAAGAGCTCGGCCGGTAGTAGCACCGGCCCAGAAGGGATGATGGAAGGCAGTCCATGCGCGCAACCTTCTCTCTGAGATCGTGGGCGTACTGGTAGCCTCGCCCGTAGCCCAGATCCTTCATCAGCTGGGTCGGGGCGTTCCTCAACTGAAGAGGAACCGGCTCGTCCAACCGTTCCGCAACATCGCTCCGTGCCTCGCCAAAGCCGACGTAGAGCGCGTTGCTCTTCGGCGAGCAGGCCAAGTACACCGCCGCCTGAGCCAGCGCAAGATCGCATTCTGGAAGCCCCATCGACTCCACCGCCCGCATCGCAGCAACCGCCACACCTAGAGCGTCTGGCTCCGCAAGACCGACGTCCTCAGAGGCCATGCGAATGAGCCTTCTCGCGATGAATCGCGGATCCTCCCCCGCCTCAATCATCCGTGCCAGCCAGTAGAGCGCGGCGTCCGGGTCGGAGTTGCGGACTGACTTGTGGAGCGCAGAGATCACGTTGTAGTGTTCCTCGCCGGCTCGGTCGTATCGCAGTCCTTTGCGCTGCACGGCATCCTCGACCAACTCCCGATCGATGTGAAAACCAGGTGCAATGGAGGCGGCAAGCTCAAGCGTGGTGAGCGCTCGACGAGCATCGCCGTCACAGAGCGAGACGATGAGCTCGCATGCTTCGTCCTTGAGCTCGTAACGGCCGCCCAGCCCGCGAGGAGCCGCGGCAGCACGGCGCAGCAGTTCCTGCATGTCCGCCTCGGACAGTGGCTCAAAGCAGAACAGCTGGCAGCGTGAGAGAAGTGCCGCGTTTAAAGAAAACGACGGATTCTCGGTCGTCGCCCCAATAAAGATCACGCTCCCTTCCTCAAGATAAGGGAGGAGGACGTCCTGCTGAGAGCGGGTGAAACGGTGAACCTCATCCAGAAAGAGGATGTCTCGCCGCCCCTCTGTCAGGTGCCTTTCCCGGGAACCCTCGAGGGTAGCCCGAACCTCCTTAACGCCCGTCAGGGCCGCCGAAAGGTGGACGAAGCGAGCCTGCGCGCGCTGCGCAAGAATCCTCCCAACGGTCGTCTTACCGGTCCCCGGAGGACCCCAAAAGAGGAAAGATCGCCAGTCTCCCCGGTCGATGAGCGTCCGCAACGAACGCCCCTTCCCCAGGATTCTCGCCTGGCCAGCCACCTCATCGAGGCTGGTTGGCCTCATCCTCTCCGCAAGGGGTGGGTCGTGGGATTGCCCGAACCGAAGAGGCTCCATACGACCATCGTAGCAGGTCACGCTGACACACGACAACCCGCCGGGACGAAGAAGACAGGTCATCCGCTGGAACGCCTCGACCGTCTGTGGTGGTAGCGACCCCTCTCCTGCCCGAGGTGCGACGTGCCTCCCGAGAACCGCCAGCAGTCCAGGATCGTCCATTGGCGCGTGGCAAGGGGGTGCCGCACGATCCGGCCTCGCGATGACCTGGACTCCTGTTCCCAGGCGTGGCTTGGTGGTAAGAAGATCGGCCCCTACTGACTAGGGAACCACACCGAGTGCTCGAGATGGGCTTGCAGGATCTGCTTTGATCCCAAGCAAGGCCGCCACCTGGTCCGCCGTCCATCTCCTCTCCCCATCCAGCACCACCACTTCCTCTTTCGGCCGGTTCAAGAGCCACTGGTCGTGCAAGGCCTCCAATTGCTCAAGGTACGCCATCGGGATCGCCTGTTCCTCCGAACGCCCTCTTCCTTTGAGCCTGCGCCAGCATTCCGCCGCCGGCGTTCGCAGGTAGAGAATCCGGTCCGGCCGCGTGCACCAGTTTTCTTCCATCCAATCCCAGAGGCGTCGGTAGATCTGCCACTCGGCCTCGGTCATGACGCCGTTCTTGTAGGCGTTCTGTGCAAAAACATACCGATCTGCGTAGATGCTACGCTCCAGGACGACCCGGCGTTGATCAGTCAGAACGCTTACCTCCTGCCAGGTCTTTGCTCGTGTCGTAAAGGCTGCCTGTTGAAACGTGAACGCCCACCGTTTCTGGTCTGCGTAGAAGTCGTCGAGTAGGTTGGACGCGAATCCCCTCCGCCACTGTTCGACGGGCTCGGGAATGAACTCGAAGAGACCCGACTCCTTCAGGATCGCCCCAAGGGTGCTCTTCCCGGCGCCGATGTTCCCTTCGAGCAGGATCATCAACCGCCCCTCCATGCACCCTCCTCCTCAGCCTACACTGACTAGCTACTGATCTTGCCCATCTGTGCCCGACGTTCTCTCGTCTCCTTTGGACAGTCTAGCCACTCTCCACGAAACAGACGAGAGCGTGGGATGTCTGATGGCGGATATCCGAGGCTCTTAGGAGGAGAATGGGGTGCTGCCCCGCCTCCGGTTCTTCATGAAGCTCGTCGTCTCGGACCGCTTCTCAGAGGACTCCACGGGTCCGGCACCGTCCTAATGCGCGCCTTGACTCAAAAAGCGCTCTCCCGTAACATGAGGCTAGCTGGGTCGTTAGCTCAATTCGGCAGAGCAACGGACTCTTAATCCGTCGGTTGCAGGTTCGAGTCCTGCACGACCCAAAGTGGTCCTGTACTCCGCGGGTCGTTAGCTCAGTGGTAGAGCACCTGACTTTTAATCAGGGGGCCGCTGGTTCGAGCCCAGCACGACCCACCGCATTGAAACGAGGACTTCGGCTTTCTATACTGTGCATGCGGATTGTCCCCATCATCTAGTGGTCAAGGATACCGGGCTTTCATCCCGGCGACAGGGGTTCAAATCCCCTTGGGGACACAGGTTTTGCGCGTATGGGGACGGAACACTATAATGGGCGAGTAGCTCAGATGGGAGAGCATCCGGCTTACATCCGGAAGGTCGCAGGTTCGAGTCCTGTCTTGCCCACTGAGCAACGAGATTCCGGGGACGTGGTCCAGTCTGGCCTAAGACACTGGATTGTCACTCCAGAGATCGCGGGTTCAAATCCCGTCGTCCCCGCAGTGCTTGCGCCGAGGTAGCTCAGTTGGTAGAGCACGGCCCTGAAAAGGCCGGTGTCCCCAGTTCGACTCTGGGCCTCGGCACCAGTAGTTTTCAGGAACGTCGGACCGGCTATCGTGGACCCAAGCCATGAGAGAAGACCAATGAGCGACGATCCCATCGTAGCCGTCTGGCAGAGGATCCAGAGCGACCTCAAGAGAGAGCTTTCCCCCACGAGCTTCGAAACCTGGTTCTCCAAGGTCCAGCCAGTTTCTCTGGACGACAATTCCCTATCGCTGGCCGTTCCAGATGCATTCACGAAGGGCGGTATCGAACGCCGCTACCGTACCCAGCTAGAGAAGGCCGTCTCCACCGTGTGCGGAAGACCGATGACAATCGAGGTTCATGTCGACAGCACTCCCGCGGAGCCTCCCAAGGCCACCCGTTTGTCTCCCGAAGACTCAGGATCCAGCCGCCCACGGGAGGGGCTTCCGCTCAATCCGGACTATACGTTCGATCGATTCGTCCGCGGCAAGAGCAATCACCTGGCCTACGCGGCGTCGATGGCGGTCGCAGAGGCTCCTGGAAAGGCATACAACCCTCTCTTCATCTACGGAAGTGTCGGGCTTGGAAAGACCCACCTTCTACAGGCCATTGGAAATCTCGTCCTGGCATCCGGCCCGCGGCGCGCGGTCGTCTACACCACGTCGGAACGGTTTGCCATTGAGATGATTAGCTCGATCCGCAACAACACGACGACCTCGTTCCGCGAGAAGTACCGGCGGATCGATCTTCTCCTGATCGATGACGTTCACTTCCTCGAAGGGAAGGAAGCAACACAGGAGGAGCTGTTCCACACGTTTAACGAGTTGTACGGAAGCGAAAAGCAAATCGTCTTGTCCAGCGACCGTCCACCCGAGGAACTCTCCGGCCTTCAGGAGCGTCTTGTCTCCCGCTTCCGGTGGGGCCTGGTCGCGGACATTCAAGCGCCGGATCTGGAGACCCGCATCGCCATCCTTCGCGAAAAATCGAGCAATCGCGGGCTGGAAGTGGACGATGCCATTCTGGAGCTGATTGCCAGCCGCATCTCCTCCAACGTCCGCGCGCTCGAAGGTGCCTTGGTGAAGGCCATCGCCTACGCCGAGCTCCAGGGTGAAGAGCTCACCCCCAAGAGCGTCGAGGCGATGCTCCCTGAGGAGGGCCGGAGAGATCGCCTGAGCATCGCCCACATCAAAGAAGAGGTCGCCCTGCGGTATCACCTGAAACGCCACGAATTGGAGGGATCGACTCGCAAGAAGGAGATCACCCAGGCGCGGCACATCGCAATCTACCTCGCCCGCGAGATGACCGACCATTCGTTCCCGGCCATTGCTAGGGAGTTCGGCAACCGCGACCACACGACAATCATGCACTCCTACATGAAGATCAAGCAACTCCTCGAGGAGATGCCACTCCTCCATTCTGAGATCAGGGAGATCGAGGAGAGCCTGAAGGCCCGCTTTTCCGTTGGCCGATAGAATAAAAGGCCGTCTAGATCAGCAGTATAGAGGGTTCCTATTTGAGACGGCCCTGTGGAAAACCTTGTGGAAAAGGGGCTGAAAAGGGGTGGAAAAGAGGCCTTTCCTGTGGATAACTGCGGTGTCCTTCTCGCGGAATTCTTCTCCACCGTCGCTATTCACAGGTCTTGCCGATCCATGCAGGGTTGTCCACAGCTTTATACACAGGGGAAATCTGCGTCCAGATATGCAAGAAGGAGCTTTTCCACAGAGACAATGCCCCGCTACTAGTTCAACAAGGCTATGTCAAAGAATTGGGTAGAAGAAGTCCTGGGACGCTATCGGCTGGAAAGCGAGTACGCTCAACAGCGGGTCCTTACGCTCTGGGAAGAAGTCGCCGGAAACCGGATCGTGCGTTTCACAAGGGCCGTGCGCTTCCAGTCTGGAGTTCTGTGGGTCGAGGTCAGTTCCCCCGCAGTGGCTCAGGAACTCTCCTACCTCAAAGAAGAGTATCGATGTCGTTTGAATGATCTCCTGCCCGAGGAAACGGTGTGCAACATCCGCTTCATCCCTGGACGATTCGATCAGGAGAGGATTCGCGTGAAGGTGGAACTCTGTGAGGAAGACTTCCAGGAGTCCCGATCGCTCTTCCAGGAGGTTCAAGACGATACGCTTCGCCGCTCGTTCGAACGGCTCTATTTGACCCTCTTGAGACGAGAGAGGTCGCTCCTGCAGTCTGGCGGGGTGCAATGCCCCCGGTGCGGAGTGGTCTTCGTCGGAAAAGGGGAAAGTTGTCCCGGCTGTCGCGCGGGCGGGATTGCAGATACGAAGGGAAAGGACTAGACTGTGCTGCCATGGCCACCCTTCGGAGCACGACCATTCTTGCCATTTGGTCAGAGATGGAACGGCGCGGTGTCATCGCCAGCGATGGTCAGGCTACGTTTGACACGACGGTCATCAAAAGCAACACCAAGAAGGTCTACCGTCTCTATGAAGGGCGAGTCCTAGCAGGCTTTGCCGGAGCGACCTCCGACTGTCTCACCCTGTTGGACAAGTTCGAGGGGAAGCTCAAGAAATACGATGGTCGTCTGAGACGTTCCGCGGTCGAGCTCACCAAAGAGTGGCGGGCCGACCTGTACCTGCGTGACCTGGAGGCTCTCCTCGTCGCGGTGAGCGAGGAAGGGATTCTGATGATCTCCGGTTCCGGAGACGTGCTCGAGCCCGACGAAGCCGTGATTGGGATCGGCAGTGGAGGAGCCTACGCGCTGGCTGCGGCACGGGCCTTTCTCAGCGTCGGGGGACTCCCCATCGCTGACGTAGCGCGTCGGTCCCTGACCATCGCAGGGGCGATCGATGTCTACACGAACCAAGAGATCACGTTGGAGGAAGTCACTTGGTGAAGAAGGAGATGGCCGAGACAACCGACGACGAAGGGATCACAGACATCGGACTGACTCCGCGCCAGATCGTTTGGGAACTCGACAAGTACATCGTTGGTCAGGAAGAGGCCAAACGATCGGTGGCCATAGCTTTGCGCAACCGCATGCGGCGTCAGCTGATTGAAGATGACGAGATTCGCGAGGAGATCAGGCCGAAGAACATCCTCATGATCGGCCCCACTGGCGTCGGTAAGACGGAGATCTCGCGCCGTCTGGCGCGCCTCACCACCTGCCCATTCATCAAGGTCGAAGCGACCAAATTCACTGAAGTGGGCTACGTTGGCCGCGACGTCGAAGCGATGGCAAGAGACCTCGTGGACGTGGCCATCGACATGATTCGCGAGGACGAGATCTTTCGGGTGGAAGAAGAGGCAGAGCAGATGGTTACTGACGAGATCCTGGACGTCCTTCTCCCCATCACCGAGAGCGATGCAGAGCAAGAAGAACGAGCGAAGAAGACGAGGGAGAAGCTTCAGGAGAAGCTGGTCTCCGGCGACCTAGAGGAGCGATACATAGAGATCACGGTGGAAGAGCCGCCGATTCCCCAGGTCGAGATCTTCAGCCAAGACGGTATGGATCAGATGGGGATCGACATGGGGGACATGCTCTCCGGACTCCTTCCCCCGTCGCGCAAGAAGAGGCGGCTTCGCATTCGTGACGCCCGCCCGATCCTGTTTGAGCAAGCCGCGGACCACCTCATCAACATGGAGGAAGTCCGGCAGCGCGGTCTCCGCCTCGCGGAGGAAACGGGGATCATCTTCCTAGACGAGATCGACAAGATCGCGGCTGGAGGGAGGGACGAGAGCGGGGGGCCGGGTGTCTCTCGCCAGGGAGTACAGCGGGATCTCCTGCCCCTTCTCGAGGGAACCGTTGTGCGGACTCGCTACGGCCCCTTCAGCACGGAGAACATCCTGTTCATCGCCGCTGGAGCGTTCAACATGTCCAAGCCATCGGACCTGATTCCTGAACTGCAAGGACGGCTCCCGATACGTGTCGAGCTGAAGAGCCTCGCGGCGGCGGATTTCCGCCGAATCTTGTGCGAGCCGAAGGATGCGCTTCTCAAACAATACCAGGCCCTTCTAGCGGTGGAAGAGATCACCCTAGACATCGCGGAGGACGCCATCGACGAGCTCGCTCGCATCGCCTACGAACTGAACCAGACGACGGAGAACATCGGCGCTCGGCGTCTAGCCACGGTCATGGAAAAGGTCATGGAGGACATTTCCTTCGATGCAGACGCACGTCGAGGAGAGACCGTCCTCATAGACCGCGACTACGTCGCTTCACGCCTGGCGGGGATCGTCGAGGATCCCGATCTATCGCGCTACATCCTGTAGACAGAAACGGCACACCGTTGTCCCGCAGGAATCACCACGCTAACATGTCTCGTTTTCATGAGGAGGAAGGACCATGATCCACGTCGCATTGCCCGATGGGTCAAAGAAGGAGGTCGCCCGTGGTACCTCGATTCTAGAGGTGGCGCAGGCGATCGGACCCCGGCTTGCTCGTGACGCGGCCGCGGCTCTGGTGAACAATGAGTTGCGCGATCTGCGGGACGAGCTCACAGAGGACTGCACGCTGACGCTCATCACGGCGCGTACAACGCAGGGCCTCGAGGTGCTGCGACACACGACGACGCACGTCATGGCCCAGGCAGTAAGGAGACTCTTCCCGGACGCCAAGCTTGGCATCGGTCCCGCGGTCGAAGACGGATTCTACTACGACTTCAACGTCGAGCGGTCCTTCGCCTCGGAGGACCTGGAACGTATCGAACGCGAGGTGAAATCGATCATTGAGGAGAATCTACCGATCGAGCGCCGCGTGGTGGCCAAGGACGAGGCGCGTAGGCTCCTGCAGGAGGTAAACGAGCCCCTCAAGCTTGAGCTCCTGGACGAGATCGAAGGAGAGACCGTCACCCTCTATCAACAGGGCGAGTTCGTCGACCTGTGCCGCGGCCCGCACCTTGCGGCGACCGGGCGAATCAGGAAAGACGCATTCAAGCTCATCTCGGTAGCCGGAGCCTACTGGCGCGGGGACGAGCACCGCCCCATGCTCCAGAGAATCTACGGCACCGCGTGGGACAAGAAGGAAGACCTAGACCAGTACGTGTGGCGCCTAGAGGAGGCCGCCAAGCGCGACCACCGGAAACTGGGCAAGGATCTTGATCTCTTCAGCATTCACGAGGTTGGAGGGGCTGGGCTCGTGTGTTGGCACCCCAAGGGCGCACGCATTCGCCATGAGATTGAGCAGTTCTGGTATCAGGAGCACGAACGGCAGGGCTATGAGATCGTCTCTACCCCTCACATCGGCAAAGGCGAGTTATGGTCGGTGAGCGGGCATCTTGACTTCTACCGCGAGAACATGTACTCGCCGATGGACATCGACGGGGTCGACTACTACGTCAAGCCGATGAACTGCCCCTACCAGATCCTGATCTACAAGACCCGCGGCCGCTCCTACCGCGATCTTCCTCTGCGTTGGGGAGAGCTAGGGACGGTGTACCGATACGAGCGCTCCGGCGTCCTCCACGGACTTCTGCGCGTGCGCGGGTTCACGATCGACGATGCTCACATCATCTGTCGGCCGGATCAGGTCGAGCGTGAGATCCTTGGCGTCTACGACTTCAGTCTGGCCATGCTCTCGGCGTTCGGATTCAAGGACTTCGACATCTACCTCTCCACGCGTCCGGAAGGCGGAAAGGCGGTCGGGGAGCCCCCACGGTGGGAGCAGGCGACGGAGGCGCTGCGTCGGGCCCTCGATAGTCGAGGCCTGCCCTACCAGGTTGACGAGGGTGGAGGAGCATTCTACGGACCGAAGATTGACATCAAGGTCAAGGATGCCCTCAACCGCTCTTGGCAGTGCACGACCATTCAGTTCGACTTCAACCTGCCCGAGCGCTTTGACATGACCTACATCGCCGAAGACGGCCAGGCCGCGCGGCCGTACATGGTCCATCGGGCGCTGCTAGGCAGTCTCGAGCGCTTCATCGGCGCCCTGATCGAGCACTATGCAGGTGCCTTTCCGGTTTGGCTCGCTCCGGTTCAGGCTGTCATCCTGCCGGTCAGTGATGTGGTCAGTGCATACGGGGAGGAAGTCAGACAAGCCCTTCGCCAGGCCGGGATCCGAGCCGAGCTGTGGGGCGAACGAAGCAGGACCCTGAACTACCTCATACGACAGGCGCAACTCGAGAAGATCCCGTACATGCTGGTCGTGGGAGAGAGAGAGGCGCAGGCACGCACGGTCTCCCTGAGGCTGCGCACCGAGGAGAATCTTGGGCCGAAACCGCTTGTCGAGGTCATTGACCTCATCAAGGAGAAGGTGAAGGAGAAGGCTCTTCTGTAGCGGCGGGCCCTCTTCGAGCCGCACGAAGGAGGTGAGGACATGTTCGAGCTGGAGCTCCTGGCGCGCGTCGCTCTGGCGGGCGCCCTGAGTGCCGTAGTAGGACTGGAGAGGGAGTACCACGGACGTCCGGCCGGCCTGCGGACTCACCTTCTCGTCGCTGTCGGAGCAGCGCTCGTCATGGTGACGTTCGAGGGGGCACGGGTCCTGATCGCCGCGGGAGGGGTCTTCTCCGACGGGGCGCAGGTTGACCCCGGCCGTCTCGCAGCCGGGATCATCACCGGAATCGGGTTTCTCGGCGCGGGGACAATCCTTCGCGTTGGCGACTGGGTGCGCGGCCTGACCACAGCGGCGTCCATCTGGTTCGTGGCCGCGCTCGGCATCGCGGCGGGCGAAGGCCTGTACGTGCTCGCCATCGGAGCGACAGCCATCGGTTTCATGGTGTTGACGGTGGTCAGCCGACTCGAACACCACCTGCCCACCACGGTCTATCACCGCATCTCTCTCTACGTTCGCCCCGAGGAAAGGGATGCCGTCCGGAGCCTGTTCCTGGAACGGTGCACCAGGCACCAGATTCGGCCGCTGCTCACGTCCTGGGAATCAAGCATCGTGAGCGGACAGGTGGTTATGCGCTACCGGGTGCGCCACCGAGGTGAGCTGGAGCTGGACGACTTTGCGAACGAGCTGTCGCTCCTACGAGGGGTTCTGGAGGTCAAGGCCGAACTGTAGCAGGCGGGAAGCCGCGGACGGACTTCAGGCGATCCTGCGCTGCTTGGGAAGCGCCTGTAGCAACTCATCGGTGCGGTCGGTCCTCTCCCACGGCGCCTCGTCTTCGCTTCGTCCGAAGTGCCCGTAGCTGGAGAAGGGTTCGTAGATTGGGAGAAACAGACCGAAGCGTTCGATGATGGCGGCTGGGCGGAAGTCAAACACCTGACAGACGGCACGGAGAAGCTGCTCGTCGCTTGCGGCGCCCCTCCCACCGGCGTCTACGGTCACAGAGACAGGATGCGCTTTGCCTATGGCGTAGGCAACCTGAACCTCTACCTCTCGTGCGAGCCCTGCGGCGACGAGGTTCTTGGCCACGTAGCGCGTCATGTACGATCCGGAGCGATCAACCTTCGACGAATCCTTGCCCGAGAAAGCGCCTCCCCCGTGCGAGCCGTACCCTCCGTAGGTATCCACGACGATCTTGCGGCCGGTCATGCCAGTGTCCGATGCTGGCCCGCCGATGACGAAGCTGCCTGAGGAGTTGATGAGGACCTCGGTCCGGTCATCCATCCAAGTGCCAAGCGTTGGCCGGATCACCGTCTGGAGAAGGTCCTCATGGAGTCGCTCTTGGCTTGTGTCCGGGTCGTGCTGCGCCGCCAGGATGACGATGGACACGCGCCGCGGGGCGCCTCCTTCGTATTCCACCGTCACCTGGGACTTCCCGTCCGGCCGAAGGTAGGGGAGAGTTCCGTCCTTTCGCACCGCGGCGAGGCGCCGCGTCAGACTGTGAGCGAGCATGATCGGAAGAGGCATTCGTTCTCTTGTCTCGGAGCAGGCGTACCCGTACACGATCCCCTGGTCGCCGGCGCCAAGGCGGTCGTAAGGGTCTTCGGCTTTGCGACTTCGCACTTCTTGAGCCTTTTCCACGGCGGCGGCGATCTCGGGGGACTGCTCTTTGATTGCCGAGAGAACGGCACAATCCTGGTAGTTGAACCCATAGTCTGCCTTGTCGTACCCAGCGGACGCGATGACGCGACGGCAGAGCCGGTCGATGTCCACGTAGGCCGTGGTCGTGATCTCTCCCCCGACCAGGACGAGTCCGCTCGTAAGGAAGGTCTCGCAAGCCACGCGGGCGGTGGGATCCTCCGTGAGGATCGCGTCAAGAACCGCGTCGGAGATGCGATCTGCGAGCTTGTCCGGATGTCCCTCAGTGACGGATTCTGACGTGAGTAGCGCTCTTGGCATCATTACCCCCTTGGCGAGCGCCCAGATCCTAGCCAAGAGAGCAGAAGGGCGCAAGATTCGTGGACCCTCGTCGTTGGGGTAGAATCCACCCTGGGAGGTGGAGCATGGCGCGGATCGAGCTTCCGTATGGCAAAGGGACGGTCCTGGTGGAAGTCCCAGACCGAAATCTGGTCGGGACCCTGGAAGGAGCCAGTGCACCGGAAGTCCGCCTCGAGGACGCGTTCGCCGAGGCGTGGGCTTGCCCGATCGGGATCGCTGACCCAGCGAGCCTGATCAAGCCTGGGGAGAAACTCGTGTTCGTGGTCACGGATCACACGCGGCCAACCCCGACGCGGAGGCTCCTCCCTTTGATTTGGGAACGCCTTCGATCGCACGTTCGAGCGCAGGACGTGACCATCATCGTGGCGACAGGAACCCACCGCCGGCCGAACGAGGAGGAGCTCGACAAGCTGTTCGGAGGCCTGCGCCAGGAGTTTCGCTTCGCCTTCCACGACTGCGATCACAACCTCGTGGAGGTCGGGAAGAGCGTGCGCGGGACGCCGATCTTGCTGGACCGGGCTGTGGCCGAAGCGGATCGCGTCGTGACAATCGGGCACATCGGCATGCACTACTACGCTGGCTACTCAGGTGGGCGTAAGAACATCCTGCCCGGGGTCTCCGGTCGGGAGACGATCGAGAAGAACCACGCCCAGCTGACCGATCGTCACTGCGAAGGGTGCGTGCATGACGGGAACCCCATCAGCGAGGAGATGATCGAGGCGGCGCGCCTCGCGAGGGTTGACTTCATCGTCGATGTCGTCCTAGACGCCAAGGGACGGGTGGCCAAAGTCGTAGTGGGCGACCTCGAGGAAGCGCACGCGGCGGGCCGCTCGTTTTGGGATTCCCTTTTTCAGGTTGAGGTGCGCGAGAAGGCGGATCTGGTGATCGTCTCTGCCGGTGGACACCCCAAGGACATCGACCTCTACCAAGCGTACAAGGCGCTGTACAACGCTGGGAAGGCCGTCAAGGACGACGGTATAGTTCTCCTGATCGCGGCCTGCCCCGATGAGATTGGAAACCCGGTGTTCACGGATTGGGTCATGCGCTGTCAGAAGCCAAACGACGTGTTTGATGTTCTCCGTCAGGAAGGCTTCAAACTCGGCGGCCATAAAGCCGTGTACCTGGCCAAGGACCTCGCCCGCTCGGACGTCTATCTCCTCTCACAGCTAGACGAGGCCCTCGTGCGGCGATTCTTCCTGAAGCCCGTTCAGGACGCCAAGGAGGTCATTTGCATCGCTCGTGAGCGCTTTGGAGAGAGCTTTCGAACCCTCGTCATGCCCCACGGCGGGGACACGTTTCCCGTTGAGCAGAAGTGCGCCGCTGAGCGGATCGGGGCTCACCTTTAAGATTCACCACTTCTCCCGCGTTTCCTCCACGCAGTCTCTGGCGCGCGAGTTCCTTGATCGTGGGGCGGAGATGGGGACCGTCGTCGTGGCTGACGAGCAGGATTCAGGCCGGGGCCGGCGCGGCCGGTGCTGGCTCTCTCCTCTCGGCGGGTTTTACGCCTCGGTTCTTGTTCCGGCGGAACCCCTCCTTCCCTTGCGCCTAGGAATCGCGGTGGCATCGACCCTCGAAAGACTGGGCATCCCCGCGACCCTTAAGTGGCCGAACGACGTCCTCGTGCGGGAGCGAAAGATCGCGGGAATCCTGATTGAGGTTGTGGAGGGGACGGCCATTGTGGGGATCGGCGTCAACCTGCACGCGATCCCAGTAGCGGGAGCCACCAGCGTGGCCGAGGAGGGTTTCCGTGCGGTTGACAGAGACGAGTTTCTCGGCCGGGTCCTGACGAACCTGCCGTGCGACGGCCCAGAGAGACTCCTCGGTCGCTACAGAGAGCTCTCTAGTACCGTCGGTCGGATCGTGCGCATGGAGGAGGAGGGGGACCAGCCTGGCCTCAATAGAGTCCTCGTCGGCCGCGCGTGCGGCGTCGATGCGTCGGGTCGGCTCTTGGTCGAAGCAAGCGGAAGCGTTCATACGGTCGCCGCGGGGGACTGCACGCACCTCATCCACGAGACCGACACGAGAGGCCTCATTCTGGACGCGAGAACGTTTGGGGACTAAAGTAGCGAGGGAAGGAGGAAACGATGCGTTCAGTGCTTGACGATGCCATTGCGCTTGAGGAGAGAGCGAGGACGACGTACCGCGAGGCAAGAGAGAGGGTCTCCGATCCGGGAGCGAAGAGAATGCTCGAGCTTCTCGCGGCCGAGGAAGAGAAGCACGCCGCCGCGCTCGCCGCGCTGAGGGAGGGGATACTCACTCCCTTACCTGACTCGTCTCTTCTACAGGATGTGAAGGGTCTCGTTGAGGGCGCAGTCCTTGCTGGCCAGGCCGCCATCTCGAAGGATGCATCATTGCGCGGCGTTCTCACTCAGGCGATGGCGATGGAACAGGCGACTGAGCGGTTCTACACGGATCGAGCGCGACGGACGACCGAACAGGCGGTGAAGGACCTCTTCCGAGAGCTCACCAAACGTGAAGAGAGCCACTACCTTCTCGTGAGCTCGCTTCTGGAGTACTTCGAGCGACCGAAGAGCTGGGTGGAGTCGGCGGAGTTTGGGCTGCGTCCGGACTACTAGGTCTCTGTGAGATTCAGCCAAGAGAGGGCTTGAGCCTACTCTTGGCGTGACCGTCCTAGCTAGAGATAGGCCGAGAGGGTGAGAAGCCCATGTAGCGTGGCCAATCCGACGGCGACGATCGCCAGACGCCGGTGGACGCTCGGTGGGATGTGGCGCATGCGTGCACTCTTTGCCCGGAGGACTGCGACCAGGGCGGCGGACACCACGAGGACGTACGTCACGATTCCAAGGTAGAAGACAACCGGGTGTCCGAGAAACGAGGTGTAAGCCCATCTTGCCAGGGTATGCATGCGTCTCCTTCGGTCCGGGCTAAGCTTTATTTAGGCCTTTCCTTTGCTGTCGCGATCTTCTCTGGGTCTTGTGGGAAGCGGAAACGATTTCGTGCAGCAACGTCGCTCAGAGGCCGGCGCTCCCGCTCCCCAAGCTCGATCTTTCTGTGATTCTCTGAGAGGGTCGACGCATCTCCGGGATGCCCCACGATCACGAGCGTGATGAGCGTGTACTCCTCGGGGATTCCCAGGAACGACTTCACCTTCACCGGATCGAAACCGGCGATCGGGTGAGCGATGAGGCCAAGCTCGGTCGCCTGGATCATCAGGTTTCCGACGGCCATCCCGCACCCGAAGAGGTAGTAGTCCCTCCGGTCGGAGAGACGACAATCGAGGTCCGGGTGAGAGGCAACGGCGATGATCACCGGAGCGGGTGTCGTCCAGTAGTTACCTTGAGGCATGGCCGCCTTCACCTTCCCCAGAAGTTCTGGGTCGTCGATCGCCACGAACCGCCACGGCTGGTTGTTGAAGCACGACGGGGCAAGGTGAGCGGCCTGGATCAAGAGATCGATCTCCGCCTCCGAGACCCGATCGGTCGAAAGGGCTCGCCGCGCTCGCCGCCCGGCGATGAGAGGGTTCACTCTCAAATCCACGGCAACACCTCCTCCGCGAGGGATCGCCGAGACGAACGGTCCCTCGCGCCGCGTGACGTCACTTCCCCAGGCGCTGCATGGGTTTGCCGCAGCAGACAAGGGTTCCCGCTCCGGACTTGGTGACCGTCACTTCCTGTCCGCACACGGAACACACGTAGGTCCTTCCTTTCTCAGCCATACACGCTCCTTTCTAGAGCGATAGGGAGTTTTCCCAAAGCCCGTGGATGTTACAGTACGCAACCGCGATGAGTTCGGCGAAGTCCTTGGTCTCCATGTGTGCAGCCACCTTGGGGTGCCCGAAGGTGGGGCCGAGGTCAAACGTGGCGACGTGCACGGCGAGTCCCCCCTTTACGCCGAAGAGAGCGATCCACTTGATGTGGTGTTCCACGGTGTTCGGGTGGGGCGTCTCCTTTCCCACGGTGATCCGAATCATCGTGCCCCCGCACTCCGAGCAGTCGACGCGCTCGATGGTCGGCAAATGCTTTTCCTTCCCCTCTTGTCCAACGGTCTTCACGAGACTGCCGATTCGCATCACGACCTCCTCTTTTCCATCAAATCAATATCCTGCAAGAACGCCTCGAATTCCTCTTCGTGCCGCGCCTCGTCCTTCAGAATGGAAAGAACGAGATCAAACGTGATCAGGTCCTTATCCTTGGTCAGGCCGAGGATCCGCGAGTAGACATCGATCGCGCAGCGCTCCCCGACCACGGCCTGCTGGAGAATCGCCTTCACATAGGGATCAGCCGGTTTGAGGTACGAGCAATTGGCGAACTTGCCCCACTCGTGGGGGTCCAAGATCGGAGTGCCGTCGAGGGCGATGATCCGCGCGGCCAAGAGATCGGCGTGGCGCAATTCCTCCGCGCCATGCTCAGAGAGTTCCTTGGCCGCCGCCTGTCGCATCGGGCCTGTGACCAGACGTGCCCCGATCCAGTATTGATAGTAGGCCAACCACTCATCAGCGAGGGCCTTGTTGAGTTGGGTCACAAGCTCTTCGATGTTGAGGCCGACCAGGCTCTTCCCCTTGCTTCCCATGTGCTGACCATCCTCCTTGTGTTGCGTCCTCTCTCAGGTTTCTTCCTTGTTGAACGGTTCTCGAGTCGATCCGGCTAGTCTCCCATTCCCTCTAGGGCGCGGAGGACCTCATCTAGGTCGGGAAGCTCTGGTAACGGGTAAACCTTGACGAAACACACCTTCCTCTTCTCGTCCAACACGATCACCGCTCGCTCCGAGAAGCCGTCTTTCTCCCGGAAGATGCCGAACGCCTGCGCTACCGCGCCGTGAGGCCAGAAGTCCGAAAGAAGGCGGGTCTCCTTGATGCCGAGTTCCCTGGCCCAGGCGAGCTTGCTTGGAGATGGATCGACGCTCACGCCGAAGGCCACGGCGTTGTGCTGCTGAAAGGCGGCCCGGCGCTTCTCGAGGGCCTTCATCTGCTTTGAGCAAACGGGCGTCCAGGCGAGAGGATGAAAGGACAGGACGATCCTCTTCCCCTTCTCGTCGCCTTGGGACAGCGTCTCCCCGTGCTGGTCGTTGAGGGCGAAGCGAGGCGCCTTCGCTCCCACCGCGATCTTCGTCATCCTTCCCTCCCTATTCGTCATCCTTCCCCATCAACGTGAGGTCGTCAACTTGAGAAACGGGCAAGCCGCAACGCGATGTCGCTTTCATCAAGCAGCTCAAGCACGGCAAGCGGGCGGCCGCCCGTTTTCTCCCGGTATCTCTCGGCGAAAATGCGGCCTGGTGGTGCTTCGTAGAGGACTCCGATCGGGATCGTTCCCCGGCTCTGCGTAGCCAGTTCGAGGGCGGCCGCGTGATCGTGCGGATCGTGATCCGTCCCGAGCTTCACCACGCGTTCTCTATACCAGGAGAGAGGCCGCGATCCCCACGTGAGACACGGCTGGACAACATCCACGAGCGACAACCCTCGATGGCGGGCGGCCCGGACGATGAGGTCACTCAGGTGGTCGATCTCTCCGGCGTAGCCGCGTGCGACAAACCCGCAGCCCTGTACGATCGCTGTCGCCAGGATGGCAATAGGCTCGATCTCCACTCCACCGAACTGGAGGCGCGTCCGCTCGCCGATCGGAGTGGTGGGGGAACCCTGACCCTTAGTCAGGGCGTAGACCTCATTGTTGTGCACGACGAGCGTGATGTCCGGGTTGCGGCGTAGGGCGTGCAGGAGGTGGTTCCCTCCCTCTCCGTAGCAGTCTCCGTCGCCGGTTGTGACGATCACCGTAAGATGAGGGTTCGCCACTTTGATGCCGGTGGCCGCGGGAATCGCTCGGCCGTGCAGGCCGTTGAACACATTTGCGCGAAGGTAGTGCGGAAGCTTCGCCGCCTGCCCGATTCCCGAGACGAGGCAGACCTCGTGTGGGGCGAGGCCGAGCGTCGCAAGCGCCTTTTTCATGGCGGCGAGGATGCCGAAGTTCGAGCACCCCGGGCACCATTGGTTCTCGACGTCGTCTTGGTAGATCTCAGGCTGCATGGACCCCTCCCTCTATGTCCTGCGCTGTCAAGGGGAGACCGTCGTAGCGACCCACGGTCCGGGCGGGGACCACGCCGTACTCCGCCCGCAACAGCCGCGCGAACTGCCCGGTCGCGTTCCCTTCGGCAACGAGGAGAGTCGTCCCCTGCGGGAAGCGGTAGACAGGAAGAGGCCACACTTCCGTAAAGTGCACCATTCCAATTCGTTCCCCGGACGCGCGCAGGGCCTCTACGGCCTCCAGGATCGCTCCCCGCGTGGAGCCCCAGCCGGCGATCAGGGTGTCTGAGTCCTTGACGTGGGCCTCCTCAGGTAGGGCCACTTCCTTCTTCAGGTTGCGCAGCTTGGTCAGGCGTTTTTCCACCATCACCCTGCGCACACCCTGGAGGTCCTCCGTGATGTGTCCTTCCTCGGTGTGCTCGTCGCTGTCCAGGCACACGAGGTGCTCACTTTGCCCAGGGTAGAGGCGGGGCGAGATCCCGTCGGCCGTCAGCTCGTATCGGCGATAGCGCGAGATCTGGCTCGGGTCGGCCAAGAAGGAGCCGGGCTCCCGGCCCGGCAGGTGGAAGGCCTCAAGGGAGAAGCGCGAGTCCGCCAGGAACTGATCCGTGAGTACGAGGACCGGAATCTGGTAGCGATCGGCAAGGGAAAAGGCGCGCACGGTCTTCACGAAGGCGTCCTGTGGATCTGCCGGCGCCAGGACGAGCTTCGGGAACTCCCCGTGTCCGGCGTGGATCGCGAAGAGGAGGTCTCCCTGCTCCGTCCGCGTCGGAAGCCCGGTCGCCGGGCCGGGCCGTTGACCGAGGACGATCACGAGGGGAGTCTCCGTCATCCCGGCGAGGCTCACGGCCTCCACCATGAGGCAAAACCCCCCTCCTGAGGTGGCGGTCATCGCTCGCGCCCCGGCGTAGCTTGCGCCGATCGCCATGTTCACCGCGGAAATCTCGTCTTCTGCCTGCTCGGCGAAGACGCCCAGACCGTCTTCTCGGGAAAGGGTCGTGATGATCTCCGTCGAGGGAGACATCGGGTAGGCGGCGATGAACCGGCACCCCGCGTACGCTGCGGCGAGCGGGATCGCTTCGTTCGCCGAGATGAGGGTGTACGTATCCTTTCTTTCGGGGAGCGGGACGAGAGAGGTCGTTCCTAGTCCCTTCTGTGCCAGGGCGTAGCCTGTGCGAGCCGCCTCCACGTTGGCCAGAACGACAGCGTCGCCCTTCCTCTCGAAGGTCTCGCGGAGGAGCGCCTCCAGACCGTCGGTCTTCGCACCCAGGGCGGCGAGGAGAGCACCCGCCGCGACGGAATTGGCGTAGAGCGCCGTTCCGAACCGCTCGCTCGCCGTTCGCACGAAGGGAATCGAAACGACTCCAACGGCACCGGCGCCGCCGACCTTACCCTCCTCGGTCAGGAGAATCCCCCCTTCTCGAAGGAGAGGACGGTAGCGGATGGCCGCCCGTTCGTTCAGAGCCAGGAGAAGGTCCGCGTCAGAGCGGGGCGCGTTCTGCGGATGCTCCGTGATGCGCACGCGGTAGCTCGAATACCCGCCACGGATCCGCGACTCGTACTCCTGCGTGGTGAACACCGGGTACCCGAGGCGAAGGACGCTTCGGGCGACCGCGTCGCCGATCGTCTGGACTCCCTCTCCTGCCGAACCGGCGATGACGACGCTCAAGTCTAGCACAGCGTTACAACCCCTCGTGTTTCTGTCGAATGGCGTCGGCTAGGCGATCGAGGGCCGCGAACGTCTCCGCCGTCGGCACGCCGCGCACAAACACCGGATCGAACCACTCCAGCTTCAAGGTTCCCAGAAGCCCCATCACCTGCTCGGCTGCTTTGCCTCCCCATCCGTACGAGCCGACGACAGCGCCGAACCGGAGCTTGGGCTGAAGCGCGTTTGAGAGATAGGCCGCGGTCACGATGTGGGGGTGAGAGCCGGCCAGGACCGTCGGAGTGGCGAAGACGACCGTCGCGGCATCCACCAGAGCCATTGCCAGGCTGCCCAGGTCGCTCGAGGCCATGTCAAACGGCTCGACAGACACTCCCCGGTCGACCAGCGCTCCGACCAGGTGTTCCACCATGCGCCACGTGCTGCCGTGCATGGACACATAAGGAAGGACAACCCTGTTCTTTGGAGGATCGAGGACCCAGCTGCGATAGGCGTCCAGGATGAACCCGGGCCGGTCATGCATGGGCCCGTGACTCGGGGCGATGAGGGAGATCTCGTAGTGTGAGAGCTTCTCCAAGTGCCCTTGTATCGCCGAGCGGAAGGGCATCATGATCTCGGCGTAGTAGCGCTTGGCGGCAGAGTAGACGTGCCGCTGGTCGCTTGACAGAAGGTCGGTCGTGGCGACGTGTGACCCAAGGAAATCGCAGGGGAAGAGGATCTTCTCCTCGCGGAGGTAGGTGAACATCGTCTCCGGCCAGTGGACCCACGGCGCGTGGATGAACTCGAGAGTGCGCTCCCCCAGAGAGAGCGTCTCTCCATCCTGCACTGGCGTAATGCACTCCTCCGGCACTCCGAGGTGGTCGACGATCATCCCCTTTGCCTTGGGCGTCGAGAGGACCTTGATCTGGGGATAGCGCTCGATGACCGCTGGCACGGAGCCGGAGTGATCCTGCTCCACGTGCTGCACGATGAGGTAGTCGATCGTGGGGACCGAGGCGAGCTTCTTCATGAGGACCTCGGTCTTCGACGGATCTACGGTGTCGATCAAGGCGACCTTCTTCGTTCCCCTCACCAGGTAAGCGTTGTAGCTTGTCCCGTCTGGAAGGGGAATGAGCGAGTCAAACAGACGCCGATCCCAGTGAAGGGCCCCGACCCATCCGACTTGAGGTCTGATCTCTTGTTCTTTCACCGTTCGCTCCTTCTGCGCATGGTAGAGCGGTACTCGTTGTACGTGAGAGGCTCTCCCTTGTCCCGCGTCCCGGCCTGCTCCACGGAGCCGATGAACAAGGTATGCGTCCCTAGGTTGAGGGTCATCTCCGGAAGGACCTGGCACTCGTAGAAGGCCTTCGCGTCTGGAAGAATCGGGACTCCGCTTTGGGCCCGGAGGTGAGGTAGTGTCGCGAACTTGTCGACCGTACGGCCAGACTGGAACCCAAAGTGCTTGATCAGATCCAAATTCCGCGGGTTTTCACGGTCGAGCACATTCACGCCAAAGCGGCCCGTCGTGGCGATCATCTCGTGGGTGAGCGATCGCTGGTTCACCCCGATGGCGACGCGAGGAGGCACGTTCGTCACCTGCATCAGCGCATCAAGACACTGGCCGTTCAGGCGACTCGAGGTGGCGGCGGTCAGGATGTACAGACCGTGCGTCACCAGGTACAGAGCCTGGTTCAGTGCGGCCGGATCGCTCGCCAGGAGGAAGACGCTCTCCAGATCAGTATCTTGTCCGTTCATCGCCTCTCTTCACTCACTATAGCACGACCGCGCTACCAGTTCTCTCCGAGCAGTTCGAAGTAGGCCCGTGGATGGACGCACGCGGGGCAGACAGCCGGCGCCTCGGCTCCGCTGTGCAGGTAGCCGCAGTTGCGGCAGCGCCAGACAACGGGCTCTGTCCTCTTGAACACCCTTCCTGTCTTGACGTTCTCCAGCAAGTCCACGTACCTCTTCTCATGTTGTCTCTCCGCGACGCAGATCGCCTCAAACAGCCGGGCCACCTCCTCGAGGCCTTCGCTACGAGCGACCTTGGCAAATCCCGGGTAGAGCGCCGTCCACTCGAAGTGCTCTCCGCCTGCTGCTGCGGCCAGGTTCTCCGCGGTCGTGCCAACCTTACCCGCCGGGTAGGCCGCCTGGATCTCCACTTCCCCGCCTTCGAGGAAGCCGAAGAACCGCTTGGCGTGTTCCTTTTCCTGGGTTGCCGTCTCCTCGAAGATCGCCGCGATCTGGATCAACCCGTCCTTGGCCGCCTGGCTCGAGAAGTACGTGTAGCGGTTGCGGGCCTGCGACTCGCCCGCGAAGGCGGCGAGGAGGTTCTTCTCGGTCTTTGTTCCCTTGACAGTCATCGGTGTCCTCCTTTGGATTCCCTTCTCGCTTGTCGACTAGTGCTGACAACCTGGGCAGAAGTACGTGGATCGTCCCCCCTGCTTCGTTCTTTCGATCGTCGCGCCGCAGCGATGGCACGCTTCCCCCTCCCGCGAGTAGACGTGCAGCCGCTCTTGGAAGCCGCCGCTCTCCCCGCTCGTCTGACGGTAGTCGGAAACGCCCTCCCCCAGGGTCGTACCCAGATGATCGATCGCCTCGGTGAGGACCGTCCGGACCGCCGCGTGAGCGGCCGCCACCTCCTTCCGCGAGAGGGTCTTCCCGAGCCGCCGCGGGTCAATCCCCGCGCGAAACAGGGCTTCCGCTGCGTAGATGTTTCCGATTCCGGCAATCCGTCTCTGATCCATGAGAAGGACCTTGATCGGAGAGCGGGAGGCCGAAACGATCCTGGCGAGTCTCCCGCGGGTGAACGCCCGTTCTGTGGGGTCGATCCCCAGACTCACCGGGAGGCCGTCCTCAGAGTACTGGACCGTCCCCAACCGGCGTGGATCGACGAAGTGGACTCTCCCCCGATCAAGGTAGAGGGAGAGACGCGTGTGCCTCTTCTCCTTCGCCGTCGTGGACCGCATGAGCCGGCCGGACATGCGCAGGTGGACGAGAAGAGAGGCTCCGTCTGCGAGATGGCATACAAGGTACTTCCCCTTTCGCTCGATTCGCGATATGACCGCTCCCACGAGCTTCGCTTTGGGAAGGAAGAGCCGGGGGTCGTTCACCTCGACGCGCTCGATCTGAGAGCCGACGAGGTCCCGTAGCCCGCGCACAATCGTCTCGACTTCGGGGAGTTCAGGCATGTCCGTACCACGCTCTTCTCTCGTTTTGGAATGGATCGCGATCAATAGGAGTTCCTATCACGCTCCGCCTCCGTCTTGGCAATCCTGGCAGAGCCCGTAGAGGTAGACGTGGACGACCTCCACCTGGTGGCCCAGCACAAGATCCCCGGGCCGGATCGAGCAGGGCAGGTCCACGTCGTACAACGTCCCGCAGCTTCGGCAGAGGAAGTGCGGGTGAGGCGAGACGTAGGCGTCGTAGTGGGCCGCCTCCCGGGCGATGGTCAGTTCCAGAATGGCACCTGCCCGCTTCAAGGCGTCGAGCGAGTTGTACACGGTCGCTCGAGACAGAGAGGGGAATCGATCCCTCACGGCGTTGTACACCTCCTCCGCAGTCGGGTGCGTCCGGTGCTTGTCCAAGTAGTTGAGAATCGCGAGTCGTTGGACTGTTGGGACAAGGCCCAGCCTGCGGAGCTCCTCCGAACGCGTCCGATCGTTCATGTTGGAATGATTATAGAAAGAGACTCGCTCGATACCAAGGCTCAAGCGCTCCGGGCGGTACAGAATGCTCCGTTTGCCCGATATCGGGACGCACAGCCTGCGAGCTAGGTTCGAGGTGACGACGGATCGGAGGAGCCAGGACCGCTCCGGTAGGTTGGGACGAGCACGTGTAGAAGAGGGAGGATGCCATCCCCCGTCCCGGCCTCGGCCTGATCGCGCAGTTGTTCCAAGAGAGAGTCGAGGTGAGCCGGGTCCCCGGACGAAGAGAGCCGCGCGACGAACACGCGCTTGTGCGCAGTCATCTCCGCTCCTTCCTCCGCGGTGAGAACCTCCTCGAAGAGCTTCTCCCCCGGCCGGATTCCGGTGAACACGATCGGGATGTCGCGATCGGGCTCGAGGTTGTGGAAGCGGATCAGGTCCTTGGCCAGGTCCAGTATTCGAACCGGCTCCCCCATATCCAGGAGGAACACCTCGCCGCCGTGCCCCATGGTCGCTGCCTGAAGGACAAGTAGGACCGCCTCGGCCGTGGTCATGAAGTAGCGTCGCATGTCCGGATGTGTGACGGTGACGGGTCCGCCGTGGCGGATCTCCTCCAGGAAGACGGGGAGGACGCTCCCACGGCTCCCGAGCACGTTCCCGAAACGGACGGCCATGCCTCGCGTCCGCGTCCCACTGAGCCGGGTGAGAACCAGCATCTCGGCCAGACGCTTCGTCGCTCCCATCACCGAGGTGGGATTGACGGCCTTGTCGGTGGAGATGAAGACGAACGCTTCGCTTCCCGCGTCCCGGGCCGCTTCCGCGAGGATCCGCGTTCCGAAGACGTTCGTCTTGACCGCCTCTTCCGGGAAGGCCTCCATGAGAGGGACATGCTTGTACGCTGCGGCGTGGAAGACGATGTGGGGCTTCTCGCTAGAGAAGACCGACTTCATGCGGAGAGAATCCCGCACGTCGGCGATGACGATTGCCGGGTCCTGCGCGGGGAACCGCCGGGCAAGATCGCGCTGGAGATGGAAGAGCCCCGTCTCGTCCATGTCCAGGGCCAAGAGCCGACGGGGAGCGAAGCGGAGGATCTGCCGGCACAGCTCCGATCCGATCGAGCCGGCTGCACCTGTCACCAGGACAATCTTGCCCTTGAGGAAACGCTCCAGGGCCGATGGGTCGATTGCCACCTGCTCGCGGCCGAGGAGGTCCTCGGGCACGATCTCACGCACCTCGGAGACCTTCACCTCTCCCGTGTACAGCTCAGACAAAAACGGGACGATCTTCACCTCGTGAGCCCCCCCTTGGCGGGCGAGGCTCACCGTCTCCCGGATGACGGCGGACGGGGCGGACGGCATGGCGATGATCACGGCCTCCGCACGGTGAGACCGGATGAGTTCAGGCAGGCGGTCGCGCTGGCCCAGGACGCGGACGCCATGGATGGCGGCTCCCTGTTTTGCACGATCGTCGTCAACCAGACCGATCGGCCAGAATGTGACTTGCTTTTCGCTCTGAATGGCCCGCACCAGCTGCGCCCCCGCGTCGCCGGCCCCCACGATCAGGG
>Ga0315278_10000477_pt1 | contig 35217 bp, 28 predicted proteins | sample YL17G06_0_MG_FD_203880 | JGI IMG/M metagenome (GOLD analysis project Ga0315278, IMG submission 203880) | Sediment microbial communities from Yellowstone Lake, YNP, Wyoming, USA - YL17G06_0 | ecosystem: Environmental > Aquatic > Freshwater > Lake > Sediment | place: USA: Wyoming | collected... | reverse complement strand
GCTTCAGCCACTGTGTTACCACAGCAGCCGCATGACTCGGGGCCAATGTGATTTGCTATTTCTTCATTGTAAGGAACTTTCATCCTCTACCTCATGCCGATTTTTATCGGCGCTTTCGGCCTGTCCCCTATTTCCCCTCATGCCTTATGCCGTTGCGAAGTTAAATATTCCGTTACGGTTCTACAATAGGCCCCCCGCGCCGCGGGGCTTTTGTGATGGAGGAATCCTTCACCATGTCTTTGGTTATACTTGAATCCTTCACCATGTGATCATGGCCCCGATCTCATTATCGATAATGGGCAGACCCAGCTCTACAAAATTTTTCGTGGACATTTTATTTTAGCTGCCCCATGTTCGCCTGAAAAAAACCAAGTAGAAAGGTAAAATTCTATAAAAACTTGACTTTTTTTTCAGGTTTTAGTAAGAAAATTACTGGGAGATAAAATGTTGAAAAAACTGACGAAAAAAGGTAAAGACAGTATGGACAAAGTAAAGGCAGGTTCAATGGGGTTACCGATGTACCCGATTTTTGATTGTGCGTTTGTGTGTGCTGCGCGTTGCATCCCTTTCTTACCTTAATCATGGGAAAGGCAAAACAATACTGGCTTATCACCAAAGATAAAGTTGAAAAATGCAAGGATTGCGAGATGAAATATGCCTGTTTCGATTGCAGGGAAATTCCGCTGAGAATCAATAACAGCTTATATGCACCGAATCCGTTTTGTAAATATGACCCCTACACGGGATCGTGGGGACAATAATAACCCAACAGGCAATGGAGACCCAATGAAAAAAAACATTATATTAATGCTGCTTTTCTTGACCGGTGCTGTACACGCGGTTAAGCTCGGTTCGCTGCCGGATGTCCAAAAACCCCTTCGCTTTACCATCGATGGCGATTTATTGTACATCCCGGATCAAAACAGTCTATTCGTCTATTCGCTGAAAGATTTCAAAGTGAAACAAAAAATCGGGGGTTATGGAGAAGGGCCCGCTGAATTCGAAAGAACCCCCAGTGCAAAGATCCTCAAGGATGAAATTGTGCTTTTTACCTATATGAAATTCGCCCGTTTCAAAAAGGACGGAACCCTACAGATGGAAAAGAGAGTGTTTCCTTTAATGTTGACTAATATCTTTCCATTAGAAAATCATTATATCCTACAAGACTCACATTTTGACATAGAAGGTCAGATTGTGATTGAGACCAATATCGTCGATCAGGACTTGAAGGTAATCAAATCCTTATACTCCCACACAAAAAAGAAGGAATATTCCGGGGGCAAAAGTGTGGTACGATTCATGGAGACCGCTGTATCTTTTCAATGTAATACGAACAATATCTTCCTGGCCAACGGCAGCAAAGGCTTATTTATAGAGGTCTTTGATTTTAAAGGTCAACCCGTCCGCGTGATCGAAAAGGATTTCCCAAAAATCAAAATCCCCGAAAACGTAAAGAAAAAAAGACTGGAAGATTTTCTTAAATCGTATTCATCCGATCATAAAAAACGGATAGAAAAAATCTTCACCTTTGAATTCCCGGAATATTTCCCGTCGGTACAGGATTTCCTGGTCGTCGGCGACACACTTTATATAAAGACATACCGGACAGAAGAAGACCGGGAAGAATACATCATCCTGGATACGAAAGGAAATCTTTTAAAAAATGTATTTCTACCTGAAGCACCACCCGGTTCCTGGACGTTCTATGGAAACAAATTCTATTTTCTTAAGGACAACGATGAAAAGGAAGAATGGGAATTGCATTGTTTAGACTTGCAATAGGGATAAAAAAGAGACACACCAATTTTTTTCATCCTCATATATGGAAAATCATTATTCCTCCTTCTCACCATGGATATGCAGTATTTTTCCCGGGGCGGACAGGACTTTAGCGCTCGTGATTTTGGGGTTGCTGCGGCTCGGAGAGAGCAGCGGTATGGCCTTTTTCCAATTTCCCGGTTATTCCTTTATTTTCCTGGTTCGATCGATACAGTTGCTTAATAAAGGTCTCATATTGGGGTTCCATCCCGGTGGTGGCTTCGATTATGGCTTGTTCAAATGATTTCCGATTTAAGTGTTTTTTCAAATCTTCATCACAGCCATGTTCTGTAAGCAGGGTGGAAAAATAGGGGCCAGGCAGAAGAAAATATTCTATCCGGGAAACTGTTGTCAACCTCAGATGATGATGGAAAAATCACAAATGAGACCGGGTAGTGTTTGAGGGGATAAGTGCACAGGCGGAAAGCTCACCCTCAAAGATATGATTAATAAACCTGATTGATTGCTAAAAGAAGGCATTTTAAGCGGATTTATGATATAATAAGGTTTGGAGACAAGCGCATGAAAACGATTGAGAATTAATAAAATGGCTAAACAAATAAATTATTCCGACATAGGCTCACGGCTCAAAGAGATACGCAAACATTTGAAAATCCAGCAAAAAGACATGGCCAAAACCCTGGAAATCCAGGCCAGTTATCTCTGCGATATCGAAGCCGGAAAAGGCAATCCCGGTCCTGATTTTTTCATAAAGCTGTCGTCCCAATACAATATAAACCTTCATTACCTGCTGATGGGCAGCGGCGAAATGTTTATCCGGACCGGGCCCCAAAAAGTGAAAACAGAAGAGTTCGATATAACCGATGGCATCGATACCATTGAGAAAGCAGCCTGGCTCATGGAGAAATCACTCTATTTCAAAAATATGGTACTGGGCGCTTGCAATAAAATCTTGTATAACGATGAAGAGATAATCAGGAAGGATCTCCGGAAAAAATAAATCCCAGGCGGAATCAAACCGCCTGGATAAAGTTCAACGAACCACCGGTCAACCGACCATTTTTCCCAAATATCAAAAAATAAATTTTTCCCTTTACAAATAGATTCGTTTATGATATAAATTATTCCTTATAGAGATAATCCTTTAAATTGAATATTATGACTACGATTAACGAGGCAAGATTAGGTTCGACTATGTTGGCGGTTCCGGCCAATAACTTGGCGGAAGAGATAATCCCAATCGAGAATATAAACAGGGGCTGGTGCGAATCGGATGTGGGTATAATCGGCCCCTTATGGCCCGGATCGTTCCATTGCAAAAGCCAATCATGTCAGGGCGAACCCGGAAAGGTTACCGGCAAACGTGAACAATTATCTGGCTGCCCCGGCATGATACCCGCCATATTTTGGACTATTACCGAGAAAGGCGACTCCCAATCTTCTGAAAATAATAATATACCTGCAAGCCAGAGGAGCATGCCCGCAAATCAGAGGTCCATGCCCGCAGGTCAGAGGTGCATGCCTGCAAGTCAGAGGTACATGCCTGCAAATCAGAGGAGCATGCCCGCAAGTCAGAGGTCCATGCCTGCAAATCAGAGGTGCATGCCCGCAGGTCAGAGGAGAATGCCTGCGAGTCAGAGGTGCATGCCCGCAAATCAGAGGTCCATGCCTGTAAGTCAGAGGTCCATGCCCGCAAGTCAGAGGAGAATGCCTGCAAGTCAGAGGTCCATGCCCGCAAGTTAGAGGAGAATGCCTGCAAGTCAGAGGTCCATGCCTGCAAATCAGAGGTGCATGCCCGCAAATCAGAGGTCCATGCCTGTAAGTCAGAGGTGCATGACCGGGAAAAATTGCATTATACCTGAAATAACCACATGCTTACAAGGTAACGTAAGGACTGTTACCTTTTTTTTTATATCAACAGAGAGTTTTTATATCACACGCACAGTTTTAAAAATAAACTATTTTAACGAAGGAGAACGAACATGTCTATAACAGAAAAAAAAATTACCCACCTGGTAACATTATCAAGATGGAGCTATGAAAATGCCAGGGAGCGCCAGGAAGTCCAGGATAAAATCGGGGTTCATGGCTATGATATTCTACGTATGGATTCATTAATCGAATTCAATACCCAGATGGACAACAAATACCTGGAACAACAAAAAGCGCGCTCTATTCAAGCGATTGCTTCTAAAAATTTTTATGACCAATTCCGCGAAGAAAGAAAACAGTGTAAAAATATCCGGCGACTGGTAAGAAAAGTCATACTCGAAACCGAATATCAAAAATATGATAAGCTCCTTGGAATTGACGAACGGTTAAAATACTATTTTGATGGGTTTTACGAGCAGGCGCGAAAGTTATATATCAACATCCAGGAAGATACCCTGCTGCTAACCCGGTTATTTAAATTCAGAAAAACCGTGGAAACATTCCAGGAAAGGTTGACGGCGCTGGATGTATTAAACACATTACATAAATCATTTGAAACTGCAAAGGCACAAGCCCAGGTGATCACAAGGGAGCGGGATAATTTATTTAGGAAATACAGTAAAGAATGGAGTGATTTCAAGGATGTATGCAAAATGGCTTACGAAGATGAAGAAAACCCCGAATACAAGGAATTGGTTGGTATTAAAGCATACTATCCGGGATATGAGAAACCTTCCAATAATGGTTCCGATACCCCGGCGCCGCCTGCGCCGCCTGTACCGCCGGTACCGCCTGTACCGCCTGTACCACCCACTCCCCCGACAGTATAAATGCCGGAAAGAGTTCACAGCGGAATCTTCCGGTTCAGTTCTACAAAACGCTCCCCCTCGCAGAGGGGCGGTACAGTTCTACAAACGGGGTGTACGCGCCGCGTGCCCACGTAGTGGTGCGCCGCGGGGTAGTTTGGGGGCCACTTGAAATATTCGTCAATTTCCACTATAATTATATCTGAATGAAAATCCATAGAAAATTCAAAAATTGTTTTTTCTTCCTTTTTTTCATATTCAGCGCGGCCCTGTTTATCGACGCAGAAGGCGGCCCAACTAACCCGGCCGATAATTTCCAATTCGAGTATATCACCATGCGCGACGGACTCTCCCAGAGCAGTATCAATTGCATCCTGCAGGACAGCGTGGGCTTCTTATGGTTCGGAACCCAGGACGGGCTCAACCGGTACGATGGCTACGAGTTCAAAATATTTAAAAACCAACCCTTTGAGAGTAATTCATTGTCCAATAACTGGATACAAACCATGGTGGAAACCGAACCCGGCGTCCTCTGGATCGGCACCTGGGGCGAAGGACTCAACCGTTTCGATACCCTGAAAAACCAGGTAACCCGTTACAACCACACCCCGGGAAACCCAAAGGGGTTAAGCCACAACAGCATCCGGGCCCTGTGCAAAGATACCCCCCGGGCCCTCTGGATAGGCTCCAGGGGGGGCGGTTTGAGCCGGCTGGACCTGGAGACGGGCGCCTTTACCCATTATACCCATAACCCCACCGACCCATATTCCCTCAGTCACAATGAAGTTACCGCCATTTACAAAGACAGCGACGGCGCCCTCTGGGTCGGCACATCAAAAGGATTAAACCGTTTCGACCCACAAACCCGGAAATTCACCCGGTACTTTCACAACCCCGGCGACCCCGGCAGCTTGAGCAGCAATGCCGTGACCACCATCGCCGGCGACGGCAAAGGAAACCTCTGGATCGGCACATTAAATGGCGGTCTGAACCTATACATCCCCAATGAGCGGGAGCGAGAGCGGGGGGGCCGCTTTCAACATTTTAAACATCAGGCCAACGATCCCAACAGCCTGTGCAACAATACAATATCCAGTATTATGGCAGACAGCGGCGGCCGCGTCTGGGTCGGGACAGGCGCCATCGAAATTAACGGTGACGGAGTGTCCCGGCTCACAAACAACAGCAGTTCCGGCCAATGGGAAGTCGCCAATTACGCCGGCAAACTCACGGCAGTGACAGCCACTTCCGATACGTCCCCCAGGCTCAGCGACCGGACCATCCTGTCCATCGCCGAAGACAGCGGCAGTAACCTCTGGTTCGGCGCCCTACAGCAGGGCTTAAATAAACTCAGTACGCGCAGGGTTAAATTCAATCATTACTCCCTCGACCCGGGCAGCCCCAACAGCCTGAACGACAATTCCATATTATCGATATATGAAGACGAAGCAGGTATCTTGTGGCTGGGTACTTTCTCCGGCGGTCTGAATCGTTTCGACAGGAAAACGAACCGGTTTACTTATTACAAACATGACCCCAACGACCCCACCAGCCTCAGCAGCAATTCCATCTGGGAAATCTACCGCGACCGCTCCGGGACCTTCTGGCTGGGAACCGGCAGCGAAGGGATCAACCGCTTTAATCCCAAAACCGGGGCGGCTGCCCGTTTTAAGCATGACCCGGACAACCCCTTCAGCATCAGCAGCAACGACATCACCTCCTTATTTGAAGACAGTTCGGGAAACCTCTGGACCGGCGCCTGGAGAGGCGGCTTAAACCGTTTGGACAGGGCAACCGGGCGATTTTATAACTACCCCTTCGACCCCGCCTATCCAGGTCCAAACGGTTCTGTTATGGATATCTACGAGGATAAAAACAAAGAACTGTGGTTTTGTACCTTTGGGCAAGGATTGGTAAAGATGAACAAAGCCGCCGGCAACCTCGAACCCTCGTCCGTCCGTTTTGAATCTTATCGCCATAACCAGGACAACAGGAACAGTATCAGTACGGATTACCTTTTCACCATGCTGGAGACCGAAAACGGGGATATCTGGATCGGTTCCAACTTCGGTTTGAATCGTTTCGACAGGAAAACCGGCGTCTTCACTTGTTTCTCCGAAAGCAACGGCCTTTGCAACAACGTGGTATATGGGATCATCGCGGACGGCAATGATTTGTGGCTCAGCACCAACGGCGGCATCAGCCAGTTTAATACCGCGACGTCGACTTTCAAAAATTACGATACCGGGGACGGGGTCCAGGCGCTGGAGTTCAACCAGGGCGCCTTTTTTAAAAGCCGCGGCGGTGAAATATTTTTCGGCGGTAACAATGGGTTTAATGCATTCTTTCCTCACCGGGTCGTCGATAACCCCCACAGCCCCCCCATTGTTATCACCAACTTTAACACCTTTGATTCGTCCGAGGCAATTCCCGGGGCCACATACGCCCTGGACCGGGTTCGCTTGAGCTATAAAAGCCGTTTCTTTTCCTTCGAATTTGCCGCGCTGGATTTCGAAAACCCCGGTAAAAACCGTTACGCCTACAAAATGGAAGGCTTCAACAAAGGCTGGCTCCAATGCGGCAGCCGACGGTATGCCAGTTTCACCAACCTGGGCGGCGGCAAATACATTTTCCGGGTCAAAGGCTGCAATAACGACGGCGTCTGGAATGAAAAAGGGGCGGCCATCCATATTACCATTACCCCGCCATTCTGGGTAACCTGGTGGTTCAGGGCCTTTATCGCCCTGCTGGTGGTGGGCCTGTTTCTCCGGCTGCTGCGCTCCCGCACCCGGCGCCTGAAACATAAAATGGAAGAAGAGCGCTTGCTAAACGAATTAAAACTGAAAACCGACTTCACCGCCATGCTGGTTCACGATTTACGAAATCCCCTGCAGTGCATCATCGGTTATTCCGATCTCCTGGCGGACGAAGCATTCCCCGGATCTATCCGGCTATTTAACGAACGTATCAAAATGTCTTCATCCACCATGTTGAATTTGATCAACGATATGCTGGACCTATCCAAATTCGAAGCCGGGAAAATGGTGATTCACCCGGAACAAACCAACCTGGTGGATACCCTCAACGATAACATCCGCTTGATAAAACCCCTGCTGGAGCAAAAACAAAGCCGTTTCGAACTTCACCTGGAGGCGCTGCCCCCGGTCTCGGCGGACCCCGTGCGTATTTCACAGGTTGTCAATAACTTCCTGGCCAATGCCCTGAAATTTTCCCCTGACGGCAGCGTGATCACAATCACAGCGCGAATGATCCATGAAGACAGCCGCAAATTCCAGGAGGTCTCCGTGGCAGACCAGGGCCCCGGTATCCCCGCAGAGAAACAAGAATTTATTTTCTCCAAATACACCCAGGTGGAGCAGAAACTGCAAATGCCGGTCAAAGGAACCGGCCTGGGGTTGGCCGTGTCCCGGCTAATTATCGAAGCCCACCGGGGGACCATCGGTTATCGACCGGCAGTCCCAGGCGGCAGCGTCTTCTTCTTCCGGATTCCCGCGGAATGAACTTGAACGAATGATCTTTTAATTCCGCCCGCAAAACACGCAAACACGCGAAACACACGAAAAAAACAAATCAAGGGATTCGACCGGGAAAAGTAACCATTTTTTAACGGCCCCCCGGGTGGCCGGATTTGAAAGGCCGGCAAGGGATGAAAAGGTAACGATATTTTACATTTACAGGCCTTCCCCCGCTGTGGTATAACCTTTTATATTGGAAAACAAATATCCGATAAAAAAAAGAAGGAGGAACAACATGTTTCGTTTCAATTTAAAAAAAATCATTCCTGTGCTTGTATTGGGAATGATGCTGTGTATCTTTCCGAATGCCCTGCGGGCGCAGGAACAGGACCTTGAGATACATTACATCGATGTCCAGCAAGGACAAAGCACATTGATTATCGGCCCCGACGGGACCACCATCTTATACGATGGCGGTAACGAATTCAAAGGGACCAATGAAGTGGTACCGTATCTATTGGGTATCGGCATTCCCACCACCCAGGCGCTGGATTACCTCGTCGTTTCACACCGGGATACGGATCATTATATGGGACTTACCGAGGTCATCGGTTATGGGTATGATGCGCTGCACATATACGATAACGGCAGCGACAAGTACAACCCCTTTGTCCAGGCTTTCCTCGACGCAGCGGCGACTACCACCGCCGGTGGGGTGCTGCCCATGCCCGTGGGAACCGTAATCAACCTCGGTAACGGCGCCACCGCTACCTGTGTGGCGGTAAACGGTTCAGTCATCGGGACCGGCGCCGTACCCGGGGGACAGGATAATGAAAATGACCGCTCCGTCTGTTTACTTATTAAGTACGGCAATTTCGAGTACCTGGTTACAGGCGATATGGGCGGCGGTTCCGACGACTACGCCTGTACAGGCCGCAGCACCACCCAGGTTAATATCGAAACCCCGCTGGTCCAGGCCATCATGCCGGCCGGCGCCAATCCTTTGCTCTCCCAGTACGGCGTTGAAGTCGCCCACGTGGGCCACCACGGCAGCGAAAGCAGCACCAACCCCGATTATATGAACATCCTCACACCCACCGTAGGCTGTATCGCCGTGGGCGCCGGACAGGGGGTCGATTGGTTTCACCCGCGCATCGATGTCGTGGAGAGTGTATTATTGGCGCAGGCTTCCTGCATAACCGCCCCCGCGGCCCTGGTGCTTCAAACCGAAGAAGGCGACCCCAGCGGCTACAAAACCAGTTTTGCCGGTTACTGTGTGGGCGATATAGTGATTTCCACCGGCGGCGTCAACTCCTATTCCATCAGCGCCAACGGCGCGGTCAGCCAGGGACCCGACGAACGCGCCGCCGCCGGACTTCCCCAGACGTATTACTTCGACGAATACACCGCCGTGGATAATGCCCCTATCATTTACAATGTCCATGACGAAAACGGCAGCCGGACTTCGGTAGATATAGCCTGGAGCACCAATGAAGCCTCTTCTTCCATCGTTAGATACGGGACCGCCACAGGTTCCTATCCCTACACCGCCGGCAGCAGTTCCCTGGTTGTGAGCCACCAGGTAACCATTTCCAATTTGACCGCCTTTACCACCTACTATTACATCGTCGAATCCACCGACGCCACCAACCACACCGCCGCCTCGCAGGAATATATATTCCTGGCCGTCAATCCCGAAGATATCAAAGTGGTGTTCAGTGAAGTTTTTTACGACACCCCGGGAACAGATTCCGTGGAGGAGTGGATCGAGTTGTATAACAACTCACCCGTAACCGTGGATCTCAGCGGTTGGAAAATTACCGATAATAATGGCTCCGGTTCCACGTTTACCATTCCGGCCGGTTCAACCATTGCCCCGGCCACCTATTACACCATTGCCGTTAACAGCGCCGGTTTTATGGCCCTTTACGGCTATGACGCCGATATTTACGGCGCCATCCCCAGCATGAACAATGACGGCGACGCCCTGGTATTGAAAAACAAATCCGGGACCCTTATGGATGCCGTAGGCTATGAAGGCGGTTCCACCGCCGGACTTCCAACAGGTTGGGGCAGCGCCTCCGATCCCAGCGCCGGAACAGGTTACACCATCGTACGGACAAGTCCCACCGCCGATACCGATACCTATGCCGATTGGTCTACAGACAGCGGCAATGGCTATCCCCAGACCCAGTTCATGAATGATCCGGCCCAGATGAAGGTGGTATTCAGCGAAATTTTCTACGACACACCGGGAACAGATTCCGTGGAGGAGTGGATAGAACTCTATAATAACTCCCCCATGACAGTTGACATCAGCGGCTGGACCATCAGGGACAATAACGGTACCGGGACGACCTATACTGTTCCCCAGGGCAAGAGTATTGCCCCTCACACCTATTATACGATTGCCGTCAACAGTACCGGGTTTAATGCCATATATGGCTACAACGCCGACCTTTACGGCGCGATCCCTTCCCTCAACAATGACGGCGATGCGTTGATCCTGAAAGACAGCTACGGTACAGTCAAAGATGCCGTCGCCTGGGAAGGCGGCGCTTCCGCAGGCGTTCCCACCGGATGGGGCAGCGCCACCGCCCCCAATGCCGCCACGGGCCAAACCATTGTCCGTACGGATGTCACGGTGGATACCGGTACTTATTCCGACTGGTCCATTCTCGGCAGTAACGGTTTCCCCCAGACGCAAGCGCTGGCCTACCGGGTGGTGTTCAGCGAAGTTTTTTACGACACCCCGGGCACGGATACAGTGGAAGAATGGATCGAACTTTACAACAACTCGCCCATAACCGTGAATCTCGGCGGCTGGGAAATTACCGATAATAACGGCAGTGGGGCCACTTTTACCGTCCCGGATGGGAAAACCATTGCCCCGGGAACATTCTACACCATTGCCGTGGACAGCGCCGGGTTTAATGCCTTATACGGCTACGATGCCGACCTCTACGGCGCCATTCCCGCCCTGAACAACGATGGCGATGCACTGGTTTTGAAAGATAAATACGATAATATTATCGATGCCGTTGGCTGGGAAGGCGGCGCTTCCGCCGGCGTCCCAACGGGATGGGGCAGTACCTCTTTACCCAGTGCAGCCACGGGCAGCACCATTGTGCGAACCGATGAAACCGTGGATACCGATACCTACGCCGACTGGTCGACGGCGGCCAACAACGGCAACCCCCAAACCCAGAGCCAGGGAAGTTCCGGTAATGTGCAGGTCGTGTTCAGCGAGATATTTTACGATACCCCGGGCACCGAGTCGAAAGAGGAATGGATCGAGCTTCATAATAATTCTGCCCAGGCCGTGGATATCGGCGGCTGGAAGATTACCGACAATAACGGTACCGGTTCTACTTTTACCATCCCCACGGGTCAGACCATAGCCGCCGGCGCATATTACACCATTGCGGTAAACAGCAGTGGTTTTAGCAAGCTGTATGGCTATTCACCGAACCTGGTGGGGTCCATCCCGTCGCTGAATAACGACGGCGATGCATTGGTTTTGAAAGACAGTTCCAATACCGTAAAGGATGCAGTGGGTTGGGAAGGCGGCGCTTCCGCCGGCGTTCCCACCGGGTGGGGCAGTACGTCGTTGCCCAATGCCCCGGAAGGCAGCACCATTATCCGTACTTATGTTACCACCGATACCGATACGTATGCGGATTGGTCCACGGCTTCCAATAACGGGAACCCCCAGACCAGTTAATTAGCCGCGGGCAGTAAGATTCAAAAAAGCGGGGTCTCGCAGCGTCACAACCGCGAGGCCCCGCTATTTATTATTCTCCACTTTCTCTACTTTCCTGGTTTCGCTTTTTTCAATGTCCTTGCGAATGCTTTGTTCGTTTTCTAAAAGAAACTTACCGATAAAACCCAAAACCGTGGATTGGACCAGGGGGGAATGTTTGAGGTACCACAACATCTCTTTCACGCGCACGGTCTGATCGCCGAATTCATTCCCGTTCACAGCGGCGGCTGCAATGCCGTCTTTACTTAAAAACATCTCTCCTTCTTCCAATAACACCCATGTCGGGTTTACCCTGAACTCCCGGGCGATGGCGATTAAAAAATGATACCCGGCTTTGACTTTACCGGCTTCGATCTCCGACAATAAACTGCCCGTAACATCGATCCGGGCGGCAAAATCCTTCTGGGATATACCCAGCGCCCGGCGTATATCCTTTAAACGCCTGCCCACTTCAACGGCATTGTTTTCGTTTCCATTTTCCTGTTTCATACTTGCCCACTCTTCACATTTTCATACACCTAGATAATATACTTTTCAAACCTACTTTGTTCTATTGAATTTTAATTATAGCGATTTAATTTTTTTTTTCAACCATATTCAAAAAAAATTTTATAAAGAATCGGAAATAGTGAAAAACCCCCCCCCTTAAGCTGCCTGGAAACGATTTGACAGGATAAACAGGCTGTACCGGGTTTAAAAAATCATTTATATCCCGTATATCCAGTTACCCCGACTAATTTCTCACAAGCAGTTCCTTTTACCTTCACCGTTGACGATTTCTAATTATCGGAATCGGTTACTTCATAAAACACCTGTGCGGCATATTGGCCGGCCATATGGAACTCCGAATAGGCCTGGGCCAATTCCCAGAGAGACTGGTTCAGGGGGAACTGATCTTTATCCACTGTTTCCTTGAGGGCATAAAGCATGTCCAATATGGTTTCCGTACCGGCCAGCATCTCGACGAAAAGGCCGGTGACATCGCCTTTACCGAGATATTGTTCCACTTTTTTGAAAGTGACGCCGTTCAAGCCATTCCGGGTTTGATATCCTTCATAATCGAATGATTTTAACCTTTTGATCACCGCTGTCTTGTAGGGGGTAACAAAGGCTATTGCCGTTAAGTCGGTGTAGGCGCCTTTTGCCAGCTCCATATTTTCAATGGCGCGGTATAATGAATCCCGCAGGTCGTTGTAATTCAATCCCGCCGCTTCGGACATTTCGATTTTGTTTAAGAAGAGAAGCGCGGCTGCCTGCGAGTTCAAAAAATACCCGGCGCCATCGACAATAGTTGCATTGATGGACAAAGACGGCGCGCCTGAAATACCGGCGATATCGCCTTCAATAGGGGCGGTTCCGCAGGATTCGGATTCGTAGGGGCATCCGCCTTTATTGAGGAACACGCGGGGGTATAGATTGGTGTAAACCAGTGACAGGGCGATGGTCACCATTAAAACTCTTAAGATGAATTGTTTGTGTTGTTTAATCATTTTTTTTCTCCTTTTTAAATTTATTTTTTAAATTTTAAATAAGCGCTTTAAAGCACTCCAGGGGTATCTCCATATTCTACATTTAAATTATAGCGTAAATCTTGCCCGTATCAAACAAAAAATAAAAAAACTCCGTTAGCGGTTTACCAAAAAGTTGCCCAATCTTTTCTATCTATTAATCTACGTCTTATCTTCCTAGCAAATATCCAACAAACCTTTATAGTGATCCACCAGTTGACACCAGGTGGCGCTTTCGTAAAACTTTTGTCCTTTTTTGATACTCTTCACATTAATCAATTCATCCGGGGTGATATACAGCACCAGCGCCCCTTCCTCTTTTAATGCCGACATCTTCTCTTTTAATTGGACGGTAAATTCGATGGGCATGCCCCTGGCAATATCATGGACCAGGCAAATATGCCGGGCTTTCATGCCCAGGACCGCCAGCATGACCTCGCCCCTTTCATGATTCCGAAGCCGGCTGAACTTTTTTCGGCTGACGGCTTTCATATTCAGCCCGTTATTCTTACTTTTATTCTTTACCTTCATCAAGCGGCGGATAAAAGAGAGAAAATCGGAAACTTTAATGTCGCCTGGTACATTCTCAGGGTGACAGAGATAAAGAAACTCGGCTTTACTTTTTACTGCGGTGATGTCGATGCCGTCGATCAACACTTCGCCGGCGAATCCTTTTTTCTTAAACTCCGCGGTTTCCCCTGAAAAGAGGTTGAACAATTGATTCTTGAACAGGTTCCCTTCGCTCACCAGTACTTTAAACTCGCCTTTTTTCAGTTTCATATTCCGGGGATAGGCGCCGGGGGTCTCATTTTCAGGCAGCATAAACAGCGATTTTTTAAACCGGGTATAGGAACCCACGAAAAGTCCTACCACATAAAACAGGTTCACCAGCATACCGGCGACAAAATTCACCGGCAGCCGGCTCCGCCCGGGAAACACATTCTCGTCTTTTTTCACAAAAGATTCCACGGCGGTGAAATTCGAAAAATAGACTTTGTCGATGTAGAACTTAAAAAATTCCCGCTTAAGCGCTTGCACATACTTGTAAAAATCGATCAGGTTTTCATAACCCCGGCTGCTGATTTCATTGGTTACGGATAAATAGAAAGTAGAAGGAAAGAACATCGAGATATCCTGGAGCAATGAAATATTCGTTTCCGTTTGGGTTTGAATGGTTTCTTCCAGGGCCTGGATTTTTTTAAAATCATTGCCGAAGTAATTTAAAATATTCTGCCTTTCCGCTTCATCTTGTTGGCCATATTTCGATATACCCAGGTTGTCGATGGAACGTTTTTCAAAGTCCATCAAAATTTTTAATTTATCCATCTCCAGCTTCTGGATAGGAGTAATAAGGTCCGATTTATCGACGATATAGGCATTAACCGCGGTGGGAATGAAATACAATAGAACGAACCAGCAGCTTAACAGGGCGGTAATCCCGATGATCTTCGATTGCAGCGTACCGATAATCGTCCCGATGGCAAAACAGAACAGTAACAGCAGGAATATGACCAGGGCGAAAGATGCTAAATACCTATCCATGGGAACATATAGATCATTAAGAGCAATCGACAGCAGCGCGCTCCCCAGCATAAATAAAAAAAACAGGAGCATCAAGATGATCCGGCAAGAGATCATTGAGAAGAATACCTGTTTCCTGGAGGAAATGGTAGAGAGAAATTTCAAATATTCATCGCTGCTGAAGGTTTCGTAACCGTAAAAAAGGGCCAGGAGGCTGCCGAAAAAGAGAAGTATCCCGGAAAAATCGGTAAAACCGAATTTGTTTAGATCGAAGATATTCTTGCCTTTCAGGGGTTTATAAATTTTTAGCTGCTCGCCGGAATCCACGTAGGCGGTCATGTCCGGTATCACGGACGAGTTGATGAAGAATACGGAGATGGGGGCAGGGACAAACAGCATCCGGATACCGTAGGCCCCGTACTGCGAGTAGTTGATGTACTGGGTGGTTTTTGTCCTTTCAAACTCCTGGAATTTGTCTTTATGGTCTAATAGGCTCTTAAAATCGTTGATGCCGTTTTGAATGAACACCAGGGAGAAGAATAATAGTAGTACGCTGATAACGATATTGCGCCTGCCGAAAAAACGCTTGAACTCGAAAATGAAAAAGGTCATAAAGGTACTCATTTAATAACTCCCGATGAGAATCATCTTTAAAAGGCACGTCCTACTTCTCATCTTTTTGTTGATTCCGGTCAATGTCCCTTTTGATGATATCTTCATTATCCAGGAGAAATTTGGACGCAAAAGCCATTACCGACAGCTTAACCAACGGTGAATGTTTGAAATACCACAGCAGTTCCTTGATGCTCTCGGTGTGGTCGCCGAATTCATCCTCCGCGATGGCCGAAGTTTTCTCATCTTTAAAGAACATCGCGCCTTTTCCCAGTAGGATCCAGGCGGGGTCTACATCGAAAACAGCCGCCAGCTTCAATAGGAAGTTGTAACCCGGTTTTGTCTTCCCGGATTCGATCTCCGACAGGAAACTGGGGGAAACAAAGAGCTGGGCTGCAAAATCCTTCTGGGAAATGTCTAAAACCCGCCGTACGTCTCTTAAGCGTTTGCCATACTCGATTAAGTGATCCTGAATTTCCGCCATAGCTAATTCGTAATTTCTCAAAAAAATTAAAAAATACTTGACATTTTCAAAAAATTATACTATACTTAAGTATTAACGAATCATGTACGTGATTCGTTAACTTTTCGCGTTTAACTCAGAAACGGGCGCCGCCCAGAGCGAGGTATAGGATGGTTGAAGTTGCGATGAGTCACGGCAAGCTTAAGGATATATTATATAATAGTTTCAAGGCAAAATCAACCCTGTTGGACAAAAAAAATCAGATTCTTGTCAGGCAGATTGCTGGGGTCTTCGCAAGCCCCGCAAACCACGTTTCCGCTTTATTACGGCGCCTTCGGTTTTTATTTAATAAATTAACGAATTACGAAAAAGCGACCCCCCTAACAACACGCTGAAAGGAGGAAATTATGCAGGTATACATCCAGGTGCGGCAGCCGATGGCTGAGGTCGAGTATGGTTTTCGCTGCGAACCCAGACCCCGGCTGTGCCCCGAAACCGAGAAATTAGAAAAGGGCGCCATCATCTCCTTGATCAATTCACCGTTGTATTACCTTGATTGGGCGTTCATTACCGGCGAAAGCGACCGGTACCGGTTGGTGGTAAGCCAGTGTGAACGGATCATCACGGATCGGTCTTTTAAATCCCTTGACAGCGCCAAAGTCGGGTTTCTTAAAATTTTTCAATACCTGGCCTTCAGCGAATACCAGCCGGCCTGGAGTCATCCTTACACCCCTTATAAAAAGTGGCTCCAGGGGATATTAAAAAAACTCGCTGTCAAATATTATAATTAATATAGATGAACCGCGAGGGTCGTTGAGTCCGAGGAGTTTTTTATCTTTCTTTTCTCCTCGGGCTCGACGTCCCCAGCGGGTTTGTATCCGCGTACAAAGTGCAATCATGAATATGAAAGAATTAATTCAAGAAACATTATGGCGAAAGGCAAGTCGAATCCGCAAAGACAATGACGGCGTCGATGCGATGTTGTGGGGACCCGGCCTGGTTTTTTTAAAATGCATGTCCCATGCCTTTGACCGGATGTTCCTGGAATTAAAAATAGATGAGATCGGCGGCGTATTGGATGAGGCAATGGAAGTAATCGAACGTATTAATCCAACCGTCCAACAGATACTGCCCCGCGAATATGCATCTCCCGACATCCGGCCGGATCAACTGGCGCTGTTCATTAAGATGTTGGGAGACATACCAAAGGAGTATTTCAGGACGGGTGAGATTTTACAGGGCGTATTCGGTTACTTTGTACGCAATTACCTGTCGGCAGGGGACAAAAGGCAGGAATCCATTTGTACACCCGAGTGTATCGACAAACTCGTGGTGGCAATGGTGGGACCGATGAAAGGAAAAATTTTTGACCCTTGCTGCGGAGTTGCCGGTATGCTGGTGGAAAGTCATGCCTTTATCTTACGTAATCTTCATTTGGCAAACACCTCCTTAAAAAATTTGGTTAAAGAAACAGACCCAAGGGGTCTGACAAACCCAACGGGCCTAAGTGTCTTTTATGGACAGGAATCCAAATTAACAAATTTCAGGTTGTGCCGCATGAACCTTGCCATACATGGAATCGACGGCACCCAGGTGGGCTGGAATAATGAAAGCTGCCTGGATAAAGACCTGCATCCGAATCTAAAGGCGGATTATCTCTTTTGTGTACCTCCATTAAACAGCAGATATTCCGAATGGATGCGATATATCGTATCGCACCTTGCTCCAGGCGGAACCGCGGGTGTGATACTTTCAAAGGATTCCCTGTCCGGATCATCGTCGGTACCGGCAGCAGCGATAAACGGGGACGATGCGCTGGAAAACCCGGTGGGGAACACCCGGGTTAACGTTAATTGTATTGTGACTCTGCCGGATCAACTGTTCCAGTCAACGGGAATGTCTGCGTGCCTGTGGCTCCTTGGCAGGGGCAAGGGCCGGATCTCAGGCGCCGGAAAGCAGGATGGCGACATCCTGTTTATCGATGCTGCATCGAACATTCCCGGCGGTCCCCGTAAACTTCGGCGCGAGGAACTGTCAAACGCCGAAATCGATGAAATCGCCGGTACCTTCCGGCGATGGCAGGCTCAAAACGGCGAATATAAGGATGTAAAAGGTTTCTGCAAATCCCTGGAGTGGAAAACCATCAAACGAAACCGTTTCAACCTGACGCCGGAAAGATATGTGTAAAAGCGGTAAGTAAAGTTTGGTAAAAGTTAAGTGGTAAGTGGTAGAAGTAAAAGGGTAATAGGTAAGAGGCAAACGAAATCATTCCCCGGTTGCTTCTTATCTTTTACCCTTTTTTTCTTTTCCCCCACCAAACCATTAAAATATTCCCTTACTGTACCGGGATGGTTATTATTCTTCCAAAACACCCTTTCCAAAACATATCCGTGTAAGTTTATAAGAAAAAGCGCCGCATCATCCCACCCTGTTTTAAAAGAGGCAACCCCCCTGGAATAATTCTCAATATAGTTTCTTTAAAGGCTCTCCAGGGTTATCGGAATCACTGAACCGCAGCATAATTTTCGGGCTTTACAATTTCTCAATTTGTGGTATCTATATATTCTTATGACATTTTATTCTTATAACATTCCCTTCAAAAAAACTATGACTGACAAGTGTTTCAAATAAAAAAGGAGAAAAGAGAAATGAGAGCCTATTTATTTGCCGGCCTTAAAGCGCGGCAAAAAGGGATGGGTGGAACCCTTTTTGACCGGTATAGTCATTTAACTGGAAAAGCGGATGAAGTTCTTGGATATTCCATTAAGGGACTTTGCCTGGAGAACCCGGGGGGTAAATTGGCGCAAACACAGTATCACCAGGCCGCCCTATATGTGGTAAATGCCTTGAGTTACCTGGCGAAAGCCCGCACCAGTCCCAAACCCGATTATGTGCTGGGGCAAAGCGCCGCAGAATACGACGCCTTGTTTGCTGCCGGGGTGGTGGATTTCGAGACCGGCTTGAATTTGGTAAAGAAACGGGGAGAATTGATGGCGCAGGTAAAGGGCGGGGCAATAGCCGCTGTCATTGGACTGGCTGAAAATAAAATCGCACAATTATTAAAGGAAAATAATATTGAAAGTGTGTATATTGCCGATTATCACTCCACATTCCAGTTCGTGATATCCGGGCCCAGGGAAGACATCGTCAGAGCGGAACCCATCTTTTTAAAGAATGGCGCTAAATATTACCGGGTATTAAACGCCAACGGCGCCTTTCATTCCCCCTATATGGAAGAAATAAAGAAGGAGTTTAAGAATTACCTGGAAAAAGTTGAATTCTCAGATATCGACATTCCCATCATTTCCAATGTAACCTCCAGACCTTATCAACAGGACCAGGTTAAAGAAAACATTATCGAGCAAATGACCCGCCCAGTACGCTGGCGGGAAAGCATTCGCTATCTGCTGGCTAATGGGGGAACAGCCAGTGACTTTGATGAGATTGACGGCGGGGGCCTCAGCGTGGTAAAAGCGTTGGCCATACGGATTGAAAATGAAACCGCCCCCTTTGCTCTTTCCCTGTTAGAGGAGTAGGAAAAGGAAGTTGGGATTATGGGACAGGGTAATTTTTCCCCATCGTTGACAAAAACTGATTTTTATTCTATATTAGTATCTTCAATTTACTTTATGAGAAACACTTCTTTTTAAATACTCTATGAAATTTCAGCAGCTTCGTTAGCAACTACGAATTGGAAATGTCAAAAATAAAAAAAAGGAGAATAAATCATGAAAACCAAAAATTTAAGAAAAAAACTAATGCTGGTCAAAGAAACGGTTGCCCACCTGGATACCCGATCGATGGGCAATGTTAGGGCGGGTAATGCCCCGGCTACCGATCTTGATTGCTCTGAAGGGCCTCACTGTGGAGTTAGCTCTCAATTGTCGGCCTGGATCATTGACGGGATGTGCATGTGCCCCACAGAGTACTGGCCTCTTTGCTAGAGAACTAGAATCTTCGCTAGACCCTATCCGAAAAGGGTCCCCTGATGGTATGCTTCTAAAATAGAAAAATCCGAAAACCCTGAATATCTACATTTTAAAATTAACTTTTTTCAACCTTTTCGGATAGGGCTTCGCGGCATTACAGCTACGATTTTTCGGTTGGCCCCTAACTTAACAATAAGCATTCATCCCACATGGGTTCGATGGGGGATGTCGCTGCAATCATGGCGAGGGCGATCCCCGCGATGCCTTCCAGGAAACCAACTTCAGGTGCATACCCCCCCAGGTTATCGGTACGGAATGCTTTGTAGCCGGCCAGTCCGTCACGATGGGTCGCCATTGAAAGCGTTTGATTAAACCAATAATTTGCGGCATTCCTAAACTCAGGCAAACCCGAGTATTGGTACATACGATTGTAAATATGCGCGACTCCGGCGGTGCCATGACAGAGGCCGGCGTCTACCAACCTATTTTCCTTTAGGTCACGACGCCGGGTTGAATCCGACATGATATCTAACGCCAGGGATTGCCATTCCGGGCGATTTATCCTCCTGCCTGTGAGCCAAAGGCTGATACCGATACCGAGATCGCCAAAACACCAGGCCAGACGACTGGCAAGCGGCGCCTCGCCATTGGCGATAGAATATGGGAAATTTGATAAGGAGCGGTTGCGATCAAGTCGTTGTTTCAAAAGAAATTTGACCGTGCCTTCGATCAACTTTAACGTTTTTTCCGGCTCGATCCCCTTTTCCATCATTTTCCCCAGCATACTGTAGAGACCGGGCATCCCGTGAGCCAGTCCCAGGTTGATGCCGCGGGTACCTTTCTCCTTAATAATCACCGATTCCCATTTTAGGCTGCCGTCATCTTCGCGGAGGGCAGCACCCTCAAATGCTTCCAGGTATTCGCCGAGATCTGCGGCCACTCCCTGGCGGTCCAACCTGTAGAGAAGGTAAAGACAGTTGCCGGTGGCATGGTGGAGATAATCGAATCTGCCATTGACCATTTCCTGGATCATGGTTCTCCCAAGAAACCCATCAATTCCGTTTAAGATATCTGAGGATTCAACCTGGATATATCCTGACCGGGTAAGGCTTTCCACGGCCCAGCCGATGCCTGCCAACCCGGTGGAGAGTCTAAAGTCATCATAACCGGCATTGATTTGGTCGAAAATCTCTTCGATCAATTCGATCCCGCGTTCGGCAAGGGTGTCGTTATTCGCCCAATGGCCTGCATAAAAAAAGAAAATAGCGATTCCAACCTTACCCGCCAATAGACCAGGGTAACCGGGTAATTGACTTTGATCCTGCAAAAGCCCACTTATTTCTCGGATCTTATCTTCCAGGCGATTTTTTAATTCACCGTCAACAATGCATTCCCATTTCTGTTTCATTTAGATTACTCCTTGTTTATTATGTTTTTTCATTATAAAGCATTAGAGGTCTTTTGTAAATATCGAAATAAATCCCCTGGACTTGACTTTATATCGACGCCTTATTATAATCATTTATAGATTATGCATTATGCATAATCATAAAACAAAAAGGAGGCGCCGATGAACCCTTTTGTCTATGGTGAAAAAGTCAGCGGCGAAAATTTTTGCAACCGCTCAAGGGAAATAGACGAACTGGCTTCTGAAATAACCAGCGGCCAGAATATTATGATTTACTCTCCCCGAAGATATGGCAAAACTTCTCTAATCGATGAAGTTCTGAAAAAAGTAAGTGAGAATGGCCTTATTACTCTTTATATCGATTTATTCCCTGTCATTTCCAGCGAAGATTTTGTCAGGATTTCGCTAAAATCCATATCCCACCTTCTAACCGCTAGCTCCAAAAACATCCTCAAAAAAATAAAAACTTTCTTCAAACGTATATCCCCCTCATTATTTGTAACTTTAACGGAAGACGGCGCCCCCTCTATTGGGATTAATTTTTCAAAAACCGAAACCCTCCCCGCTGTCGAAGATATATTCGATGGCTTTCACTCCTTTTTAAAAGATAAAAACAAGAGGGGCGTTGTTGTATTCGATGAATTCCAGCAGATTGGGGAACTGGAAGACACACGGATCGAACGGACCTTGAGAGGTATTATCCAAAACTACCGGGAAATTTCTTATGTTTTTATGGGAAGTAAAAAACATCTCATTTACGATATGTTTAATAACCCGGATCGTCCATTCTTTAAAAGCAGCGCCCATTTCCCATTGGAAAAAATCGACCCGGAAGTGTTTTCGGATTTCATAAGGGATAAATTCATAAAAACTTCACTGCAAATCGATCCCGGAACCGCGATGTATATCGTTAATATCACCCGGTCGCATCCCCATTATACACAGCTCCTGGCCCATACGATTTGGGAATTCCAGTACGGTTCGAAGCCCGGGAAAATAGGCGCCGCCGAAGTGGATAACGCAGTGGAACGAATCCTCGACCGTGAGGAAACTGCTTTTACAAATCTCTGGGATAATCTTACATTGCAGCAGAGGAGGCTTTTATTATCGTTTTCTTTAAAGAAAGATTCCGATAAATTATTCTCCGCCGATCATATCCGGCGGTACAATTTAAGTTCTATCGGGACGGTGCAAAGAGGCATAAAGAGTCTGTTAAATAAGGGCGTCATCGATAAAGAAGGAGAAAACGTTGAGATCGACGATGTCTTTTTAAAACTCTGGCTGAATAAACGGATGAGTTATTCCATCAGACAGAATTTTTGAATACAGGGGATTAACAATGGCCTATTTTTATTCCTGGGTCCCGGCTTCTTTTTTGTACTGGGCCGGCGTCATATGGGTGAATTTTTTAAAGGCGGTATAAAAGACTGCCAATGTATTAAATCCCACATCCAATGCCACGGTTGCAATTTTCTGCTCCCCCCCGGTCTCCCGCAAAATTCTTTTGGCCTCTTCGATACGGTAAGAATTGATGAAATCGGGGAAAGCCCGGTTCAACTTTTCATTTAGCACCTGGGAAAGCACATGCGGGGAAACAGACAATTTTTCAGCTAACGAATGCAGGGAAATAGCGGGATCGCAATATATCTTTTTTATCTCCATCAGGCGCTTAAGCTTCTGGGTACATTCTTCGGCAATGTGGGGATCCAGGGGAGAGCCTTTATACTTTTCCCTGTTTTCAAAAGGGCGATTCTTGACGATATAAAAAACCGCGGCCGCCAGCAAAATAAATAAAAGAAACACCGCCGCTTTAAAGAGAAGGGTTTGATAAAAAAAAGGTTTGAGGGTAAAGACCGCGGCATCCCCGGTTCGATTCCACACCCCTTCGGAGTTGCCGGCCGTCACCCTGAAGGTGTAAAGCCCCGGTCCGAGGTTATCGTACCGCGCTGCCCGTTCTTTTCCAGGGGCCAGTGAAATCCAGTCGCGGTCAAATCCTTCCAACCGGTATTTGAATTTAATTTTTCCAGGATAGAGGAAAGTAGGGGCGGTGAAATGGAATTGCAAATCGGTTATGCCCTTGAAAAAATTTGTGTTTTCTTGCTTAAGGGTATGAAGGGGAACGGGCTGCCTGTTAAAAAAAACCGCCTCTATCACCACCGGGGGAGGGATTTTGTCGATTTGAATCCTGTCCGGGTTCACGATAGAGATTCCTTTTTTGGTAATGAACCAAAATTCGCCGTTCCGGCTTTTGAGGGCGGAATTCCTGGAAAACTCATTATTGAATTCGAGGCTTTTCATGCCGTCGGAGAGCCCGAAAGAAGTGCAATTAATTTCGGCTACGCCTCCGGCGGCAAACCGGTTCAATTCATCTTTACCGACGCGAAGAATGCCGCTGTCGCTCATTAACCAGAAATTCTCCCGGCGATCTTCAAAAAACTGGTAAATGAAATCGGTGGTCATACCGTAGGATGTGGTATAAGAGGTGGTGGTGAAATCGGCGGCGGCCCCCCCGGGTAATTTCAGTCGTTTTAATCCTTCCCCATGGGTTGCAACCCAAAACACCCTGCCGGCGGCTCCCGGCGCAGACAGGTCTTCATGGATGCAGGTGACGGAAACCCCCTGTAAGTAATACGTTGTATTTGCCTTCGCAATTTTACCGTCTTTAAGGACAGTGATTCCTTTATCCGCGGCAATCCATATGTTTTGAGTTTTATCTTCAGAGACGTTGTTCACCACTTTGCCGGATAAGCCGTCCCGGGAATTAAACGATTCGATGACAGGGTGAACGCCGTTGCCCCGGCGGATCACGCTCACTCCGCCAAAAGTGCAGCACCAGAGATTACCACGGCTGTCCCCGGATATGGAAGTTACCAGGTTGTCGGCCAGGCCGTCCCGGGTGGTAAACCGGGTCAACGTCCTGTTTTTCTCCAGTTGACAAAGAAAGATGCCGTTTCCGTTTGTGCCCAACCATAGGTTTCCTTCGGCATCCTCGGCAATGGAAGCAATGGCCGTACCTGAGAGTTCCGGGGGTTCCAGGCGCTCGATAAAATCGCTGCCCCGGCAGCGAAATAATTTCCCATCCAGCGTACCGATCCAGGTATCTCCGCGGCTGTCCTCGAATAGGGACTGGAGAATTTCCTGCTGGTACGCTTCAAGGGGAGCATAAGATATGAATTTCCCGTCTCTTAACCGCTTGATCCCCGAATTGTAGGTCCCTACCCACAAACTTCTTTCCCTATCTTCGAAAAGACAGGTGATTAGAAAAGACTCCAGCAAGGATTCGAAACGGATGGCGCCGTCTTGATTTTTCTTTAATCGATTTAATCCTTTTAACGTTCCCACCCAGAAATTGCGGTCGCCGTCTTCCATCATACGGGTAATATAGTTATCGGATAACCCATCGCTTGTGGTATACTGCCGGGCGCCATTTTCGTTTACCCGCAGCAGGCCGTTATTGGTTCCTATCCACAAATCTCCATCCCGGTCCTCTACCATGGAAATAATCTGGACATTGCCCAGGCCCGGGATGGGATATTTTAGAAATTTTTCATTATTATATATATACACCCCGTTCTCACGGGACCCAAAAAGTAAATTGCCGTTCCGAACCTCGACGACAGCGTTTATTTTGCTGCTTTCCAGTCCATGAGAGGCATTAAAAACCGAGAATTTCTCGTTAGCAAACCGATTCACATAACTGGCAAAAAAACTGATCCAGAGATTGCCTTTCATATCGTCTTTGATGTGGCGAATACGGTCCCAACTGAGCCCGTCGGCGGCGGTAAAAGTCCTGAACCGACCGGTGGAGTAACGGTATGACGTTAAGGCGCCGGAACCCCCGATCCAGAGAGTTCCTTCCCTGTCCACGAACAGCGTGTCCGGGATCGTGTTTTCCAGGGAAGCGACCGCTGTTCCTTCAACGAAACGAATGGTTGAAAATTTCATGCCGTCGAATCGCAGCAGGCCTTTGGTTGTGGCGATCCACAAATAACCATCTCCTGTTTGGGTGATGGAATGGATGGTATTGGAAGGGATGCCTTCGGATATTCCCCATTGGTCCACGAGGTATTGAGCCGTGGGTTTGGTGGGATCCAATCCCGGTAAGTGAACAGGAAAAAGTAAAAGAATTATGATTGCTGCCGCTAATTGCCGGGTGAAACGAACCATACCGCTTAATCGTTTTCTCATACTATTTTTTATTCCTTTTTCCACTCGAATAATAAACTATATGAAGATTTATTTCAATAGCGCCCTGCCGGCACCCCCCCATTTGTTCCCCGCTGCGCGCACGCGGCGCGTGCACCCTAGTTGTAGGACCGTACCGGGAGATTTAAATTACGTAACAGTATCAGGCTCGGAACCGTCAAAGATTATGGGCTGGGATTTTTTGCCTGGAGTTTAATCACCCCTATCCCGGAAATTCCAATTCCCTATTATGCAAGTCACCATCTTCGGCTGGACTTAGGGCAGGGGGTTTTCGCATTGCTTCCGGGACAGGCGGCAATTCTTCCAGGGGAAAAATTCCCCAGGAGAAGCATGAAATACGATTCATCTCACAGGATGAAAAATCATATAAAATGGTCTATAATTAGGCTATGATGAGTACCGGAAAAAGGTTAAAGAATAAGCCAAAACCCGGTAAAAGGCGTAAAAAAGAAGATTCCGCCTGGAGGAGGATTATAACATGCCATATTTAGCATCATGGGAAAGATCAGCCAGGAGAAAAGGAAAAATAGAAGGGAAAGTAGAAGGATATGAAGAAGGAATGGAGAAGAAGGCCAAAGAGGACGCAAAAAAGATGATAGATAGAGGATTTGATCTGGAAGTAGTAATGGATATATCCGGTCTGAGTAAAGAAGAGATCATGAAGTTCTAATTTTTTTTGTCTGGGGTAAGATTACGCGCCAAACAAGAAAGTCCTTCAAAAGAAAAGGACCGCTTTCGCGGTCCCGCGGCCCTTTTCTTTTTATATTCCGGATGCTTTTTCCTATTGTATCCCGTTAAATTTCGGCTCGATCTCAATTTCAATCGATTTTTTAAAGGTCTGGCCATTTGAGTCCGTCAAAACAAACACAAGGGAATACCGGCCCAGGAATCCGCGTCCGGGCGACCGGGAAAATGTCCCGGATTTCGCATCCAGTGTGGAGCCGATGGGTAATTTCTTTAATTCATTGTTGCTTATCAAATAGCCCTGGATATCCAAAAGGTATTACGCAGGGCGGAATTTGGTAGGGAACTGGCATCGCCTGTTCCTTCAATGCCAATTTGGGAACAGGCAATGCCAGTTCGCGACACACTACAATTTTAATATCAAGACATCCATGACTTCTCGGATAGCCTCCGAATGGGACAATATTCCGGTCCCCCGTTAGTGTGTTAATTATTCATTGGCCTGAAAAGCCTCATAAATCCGGAATATAGCCTTAACATAGCCCGGACGAGCCGAAACCAAAAAAGAAGCTCGAAGCACGAAATCCGAAACAATATCAAAATTGCGAAACGTAAATGCTCAAAATTCAAAACAAAAATAAGCCCGCGAAACACACGAAAGACGCGAAAAGAGATAGTCCACAGATTACACTGATTTACACAGATTTTTTTTCTTTTCTCCCGCTCTTCCTTTTTTCCTGCCCCCCGCGTCCCCTACCCCAAAGACGTCGAAACCTTTTGGCAATTAGTGACGCTGGGCGGCCAATTACGGCAAATTCACCTGCTGGAAAGCCCCATCGTTGAGAAATATATTACCACCTATCCGCAAGAGGGTTCAAATGTAGTGGGAAAAATAAAATACGAAGACAATAAAGTTTGGATCAATGATCGACAGTACTTTGAAAACGTCCCCCTGATAGCCTGGGAGTTTTACATCGGCGGATATCAGCCTGCGCAAAAATGGCTCAAAGACCGAAAAGACCGGGAATTGAGTTTTGAAGACATCTTACACTATCAAAAGATTATTGTGGCATTGTTCGAAACAGACCGGCTAATGAAAGCAATCGATGAGATTGAAATTGAAAATTAGCCACCAAGGCACCAAGACACCAAGGAATAAAAAAATGACACACAAGTTTTTTCCCACAAATAGCCTGAGAGTTTTTTATTGGAGGAAAGAATATACCTGGAGCCACGATATCTCTTCCTTCTCATCAGAGTTTACCAGGTAAATAGAATCCGTCGTCGGGAAAAACAAATTGGGCGCTGTCGCCGGGACAAGACATCCATCCAGGTACTTAAGCGTTTTATCATATATTTCCAGGGAATATTTTCCTTCCTGGGTAGTGGGCAAAATAATATAAAGACGATCCATTTCGTCTGAATATATTTGTTTCACAGCAGGTTTCAATTCCGGGAATTTTATAGTGAACTGCTGCAAATACGGGGTACTTTCCAGCATTTTTTTCTTTTTTTCATTGAATTCAGCGATTTCCTTTCCATTGTATTTTATTCTACGGGAATCTTTTTTTTCGATTTCACCGGCAAATACTTTCTTCGCGATATCGAAGCGCCTGATGTAATATCGTTTATCCGACGGAACCACATAGCACGCATTTTTTGACGCGGCAAATAAAAAAGAAATTTTCTTTTCAAGGTCCACTGAGAGTTGAAACGGCACTTTTATCTCTATTAGTTTTATTTTTTCCGGCCCGGTTACATAAATGAGACTGTCTATTCTATCCCTATTAAGTTCGATCTGGCTATCCAGGAGAAAATATCGATCGGTATCGATGTACTCCATAACAAGGCACGCTTTTTTCGGTTGTATTTTTTCTTCGCTAAATTCCCCGGCCAGGTGATACCAGATCATTTTATCATAGGCATCCCTTACCCAGAGGCGATTATTTAAAAAACCAAATACCAGTGGCATCCGGTATTCACCAGGTCCCATCCCGCTCCTGCCGAACTTTTTTTCCACTTTAAATTCCTTATTAATAATGAAAAAGGACATTTCCGCTTCATCGTAAATGTAAGTGTTTCCTTGATGTACTTTTAGCATGGTCGGTTTTAAAATTCCCAGGTCATCCAGTGAGACTTGTTTTATCAATTTAAGCTGCCCTGCCGGCAATCGATAGCAGAAACAGAAGAGCAGAACAAAGCAAATTCCAAAGTAAATGTTTTTTTTAATCATCTTCGCAATACCTCCGTCATAAACATAAATAAATCGCAGCTTACTCTTTTATAATACATCGTTCTTTCTTTATAGATAAAGAGATCAGGGTAATTCCAGTTGTCAAAACAATTGCTATTCCCGTCAAAATCAATGAAACATCCCAGTAAGACATACTTACAGAGAGGTTTATTATTTTTCTAAATTGGGTAAGTAAAAAAATGAAGATTAGTAGAAGAGCGGTCGATATCATTCGTCCCCCCTTCGTAAACCAACTAAACAAAACATTTAAGGAGATGAATGCAAAACTGATAAATGGGATTACTAAAAAGGTACAAAAAATAAATGAAGCAGTAAACACCAATAAGGGGTAAAATAGAACAAAGAGTAAGATATATCCGGGCAAGAGTGATAAGCAGCAGAGAATGATGGATTTTGCCATAATAATTTCAAATATACTGTATTGATAAGCAAAATAGATTTCATGTTTTTCTGTCATGGATTCTTTGTATATAAATTGGGGAAACAACATGAAGGCAATGATATAGCTAGTCTGAAACAAAAATAATACCAGGAATAAAGTTATAAAATTTCCATGTGAAATAGCAAGTAGGGTTTTCACTTCACGCAAGGAAAAGAAGGCAACTGCAAAATAAATAATATACAATGCTAGTAAAGAGCCGATTTTGTTCCTGGCGATCAAAATATCTTTTTTGATAAGCGAGCCAAATCGATTCATATTAAAATTTTTCATTTGAGTGATTATTTCCTTTTCCGGATATGATTTCGATGAATTTTGTTTCCAGGTCCTGGCCTGTTTCCAGCAGGGATTGCAATTCCCCTCGCCATTTTATCTCACCTTCGGCTAAAATGACGACATCATCGGCAATTTTTTCCACTTCAAGCAGGAGATGGCTTGTAAAAAGAATTGCTAAACCATCCTCTTCCACTAAGTCCCTGAATAATTTCCTTAGCTCGATTTTTCCTATTGGGTCCAGGTGAGAAGTCGGTTCATCAAGCAGCAATACTTCCGGTTTCTCCATCAAGGCCCTCAATAAATCTGCTTTTTGACTCATACCTTTTGAGAAAGTTGAAACCTTTTTCCGGAGTTCATCTTGAAGAGAGAGGAGATTCAAATATTTATCAAGGCAATGAGGGCTCATATCAATGCCTTTAATGCCCAGGAAGAAGTTTATGTTTTCGATTAAAGTAAGATCCTCAAAAAGGCTGTTATTATGAAGCATAAAGGATATTGATTTCATTGGCATGGAATAATTTACATTCCCTCTGTCGGCTTGAACAAGCTTTAGTAGGATTCTTAACAGGGTAGTCTTTCCTGCGCCGTTTGGCCCGCATAAGGCGGTAACTTTACCGGGAGGTATGGACAGGTCGATGCTCTTCAGTATATGTTTATTCCTGATATTTTTTACAATTTTTTCCAGCTTAATCACTGGGGCATCCTTTCAATTTTTTGATGAGAGTTTCATTTTTTTTATACCAGGGGCAGTTATCTTTATTTTGTTCATAAGCGTTTAAAGCCCTGGTGATACAATTAGCACAATAGACGAAATATGTGCAATCTCCACATATTTCTTTTTTGGGGGACTCCAATTCGAAATAGGCTTTAAATAAGTTCTGCGTTTTTTCATTGTCTATTTCTGTCCAATGAGAGATGGATAAAACTTCTGCCCCGATGAGAGGGCAGGGCTTTACAATTCCATCCCAATTAAGAACAAAATTTTTATGACCTGCTCCACAATTATGAAGAGTATTATAATCGATTTTACCTACTTCAATTTCCCTGGCAATGAAGCCTTTATATTTTGAGATAAGTTCCAACAACTTATCATTTAATCGCAAATAATCCTCAGGTTTGAATTCATGTATTAAATTTTTGCCGCGGCCAAAATCTATGAACGGATTGGGGACAAAGGAATCCGCGCCAAGTTCTTTGGCAATGAGTAAGGTGTCTTCAATCGCATCTATTTTTTGAGGAGTATCGACAATCATTCCAACTCTAAGGGTATAGTTGTGGGCTTTCACGAGTTTTATGGCGTCAACTTCCATTTCAAAACTTCCTTTCACTCCAGTCGTTGCTTCTACCATTTCCGGAGTATTCCCATCAAGACAGATTTGTATGCCCACTTTACATGTATTACTTCGAAGTAGTTTCAGATGTTTTTCGCGTAGTAAGCTTCCGTTGGTTATTAATCCGATTAAAGAAAAATTATCGACTATGTAGGTGATTATTTCTTCTATTTGAGGGTGCAGGAGTGGTTCACCGCCGGAAAGCTCGAATCCGAATACGTTTATATTTTTAAAAGCCTCCAATATTTTCAAAGGGTCTTTTAAGAATTTGTCTTCTTTATTGGATGAATTCTGATAACAATATCGACAACCGAAGTTGCAGCGATTCGTTAGCTCCAGGTTTACCACCTGGGGGTATATCCGGTCAAATGTGCCTCTCGGCGCAAGCTTTACTTCTAATGGTTCTTTTAAAAAAGTAATCATATTCCTGTCTGCTAGTTGGCTAATAAAAGAGATTGTATTGGTAATTTCCTCCGGATGCGGTTGCCTTAATAATATTTCTTCAAGGATTTCAGGGATTTTTTTTAAGCCGGTAAAGCTTGAAACCAGTTTGGCAGCTTCTTTATTAACGTTTATGTCTTTCACTCCCGGGCTAATTATTCGGGAGATTTCTTGTGTTATAATTACCTGGGTTCCCTCTTGCAGAGCAGGGAATCTTGTAAAGAAATAGTCTTTTATATTTTCTCTTTCTTCTTCTTTCATAATAGTAACCCAAAAGAGTAAGGGGGAAAATTTTTCCCCCTTACTCCAAAAGAGATCTAGTCTTTTGGTTCCGTTATGCCAAGTAGGCAATCAAGACATACTGCCAAAGCACTTGATGGGATTATGCCACCAGGACAAAGACCGCAAGTGCCACAGGCACCACATACGGAACAAGAGATAGCATCGATAATCATGGGTGAAAACATTGTTACCTCCTACCAATTAATGAATTTTTTTTAGATTGAAGTGTATCAAATTTTTGAGATACTGTCAATCTTTATAGTGGAAAAAAGGGGTTCTTTGGCGTTGAATTTTCCCCTGAGACCCAAAAGATACCCGTGAAAACCTCTACCCACCCAAAAGGAGTAAAAACAAGGACACAAGTTTTTTCCCTCTATACCTCTACCCCGAAACCGGCAAACAGCAAACCTTACTCGAAACCACCGAAAGAACTCCTAACCTGGATATGAAGATTGTTGGGCAAATCGCGGAGAAACTGGGATTGCGTTTCACCAATGAAAAAGAGACCGACGCCGGCGCCTTTGCGTCCTTTTCCCCCATCGATATCCTGGATTATATCTACGCTGTTTTGCACAGCCCTACCTACCGCGAGAAATACAAAGAATTCCTTAAAATAGATTTCCCCCGCGTCCCTTACCCCAAAGACGTCGAAACCTTTTGGCAATTAGTGACGCTGGGCGGCCAATTACGGCAAATTCACCTGCTGGAAAGCTCCATCGTCGAGAAATACATTACCACCTACCCGCAAGAGGGTTCAAATGTAGTGGGCAAAATAAAATACGAAGACAATAAAGTTTGGATCAATGATCGACAGTACTTTGACAACGTCCCCCAGATTGCCTGGGAGTTTTTTATCGGCGGCTATCAGCCTGCGCAAAAATGGCTCAAAGACCGCAAAGACCGTGAATTGAGTTTTGAAGACATCTTACACTATCAAAAGATTATCGTGGCATTGTTCGAAACCGACCGGCTAATGAAAGCAATCAATGAATTAGAAATTGAAAATTAGCCACCAAGGCACCAAGACACCAGGAATTTTTTATAATAAACCTCTTGGTGTTCCTTTGTGCCTTCGTGCCTTTGTGGCTATTTTCATAGCAGCGGAAAAAAATCTGTGGCTAAAAAAGCCTACTGAACACACGGACGCCTAAAAATCAGCCCTGTTAATGAGGTAGTAAATAACTGTGCCTTTCAACTTTGCGATTATTAAACTTCAAAAGGATAGGTGTAATCGGGATATTGAAATGGTCTATAAAAACAACTGTTTTTATCATGTAAAAGGGCGAAAAATCAAAATTTATCGTCCACCCGTCCACGTCCTCAACTCGATCATGAATCGCAATGCCAAAACATTGCCGTCCTTCTTTTCTTAATTTTTTCAAAATCTCAATCCCATCGGAAATACATGAATGGCAATCCCTTAAATTGAAGATTAAAACATGAATCGTGCCATTTTGGGGGATTAAGTGATCCAATTTTAGTTCGCTTCCACTGAGGTCAAACACAGTCGCTTCTTCGATGTTATTTATGGAAAAAGGATCTGCTGGTTTCCTAACAATGACAAACTTAAAAATGACCACCAAAATAATTGCAAAGGCCAGGACTCCAATTCCTATATTCAAAAGCACTTCGTATCTTTTCATTTTTTTCTTTTACTCGGTTAGGGCATAAATGTTAATTGTACAATTTTCAGTGCCTTCATCCTCGCCGGGGTTGCCGTTGGCGTAGCAATAATATTTCCCGTCACGGGCGGCCAGGAAATAATCGTCGATATAAAAGGTATGTTCCAGTTTCATGGTATCGGCGTTATAAAAAAGCAGGGCATATTTTTTAAGTTTATCACTGCACGTACTCAGTTGTAAAACCAGGTAACCGCCTTCCACGACTGCTTTTGTTATGCGCGAATAACCGGTCTTCCATTTAAAGTAATTCCTGTTAAAAGTTTGAGAGTCTTCTCCCATTCCCCCCATATTGTAAAAATCGTCGGGCATTTTTTTGTAAAAAGAAGGAGTTTCCAATGGCCATTCTTTTAAAAGCTTTAATTGAGCGACGGAAACTTGAAATGCCTTCAATTTATCTTCAGCAAAGACGAAGACGCTGTTCTTATTGGAAACAATATAGAAATGCATATTTCCATACGTTTTTTTTTTATCATGCCATTCTTCCAATAAATTTGCCGCAAGTTTTCCATCGATATTATATACCTTTAAAAGGTTTACATGGGCTTTTTCACCCTTAATATCCAGGAAATTAATGCCGGCGCAGAACCATTTATTATCCAGGAAAAGAAAATCTCTGATTAAATGGGGATAATAATCGCGCTTTAGCCACCGGGTTTCTTTCCATACATAGATGCCATCCTTTTTAGTAAAAATTTTTATGCTGTGCCCCAACTGTATAAACGCCAGGTCATCATTGTATGGGCACATAGCCATAAGCATGGAAAGATCGCTGGGACCTTGTCCCGAAGGGCCAAAGGATTTTATCTGGGTGGGAGTGATCACACGCCAACCCAATTTTGAACCAAAACCGGCAACTATATGGTTCTCTTTATCGATAGTCACATAAGTAAATGATTCATATAATCCCTGGTCCCCATGTTTCCATTGCTGGAGTTGCTTAAATTCTTTTGCTTCAGACTCAGGAAGGATTAGAAGCGATAAAATCAATCCCGCCGAAATCAGTGACAGTATTTTCCTCATATTTTTTACTCCTTCTTTTTTTTATTTCAGAATTTTATCTTTTTACAAAAAATTAAGAAAAAAGTCTACCAGGAATCTGAAGCCATGTCAATATCGAATTTGAAGAAAAAATTTTTTCTAAAATAAAGTGACAGCCAATCATGCCGGCTCATCGTGACCCTTCGCCCGGAGACTATGAACGCTTTGCCACTAATAGACGGCGCACCAAGACACCAAGTTTTTTTTCGCGGTCCTTCGCCCTTTAAGGGTGTCCCGCCGGGACCTTCGCGGCTATTTTTTGTGGCCTTATCTGAAACCCACCGGTTAATGAAAGCAATCGATGAGATTGAAATAGAAGAGTAAACGCAACGCAGGTTTTTGCAGGGTAGCCAGGGGGCTTTTTTGAAAAATGCCATTCTGCCCCCTTGACCCTAAAAAACTTTTGATTATTCCATTTTATCAGTGCGTTTTTCCGACAAAATTCTTAAACAATCGGCGATGCGCAAAAAACTGCCTGTGATTACCACAAGCTCTTCGGCAATCACCTTGTTCAAATTTTCCTCCGGACTGGGTACAGTAGGCGTGGGCGTCGGAGTGGGTGTTGGCGTTGGGATTGGCGTTGGAGTCGGCGTCGGCGTTGGCGTCGGCGTTGGAGTTGGCGTCGGCGTAGGTCTAGGCTCAGACGGTGTAAGAATCACTTCTTTGATAGCTTCCTTTTCAATAAAACATACCGGTTCGCTGTCTTTTTCAAATGTTCCAACACCGATGATTCTTTCCGCTGTTTGTAACAATCCAAAGAACCCACCTTTCGCAGGATATGAACCCAACTGACCCCAGGTTGCCCCATTGTCTTTGGATATCAATGTCAGCATATCCCCTCCGGTGCAAACGACATAATCATCGAAACAAGTTATGCCCATGATGTTTGCTTTATCGCCATAAAACGGTTCCAGGTCAAATACCTGTTCCCAGGTATTCCCGCCGTCTGTGCTTCTACTGATGGCATGCGCCCCGGCAAAAAGGGTGCCGGTTTGCACGTTATATGCCAGAGCACGCGCCCCACTGGATTGAGTTTCCACCTTACTCCAACTACCGCCGTCGGCGCTGCGCCATACCTTTGTAGGACTTCCGGTATAAAAGGCATCGTTAAGATACTCGATGGTACGCAAGGCGCCCAGTTTTTTATCCTGGTTATACGTCCATGTTAAACCGCCGTCTTTGCTTACATGATACCCTACTTCCTCATCCGCGGCAATCACCAGGTTATTTTTCCCGAAAGCCACCTTAAAAATAGATCGGTCCACATTTTTCTTTTGAACAATCGACCAGGATAAGCCATTGTCGGTGGAAGACAGGATGACACGGCCCCGGCCGACAGTGACAAACTTTCCTTTTCCGTCCGTGGCCACCCCAAAAAAATGGAACC
>Ga0315278_10000476_pt1 | contig 35221 bp, 27 predicted proteins | sample YL17G06_0_MG_FD_203880 | JGI IMG/M metagenome (GOLD analysis project Ga0315278, IMG submission 203880) | Sediment microbial communities from Yellowstone Lake, YNP, Wyoming, USA - YL17G06_0 | ecosystem: Environmental > Aquatic > Freshwater > Lake > Sediment | place: USA: Wyoming | collected... | reverse complement strand
TCGCGAGCCCTCCTTCGGCGATATCGTGGCAAGCGAGAACGAGCCCTTGGCGGACGGCGTCGAGCACGGCGTAGAGACGGCGCCGCTCCAGGTCGAAGTCGAGCGTGGGTAAGGTGCCGCCGGTCTCGCCCGTCAGGGCGTGCCTCAGCTGCGACGCGCCGAGCCTCGCCTGGCGGGCGCCCGTCAGCACGATGACGCTCCCCGCGCGCTTCAGCCCGCTGCTGGCGGCCACGCTGTAGTCGTCGAGGACGCCGAGCGCCGCCACGATCGGCGAGGGCTCGATGGCGCGGCCCGTCGATGATTCGTTGTAGAAGGAAACGTTTCCCGAGACGATCGCGATCGGCGGACCATCGACGCCCTTCGGCCCGAGCGCGCGGGCGGCGTCGCCGAGCCCGTGGACGCTCCGCTCGAATTCGTCGAATACTTCCGGGTCTTCCGGATTCCCGAAGTTGAGGCAGTCGGTCAGCGCGATCGGGCGCGCACCCACGGCGACGAGATTCCGGAGCGACTCGGCCACGACGTGCGCCGTCCCCCAGTAGGGCTCCGCCGCCACGTACCAGGGGTTGCCGTCCACCGTGATGGCGGCTCCGAGCTTCGAGCCGGGAATCGGAGCGAGCACGCCCGCGTCGGCTTCACCCGCGCGGATCACCATCCGGCCCTGCACCTCGGTGTCGTAGTAGCGGACGATCGGCTCCCGCGACGCGAGATTGGGCGACGCGATCAGTTTCCGGAAGAGCGCATCGTGCTCCTCCACGCGAACCGGCGGAAGCGGCGACTCGGCGGGCGGCGCGGGCCGGGGCCGCCGGGGCCGGTCGTGCTGGATGCCGGCCGTGATGACCTCGACAGGCGCGTCGCAGACGGTCTGCCCGCCTCTGAGGATTCGATAGCGGCCGTCGGTCCGCACGCGCCCCACCACGGCCGCGCGGGCGCGGTGGTAGACGAGCGGGAGCGCGAAGTCGTCGTTGTAGATCGAAAGGAGCCGCGGCGCCAGCCGCTCCGGCACGACGAAGGCGAAGCGCTCCTGCGTCTCGGAGCAGGCGAGGACCTCGGCTGGGAACTCACCTTCCGGCGTCGGCACTTGGTCGAGGTCGACGTCCATTCCAAATCCGCCGGCAGCCGCGAGCTCCGACGTGACGCAGGCGAGGCCCCCGGCGCCGAGGTCCTTGAACCCGAACGGAGCGCCCTGGGCGTGGAGCCAGACCAGGGCCGCGCGGTTCGCCTCGAAGAGGACCCGCTTCAGGAATGGATCGGGCACCTGCACGTGGCCGCGCTGCCCTTCCGCGTCCTCCTCGAGAATGGCGGACGCGAAGGATGCCCCGCCGAAACCGGTCTCGTCGGTCGGCTTCCCCACGAGGACGGTGACATACGACTCCTTGTACGCGGCCTCCGGGACGCGGCTCCGGACGACCTGATCGGCGCGAACCAGCCCCAGCGCCACGACGTTCACGAGGCAGTTCTCGTCGTAACGCCCGCTGAAGAAGACGTCGCCGCCCAGGTTCGGAACGCCGAGCGGATCTCCGTACTGCCAGATTCCGTCGACCACGCCGCGCACGATCTCGCGGACCCGGGACGCGTTGGGCCCTTCGGGGTCGCCGAAGCGGAGCGCGTCGAGGACGCCGATCACCTCCGCCCCCATGCAATTCACGTCGCGGACGATGCCGCCTACGCCCGTCGCCGCGCCCTCGACCGGCACGACCTGCGACGGATGATTGTGGCTCTCGTGCGCGATGACGAGCGCGTACTCGACCCCCTCGTGCGACCCGAACTTCACGACGCCGGAATCCTCGCCCGGTCCCAGGATGACGTCGGGACTCTCCGTGGGCAGATACGCCTTCAGAACGCGCCGGCTGCTCTTGTAGGAGCAGTGCTCGCTCCACATCGTGTCGAAGATCGTCGCCTCGACGCGCGTCGGATTGCGGCCCAGTAGTTCCAGCATGCGTGCGACCTCACCCGCCGCCAGGCGCAGGCCCTCGCGCGCGAGGAGCCCCTTCAACTCGGAGGCGTCGGCCTCGGCGAACGGCAGGATGGTCGATTCAGCGGTGGGGGGCAACGGACGCTCCCATGACGCGATCGAAGATGTGGTCGACGTGGCGAAGAAAGTAGTCGGGTTCGAAGCAGCGCTCGATCGCGGCTCGATCGAGGACGGCCGTGACCTCGGGATCGCCGAGGAGGCGCGCGCCCAGAGCGGGCTCCCCCTTCCACGCCGCCATGGCGTGCTTCTGGACGATGGCGTAGGAACGCTCCCGCGAGAGCCCGGCCGTCGTCAGGGCCAGAAGGACGCGCTGCGAGTAGACGAGGCCCCGCGTGAGATCGAGATTCGCCCGCATCCGCTCCGGATACACGAGAAGCCCCGAGAGAATCTCCCGCATCTGGCTCGCCATGAAGTCGGCCAGGAGGAAGGAGTCGGGGAAGATCACGCGCTCCACGCTGGAGTGTCCGATGTCGCGCTCGTGCCAGAGCGCCACGTTCTCGGTGCCCGCGTGGGCGTTCGCGCGAAGGATGCGGGCCAGCCCGCAGATCCGCTCGCAGTTGACCGGATTCCGCTTGTGCGGCATCGCCGACGAGCCCTTTTGCCCCTCCCGGAAGGGCTCCTCCGCCTCCAGCACCTCGGTCCGCTGCAGGTGACGTATCTCCAGGGCCATCGTCTCGATCGAAGCGCCGAGGATCGAGAGCGCCGAGAGAAGGGCTGCGTGCCGGTCGCGCTGCACGACCTGCGTGGCCACCGGCTCCACGCCGAGGCCCAGGGAGCGAAGCGTCGCCTCCTCCACCTCGGGGGACAGGTGCGCGAGCGTGCCGACCGCGCCGGAGAGCTTTCCCACGGCGATCTCGGCGCGAGCGCCGCGCAACCGCGCGATGGCGCGTCCCAGCGACTCGTACCAGACCAGTACTTTCAGCCCGAAGGTGATCGGCTCGGCGTGGATGCCGTGCGTCCGGCCGACCATGACGGTCTCCTTGTGCGCGAGCGCCAGCGTCCGGGCCGTCTCGCGCAACGCCGTGATCTCCTCCAGGAGGAGATCGGTCGCGCGGGCGAGCTGAATCGCCATGGAAGTGTCGACCAGGTCGGACGAGGTCATTCCGAGATGGAGATAGCGGGCGTCGGGCCCCACGGTCTCGCCGATTTGCGTCAGGAAGGCGATGACGTCGTGGCGGAGCGTCGACTCGAGCTCGTCGATGCGCGCGACGTCGACGCGCGCGGCCGCCCTCATCCGCTCGGCCGCTCCGGAGGGCGCTTCACCCCGCTTCTCGAGGGCCGCCGTCACGGCCAGTTCCACCTCGAGCCAGATCCGATACCGCGCGTCGTCGGTGAAAAGGGCCGCCATGACCGGCCGGCTGTAGCGTGCGATCATTCGGCCTCCGGCTCCCTCTTGGCGATCATTCCGGCTCCTCCTCGAGTAGGAGCCGGAAGGTGATCTGCTTCGTGTCCCGGTCGACCGTCAAGGTGATCGTGTCGCCGACGCTGGCGCCGAAGATGGCGCGGTACGCCTCGCGAACGTCGCGGATCGCGATCCCGTTCACCTTGCGGATGATGTCGCCGACCTTCATGCCGGCCTTGTCGGCGGGGCTTCCGCGCTCCACGACCGAGACATAGAGGCCGTTTCGATCGCTCGTGCCGAGGCGCTCGGCGACGTAGGGCGTCAGCTCCCAGGTCCGCACGCCGATCCAGACGTTTCGGACCTTGCCGTACTTGAGGATCTCGTCGACGACTCGCTTCGCCGCGTCGATCGGAATGGCGAATCCGATTCCGATCGAGCCGCCGCCCCCCTTCGAGAAGATGAACGTGTTCACCCCGATCACCTCGCCCCGCCCGTTCAGCAGCGGTCCGCCCGAGTTACCCGGATTGATGGCGGCGTCGGTCTGGATCATGTTCTTGTAGATGCCGTTCTCGTCGCTCTGCGACTTGATGTCTCGGTGCGTGGCGCTGATGACGCCGGCCGTGACCGAAGGCTGCGCGTCGTTCAGGAGAAACCCGAACGGATTGCCGATCGCGATCGCCCATTCCCCGACCATGAGATCGCTGGCCGTGCCGAGCGGCGCCACCGGGAGATTCTTCCCCTCGATCTTCACGACCGCGAGGTCGTACTGCGAATGGGAGCCGACGACGCGTCCCGCGAAGGAGCGGCCGTCGGGCAGGATGGCCTTGATCTGGTCCGCGCCGCGGATGACGTGCTCGTTCGTCAGGACGTACCCGTCGGGCGAGATGATGAAGCCCGATCCCATGCTGGGGATCTGCTCCTGGTAGCGGTACTGCGGCACCATGTCGCGAAAGAAGGGCTGGAAGAACTCGTCGCCGACCCCGAGCGGCGAGGTTTGGACGATCCGCGTCTGCACCACGCTCAGGGTGACGACCGAGGGGCCGACGCGCTCGGCCGCGCGGACGATGGCCGTCCGGCGTGACTCGTCGATCGCGGCCGGGAGCGCGTTGGTGTCGGCCGGCGCCGGCGATCCGGCGGGCGCGGCGGCGAAGAGGGGCGTTCCGGATCCGGGACCCGGTTTGGTCGCGCGGGTGCCGAGCAGGAGCGCGGCGAGGAGGAGCAGCCCAAAGAGGACGCCAGCGACGAGGGTGCCTGCGGACCACTGTCCTCCGGCGCGGACGGCGCGCGGTACGGGATTAGCCGACGACATTCATCCTCCCACGTGGGATCCATCCGACTCGGGGATAGCGCACACGCATCAGGTAGAGCCCATGCGCCGGCGCCGGGGGCGCCGCCGCTCTTCGATCGCGCGCGTCGAGGACGGCGTGAACCGCCGCGCCGCCCCGTCCGGCTTCCGCTTCGCGAATCACCGTCGCGACGATCCGGCGAACCATAGTGTACAGGAAGCGGTCGGCCTCGATGTCGAATCGTAGCCGCCCGCCCCGACCGCTCCAGCGCGCCCGCGTCACCCTGCAGCGCGTCGACTCGGTGTCGGGACTCGCCTTGGAAAACGAGACGAAATCGTGCTCGCCGTGAAGAGGGTGCGACGCGCGCTGGAGATCGGCCGCGACGCACCGGAGCGTCCGCACCCACGCCCGCTCGCGGTGGAGCGCCGACGGCGCCCCGACGACTAGATAGCGGTAGGAGCGGCGCATGGCGTCGAACCGGGCGTGGAACGAAGCCGGCGTCTCCACCGCTTCCACGATTCGAACGTCGCGCGGCAGGTGGGCGTTCAGCGCCGCGCGGAGCCGTTCGGCCTCGAGGCGAGTTTCCACCGTGGCGCTGGCGACCTGCCCTGCCGCGTGGCACCCCGCGTCGGTCCGTCCCGCTCCGGTCACCCGCGCCGGAGCGCCCGTCAGACGCGACAGGGCGGCCTCGAGCTCGCCCTGAACCGAGCGGGCGCGACTCTGGCGCTGCCAACCGTGGAAGGCGGTTCCGTCGTACTCGACCGCCAGGCGAAAGGTGGCCACTCGGCGCTCAGATGCCACGGATCAGGACCCCCGCGAGCACCGCGCCCGCCAGAATCAAGCCCGTGTCGGCCGCGATCCACGAATCTCGGGGCAGCCCCGCGCGCCGCGCCCCCGGGACGTATCCGCGGGCATGGAGCGCGTCGGCCAGGGCGTCGCCAAGCCGAAGCATCGTTCCGAGGAACGGAAGGAGCCACGCCGCCGTGAAGCGGGAACGTCCGCCGAATCCGCGGCCCGGGATGATGCCGCGAGCGCGAAGCGCCGCGGTCTGCGATTCGGCCTCCCGCGCGGCCAGAGGAAGCATGGCGGTCGAGAATCGGGCGCTCTCGAAGGCCAGCGCGAGCGGTCGCGGACGCGACGGGATCGGAAGGGCGAGGAGCCACTGCGCGGCGGCCGGGAGGAACGACCGGGCCGACCAGCGGGTGAGGTAGACGAGCGCCAGGAGCCGGAACGCGAGAAGGAGCGCGGCGCGGGTGGCGTTCGCCTCGAAGCGCGCGAGGAGCGCGTGCGCTAGAAAGAGAATCGCGGCGAGAGCCAGGAGGGGGGCTTCGTGGCGAGGGCGCTTCCCTTCCGCTCGCAGCGCGAGCGAGGCGAATACGATCGCGGCCGCGGCGAGCGCGATGGGCCCGCGCGCGAAGGAAATGCCGGCGCCGGCGGCCAGGGCGAACGTGAGGAACGCCGCAGGGTGCCGCGGACGCATCGATACTCGATTCGTGGTCGGATGGTTCAGAGAGGGAGAGCCGGGCACCGCGTCGAACTTCCTCCGCGCCGTCGGAGGCGGGCTTTCGGCGCCTCGACAGGCACCTCCACCCACCTAAGATCGACACTTTACACGCCGGCCCGGGCGACTGTCAACCGGGTCGGCTGCCGCGAGGGCGGCGGGCGGAGCTCAGACGCCCGGGAACGTGGGCGGTGTCTTGAGGATCGAGAGAGGTTCGGCGCGCCGGCCGACCGGCCGGAACCAGGCCGCGGCAAGAAGGACGACGACGACGACGACCGAGAGGAGCGTGACCCAGTCGCCCCAACGCGCGTAGAGCGTAGGCGGCAACGGCGCGGGGATCGCACCTGTCACCACCGCCGCCTCGAAGAGCCGAGTTCGCGCGAGGATCCGTCCGTACGGATCGACGATCATCGATATCCCAGTGTTGGCCGCGCGCACGAGCCCCATCCCGAGTTCCACCGAACGGAGCACGGCGAGGTCGGCGTGCTGCACCGGCCCGGCCGAACGGCCGAACCATTCGTCGTTGGTGATGTTGACGAGATATTCCGCGCCTTCGTCCCGATACCGGCGCGCATGATCGGCGAAGATCGACTCGAAGCAGATGAGGACGCCGAACGGAGGTCCAACGCCCCCGAAGACGACCCGCTCGGTGCCGGGGGTCCACTCCGCCTGACCGAGATCGAAATGCCCCAGGAACGGGAAGAGCCCCTGGAACGGAATCCGCTCTCCGAACGGCACGAGATGCATCTTCTCGTACTGCCCCGAGATCGCGCCGCTCGCCAGGACGAGTCCGGCCGCGTTGTGGGTCGTCACGTCCCCGGCCGAACTGAGCCGAGCGTCCGGATACCCGGCGAGGATGGGTGTCCCGAGCTCCCTGGCGGTGTCGAGGAGCCGGCGGAGTTTCAGCGGCTCGAGCCGGACGTAGAACGGAAGCGCGGTCTCCGGCCAGACGATGAGATCGATCCGGAGCGTGTCGGAATCGACCGCCCGCCTCGTCAGGCCGTAGAGCGACTCCACGACCGAGTCCTGAAACGTCGGGTTCCACTTCTGATCGCTCGCGATGTTCGGTTGGATCAAGGCGACCCGCCCGATGGACGGAACCGCCCGCGGGGCGCCTTGGCTGGGGGCCGCGTTGGCGGCTCGGAGCCGCTTCGCGCCCCAAATCGGTGGGAGTGCCACGAGCGCGAGCCCCAACGTGAGCCTGAGCCCCGCCTCCACGAATCGCCGCGACATGAACTTCGCGATCGCGGCCGCGAGGAGCGCGTTCACGCAGACGATCCAGGTGGAAAGGCCCGACGCCCCGACGACCGAGGCGCCCTGAATCCAGACCGGCTGCTGGGCGAGGGCGTACCCGAGATCTCCCCAAGGGCAGCCGAGTTCCCCGGACGACTTCAGCCATTCGATCGCGGTCCAGGCGAAGGGCGCGACGAGGAAGACGGAGAGACCGAGACGGCGGCGAACGACCCGCACGATCCAGCCGAAGATCGCCACGTAGAGCCCGAGGTAAAGGGCGAGGAGGAGGAGCCCGGGCCAGATGATCCACGGATGCGTCATCGCGTGCGACGGGAGCCGAGTGATCCAGATGAATGTGATGAAGGAGGCGACGATTCCGGTGAGCCAAGGCGCCCATCGCGTGGCGCGGCCGGCCGGTCCCGGCTCACCAGGGCCGGGCGTCCCCGATCGGAGAACGAGGAGGAGCGGAACGAGACCTACGAAGACGAGCGGCCACGCGCCCGCCGATGGGAACGAAAGGCTGACGAGAATGCCCGAGGCGGCCGCGAGGAGGAGCCCGCTAAGCGGACTAATAGAGCCGAACCTCCCGGCGGGCTTCGGCCGATTGGTAGATGGCGTCGATCACCTTCATGAGCGCCACCCCCTCTTCCGCCGTGACGATGGGCTTCTCGCCGAGCGTGAGGCAGCGGATGAAGTGGTCGAGTTCGGCCTCGTACGATTGTTTGTAGATGTTCTTCGTCGAGTCGAGCGCAGGGGTCACGTTCAGAAGATTTCCGTTCAGCTCCTTGTGGATCCGGAACGGATTCAAGAGCGCGGCGCCGTGCGTGCCGAAGAGATTCAGGTAGGGAAAATTCTTCTCGAGAAGGAGCGCCCACGACACCTCGAGGGAGAGCGACGCGCCGTTCTCGAAGACGAGGAGCGCCGCGAGCGTGTCCTCCACTTCCTGCCGCGGATCGTTCGCGTATTTCGTGGCCGTGACGGAGGCGACGGTCGGGTTGCCCAGGAGCCAGAACGCCAGGTCGAGCATCTGAGTGCCGAGATCCATCAGCACGCCGCCGCCGGCGCTCCGCTTGTTCTGGTACCACGACGGTCCCCGGCGATCGCTGCGCCGGCGAAGCCACCCCGTCTTGGCGTAGAAGATCTGTCCGAATTCCCGCCGCTCCATGTAGCGCTTCAACACCTGGACGTCGCTGCGGAACCGGTTGTTCATGGCGTAGAAGAGAGTCTTGCCGGCGTTGCGAGCGGCGTCCGCCATCTGCGCCGCCTCGGCCGCGTTCCGGGCCGGCGGTTTCTCGCAGAGGACGTGTTTCCCGTAGCCGAGCGCCGCCATGGTCATGGGAGCGTGGAGATGGTTCGGCGTCGCGATGATGACCGCGTCGATGTCGTCGGCCCGCAACAGGGCCTCCCAGTCGGCCACGACCCGCCCCATGCCGAATTTCTGAGAAACGCCGCGCGCCTTCTCCAAGTCATCGTCGCAGATCGCCACGACCTCGGCGTCACGACGCTTCTTCAAGGCGGGGAGATGATTGATTTGTGAGACGAGTCCGACGCCGATGATGCCGAGGCGAAGGGGAGCTTTTTCCACGGCAGATTCTCCGGAACTTGGTTCAGGTCGACGAGGAGAACGCGGGGCGAGTATCGGCCGCGCCACGCTTCGAAATCAAGGCCAATCCCCTGTCGCCGGGGTCGCGGGCACCGCGGGCGCGTCGAATTCCTCCGGCACTGCCGCGGAATCGGCGGCGCTCGCTTCCGGGCGAAGGCGGCGAATCTTCTTCCAGAGACCTTGCCGCGTGATGCCGAGCTCCCGCGCGGCCCGCGTCCGGTTCCCGCCATGCCGTTTGAGCGCGTGCTCGATGACGCCCGCCTCGAAGGCCCGTGTCTTCTGGCGAAGCGCCTCAGGCCGATCCCGCACCCACCCCGTTCCCTTCGCCACGACGTCGCCGAGCGACGCCTCTCGGATCGAGTCCCCCGGCGCCACGATGTGCGCGGCGCGCGTCAGGACGGCTTCCAGTTCGCGAACGTTCCCCGGCCAGTCGTGCGCCACCAGCCGCCGGACAGCCCCGCGCGAGATCCCCGCGACCTCGAGCGCCTCGCGATCGCGGAGTCGCCCGAGCACGTGCGAAGCCAGGAGCGGCACGTCGTCGCGGCGATCGCGCAAGGCAGGGGCGCTCACCTCGAGGACGTGGAGCCGGTAGTAGAGATCCTCGCGGAATCGACCCGCCCGCACGGTCGCCACCAGATCCCGGTGCGTCGCCGCCACGATTCTAACGTCGACCCGGCGCGCGCGCGTGTCGCCCACGCGCCGGAGTTCCCCCTCCTGGATGACGCGAAGGAGACGGCTCTGGACCCCGGGACTCGCGTCGCCGATCTCATCGAGGAAGAGCGTCCCGCCGTTCGCCTGCTCGAAGAGGCCGGCCCGATCGGCGTGGGCGCCGGTGAAGGAGCCGCGAGCGTGGCCGAAGAGCTCGCTCTCGACGAGCGTGTCGGGGATGGAGGCGAAGTTGTGCGGGAGGAAGGGCCGGTCGGCCCGAGGGCTCAGCCTGTGGAGCGCGCGGGCGATGAGCTCCTTGCCGGTTCCGGTCTCGCCCCGCACGAGAACCGTGGCGTGACTCTTCCCGAGGAGCCTGAGGCGCTCGCCGAGGGCGAGAAGGGCGGGACTTCGCCCCACGAGACCGAGGGTGTCGGCGTGCGGCCCGAGCCCATCCGGCGCGAGATCTTCGGTGGAAAGCTCGTCACTGTCGTCGCCGCGTGTCCAGCGCGCGAGCGCGGTCGTCCCCATCCGCCCCTCCCCTTCCCCTGACGGCCGGACCGCGGCCCGGCCGACGATACCGCGGCTTCGCTCAGCCGCCGACGATTCGGACCTCGCGCGGCCCCGCCGCGATCGATCCGATGCGATGCACTCCATGCCCCGCCGACGCGATGGATCGCTCCACCGCGTCCGCGTCGCTCTTCTTCACGACGAGAACCATCCCGATCCCCATGTTCCAGACCTCCAGCGATTCCTCCTCGGAGACCTTTCCCGCGTCGCGGAGAGTGCGGAAAAGGGGCGGAATCGGCCACGACCCGCGCGCCACGTGCGCGCGGACCCCTTCTGGAAGGACGCGAACGAGATTCCCCGGTATGCCGCCGCCGGTGATGTGCGCCATGCCGCGTACGTCCCCGGCCGCGCGGGCCGCCGCGACCGCGGCCCCGTAGTAGGGGTGGGGACGAAGCAGCGCGTCCCCGACCGACTCCGAGAGACCCGGGTAGGGGTCGCGGACGCCGAGCCCGAGCGTGTCGAAGAGGATCTTCCGCGCGAGGGAGTAGCCGTTGGTGTGGAGGCCAACGCTGGGGAGCCCGAGGAGGATGTCGCCCGCCTCGATGCCGCGGCCGTCGATCACCTCGCGCTCCTCGGCGATGCCGACGATGGCTCCCGCCAGGTCGTAGTCGCCCGGCGCGTAGAGTCCCGGCATCTCCGCCGTCTCGCCCCCGATGAGGGCGCAACCGACCTCCCGGCACCCGCGCGCGATCCCCTCGACGAGTTGCGCAACCCGCTCGGTGGAGAGCGCCCCCATGGCGATGTAGTCGAGGAAGAAGAGGGGCGTGGCGCCGTGGACCAGAATGTCGTTTCCCGAATGGCAGACCAGGTCGTAGCCGATCGTATCGTGCCGGTCGCAGAGAATGGCGACCTTCACCTTCGTTCCCACCCCGTCGATGCTCGACAGGAGAACCTTCCCGGGCGCGCCCGGAACGCGGAAGCCCCCCGCGAATCCGCCGACGTCGCCGATGACGCCGGGGATGAAGGTGGATCGGCAATACTCCTTGATGCGCGCGACGGCCTCTTCGCCCTTCCGGATGTTGACGCCGGCGTCCTCGTAGCGATTCATCGTACCTCCTCCACGATCGGCTCCGACTCGGCGGGGTCCGTCCCGAGGAGTCCGACCTCGTGCAATTCGGCGAGCGCGACCACGAGCTCGAGATCGAACTGGGTTCCCGCGTGTTTCCGTAGCTCGTTCAGGGCCTTCGCGGGCGCGAGACCGCGGCGGTAGGGACGGTCCGAGGTCATCGCGTCGAATGCGTCGCAGACGTTGATGATGCGCGCTCCGAGCGGCACGTCGGCCGCGCTGAGTCCGGGCGGGTAGCCCTTCCCGTCGGGGCGCCAGTGATGCGTGCGCACCATCACCGCGGCCGCGCGAAGGGAGCGAATCTCCCCCACGATGCGCGCCCCCGCCTCGGGGTGACGCATCATGAGCCGGCGCTCCTCGTCGTCGAGCGACGTCGGCTTCCGGATCACGTCGGGGCGCTGGGCGATCTTTCCGATGTCGTGGACGAGCGCGGCGTAGTGAATCGTCTCAACCTCGGACTCGGGGAGTCCGAAATGGCGCGCCAGGCGAACCGAGTACTCCGCCACGCGGACAGAGTGCTCGTGCGTGTAGGGATCGACCGCGTCGAGCGCGACGCTCAGCGCCCGAACGAAGGAGACGAGGTCCTCGCGAAGATCGGCGTAGAGACGGAGCGCGTGCCGCGCCAGGACGAGCGGAACGACGAGGAGGAGGACGCCCGCGATCCCCCCCACGACGCGCACCTGCGCGAAAAGGAGTCCGAAGCCGATTGCGAGAGCCGCCTGTGGCACGCCGTCGCGGAACTGCTGGCGCCAGATGGTGAGGGCCGACTCGTGCGTCCGGGCGCCGAGGACGAGGCTCACCCACCCCGTGTTGAGCGCGAAGTAGAGCGAGCCGCCGAGCAGCGCCGGCCAGAGGTCGTGGGCTAGTTTCGGCGCGCCGAGCGATCCGCCGGCGGCGAGAAACGCGGCGCCGGCGAGAATGGTGGTCGACGCGTAGAGTCCCGCGTTGAGGGCCGCCGCGCTCCCCCGCTGGCGGAGGATGATCATCTGCGCGGGGATCGTGGTGACCAGATCGAGCGCGCCCGCGATCCAGGGCCCGAACAGGATGATGGCCCCGACGTCGAGTATCGACGCCACGGTCACCGTCCCGCCGCGCGGCAGTGGAATGGGAAGCGCCTCGGCCGCCAGGAGGAGGACGAACCAAACGCCGATCCCCCAGACATCCCACCGCACCTGCTTGATCTCGGGCCCGCCGAAGAGCGCGAGAAGAAACGGAAGCGCCGCCAGGAAGGAGGGAATGGCATACCAAGCGGCTCGCTGAAGAAGACTCGGCGAGCGCGAGTACGTCGGACGGTTCTTCGCCGCGGCTAGGGGCCGCACGGTACTCCTCCGAGAGAGAAGGGTGACAACCGATGGAGCGGCGGCCCACCGCAATCGCCATGCCATGTGCGCGCGAAAACTCGATCCGCGCATCTCACCGACTTAGGGCGACAGTCCACCGCCGTCGACGAAGCGAACGCGTCAATCATCCGACGACGTCGAATGCCGCGATCATACTCGCTCCGGGGTGGCTGTTCCCCATGTGGGCATCGAATCGCCGGCAGTCGGGCGATCGGGCGTCAACGGAGCAGCCGCGACGTATCGTCGAGGCTGAATCGTGTCATCGTCATGATGGCTTCGGCGCGCCGGAGGATTTCCTCACGTTCCACGCGGAGGAGGCCCGTCACGCCGAACCCCTCGACCGTGAAGGAGGCCATGACCGAGCCGTAGACGACGGCACGGCGAAGGTTCAAGTCGGTCAGGCGGCCCATCCGCGCGAGCGCGCCGAAGAATCCGCCGGCGAACGAGTCGCCCGCCCCGGTCGGGTCGACAAGGCTGTCGACCGGAAAGGCGGGACAGGCGAAGTAGGTATCGGCGCTCTGGAGAAAAGCGCCATGTTCGCCCTGCTTGATCACCACGGTCTCCGGACCAAGCTCCATGATGGCGCGGGCCGCCCGATGGGTGAGCGGCTCGCCCGTCAGCTCCCGCGCCTCTTCCTCGTTGATGAGGAGCATCCGCACCTGGCGAAGCGTTCGAAGCAGCTCCTCGCGCTTGTTCTGGATCCAGAAGTTCATCGTGTCGGCGAGGACCAGCCGGGGTCGCTCGAGCTGCTCCAGCACCTGGCGTTGAAGGACGGGATCGATGTTGGCCAGGAAGACGTTTCTGAGCCCCCGGAGGCGCTCCGAGAGCTCTGGACGGAACTGCTCGAAGACGTTCAGCTCCGTGCGCAGGGTCTTTCTCGAGTTCATGTCCTGCGTGTAGACGCCTTCCCAGCGAAAGGTCTTCCCCTCCACCCGCGCCACCCCGGCGAGGTCGAGGTCCGGGTGGTTGAGCATCGTCTGGGCGGCCTGCGGGAAGTCGTGCCCCACCACCGCCACGAGGGAAACCGGGAGAAAGTGCCGCGCGGCGAAGGCGAAGTAGGCGGCAGAGCCTCCCAGCACTTCCTCCACCCGGCCCGCAGGCGTCTCGATCGTGTCGAGCCCGAGGGAACCTACGACGACAATGGCCATGGCTCTACATCGCCTCCGGCGCGCTCACGCCGAGGAGCCCGAGCGCGCGACGAATGACCGCCCCCGTCGCCCTGGTCAGGAGAAGACGCGCCTCGGTGAGCGGCGCGTCCGCGGTGACGACGCGGTGGTGGTGATAAAAAACATGAAATGTCGCAGCCAACTCCTTGAGATAACTCGTGATGCGGTGCGGCTCGTGAGCCTTCGCCGAGGCCGCCACGAGCGACGGGAATCCGGCAAGCGCGCGCATGACGGCCTGGGCCTCCGGCTCCGAGAGGAGGGCCAGATCAGCGCTCTCGGCGTTCGGCTCGGGCGCCCCCTGCCCCTTCGCGTAGTCGAGGACGTGCACGATCCGCGCGTGGGCGTACTGGACGTAGTAGACGGGGTTCTCTTCCGTTCGCTTCGCCGCCAGCTCCATGTCGAAGTCGAGAGGGCTCTCCGCCCGGCGCATGAGGAAGAAGAAGCGGGCCGCGTCGACGCCGACTTCCTCCACCAGTTCCTCCATCGAGATGAAATCCCCGGAGCGCTTCGACATCTTCACCACCTCGCCGCCGCGCAGGAGTTTCACCCACTGCAGCACGATGACCTCGAAGCGGGCGGGATCGTGGCCGAGCGCTTGCAAGATTCCCTTCATTCGGATGACGTGGCCGTGGTGGTCGGGTCCCCAGAGGTCGATGAGGCGATCGTAGCCTCGCTCGAACTTGTTCTCGTGATAGGCAGTGTCGGCCAGGAAGTAGGTCGGGATTCCGTTCGATCGGATGAGGACGCGGTCTTCCTGATCGCCGAACGCGGTGGCGCGGAACCAGCGCGCGCCGTCGCGATCGTCGAGGTAGCCGGCCTTCGCGAGCTTCTCGAGCGCGCCGTCGAGCGCCCCGACTTTGTGAAGCTCGCCTTCCGAGAACCAGCGATCCATGCGAACGCCGAACGTCTCGAGCGCCGACCGCTGCGCCTCCACCATCCGCCCGATGGCCCAGGCCCCGAAGCGGAGCCGCTGCTCCCGCTCCTCGAGCGCGAGCCACGCCGTTCCGATCTTCGTGTCGAGCGCCGCCGCAAGTTCCCCGACGTAGCCGCCCGCGTATCCCTCTTCGGGGATCGGGGGAGCCGAAAGCCCCCGCGCCTCGGCGAACCGCGAGCGGACGGAGGCGCCGAAGAGTTCCGCCTGAAGTCCCCAGTCGTTCACGTAGAACTCGCCGTCCGCGGCGTATCCGGCCGCCCGCAGCAGGCGAACCAGCGCGTCGCCGAACGAAGCGGCGCGTGCGTTCACCACGTTCAGCGGACCGGTGGGGTTCGCGCTCACGTATTCCACGAGAACCCGCTCGCCTCGACCGGCGTCGGTGGCGCCATACGTGCCGGGCGACGCCGCGATCTCGCGAATCATCCGGTGGAGCCAGGCGGCGGAGAGGTGGAAGTTGAGGAAGCCGGGACCGGCAATCTCGATGGCGTCGAGGACGCCCGGGTCCGGCTCGAACGCGGCCACGATCGCGCTGGCCACGTCGCGCGGGGAACGCTTGGCCGACTTCGCGAGCACCAGCGCGACCGCACTAGCCCAGTCGCCGCGCCCCTCCTCGCGGGGAACCTCGATCTCGATCCGCGCGCCGTCGGGAAGCGTGAACCCCGCCCGCCCGACCGCCTCGGTCAGCCGGTCGGCGAGATAGACCTCAATCGGTAACGTTTTCGCGGCGGGCATCGCCCCAGAGCTTGTCCAGAAGGTAGTACTCGCGGGCCTTGGCGTGGAAGACGTGGACGACGACGTCGACGTAGTCGAGCAGGATCCAGCGGCGCGCCTCGTACCCCTCCGAGTGCCATACCTTCACGCCGACAGCGTCCATCCCATCGTCCACCGCGTCGGCGATGGCTCGAACCTGCACCTCGGAGTTCCCCGTCGCCAGCACGAAGAAGTCGGCCACGCCCGCGAGTTCCCGGAGGTCGAGAATGGTGACGTCTTCGGCGCGCTTGCTCAGCGTGAGCTTGGCGGCGGCGCGGGCGAGTTCCTGGGCCGTCGGTTGCGCCTTCGCGGAAGCGCTCACCGGCGGCGCGTCACGGCGTAGTGGACGGCGTCCTGCAGCGCGGCGCGTGCGGTCTTGTCGGCGACGAATCGCAGCTCGGCCTCGGCGTCGCGCGCCAGCGCCGCCGATCGTTCCTCGCTCAGTGCCACGCCTCCGTTCTCGGTGACGAAGCGCACGACGTCGGGCCAGTGCCCGTTCCTGAATTCACGGTTCCGAATCAATTCCACCATTTCCTCGCGTTCCTTGTGGGATGCGTTCCGGAGCGCGGTCAGGAGCGGCAGCGTGATCTTCCCGCCTTCGAGGTCGCTCCCGCCCGCTTTCCCCATCACGTTCTCGGAGCCGAGATAGTCGAAGATGTCGTCGGTGATCTGGAAGGCCAGCCCGAGCGATCGTCCGAAACGACCCATCGCCTCCGCGGAAGCGCCGGAAGCGCCGGAAGAGAGAGCGCCGTAATGACAGCCGGCTGCGATGAGACACGCGGTCTTCTCGTCGATGACGCGCATGTACTCGGCCTCCGTCAGATCGAGCCGGTTCTTCTGCTCGATCTGACGGAGTTCGCCCTGGCTCATGAGATGCGTCGCCTCGGCCAGGAGGTCCATGGCGTCGTACATCTTGTTCTTCACGAGGATCGAGAAGGCCTTCGAGTAGAGATAGTCGCCCATGAGGATGGCGACGTCGTTGTTCCAGACGTGATTGACGGTCGGAAGCCCCCGCCTGACGAGGCTCTTGTCGACGCTGTCGTCGTGGATGAGGGTGGCGGTGTGGATCAGCTCGACGACGACCGCGCCGAGGATGGCCTCCCGGCTCACTCCTCCGAAGCCCTGAGCCGCGAGGAGGAGGAGCGTCGGGCGAAAGCGCTTCCCGAAGGCCCGATGGAGGTGCGCGCCCACCGCGCCGACCAGATGGACGTCGCAGAGGAACGCCTCGTCCCAGCGCTCCACGAACTGGTCGAACGGGGCGGCGATCGGCTGCCGGATCGCATCGAGCGAAAGCTCTTCGATGGCACCCGCGGTACGGCGCTGAAAGGACTCGCTCAAAGGACTCCTAAGGCTTGGGAATGTGAGGGATTACGGCGGCCAAAGTTTAGGCGGCAGGGCCCGCCGTGTCAACCGCGTAAGCCTCCCGGAGCCGCTTGAGGAGATAGGGCCGGTCGTTCCGCTCCGGGTGCTCGATGACCTCCTCCAGCAGCTTTTCGAGGATCGACCCGATTTTCGGCCCCGCGGAGGCCTTCAGTTCGCGCATCACGTCCCGGCCGTCCACCGCGAGGTCCTGAAGCGTGAACGCCTGGGCGGACGCCAGGACTTGCTCGATCCGATCGGAGAGTTCCCCGAGGTAGTGCGGGAAGCCGAGCTTCGTCCCATTCCCCACGTTGTCCGCGATCCTCAGGTCGAAGAGATCGGCCACGTTCTCGGGACCGACGGCGCGCATGAAGCGGCGCACCGCGGCGTCCGACCATTCGGGGCGGTAGTCGAACATGTGGAGCCGTACCAGATGGCTCACCCGATCGATCGTCTCGCGCGGGAACCGAAGCCGCGTCATCGCCCGCTCGGCCAGCCGCGCCGAATCGAATTGATGGTTGTAGAACGTGGCGTCCCCGTCCGGCTTCTCGACGCGCGTCGCCGGCTTCCCCACGTCGTGAAAGAGGGCGGCGAGCCGGACGTCGGGCTTCTCCTTCGGCGCCGCGTCGCACGTGTAGAGCGTGTGGAAGTAGACGTCGTGCGCGTGGTAGCGATTCTGAGGTACCGCCACGGTCGCCTGCAGTTCGGGAAGAACCACCGCCAGGAGCCCGGAGAGCCGGAGGGCCTCGAAGCCGCGCGAGGGCTCGCGCGCTCGGAGCATCTTGACCAGCTCGTCGCGGATCCGCTCGGCCGCCACGCGCTCGACCTGCTCGCGCGCCTTCCCCATCGCCTCGAACGTCTCCGGGACGATCGTGACTTCCAGCGTCGCCGCGAAGCGGGCCGCGCGCATGGGACGAAGTCCGTCCTCGTGGAATCGGGTGTTCGCGTCGCCCACGGCGCGCAACAGCCCGGCCGCCAGGTCGGCGCGGCCTCCGAAGGGATCGAACTCGGCATCGGCGATCGGGTCCCAGGCCATCGCGTTCACGGCGAAATCGCGCCGCTCGAGGTCGGCATGGAGGTCGTCGGTGAACTCGACGTGATCGGGCCGTCGCGCGTCGCTGTAGCCCGACTCGACCCGGAAGGTCGTCACCTCCACCGCGGCGGCGGTCTCCCCATTCGTGAGCACGGTGACGGTCCCGTGCTTCAGGCCGGTCGGGACCGTCCTCGGGAAGAGCCCCTGCACCGTCTCCGGCCGTGCGCTGGTACCGACGTCCCAGTCGGAGACGTCCACGCCGCGCGCCAGGTCTCGGACGCAGCCGCCGACGAGGACGGCTCTGTGGCCGGCCCGCTGGAGTTTTCGGAGGAGCGACAGGACGGGCTCCGGGACCGACGCGGGGTCGAGGGGACGCGTGGCTTCCATGCTCGAATCGTACCAGACCGGCCAAGGCGGCACGCATGGTACGCTTGCGCCATGCGGCGCTTCCCCATCGCCTTCTCGAGTCTCCCCGCGACACTCCCGTCGACGCTCCGGGTCGCCGCGCTCGCCCTTCTCCTGGCGGCTGCGGCCGCGTTCTGCCTCCCCGCCGAGACGCACGCGGAGCGCTTCTTCCTCCCGCGCGAAAGCGAGGGCCCGTGGCTCTCGTCCGACAAGACGCTCCACTTCGCGGGCTCTTTCGCGATCGCGGTCTCGTGCCGGATCGAGGGTGAGAGCGAAGGGACGGCGGCGGGGGTGACGATGGGCCTCGGCGTCGCGAAGGAGATCTACGACGCTACCCTCCGGCCGGCCAGGCCCGGTGTGCCGCGTGGCGCCAGCCGGCGGGATCTCCTGATGGATCTCTTGGGAACCACGGCCGGCATTCTCTTCGTCCGCGCGATCGACCGCTAGCGACGGGAGATTAGGCGGCCTTCCGGACGGGGAAGTGGACGGTGAACCGCGCGCCCGAGCGCGGGGCGTTATCCACGCTGATCGTTCCGCCGTGGTTCTTCACGATGCGGTAGCAGGTGGAGAGCCCGAAACCGTGCCCCTCCGGCTTCGTCGTGAACGACGGTTCGAAGATCCGGTGCGCCGACCCCGCCGGAATTCCCGGTCCGTTGTCCTCCACGACCACTTCCACCGAGTCTCCCCCCACGAAGCGCGTCCGAACCATGATTCGCGGCTCGGGACACTTTTCCTGGACGAGGGCGTCGGCAGCGTTGCTGAAGAGGTTCAGGAGCACCTGCTGGACCTGCGCGGGGTCGAGATTCGTCTCGGGAAGGTTCTGCTCGAGATCGAGGTCGAAGGAGACGCGCTCGTACTTGTTCTGGGGCGTGATGAACTCGACGGTGCGGCGGATGACGTCGTTCAGGCGAGTCGGCTGGAGCCTCGTCTCCTTGTGCGAGAAGTCGACCATGCCCCGAACCAGGATTCCCATCTGCCGAGCCTGCTCGAAGATGATCCGCGCCCCCTCCTGCGCCCGCTCCGGCGTCATCGTGGCGGCGTTCATCAGGAAGAGCTGGGCGCGTCCGGAAATGGCGGCGAGGTAGTTGTTGATCTCGTGCGCGATCTCCGCCGCCATCTCGCCCTTCGCGGCGAGCCGCTCGGATGCGAGCATCTGGTCGTGGGCCTTTTCCAGCTCGATGTAGCGGCTCCCCGCTTCCTTGATCAGGAGAAGCGGCACGAAGAAGAAGATGAGCCCGAAGAATCCGACCGCGAGGTAGGAGACCACGACCAGGGGCGAGAGGAAGAAGAGCGCCGCCGACCCGAGGATCGAGTGGTAGTAGAGGTACTCCTCCCGCCACGTCGTCAGGAGCTTTCGCCCCGACTGGAGCGCGACGGCGCCGGAGACGAGGAGGGTGTTCGCGACGAAATAGACGAGCGTGGCCGCGACCCATGGGATGATGAGCGCCGGCCCCCGCAGCGCGCCGAGCCCCCCGTTCGCCGCCAGCGGCGTTCCGCCGAGCAACGAGTAGGCGATCCCGGCCATGGTTAGGGCGATCACGTTCTGCCCCGCGTTGAAGATCGCCTTGTACCAGACTCGCTTCGAGAAAAAGACGTTCGCCAGCGCGAAGGCGATGGCGACGATACAGACGGCCGGCTTGTAGCCGAGGAGGACGAGAAGGCTGATGTCGACCGCGGAGGCCATGCTCTCCATCGCCTTCCCCGTGATCGTCTGGAGCCAGAGGCTCTCCGCGATGAGGCTCACCACGATCCAGATGACGAGCGGCGCCCAGCCGAGCGCGAGAAAGGATTCGACGGAGCCCGAGAGGATGAAACCGCCCACTGCGGTGACGATGGCGACGTAGGCGACGAGTGCCTGGCTCACCGCGCGTTCCTCAGCGTTTCTCGCCGGGGGGCGTCAGGAGCCCCGTCCAGAGATCGGTCCGGCGGTCCGCGAAGAGATCGTTTCGAGGCGTGGCCCGCTTGTCGCGCGCGGCCGTAGGGTCGATCGTCACGATCCGGACCCCCTCCTCCGTCTCGTCCATGGCGGCGAGCCGTTCCCCCTTGGGCGAGACGATCTGACTTCGCCCCGTGAAGCGGAGCGTCGTCCCGTCCACGCTCTCGGAGCCGGTCCGGTTCGCGGTCACCGTGAAGACCCGATTCTCGATCGACCGGGTGATCATCGCGTCCTGGCAATAAGGGAGGACGAGGTTCGAGGGGTGCGCGATGACCTCCGCGCCGCGGAGCGCCAGGAGGCGCGCCACCTCCGGAAACCGCCAGTCGAAGCAGATCATGAGCCCGATCTTCGCGCCCGCCGCCTCGACGAGATCGCTCGAGGTGCCGGAGCGATCGAAGACGAGCGTCTCGGTGTCGAAGAGGTGGGCTTTGCGGTAGGTCGCCGTTCGCCCGTCGGGCGTGACGAGCACGGCGGAGTTGAAGATCTTTCCGCGCTCTTCCTCGGCGAGCCCGAAGATCATCGCGCGCCCGGTGTCGCGGCAGGCCGCGCGAATCCGCGATGTCGTCGGACCGCCGGGAACACTTTCGGCGACCGACGCGAGTTCGGCGCGATCGAAGTAGAGGTAGCCGCAGGTCGCGAGTTCCGGAGCGACGAGGAGATCGGCGTCGGCGCCGCGGAGGGCCGCCTCGAGGGTGGCGGCGTTCAGGTCGGACCGACCGCGCACGGGCGCGAACTGGAATACGCCGACCTTCATCGCGTGCTCGGCGTGAAACGACGGGGAGACAACGCTTTCGTGCCGTCCATGGTCACGAGGGCGACCGTAGCACGACCACGCGCGGGGACGTCAACGTCTTTCCCCGCCCTCTCCCTCGCCATGAGTATCGAGGAGTCCTCTCGGATCGAGCGGCCCTTCCGGCGTTCCCTTGGGAACCTGGATCGCGAGGTCGGAGGGACGCGCGGCGCTCCGAAGCGACCACCCGCGGAACTCGACGAGGAGCGTGTCGACGTCGGACCCCAGAGAGATGAACGCCGGGAGACCGGTGCCCGCGTCGATCGAGAGCCAGGCCGAGAGGCGGGCAAGAGAGTCGCCGAGCGAAGCGGGACGAAGCCTCCAGCCCGAACGTCGAACGCCGCGGACCTCTCGAGTCTCCGGCTCGGCGCCGAACGATCCGTTCATGACGCGCTCGGGCTCCGCCACGAGTCTCCGGAGCTTCGAGGGGGCCTTGGCCCATGGCGCGTGATAGAGGCGCGGCTCCGCCGGGCGAAAGAGAAGCATTCGATCGCCGTCCCGGTCGAGCCCCATCTGGATCCCCATCGAACCGTCCGCCTTGTAGCGAAGGCCGCGGCCGGGGATGTACCAGATGCGCCCCCGCTCGCGGTCGGGCGGGCCGCCGAACGGGTCGCTTCTCTCGAGGATCACGGTCGCGGTGGCTTCCGGGGCGCCGAGAACGTGCCGGACCGCTCGCGCGACGGCGTCGTCGCCGCTCGATCCAGCGACTGCGATCGTCGCGGTCGCCGCGAACGCGGCCATGAATCCCGCGCGGGCGAACCGTCGGTCCCCTCGGGCGATCATCGCAGTCCCTCCTGGCCCGAGGCTGTCTCGTCACCGATGAGCCGTTTCACGAGCGAGCGGCCCTCGGGGTCGTCGAGCGCCACGATGCGCCATTCCGCCGGCGCGGGCGGAAGGAGGCGGAGCCGTCCGTCGGGGAGGGGTCCGACCTCGCGTACGTCGAGCCGCACGCGCGCCTTCCCGCGATTCCATTCGATCCACCTCGGATAGCGCCCGGCCGCGTAGCCTCGGAGCGGGCCGTATCGAACGACGGCCAGCGGGCGGTCCGCCCCGCGGCCCGAAAGCTCCAATCGGCGCGGTTCGCCTTGCGCCGAAATGTCGAGCGAGAACGAAATCGGACCCGACGCGCTCTCCCCCTCGCATCGCAATCGCCACCCCTCCTTCACGGGCTCCACCGCCGCCCGCTCGAGCGCCTCGCGCACCCACGGCGCGCCGAAATCCCACGGCCGGAGGAGGAAGCGGATGGCGTCCGATCCCACTCCTTCCGAGGGACGGACGAGCCCCGCCACGCCGAAATCCTCGCGCCGCACGCCGATGAAGAGCGAGTCGCCGAGGAGCGACGCATCGAGAATTCGGACGGGACCCGCGTAGCCGATCACGACCAGGCTCTCTCCGGCCGAGCCCCACCTCGCTTCGAAGGAACCGCCGCGCCCTGGGAAGTCGGCGTCGATCTCCCCCACGCCCCGGACGGGACCGCCGGCGGCCACGCGTTCGGCCAGGAACCGATCGCGCGCATCGGCGCCGCTCGCCGCGACGGGCACGCGAGCGCAGCCGGAGCCGATGACGAGCCCCACCAGGACGGCGGCCGAGGCGAGCGCGGCGCGAACGCAATTTCCTTGCGAAGCATCCGGGCGGCGGGCACCCTTCCGCGCATGCCGAACGATGCATCGATTCCGGGAGACGACGACCCGCTCCCCTTCTGGCGCCCGCCCGTCGACGCCCTCCCACCCGGCGCCTGGTTCGGCATGACGACCCGGCGTGGCGGACGGAGCGTGGGACCTTTCGCCACGTTCAACGTGAGCCTCGGCGTCGGTGACGACGAGAACGCGGTCACGTGGAATCGGTCGAAGCTCGCCCGCGCCCTGGGATACCCCGGTGCGGCGCCCTCTCTCTTGAATCAGGTTCACGGGGCCAAGCTCGTCACCCACCGCGAAGCACGGGCCCAAGCGGACGGATTCCTCGTTAGCGCGGGCGAGCCGTGGGTAGCGGTGTCTGCGGCCGACTGCGCCCCCGTCGCCATCGTCTCGGCGGACGGGAGATACGGAGCGCTCCTTCATTCCGGCTGGCGCGGCGCCCAGGCCGGAATCGCCGGGCAGGCCGTCCGCCGGCTCGCCCAGGCATGCGCGCCGGGCGAACTCCACGCCGTGATCGGACCCTGCATTCACGCCTGTTGCTTCCCGGTGGGTCCGGATGTCGCGCGCGAGTTCGACGCGACGCTCCGGCGCCCCCATCCGAGCGGGCAGGAATCGGTCGACCTCCCCGGCGCCATCCGGCGTAGCCTCCTCGCGAGCGGGGTTCCCGACGAGCGAATCCACGCCGCGTCCGAGTGCACCTCCTGCGATCGAGAGTCGTTCTTCTCGCATCGCCGGGATCGCGGGGTCACCGGCCGCCACTGGGCGTTCCTCCGGCTCTCCTGACGACGGGCCACCGTTTCGACAGCCGGACGAAGAGAGCCCGCCCACCCCATCCGATGAGGCTGCCGAGAAGCATCCCGGCCAGCACGTCCGACGGCCAGTGATCACCCACGTAGATGCGCGAGTAGCCCACCAGCGCCGCCAGCGTGAAAAGCGCCACCCTGGCGCCCGGGAAAACCGCGTCGAGCACCATCGCCGTGGCGAAGGAGTTCGTCGCGTGCACGGAGGGGAACGAGTAGGAGCCGCGGACGCCGAAGAACGGACGTGAATCGGCCACGACGACCGAGGGGCGCGGTCGCTTGAAGATCGGCTTCACGATCTTGGCGCTCGTCTGATCCGAGACGGTGATCGTGGCGGCGAGTACCAGGAGCGCCACCACACCGCGCTTCCGCTGCATCCAGAGGAATCCGATCAGGACCAGGAGGAGCGGCAGCAGGAGTCGGCCCGGGTCGCTCAGACCCCGGAAGATCGGGTCGAGTGCGGGATGTCTCCAGACCAGGTGGATCTGACGGAAGAGCGCCTCGTCGACTCCCTGCCACGGAGGCGTCACGTCAGAAGTCGGCTCCGAAGGAGAAGAAGTGATGCGGCGGGCCGATCCCCCCCTCGAGGCGATGTTCGCGCCCGTAATCGTAGCGGAGGATGAAGTAGCCGAGGTTCACGCGGGCCCCCGCGCCGAACGCGAGGTGGAAGTCCTGCGTCTTGTTGCCTCGGAAGAACCGGGGCGTGCCCGCCTCCCACGCCGAGGCGCCTTCGCAGAAGAGAACCCCGTTGATCCCGCCGAGGTTCAGCGCCAGGGGCCAGCCGAGCCCGAGCTGATCGATGAGGGGGAACCGGAATTCCAGGTTTCCGATGAAGATCTTCGTCCCCAGCAGTTCGCCGTAGTCGACGCCGCGGAAGGAGAATGGCCCGCCGAACCGGAAGATTTGTGGATTACGTCCGGTGCTGATGCCGCCGATGATCCGCTGAGCGAAGGAGAATCGGTGCTGGATGTTCGAGTAGCGCCGCCAGTCCATGACCCCGGTCTGGTATTGGATGTCGCCCATCGCGTACTCGAAGCTGTAGCGGGAGCGGCCGCCGTTGATCGGGCCCGTGGACCCGAAGAGGGTGTTGTCCGCGACGAGCGCGATGTAGGGCGCAACGTAGTAGGACGTCCCCAGGTTGTCCAGCGTCGAGGCGGTGCCCACCAGGTAGTTGTACCGCACCACCTGCTCGTCGATCACCGCCGATTCCACGCCGAAGCCAAGCCGGCGGAAGCGCGTGAAGGGGCGGGAGAAGAAAACGGTCCCCCCCCGGTATATCTGATCCTCCACGACATCCTCCTGGCTCGTCGAGAGGAGGAGCCGCCCGGTCCGGTACTGGAAGAGCGCGGCGCCCCAGTTCGTCCGGGTCGCGAGATTCATGTAGGCGAGATAGATGTCGGACTTGCCGAGATCGCCGTAGAGACTGATCGAAGCCGCGATGTTGTGATTGCCGAGCACGTCGCTGAACGACGTCGAGCTCGTCCCCGCGAAACCGACGTTCGAGGCGAAGAGCGCCGAGCCGGAGACGAAGTCACGGGTGAAGTGGACCTTGTACGGCAGGCGCAGGAACGTCGTGCTGTCGGCCAGCGGCTCCGAGTAGGCGATGTGGATGTAGTTGGCCAGGGTCGAATCGACCTCCGAGGTGTCTGCGTGGGCCACGTCTTCGCCGCTGCCGAGAATCGCCGCAGCCGCTGCCTCGGACCGCGCGCGATCGGGACCCGACTCGGTGATCGAGTAACGCCCCGCCGCGCTCGCAGCCGGGCTCTCCCCCGGCGGCATCCGATTCGGCTCCCGATTCGGCTCCCGATTTGGCGCCTCCATTCCCACGGAGGCGACGAGGCGCTCCGGCGGCGTCGGCGTGGAGGCGTCGGCGATCATGATCGGCGTCTCGAACATCCGTTTCGGATCGCGCACCGAGTAGATGTCCCAGCCGCCCCGAGTGAACGCGGTGAAGACGATCCGCTTGCCGTCGCGAGAGACCGACAGGGCGGGGCTCTCCGGGACCAGTCCCGAGATTCCTGTCAGGAGGTTCGTCAGGCGGATGGAGCGGCCCGAGTCGAGATCGAGTCGGTAGAGATTCGGAATCCCGGTCCGGTCGGAGACGAAGAGGATCGATTTGCCGTCCGGACCCCACTGCGGCGAGGTGTTCAACCCCGACTGTCCCGGCGGAACGGTAATCGACTTCGTCGCCGCGTCGTAGATGGCGACGTGGAGGGGCGCGAAGATGAGGCGCTCGACGTCGGTCCCCTCCCCCTGGTCCGTCAAGAACGCCAGCTTCGTCCCGTCGGGCGACCAGACCGGGTCGCGGACGGCGTGGACGCCGAAGACGTACGTCTGCTGGCCGCTTCCGTCGGGAGCGGCCACGCGAACCGACGAGAGGCCGTTGCTGATGCCGACGAACGCGATCCGCGAACCATCCGGAGACCACGCCGGCGAATAGATCGCGTCGAGGCCGAACTTGAGCCTCTTCCTGACGTTTCCGGAGGGGACGTCGATGATGTAGAGCGCGTCCTCGCCACCCACCTTGGCTGGAAGGGCGATCTGTTTTTCGTCGGGGGACCAGGCGATCGACGTGTTGAAGAAGCGGAGCGTCTCGAACGTTCCGGTCTTCTCACCGGAGATCAGCTTCTTGAAGACTTGTCCATCGAGGGCCGAGGCAAGGTAGACGTCGTTGTACATGCTCCGGTCCGAGATGTAGACCATCTGCATGCCGGAGGGCGAGAGGGATACGGCGACGTTGAAGTTCGAGTAGTCCCGCTCCGATTGGGTCAGGCGCGACGCGATGGCCTCCGGCCGGTCGTAGTCGGTGATCTGCGGCAGGTACTCGCGCCGCACCGACTCCTGCCACTTCCTCGAGAGCGTCTCGACGGTGAGCCCGGTGGTCGCCTCGAGCGCCTTCTCGACGTTTCCCAAGCGGCGGGTCCTCTTGAGGAGTTCCCCGATCTTCGCGATGCCGTAGGTGTCGGCGATGAACTCCATGATCGACTGCCCGAATCGGTAGACGCGAATATCTCCGACGTACTCCAGCGTCCGGATCGGAATCAGGTACCCCTCGAGCGAGGCATCGCGGAGCCACATCTTCGTGTTCGGGTCGGTGCCGCCGACGGATAGGTACTCCGCCATTCCCTCCATGAACCAGAGGGGGGGCGAGGAGTTGCCGAACGGATTGCCGAGCCATCCCATGTTCTCGCCGAAGAGGATGTCGACCTGGAACGCGTGGACCAGCTCGTGCGTGAGGACATGGTCGAGCTCGGAGAACGATCCGGTGAACGGGAGGAAGACGCGGCGCTTCAGGTACTCCGTGACGCCGCCTGTGCCGATCGAGATCAGCTCCTGGACGATGTTCGTCTGCTCGAAATCGGTGTGCGAGGCGTAGAGGACGAGCGGAATCCGGTTCTTGATCTGATGGTGGAGGACGCCGCTCAGGCGTTTGTAGCCACGCTCAGCCATCATCGCCGCGATCTGGACCGCCTCTTCGGTGCCCTCGTAGTAGTGGACGTCGAAGTGCTCGGTCCGGAGGATGTGCCACTTGAAGTTCTTGTAGTGGACCTTGTTCTGGCCGAACTGCGCCGCGGCCTCGCCCGCCCCCAGTGTGAGGGAGGCGAGGAGAGCGAGAGCGATCAGCACCGATGCGAGCGGCGTGCGTCTCATGCGAGGAACTCCGAGTCCGGTCCGGTCAGCGCGGCGGTCCGCGCTTCGTCGAGGGCGAGGGGGACGCGATCCGCCGGGAACGACCCTTGGGCTGATTCCGGCCGGCCACCCCCCTTGCCGCCATGCCGGCGACAGAGGGCGCCCAGGAGCGAACCCATGGATATTGTACCCTGAGGCGCGGCAAAATGCGCCCGCGCGACGCCACCCCCCGATTCCGTGGCCAGGAGGAGCGCGATGCCGCCCCGCGAGACGACCCCCGCCGCGAGGGGGCCGAGTTCGCCGGCGTCGCGATCGGCGAACTGGACCGCCACGACGGGGCCACAGGCTCCGACAGGCGCGGACTCCAGGAGTCTCGCCGCCTCCCGGTCGAGCGAATCTTTGAGTAGCGGCTTCAGGCGCCGCTCCAGCGCCGCCCGTTCCTCCTTCAGACGCGCCACGGCCCTGGGGAGATCCGCCTCCCCCGACGTGAACTCTAGGGCCAGCCCGCGCAGGAGGGCCCCCGCCTCGCGCAGTCGCCGCAAGGCCCGGCCACCGCAGACGAACGAGACCCGAACGCCTCCCTTGTACCGCTCCACACCCAGGACGTGAACGAGCCCCACCTGGCCGGTGCGCGCGACGTGGGTCCCCCCGCAGGCCGACCAGTCGAAGGCGTCTATTTCCACGATCCGGACCGCCCCCTCCACGTCCGGGGGCTTTCGGAGCGGAAGACGGAGCGCCTCCTCGAGGGTAGTCCAGCGCGTCGAAACCGCTCGGTCCTCCCAGACGATCTCGTTCGCCCTCTCCTCGACGTGGGCGAGAAGGTCGGGCGGGAGATCTGCGTGATCCACGTCGATCGTCACGATCTCGTCTCCGAGGTGGAACGACTTCGTGTCGGCACGGGCAAGCTCGACGAAGGCGCGGGAAAGGACGTGCTGTCCCGTGTGCTGCTGCATGTGGTCGAAGCGGCGCTCCCAGTCGAGGGAGGCGGCGAGGCACGCGGATTCCACGACGGGGGCGTCGAGGCGGTGCCAGACGATTCCCGCCTCTTCCGTCACGTCGAGAACGGCGCTCGAGCCGAGGTCCCCGCGATCGGCGGGCTGGCCGCCCCCGCCGGGATAGAAGGCGGTGGCCTCCAGCGCCGCTTCCGGGGCGCCGTCCCGCTCACGCACGGCCGTCACCGAGGCTTCGAACGAGCGGAGGAGCGAATCGTCGTAGTAGAGTCGTCGGGTCACCGCCGTGAGAATACAGAAGAGGCTCCCCGGCTCGCAACGTCGAGCCTCGGGGAGCCTCGGGTCGTGGCACGCGCCGCGCTTTACTTGGCCAGGGCCACGTTCCGCTGCTCGATCTGGTCGGCGATCCGCTCGGTGATGCCGCGAAGCTCGGCCAGGTTCATCTCGAATCGCTCGTCGTGAAGGTAGGCCTTCTCTAGCTCGTGCACCACGCGATGGAGCTGCTCGACCTCGTCGATGATGCGCGCGTCGATCGTGCCGAGCGCGTCGGCGGCCGGATCGCTCATCAACGGGTTCTTCGTCGCCGCCGGCATCCCGATCGAGTCGGCGAGGTACTCCAGCTTCCGTGCTCCCGCGTCGACCTCTTCCAGGAGATCGGTGAAATCGTCCCCGAACTGGCTCCCCTCGATTCGCTCGAGGCGGTGAGCCTCGCTGTTCAGGTACTCCGCGACGCTCGTGCGGAACCGCCGATCGTCGTCCCGCCGCTGCGCCAGTTCCTGGTATCCCTTGTATCCGGGGACCCGGCGCGCGACTTCTTCGACGACGTCCAGCGTGGCGAGCTTCGACGGCCGAGTGCGTGGCATGCTTGCTCCTCCTCCTCACAGCGTCGTGCAACCTGCATCGATTCTCGCCGCCGATCGAGCCGAAGGCTCTCTTCTCACCGGCGGCCATTCCAGACCGCGTCCCTGCGGTTCGCGCCGCAACTCCCTTTGTTTGCGCGAGATAGCACCGCTCCTGGCCGGCGCCTCACCGGACGCGTCGGCAGGAACTCTGGGACGGTTCTGCAATGGCCATGCCACCGGGAACTGGCGAGGGCTACGGGACGTGGACCAGGACTCCGTAGGGGACCCCGACCGACGGGCTTTCACGAACGATTGAAGCGGTCGCGTCGAGTTCGAGGAGACGGCTTCTGGCCAGGGAGGTGACCCAGACATGGTCGCTCCCCGGCTCCACCGCGATCCCGTACGGCTCGATTGCGTCGAGAGTGGCGAGCGTGACGCCGCCAGGACCAATCCGGGAGATGCGGCCGGCGCCCTGCCTGGGCTGGCCCCGCTCGCTCAACCACAACGTCCGTGTCTTCGGTTCCACCTCGACGTCCGCGACGTTGTCGAGCCGGGTCCGTAGCGCGACGACCGACGTGTCGCCGGGAACCAGGTAGTAGAGATCGTTGATCGCGCCTCTCGACGTGACGACCCACGCACTCTTGACCGACTGGTCGAGCGCGATGGCTCGGATGGGCGAACCCAACTGCCACGTCTCGAGTGGCGCCCCATCGCTCGGGTTCACCCGGACGATAATCCCTTCCTCGCTCCCGACCCAGACGGTGGGGTCGAGCGTTCCGGCCTCCACGACCCGCGCGTGCCCCACCCCACCGACCACGAGACGCGGGTTCGGATCGTCGAGATCGGGGCCGTAGGCCGCGACGAGCTGCGCGCCCGGGGTGGCCACCCACCCGACGCCTCGCAGGCTCGAGACCGAAACGTCGGTGACTCCGTCGATCCGGAGCGCGACCCCCGCGATCTCCCCGTTCAAGCCTTGGCGAAGCACCAACCCCGAAACGGGATCGCTCAGCCAGAGGACGCCGCGGCCGCGATCGATCTCGAAGTCCTCGAACGCGTTCACGGACGGAACCGTTGCAACGGCGTCCCGGACGTCGGGCGAGAGCTTGATCACGCCCGGCAGCCCGGCCGAGAGGACCTCGATGACGCGGTTCCCGGGCGTCGCGCTGTCGGGAGGGCTCACCGCGCTGTCGCCGTAGTCGAAGCGGGCCACCAGCCGGTAGAGGTACGTCGTGTCGTTCAGGACGTCGAGGTCGATCGACCCCACGATTCTCGGCGGGAAGACGGCCCCCGCGAGCGGGCGGGGCGTCTCCCCCGGCTTCCACCGCTGCACCGCGTACCCGACGACTCCCGATTGGGTCAGGGGCGTCCATCGGAGTTCCACGAGCCCGTTGGCCGCGATCGCCGTGAACCCCGGAATCTCGCCGTGCGTCTCGCCGTTCGCGGGATCGAGCGGATTGAGTCGCTCGCGCGTCGAGCAGCCGGCCGCGGCGAGAAGCAGAATCGCCACGATGCGGAGCAGGTCCGCTCCGGAGGCCTTCATCGCGCCGTCCCGGTGACGAGGAGAAGGATTCCCAGGACGAAGAGACCTTGTCCCCCGCCGAGCGCTCCCGCGGCGTAGCGGTCGTACTCGATCGTGCGGTCGTATTCCTCCTCGATGACGCGCGGGTCGCTCGCGTCCAGGTAGCGTTCGTACGAGCGATCCGCCTCGTCGCGGAGGACGACCGCGCCCCCGGTGAGGAGGGCTCCCACGCCGACCATCGTCCAGGCGAACCACTTCCGCTTGAAGAGCGACGGCGACGGTGGCGCCCCGGGTTTCGGGAGGTTGAGCGACCGAAGCGTGACGCTGGCATTCACCAGTCCTCCGGCCGTTTGCGCCAGGAGCAACGAGCCGTTGACCACGCTGTCCGCGTAGCCACCCGCGGCGAACCGAAAACTATTCGACTCCAGCAAGGCGGGGGGAAGGCGGATCGGGGTCGATCCGAGAAGGGATTCGGCCTGGGTTTCGTTCCAGGAGACGCGAGAGAGGGTCGAGACCGGCACGCTCTGCAGGACCGAGTGAGGGCGAAGGTCGAACTCGACGCGAATCGTCTCGCCCGGCGCGGCGTCGGCGACGAAGTTGTCGCGATTCGGCTCGAAGAGGCGCGCGTCCTCCGGAAACGCGCGGACCGTCACGCGCCCCGAGGCGACTCGGAGCGGTTCGACGGGCGACCGCCCCACCTCCATGTCTCCGACTCGCACGCGAAGCCCGGAAGGCTTCGTGGTGACCGCGATCCACGCCGAGTCCCCGCCCGCCCGCGTCGAATCGGCGGCAGGCGAAGCCAGGGCCGTGCCGCCGGCCAGGAGAAGGCCGACCGCGGCGGCCGCCCATCCGTGGGTCAAGGGGGTCGGAATCTGGCCCTCCTAGTAATCAAATCCTACGTAGAACTCGTGGTGCCAAACCGGCTCGACGACCCTGAAATCGGTCCGCCGCGCCATGTCGTAGCGGAGCACGGCGTAGCCCCCGAGATTCGTCCGGAAGCTGAATCCGAGCGACCCCATCGGGGCCGGGGCCGACTCGAATTTCTCCCAGGCGTTCCCCGCATCGACGAAGACCGCGCCTTCGATCGCGGGAAGCGCCATGCCGTCGAACGGCACGCCGAGGGTGATCTGATGGAGGAGAGGGAACCGGTATTCGAGATTCCCCAGGTAGAGCCGCGTGCCGAAAATGCTCCGGCGATAGTAGCCGCGGAGCGAGTGGGTGCCGCCCATCACGAAGCGCATCGGGTCGTCCCCGTTCGAGTAGCGACCCTGGAGTCGCAGCGCGAGTGTCGTCCACTGCGACACCCGCGCGTAGCGCCTGAAGTCGGCGAGGAGCGTCAGGTTCTCGGCGCGCCCCGTATTCCAGTTGGTGGTGAGCGCGGCCGTGAGGTTGTGCCGGGTTCCGTCGCGGGGGCCCGTTCCGAACCAGAGCGTGTTGTCGTGAACGAGGGAAACCGAATGCGTCGTGAGGAAGCCCTGGCGCGGGAACCCGAAGCCCTCGTCCTTCCAGTCGTAGTAGGCCATCATCGTCCCCTCGATCCGGTCGAAGCGGGAGAAGGGATACGACGCCCCGATCGATCCGCCGGCGCGCCGCTCGAAGTAGTTGTACCCGAGGGCGTCCTGGTAATCGCCGGCCAGGTGGAAGACGCCGGTCGAGTAGTTCCAGCGGTTCTGGCGATTCACGAACCACCCGCCGACGTTCATGTGCGTGAGGATGTCGCCGGTGTTCTGCGCCGTGTTCCCGATCTGGAAGATGAACTGCCGGTTCCCGAGAAGGTCGCTGACCGCGCCCTGAATCCCCTGCCCCACGTTCTCGTTCGGATTGTAGGAGACACCTCCCGAGACGAGGTCGAGCGCGTAGCGCGGCTCGTACGGTTGGGGCGACTCGGTGGAACGGGCGAGCGTCGTTTGCCACTCCCACTGTGGCGGCGCCGCGGAGTCCTCGAGCGCGAGGGTGAAGGAGTCGGCGGCCGCCCCGTTCACGGGGAGCTGATAGATGCCGAATCCTCCTCTCCGGAAGCCCGTGAAGAGGAGGCTCTTTCCGTCCGGCGTCCAGGCCGGGTCGAGCGCGGTTCCCAGCATGCGGCAGACCCGGCTCCCTGCGCCGTCCGCGTCGACGGTGTAGAGCGCCCACGCGCCGTCTCGATCGGACGCAAACGCGATCCGGCTTCCGTCGGGGGACCACGACGGCGTCTGATCGGTCCACTTGCCGTACGTGAGATAGCGCACGTCGAGCGTGGCCAGGTCGAGAAGGAAGAGGTTGTATCGCGCGCCCTGCCCGTAGCGGGTCCGATCCGACGCGAAGACGAGCCGCGAACCGTCGGGCGACCACGACGCGTCATTGTCCGTGTAGCGGTCGTTCGTGAGGCGCGTGAGCGCGTGGCTCGCGACGTCGAAGAGAAAGAGGTCCACCTGCCCGTCGTTCGACTGGCCCGAGAACGCGATCTTGGTCCCGTCCGGCGACCAGGCGGGCGACGCCAGGGAGATGAGTCCGTCCATGTGCTCGCGAAGCAGGATCTTCCTCGTCGCCAGATCCATGGTGAAGATCGCGTCGCGTCCGTCCCACTTCGAGACGAACGCCATCTCCCCCTTCTTCGAGACTCCGATCCGGCTCTGGAAGGGATGGAACGACTCGAACTGAGCCGTCCGCTGGCCGCTCACGATCTGCTGCAACCCGCGCTCGCGTCCCTTGTAGCAGGCGCTGTAGATGTTCGTGTAGCCGCGGCGGGCTGAGACGAAGAGGTAGCGCCAGCCGCCGAGGATCGTGCTGTCGGGCACGGCCACCGGTTTCAGATTGATGCCCTGCGATGTCGCGCGCTCTTCCGCCGCGATGTTCAGGCTGACACGGTCCTTCACGGTCGGGAAATAGCGCTTCTTCAGCTCGTACTGCCAGTCGTCCGAGATGCGATGCGCCGGGACGCCGGTCACCTGCTGCACGAGCCCCTCGAACTTGTCGTCCTTGTAGAGTTCGGTGTAGAGGCGGCGGAGCGCGCCGTCGCCGTAGTTCTTCCCGATGAATTCGCAGAGCGACTGGCCCAGTTTGTAAACCGTGAACGTGCCGTCGTACTGCCAGAAGTCGCTCATCGCGGGGAGCTTTCCCTCGAGGACCAGGTCGGCCACGACCATGTTCCCCTGCGCGTCCCACTCATTCGACCAGTACTCGGCCAGTCCTTCCGAGAACCAGAGCGGCGGCACCAACATGTTGCTGGTTCGGTGCTCCTTGTAGACCTGCTCCAGGATGGAGAACTGGAAGACGTGCACCATCTCGTGATGGATGACGTGCCGGAATTCGCCGTACGAGCCCGTGTAGGGGAGCACCACGCGCCCCTTCATGAACTCGGTGAAGCCCTGCACCCCCTCCGGCACGTAGAATGAGCTGATGTTGTTCTGCTCGAAGTGTTGGTGCGAGGAGAAGACGATGAGCGGAACGCTCCTCGGGACCTCGTGCTGGAATTTCTTGGCGAGGTCGGCGTAGGACTCCTCGGCCAGGACGATGGCCGTGCGCGCGAGCGGTTCCTCCTCGGGGTAGTAGAAGACCTCGACGTGCTCGCCCTTCAGCGATTTCCAGTGGAACGTGTCGTACTGGACCTTGTTCTTGCCGAAGGCGTAGAACTGCGCGATCGAGGTCGTCGGGACCGCGAGAAGACACACGGATGCCAGCGCGAGAAGGAGCCTAGTCTTCTTCATTCAGAGCGGTACCTCGGATGAGTCCGCCCGACGAGACGAAGCAGGAGGGGACGTACCTAATTATATCAGCGCCGCGGCGGCGGAAACAGCAATCCCTGCGAGGAATTACACCTTTTTCGCGACGTGGTTCGATCCAGCCACCCACGTCCCCCGAACGCGCACGCCGGCCCACGATTCCACCGGCACGGCGCGCGGATCGTGGCTCAATGCGACCAGATCGGCACCCCAGCCGGGCGCGAGCCGTCCGAGGCGGACCGGCCAGGCGGCGGCCCGATGCGGCGCCTCCGTGTGGGCTCGCAGCGCCTCGGCGAGACGGAGCCGTTGTTCGGCGTGGTCGGGGGCCGCGTGGCGTTTCGGATCGCCGCGCAGGACGGCCGCCTGGAGCGCCAGGAGCGGGCCGGGCCGGTCGAAGGGCGCGTCCGATCCGAAATAGAGGACCCCACCGGCGCGGAGGATGCTCTTGTAGGCATAGGCGCGAACGGTCCGCGCGCCCCAGACCCGCGCGGCCTGCTCACGGTCGGTGACCTGGTGGATCGGCTGCACCGAGGCGACGACGCCGAGGCGGTGGAAGCGCTCGAAGTCCTCCTCGCGCGCGAGCTGCACGTGCTCGACGCGCGGCGGCGCCGGGAAGCGGAGACCCTGCGCCAGCGCGGCTTCGATGGCGTCGAGCGCGTTTCGCACGGCGCGATCCCCGATGGCGTGGATGGCCACGGTGAGCCCCGACCTCGCCGCGCGAATCGTCTTCTCTCGCAGCTCGTCCGGCGGCGTCACCGCGATCCCGGTGTTGTCGGTTCCCTCGTACGGCGATTCCAGGAGAGCCGTGCTCGAGCCGAGCGTTCCATCGGCGAACATCTTCACCGGCCCCACCCGAAGCCGGTCGCTTCCGAAATCGGCCCGAAGTCCGAGCGCCTCGGCCGCGTCGAGCGCCGCGACCGGAATCGAGAGGATGAGCCGGAGCCCCAGCCGTCCCGCCCGGTCGAGGTCCTGCGCCGCCCTCCGGACGGAGACGGCGCGGTCGAAGTCGTGCGCGGAGGTGATGCCGAGCCGGCGCGCCTCCGCGATCGCGTCGCGCATCTCCTCGGCGGGATCCTCGAGGCGCGGGACGTGAGGCCGGACCAGATTCGCCGCTTCCTCGATCAGGTGCCCCGTCGGCTCGCCCCGCTCGTCGCGGGCGATGACGCCACCTTCAACGGCGCGAGTACGGCCGTTCACGCCGCAGCGCTCCAACG
>Ga0315278_10000474_pt1 | contig 35336 bp, 32 predicted proteins | sample YL17G06_0_MG_FD_203880 | JGI IMG/M metagenome (GOLD analysis project Ga0315278, IMG submission 203880) | Sediment microbial communities from Yellowstone Lake, YNP, Wyoming, USA - YL17G06_0 | ecosystem: Environmental > Aquatic > Freshwater > Lake > Sediment | place: USA: Wyoming | collected... | reverse complement strand
CCGTACGCGTCGGCCGTGGCATCGGTGCACTCCTCCTCACAAGGAAGAGTATACCTCATAAGCGTCCAAAGGGGAAGCGTAGAACCCACTACCCATCCGTATGCTGGGGCAAATGGCCAAACTACAGAAGGAAGCGGCCCCGGCCGAAAGGCCGGGGCCGCTCCCTGTAGGTCCGGTGGTGAATGGCTCTTGATCCAAGCCTCACTGATCACCCAGGCCGTTGGGCAGCGGCTTGAGCTTCAGATGGCTCTCCACCCGGCCGGCTCTCCGGTCCAGGCCGGCGATGGCCTTCTCATGTCGACCAGTCCTGGTCATCAGTTCGGAGATCATCTCGAGAGTGATCTTGGTGTTGTGACGAAAGTCCTCGAACTCGAGTCCCAGCTTCATGAGGCCCCCCGCGATCTCGGCCAGGTCGCTCTTCGTTGCCATCTCCACGCGGAGGGCGGCGAGGTCTTCCTTGGTTGCCATCTCCGCGCGGATGGCGGCGAACTCCGCCTTGGTCGCGGCCTCAAGGGCGCCGAGATCCCTCTTGGTCGCGGCCCCAAGGGCGGCCAGGTCCGTCTTTGTTGCCATCTCCGCGCGGATGGCCTCGTGCTCCAGGTGGCTAGTCCTCAGCGCGTCCACGATGTCGGCCAGAATCCCGTAGACTGTCATGGCCGTGCGCCTCCCAAAGGGCATGGCTGCCCCGGAATGTGGCCGGGCACAGGTGTCGGTGGGGTTCCCGGCTGAGGGTGAGGGATGCCAGTATTCGGTAGGCGGGGGTGGCTTCCTGCCCCGTGCTTACTGATCGCCCATGCCGTTGGGCAGCGGCTTGAGCTTCAGATGGCTCTCCACCCGGCCGGCTCTCCGGTCCAGGCCGGCGATGGCCTTCTCATGCCGACCAGTCCTGGTCATCAGTTCGGAGATCATCTCGAGAGTGATCTTGGTGTTGTGACGGAAGTCCTCGAACTCGAGTCCCAGCTTCATGAGGCCCCCCGCGATCTCGGCCAGGTCGCTCTTCGTTGCCATCTCCGCGCGGAGGGCGGCCAGGTCGCTCTTCGTTGCCATCTCCACGCGGAGGGCGGCGAGGTCTTCCTTGGTGGCCATCTCCGCGCGGAGGGCGGCGAACTCCGCCTTGGTCGCGGCCTCAAGGGCGCCGATATCCCTCTTGGTCGCGGCCTCAAGGGCGCCGATATCCCTCTTGGTCGCGGCCTCAAGGGCGGCCAGGTCCGTCTTCGTCGCCATCTCCGCGCGGATGGCCTCGTGCTCCAGGTGGCTAGTCCTCAGCGCGTCCACGATGTCGGCCAGAATCCCGTAGACTGTCATGGCCGTGCGCCTCCCAAAGGGTTTGGCTACCCCGGAATGTGGCCGGGCACAGGTGTCGGTGGGGTTCCCGGCTGAGGGTGAGGGATGCCAGTATTCGGTAGGCGGGGGTGGCTTCCTGCCTCGCGGGGTGAGCACGGGTCGGGATGCCTTCGCGAAGGGCCTCCGAACCAGCTGCCGAGACTTAGGCCCGAAGAAAAATGGAAGCGTCGCGCTGAACCCGAATGGGACGCCTCACCGGAGGCATGGATCCTTGACACCCAGCAGCGGCAGACGCTCAGCCGGGTCATGAGCGATCTCGCCTTGGGGGGAACCCGACAGTGCGCCCTACCGTGCATGACGATGCCCGTCAGGTCTTCCTCACGACGATGAACGCCGGCTAGGCCTCGCCGCGCCACCGGCCCCGACGGGAGGGGTCGAAAGGCCCCTCCCGCGGCTTCCCCCGCATTCCCCCCGCCCATTCGCTTTGGCAGGTATTTGCCCAAGTCTAGCCGAATATGCAGTCATCTGGTTCCAGCGCCATACCCCTACTACGGACAAGGTGCCCCCGTCCGCCCAGGTCGCGACTGCGGCCGCTGGAGACCTCAGCCCCAAGCAGCACGAAGAGGAGGGACCTTTGTGAAAAGGCTTCTCATTTTGACCCTGGCGGTTGCCATGGTGGCCACGTTCGGCGCCAGTGTGGCCCTGGCCGCGCCGGGGGATCTTTCCCCGGCTCCGGCTTTCTCGGACATTGCCGGTCATCCGGCCGAAGCCGACTTGACCGTGCTCGGCGCGCTCCAGATCTTCACCGGCGCCTACGGTCTGGGTGGTGCAGTGGCCCCGAATGATCCCATTACGCGGGCCCAGTTCTGCAAGGTCGTCATCGTGGCCAAGAACCTGACGGCCGTTGCCCAGGGTCTTATGGGCCTCAAGCCCATGTTCACGGATGCCAACGACATCCCGACCTGGGCCTGGGGTTACGTGAACGCCGCCGTGCAGGCCGGCATCATCGGGGGCTACCCGGACGGCACGTTCAAGGCGAACAACCCGGTGAAGTATTCCGAGGCCATCAAGATGCTGGTCTGCATGATCACGGGTCACAAGAGCCAGGTCGACCCGGCTCTCCCCTGGCCCAATAACTACGTCTTTTACGGGGTCTCTCGCGGCTTCACCGATGACGTGGCCATCACCGACCCCAGCGCTTCCTGCACCCGCGGCGACATGGCCCGGATGCTTTTCGCCACGATGAAGGTCGATCCACTCAACGCCGACGGCTCTCCCGACACCGACGGAGCCATCCTCGAGGATACCGGGACCAGCCGCCGTCTCTATAGCGGCACGTTCCTGGGCCGCACCGGCGGTCAGCTTTTCATCGACAGCATTCCCGGTCCCCTCGCTCTCGGTGATCCGGTCTACCTGCTGGGCGCGTCGAGCTACGGCGAGTGCACGGGCGTCGAGGTCGAGTGCGTGGCCAACAAGGCCGGCAATGTGGTCTTCATCAACCGCGCGGCCGGGAACACGGTCTCGGGCATCTTCAAGCAGCTCGGGTCAGATCCCGCGGGTAGCTACATGGAACTGGCCAGCGCGCAGAAGGTCTACTACACCCCGAGCATCCCGGTTCTCCTGAACCAGGACACCGTGACCTCCAACACCCAGACCTGCCTCAGGAACGGTGACACCGTTCTGATCAACCTGGACGGCAGCGGTAACGGCGTGGCCGTGACGGCCACCCGCTACGACCTGATCTGCAGGCTCTTGATCATCCCGCACTTCCCGCCGCCGCCTCCGATCACCATCACGCTCCTACCTCACCCCGAGGACTACCTGGCCGGCGTGACTCTGTCCGCCGGGGCCACCCCGACCAAGATTACCTTCCCGGGGCTCTCGCCCTTCTTCTACTCCAACGGCGGCGCCATCACTTCGCTCGCCGGGGTCACTCTCGACGTGGGCTCCACCTGCACGGTCAAGATCAACGGCGCTCCGGCCAGTCGCGACCAGTTGGCCAAGGACGACGTGATCAAGGCCGCCACCTACGGCGCGGCGGGCTACTTTAACCAGTCCTCGATCGTCGAGATCTCGGCCACCCGGAACCTGGCTGACGGCATCATCACCACCAACCGGAGCGTGTTTGATGCCAGCGGCACCCGCTACTACACAACGATGAACATCGGCGGGACCATCTCCGAGTTCGAGCGGAACGATGATCCCTACCTGCCCGCCGAGCCCACGGTCGGACTTCGCTATAAGTTCGGCCGCGAGGAGAACGGGATGCTCTTCTTCAATGCCGGCGTCACCGACGAGCACCCGATCGTTTACGTGAAGAGCGCCTCTACGTCTACCGGACCCCACTACTACATCACCTGCGACGTCAAGGGCGTTGAGCAGACCTGGGAGTGCGCCGCCGATCGCAGCGCCTGGACCCAGTCCTTTAGGTGCCTGGCCATCGACGGTGGCACCGGGATGGTCACGGCCGGGGTCGACTACACTCCCGACTGGGTGACGAACTACAACGTTGTCGCCTCGACGACCAGCAGCGTTACCCTCCAGAACCCGGGTGGAACCTGGTTCGCCCAGGATCCGCCGCTTGTTGTCTACCGCAAGTCGGGCACGACCTACACCTACATTGGCTGCGCGGGTCTGACTGGCGCCTGGCAGGTCCACTGCTACCTGGACGCCGGCACGCCGAGAGTCGTTGTTTACGAAGCGCCCTGATGAACTGAGGCGAGAGTAACGGGCCGGCCGCCGCCTCCGGCGGCGGCCGGTGCAAGCGAAGCGGGGGGGGGGCACCCGTCGGGTGCCCCCCCCGCGCGCTCCCGCGCGCTCCCGGGTTCCCCCCCGCTTCGCTTCCCGCGCGCTCCCGCGCGCTCCCGGGTTCCCCCGCGCTTCGCTTCCCGCGCGCTCCCGCGCGCTCCCGGGTTCCCCCCGCTTCGCTTCCCGCGCGCTCCCGCGCGCGCCCCCGCCTATCCAGGGAAACCACCTCGGGAAGAGAATACTGTAGCCCTGGCGCCGCCAAACACATCTCCGCTAAGAGCCGTCTGGGCCGGGAACACTGCCCGGAAGGGGACACCGCCCGAGAGGAAGTGCTGTTTATGACCAGTCGCGTCCGCGGATCGATCGCGCGAGTGGCGCGGGTTTCGCTCATCTTGATCACGGCCGCCATTGTGGTTGCCTTCCCCGCCGCGCTTTCCGGCTGCCGTCCGCGCCCCACGGTTTCGCCCGGCGACTCGCCGGAGGCCCTGGCCGAAGCGGTGAACGGCCTGGAGTGGACCCTGGCGGTAGCGCCCGCACCGGCTGCGGTCGGAACCTACCAATTGACGATCAGGAACCCGGGCCAGACCGCGGTGGGCCTTGATGGCCTGGCCGCCTACCTTGAGGCCGAAGTCGGGACGCCCGGCTCGTATCCGAAGAGTTCTCCGGTGTCCCTGCCGGCCGAGGTTAAGGCCGGAGACTCCGCCTCCCTGGCCTTCAGCCTGCCCACCGAAGCCTCCTGGCCCGACTCTTTCGTCATCGTCGCCCTGGCCGCCCCGACCGCGGGTAACCTTGCCCCGGTGGAGGTGGCCCAGAGCACCTTCAGTCCCGGTCGGATCGCTTTCACCGCGATTTGGCCCGAGGCCGAGTACGTCGACTTTCCGATCACGGATTACCTACTCTTCCGGTTCGAGCCGGCGGTGTCCGTCGAGTCCCTGGCCGGAAGCCTGAGCTTCGACCCGGCGACCCAGTTCGAGGTTCAGCCGGACACAAACCAGGATTCCCAGGTCCTTGAGATCCACTTCCCGGCCGGCCTGGAGCCCTATACCCGCTACACCTTGACTATCAGCGCCGATCTGCCCGCGTCCGACGGAGGGATCGTCCTTGGCCGGGGCCGGAGCCTGGTCTTCTCGACCGGCCCGGGAGACTACACCTGGCTTGGCCCTCCAGCCTTCTCTCCCGACGGGGCCCAAGTGGCCTGGGTCGCCCCCGGGCCATCCGGCCTGACTCTCTTCGCCGGGGACGTGGCCACCATGCGCCAGAGGGTCAAGGTCGTCGGAGTGCAGGGAAGCGGGCCGGTCTTCAGCCCCGACGGCCGCTACGTCTACTACGCCGGCCTGGAGAAGGGGAGCCCAAACGTTAGCCGCCTCGATCTGGAAAGCGGCGGAAGCAAGGTTCTCGTGACGAACGCCTCCCTCGCCGCTCCGGCCGCTCTCACCCTCCAGGTCTCTCCCGACGGCTTGCTCCTGGCCGTCGAGGCCGACTACGGCGGGGTCGACGCCCACTCCGATCTCATGAAGGACGTCTACGTCTACAACCTTGCTTCGGCCGCGCTCACCCATCTACCCCAGCCCGGTCTCACCTCCCGCCTTCTGGGTTGGTCGGGTCAGACGCCCCTCTACGCCGCCACCTATCAGCAGTTCGACAACTCTCACTCTTTCCGGTACAACCTCTATCGCTACGAGCCCGGGACCCAGACCGAAACCGCTCTTCTCTCCGCCGGGGAACTCCAGAACGTCGGAGGGTTCTCCCTGGCCGGGAGGGATCCGTCCGTGGGCGGAGCAACCGGCGCCTACTGGACCTGGGAGGCTCAAAACCTCGGGGTGACCATCGTCCACCGCCCCAAGGACATCTGGATGATGTGGGGCCTCGACGAGTCGACGGTCCCCGGTCCCATTCCGCTGACGGGCGGGGGCCGCTACCGTGATGTGGCTCTCTCCCCGGACGCCACTCTGGCCGCCGCGGCCAAGGTCGTGGATGGTTCATGGGATGTAGTTATTCTCGACACCGGAGACGCCACCGAACGCGACGTGGCCGGCGGCGAGGCCACCCAGTTCAGGCCGGCGTGGTCCCCCGACGGCACCCGGATAGCCTACGTCGAGGTCCAGGGCCGGGCGTGGCGCCTCCTCATCCTCGACCCCGTGACCGACACGGTCGCGGCTTTTCAGGACTAACCGGGGTGGGGGGCGTCCCGTCGGCCGGGACATCTGTCCGCCAGGGGAGGGGGAGGCCGTTATGAGCGACAGAGACGAAAAGCTGGCCTGGGCCGAGAGACTCAAAGCCCAGGGCTGGGGCTACTACCGGGCCGCCTACACCCACGGTCGCCAACTCTGGGATCACGCCCTGGCCGCCTTCGAGCAGGCCGAGGCCCTTTGCCGCGAGGCCGGCGGACCCGAGGGACGGGCGGGGCTGATCGGCGCCCTCTCCGGGCGAGGCACCGTCCTGCGCTCCTCCGGGACCTCAGACGCCATTCACGCCGCCATAGCCCTCTACCAGGAAGAGATCGCTCTCCTGCGGGAGTTCGGCCGGGAGAAGGATCTGCCCGAAGCCCTGGTCAATCTGGGCCTGGCCTACCGTGATCTGGTGACGGTGGACCCCAGCGCGGCGGCGGACCTGGAAGAGGGGATCAGGGCTTGCCGGGAGGCTGTCGAGGGCGCGAAGAAGCTCGATCGACCGGAGGCCGAGGCCCTGGCGGCCGGCGCCATCGCTGACATCTGTCTGGTTCTGGCCCGCCTCGACGACGAGGAGTACCGTGAACGCCATCTCAAGGAGGCTCTCTCGTTCTACGGGCAGGCGGAGAAGCTCTGGGAGGGCCGGGACGAAGACGGTCTCGCCCTTTGCCGCCTGGGGCTTTCCGAAGCCTACATCGCCCTGGGCCAAAACCTCGAAGGAGCCCGCGACCTCCTGGAGGAGGTCCTGAGATTCTACCGGGACTACGCCGGAACACCGGTTAAGGGTCCGGTGCGCTACCAGATCGCCCAGATCAAGGAGCTTCAGGCTCGCCTCCTGCGAGCCGAGGGCAAGGACAAGGAGGCGGCCGAGGCCCATCGGGAGGCCGAGGATCACCTCGAGGCCCTGGGTTTTCGACCCCACTAAGACCATGACTCCGTTCGAGACCGCCGACTTTTACCGCCGCCTCAAGGCCGCCCTCAAGGTCGGGACTCGAGGGCCCCGCTTCGGCCGCCCTTTCCGCTTCCTCGACGAGGTCGGCTCGACCAACGACGTGGCCCGGGAGTGGGTCGAGGCCTCCGCCCCCGAAGGGGCCACGGTCATCGCCCTCTCCCAGACGGCCGGCCGGGGTCGATTCGGCCGGACCTGGATCTCGGGCCCGGGCGTGGGTCTTTGGTTTTCGCTCGTCCTGCGCCCCGATCTCGACTACCCCCAGGCCGGGATGGTTCCGTTGGCCATGGGTTTCGGTCTGGTTCTGGCCCTGCGCCGTCTCGGCCTTCCCGCCCGGCTGAAGTGGCCCAATGACATCGTCGTCCGGGGAGGGAAGCTGGGCGGGATTCTGGTAGAGGGAACCACAGCCGCGGGGCGCCTAGCGACGGCGGTGGTTGGAGTGGGCGTCAACTGGTGCGGGCCCACCCTGACCGGCTCGCTCTACCCGGTCACCGGCCTGTTCGCGGAGCTTGGCCCCCAAGTCGGCGGCATCCTGGCGGCCCACCTCCCGGTAGCCGGCGCCCCGGCGGTGCTTTCTCCCCCGGCCCCCGAGGATGTCCTGGTCGCCCTTCTTGACGGCCTGGAGCAGGCCTATCTCGTCCTGAAGGCCGCCGGTCCGGCCCCCTTCATGGCCGCCTGGCCGCGGGTGTGCGCCCACTTCGGCCGGGCTGTGGTCTGCCGGGACCCGGCGGGAGAGGGTCCGGGTCTCCCGGCCTTGGGAGGCCCACTCCTTCCCGACGGCTCTCTTGAGGTTCTCACCTTCGACGGTCGCCGGCGGCAACTGGCCGCCGGCGAAGTCAGCCTGAGCCTGCCGCCCCGGTAGGTCGCCCGCGGCCGTCCGGCGTTTGCCCACCATTCGCGGACCGGAACAAACGGCCAGAGCCCTCCGTAGTAGGAAGCGACCGCGAGACCCGGATGGCTAGCGATCCCGGGACTCACGTGGAGCCAGGCTCGGAGCGGGGCCGTCACCTCTCGGCGTCGCGAGCCGCGAGGAACCCGGGGGCGGTGTCCTGTCCCGGCCAGGCTCCTGACTACCGCAACAACGGAAGGAGGGGTCATAGTGCTGAACCGTCCGCATCGACTCTATCTCATGCTGGCCGTCACCTGGCTGGCGATCATCCTGTTCATCTCTCCGGAGCGCTGGTGGTCGGCCGCGGCCGTGAGCATAGTCGTAGGTATCCTGGCCGCCTTCTACTTCCAGGCTTCCTCGAAGGTCTTCGCTACCCGGCTCCTGGAGCGCGCCGCCACGGGCGATGAGCGGGCCAAGGCTCTCTACCTGGCTCGTTCCCGCAGCCGTCTCGGCGACATCGCCCGCGAGTATCTTGGAACCCTGCTAGGCGCCAGCGATGAACGTCTGCTCCCCCTGATTGTTCGCCAGCTCGACCATCCGGACGCGCAGGCGAGGGAACTGACCGAGGATAGGCTGGCCCGCTGGGGAACCCGGGCCGCCGACCCCCTCGTCCAGGCCGCGATCGGCCATGAACTCAGCGGCGACGGGGCTTTCCGCGCCCGGCGACTACTCTACCGGTGGCGGCCGGAACTGCCGTCCAACCTGACGGCTCTTCTCGACTCCGCCGGTTACTGGAAGGACGCCTAGGGAGACCGGAACACGGACAAACGCGCGGACGCGGGCCCGCTTCACGGCGGGCCCGCGTCCATCGCTGCAGGAAACGACAGGAAGCCGCGCAATACTCTACTCGCGTTCGGCCACGGGGCTCGAAACCGCTTGGATCGGGACCCCTGGGCCAAGCTTAAGGCAACTCCCTCGCCCGGGAGCGAAGCCCTTCGAAGGAGGGAAGAGGAGCAAGGGGCGGGCAGGTCATCTCGTCCGGCATCTCCGTGAGCCGGAACGGAGGTCAATCACGATGGTAGCCGCAAAGACACCGCCTGTTGTCTCTGGTCCCCGTCAGAAGTTTCTCGGGCTTTCCGCTCGTCAGATCGTCATCTCCGGTCTCCTCGGCGCGCTGACCGCCGTCATGGGGGCCATCCCGGGTATCGGCTTCATCCCAATACCGTTCTCGCCCGCCGGCCACGCCACCATTATGCACATCCCCGTTATCCTGGCCGGCATCCTGGAAGGACCGGTCGTCGGGGGCTTCACCGGGGCCATCTTCGGTCTCTTCAGCTTTCTCAACGCCACGCTCCCCTTTTTCAAGGATCCCATCATCGCCTTCGGGCCGCGCATCCTCATCGGCGTCTTCGCCTACTACGCCTACAAGTGGATCAAGGAGCGCCCGGCCCGGGTCATCGTCACCGTAGTCCTCGGCCTGGCTCTGGCCCGGACCGTCTACGAGACCGGCCTCTTTCTGAATTCAAACTGGGTGGCGGCGGGCTACACTCCCGGCCTCCTCGGCCGGATTTTCCACCCTCTCACCACGCAGACTCCCCTGTGGATCGGTGTCTCGGTGGTGATCGGCATCCTCGGGGCTTGGGGGGCCTGGGTGGTCCTGAGCGGCAAGAATGCGCCACCCGCCACGGCGGCCATCATCGGGACCTTGACCAACACCGTCCTGGTGCTTGGCTTGATTGTTATCAGGTACAAGGTCTTCACGCCGGGCATGGCCTTCTTCGTGGGTCTGACCAACGGCCTGCCCGAGCTCATCCTGGCGGTCCTCGTCGTCGCCATACTCTACCGCGCGGTGCGAGCGTCGCTGGAGCGTAGGTAAGGAGTCTGGGTCATGCTCCTGGTCATCGACATCGGTAACACCAACATCGTTGCCGGAGTCTACCGCGAACGGGAGAGTTCGGACGGCCTCCTTCACCACTGGCGGCTGAGCACCGATCCCGAACGCACGGCCGACGAGTACGGCCTGCTCTTCAAGGGCCTCTTCGACTATGACGGTCTGGACCTGAGGGCCGTGAAAGCCGTCATCATCTCTTCGGTCGTACCCCATCTCACGCCGGCCCTGGAGTGGATGGCCGAGCAGTACCTCGGGTTAAAGCCCCTCATCGTCGGCCCGGGCATCAAGACCGGGATGAACATCCTCTACGAGGATCCCAAGGAAGTCGGCGCCGACCGTATTGTCAACACCGTGGCGGCCCACGCCCGCTACGGTCCGGGTCCCCTGATCGTGGTCGACTTCGGGACGGCGACCACTTTCGACGCTGTGGCCGCCGACGGCGCCTACTTGGGCGGGGCCATCGCCCCGGGGATCGGGATCTCGACCGAGGCTCTCTTCCAGCACGCGGCCAAGCTGTCGCGGATCGAACTCGTCCGCCCGAAGTCGGTGATCGGACGGACCACGGTGACCAGCATGCAGTCAGGCATCATCTTCGGCTTCGCCGGTCAGGTTGACGAACTGGTCCGCCGCATGAAAGAGGAACTCGGCCCCCAGACCAAGGTCGTGGCCACCGGGGGTTTCGCCCCCCTCATCTCCAAGGAGACCTCGACTATCGATGTCGTCGACCCGTTCCTGACTCTTGAGGGGCTCAGGCTGATCTACTTCAAGAACAAGGAGTAGGTGGGAGGGGAATGGCGGCGGATGAGCCGCCAGAAAGCTAGTTACTCCGAAGGGGCCCCGGGTCTTGCGCCTGGGGCCCCGCTTGACGGGGACAGAATCCTTATATTGCACGGAGGAGCATGATTTCGAGTACCGAAATATCCGGGCCATGTCCTCCACACCGCAGTCTCGCCAAGTCTCCCCGGTTGGCGATCCTCGACCCTGGAAGCTTCGCCAAGGTGGCCGATCCATGCTCCTCCTGCTGGCCGGCGGCTCGCTGACCTGGCAATTCGGTTTCGCCATGTACCGCGGCGTCTGGAACAACTTCCTCGTTGAGGTCCAGGGCGTGCAGTCCACGCAACTTGGTTTGATCGAGGGCGTGCGCGAGGTTCCCGGTTTCCTGGTCGTTGTCCTCGTCGGGCTGGCGGCCAGCCTGGCGCCGTCGATCGTCTCCGGCGCGGCCTGCCTTCTGATGGCCGCCGGCCTCATCCTCTACCCTATATCCCACGGCTTTCTCCAGCTCATCCTGATCACGTTTCTGTTTTCAACAGGCTTCCACATGCTCTTTCCGCCCCAAAGCGTTCTGGTTCTCCACCACGCCGGCGAGGGTCAGAGGGGCAAGTGGCTGGGCTGGATGGATAGCGTGGGCTCCGCGGCTTCGCTCGTGGGCATGTTCTCCGTCACCGCCCTCTTCACCAGGCTCGGGTTCAACGGCATGTTCCTCCTGGCGGCCGGGTCGGCCATCATCGCGGCCGTTGTTCTCTTTTCGACCCCGGGGCCGCGACGCCTGAGCGTCGGGGTCAAGCTCTTCAATGTCCGCAAGGAGTACGCCACTTACTACGTCATGACCGCCCTGCAAGGGGCCAGGCGTCACATGTACATGACCTTCGCTCTCTTTAACCTGGTCAAGATGCACGGGATAGGGACCCTGACCATTGTCACCTTGCAGGCCGTGGGCTATGCCACCTCGATCATCACCCGGCCCCTTCTCGGCCGCCTGGCCGACCGCTATGGCGAGACCAAGGTTCTCATGTGGTGTTACGCCCTGACCAGTCTGGTCTTCACCGGCTACGCCTTCATCCAAAACCACACGGCCCTCTTTATCCTCTTCACCCTCGACAACATTCTCAACTTCGAACTGGTCATCACTCTCTACGCTTATACAGTGGCCAAGGAGGGAGAGATCGCCTCGACCCTCTCCGGAGGAAGCACCATCGGGCACATCCCCGGCGTGCTCGTGCCGGTGCTCGGCGGCTTTCTCTGGAAGTGGGCCGGGCCGGCGGCGACCTTCCTCTGCGGCACGGCCATCTGCCTCATCGGGTTTCTCTACGTCATCTGGCTGGGCCGGCGGATCGCCAGGCGAAAGGCCGAAGCCGTCGCGTCCTAGACGGCGTCCCGCCGGGGCACCCTACCCCCGAGACTCTCACCACCCCGGGGGTGCCCGCATGACCAAGCCCGAAGATGCCAGCAAGTTCTGTGCCCAGAAGCAGTTTGAGATCAGGCCAGACCTCTTCGACCTCGACGGCAAGGTGGCCATTGTCACCGGAGGGAGCCGCGGCATTGGCCGGGCCATCTGCCTGGGCCTGGCCACCTTCGGGGCCGACGTGGCCGTCCTGGCCCGCGACGAAACCACCGGTCAGGACACGGCCAGGAGGGTCGGAAAGCTCGGACGCAAGGCCATCTTTGTCCGGACCGACGTCAGCAGCGTAACCGACACGAGGCGGGCGGTGGAGGAGACGGTCAAGCGGTTCGGAGGCCTGGACATTCTCGTCAACAACGCCGGCGTCGGGGTGCAGGCTCCGGCCGAGCGGGTCACCCCGGAGGAATGGGACGAGGTCATCGGGGTCAACCTCCGCGGTCTCTTCTTCATGAGCCAGGCGGCGGCGAAGGTTATGATCGAGCGGGGACAGGGCGGGCGGATCATCAACATCGCCAGTATCTTCGGAATTGTCGGCAGCGAGCTGGGGGCCAGTGTCTACCACGCCTCCAAGGGGGCCGTGGTCAACCTCACCCGGGCCCTGGCCTGCGAGTGGGCCAAGTACAACATCCTGGTCAACTGCATCGGCCCGGGCTTCATCGTCACCGACATGATCAAGGCCCTCCAGGAGGTGCCGGCCGTGGCCGAGGTCTTGGAGAAACGGCACGCCCTGGGGCGGTTTGGCTGCCCGGAGGAGATCGTCGGGGCCGTCGTCTTCCTGGCCGGCCGGGCCTCGACCTTCGTTACCGGCGAGAACCTTTTCGTGGACGGTGGGTACACGGCGTGGTAGGGGCGATCCATCCGCACTACGCCCCGGGCGGCCGGACCTACGGAGGGCCCTAGACCCTCAGCACGATCTTCCCGCACTTCCCCGAGATGGCCAGCTCGAAGGCTGTCTTGAACTCGGCCAGGGGGAAGGTGTGGGTGATGAGGGGCCTAAGATCGACCAGACCCGACCCGAGAAAGGCTTTCGTCTTGTACCAGGTCTCGAAGATGTGGCGGCCGGTGATGCCCTGCATGGTCACGCCCTTGAAAATGAGGTTCTCGGCCAGGTCGAGTTCAACCGGACCCGATGGCAGCCCGAGGAGAGTCACCCGGCCGCCGTTGCGGACAACCTTCAAAGCCTGGGCGATGGCCGACTTGGCCCCCGACATCTCCAGAACGGCGTCGACTCCTTCGCCGCCGGTCAGTTCCAGGACCCGGCCGACCGTGTCCCGGCCCACCGCGTCGGTGGCGCCCGCGTTCCAGGCCTCGGTGGCCCCCAGCTTGCGGGCCAGGTCCAGGCGATACTCCGAGAGATCGGTGGCCAACACCGTCGCCGCCCCCGACGCCCGCAGGAGAGCCACGGCCATGAGCCCTATCGGCCCACACCCCAGAACGAGGAATGACTTGCCCGGCACATCGCCGGCGAAGACCGTGTCGACGGCGTTGCCGAACGGTTCCTGGACGGAGGCGACCTCCGGCGACAAAGCCGGCGGGTTCGGCCAGGCGTTGACAGCCGGGATGGCCACGTAGTCGGCGAAACAGCCGCTCCGGTCCACGCCCAGGATGGAGCACTTCCGGCAGATGTGCGACTGCCCGGTCCGGCATTGGTAGCAGGCCCCGCAGATCACGTGCGACTCGGCCGAGACATAGTCGCCGACCTTGGCCAGCCCACTGTCGGCCACGCCGGCGCCCAGGGAGACCACGTCTCCGGCGAACTCGTGGCCGAAGATTATCGGGGTCTTCATCCTGGCGTCGGCCCACTTGTTCCACTCGTAGATGTGGACGTCCGTGCCGCAGATCGAGGCCACTCGAACCTTAACCAGGATCTCGCCCGGACCGGGTCGGGGGACTTCGACTTCGCGGAGTTCGGCGCCCAGAGCGGGGGCCGCCTTGACGAGGGCCTTCATCCTGCCGGGCACGGTCGCCAGTTGAGTCAAGAACTGATTCCCTCCTAGGTAGGGCTTCGGCAGCATACTTTCTAGTGGGGCTCTGCCAGTCCTGCCCCCGACAAGCCGTTGAGATCCGGTTGCCATTGGCCCGGGAAGGCCCGGCCGGACATCGCTCCATTGAATAGTCGGCGGGGCCTGTGTTATGCTCAAGGCACCCCAGAGCCGCGGAGCGGCAGGGATGGCTTGGCGCCAAGATCAATGGGCGACCTTGCCCGCGTCGCCCGTCTGCGAGGAGGTCCTTGAGCCTGATCTCCCTTCGGGTTGACAAGGTCGGTCTCGACCCTGAACACGGGCAGGCCATCGTTCTTCTCAAGGACGATGACGGCCACCGCTACCTCCCCATCACGGTCGGGCCGTTCGAGGCCAACGCCATCGCCTTGGCCGTCGAGGAAGTCAAACCCCCGCGTCCCCTGACCCACGATCTGCTGAGGAACGTGCTCGACAGCCTGGAGGCCAAGATCACCCGCATCCTCATCGACGACCTCAAGGAGGCCGGCGACGGCACGGGTACCTTCTACGCCCAGATCACCATCGAGGCGCAGGGCCGCCAGATCGAGGTCGATTCCCGTCCGAGTGACGCCATCGCCCTCGCCGTCCGCACCGGCGCCCCCATTTTCGCCCTGGAGAAGGTCCTTGACGCCGCGGGCGTGCCCGAGGAGTCGTCCGACGGACCCCCGGTGCACTAGAGAACCTTGGACCGCCCGATCCCACCCACCCCGCCGGATGACCGCTCACCCGCCGATGGCCCGGCTCATCCGCCCGACGGCCGCTCGCCCGCCGCAGGCCTGGCTCATCCGCCCGACGGCCGCTCGCCCGCCCTAGGCCCGGCCGGCGGGGTCGACTCCCCCGTCGACCTGGGCGGACTCCGTCTGCCAAACCGCCTCCTTTGCGCCCCGATGGCCGGGGTCACCGACCGCGCTTTCCGCCGGCTCGTCTGCGAGGCCGGTTCGGCTCTGGCTTTCCCGGAAATGGTCAGCGACAAAGCCCTTCTCTTCGGTAATGAGAAGACCCTCAGACTGGCCGAACCCTACCCCGGGGAAGGACCCTTCGTCCTGCAGTTCCTCGGGCGCGACCCGGACACCCTGGCTCGGGCCGCCGCCCTGGCCGTGGACCGCTTCGGTCTCCGGCTGGTCGACATCAACATGGGCTGTCCGGTCCCGAAGGTGACCAGCAACGGGGAGGGATCGGCTCTCCTGCGCGACCCCGCCCTCTGTGGATCGATCGTGGAGCGCGTCCGGCGCTCGGTGCCCTCCGCTGTCCCGGTGAGTTGCAAGATCCGCCTGGGTTTCGAGGAACCTCGGGCGGCGGAAGTGGCCCGGATTGTCGTCGCTGCCGGCGCGGCCTTCATCACTGTTCACGGCCGCCTGCGGACTCAGTCCTACTCGACCCCGGCCGACTGGGGGGCCATCGCCGAGGTCGTCGGCGCCGTCGGGGCGCCCGTCGTCGGCAACGGCGACGTCCTTGAGCCGGCTGACGCCTCTCGGATGCTCAAGACCACCGGCTGCCAGGCGGTAATGATAGGACGGGGCGCTCTCGGCAACCCCTGGATCTTCGAGCGAACCCTGCGCCTGGCTCGCCTGGGTGACCCGGGACCGCCTCCCAGGCCGGCGGCCCGAGTCGAGATGGCTCTCCGCCACCTCCGACTGGCCGCCTCCGACAAAGGGGAGCGGTCCGCGGTCCTAGAAATGAGGCGCCATGGATCGTGGTACATCAAGGGGCTGCCGGGGGCTTCCGCCGTGAGGTCTCGCCTGATGGTAACCACGACCGTGGCGGCCATGGCCCGTGTCCTTGAGGACTACTTGGCCGCTCTCGCGCGGCCGCGTGAGGAGGAGGTCGACCCGGAGTGGCCGAGATCAGAAGGATAGGGGACAAACTTGTCAGTCGGGAGAGGATCCTTTCCGCCGTCGACGAGGTCCTCGCCCTGCGTCAGGCCGGTCTGTCCCAGCAAGAGGTGGCCTCGCGCCTTGGTATCGACCGTAGCTTTGTCTCCCGCCTGGAGACCCTGGGCGAGATACGCAAGGGCGGAAGCATCGCTGTCATCGGGCTCCCGGTGGCCAATAAGGACGAGATCGTCAAGGTCGCCGATGAAAAGGGCATCGACTTCACCTTCATCCTGAGCGAGGAGGAGCGATGGTCGTTTCTCCAGGGCAGGAGCGGTTTCGAGCTCTTTACCGAGGCCGCTGATCTCCTGGAGAAGCTGGCGGGTCACGAGGTCATCGTTATCCTCGGCCACAACCGTCCCGCCCAGATCCTGGCCACTCTCCTGGAGAAGCGGTCGGCTATCTTTCACCTGGCCCAGACCGAGGGCCGGGAGGCTCATTTCTCGCCCGTCGAACTCGGCCAACTCCTGGAGCGGGTGAAGGGCTAGCCCGCGGCATTGACCCGGCCCCCACCGGCATAGTGCTCTTGACGAGGGCATCCCTCCTGGGCGCCCGGCCCCGCTCGATCCGACGTCCGGAGCGCCGCCCTCGGAAGGGGTGGACCCTCGTGCCCCGACCCGGCCCGGACTTCGCTTTCCTGACCGATCCGTCCGCCCCGCGGACCCCTCCCCTACCGGTCATCGGACCCCTGGCCAGGGTCGTGGCCGCGCGCCTGCGATCCCCGCGTTGGGGGGAAGTGAGTTTCCGTCCCAGTTCGCCGCCCGCGACCCCTCCGTCACCCCTGGCCCGGGGCGTGGTCGTCCTGGTTAGGGGCGACAATCCTCATCGCCTGGTGGCGGGATGCCTTTCCCGAACCAGGGCCGCCCGGCGGGCCGGGGTTCGGCTTCTCGCCCTGGGCGGGCGGCTGGCCGGGCAAGGCGCCCTGGCCCTCGGGCTGGCCCGCGAGACCGGTCTTCCCGTGAGCCCCGGGGTCGCCCTGGAGGCGGCGGCCCTGCTCGACGCCGCTCTCTTCGTCCTGCGGTGGCGGGGCGTCGACCCGGCTCGGGCGCGGGCGGTGGTTCTTGTCGGGTCCGGAACCCCTGCCGCGGGTGAGGCCATGGTCGAGTACCTGGGTGACCGGACCGGGCGGGTCGGAGTCTACGGGCTCGATGGCTTTCGCCGGTTGACCCTCGCCGACCGAATGCGGGCGACCACGGGCGCCGTCCTGGAGGTCTATCGCTCCGTGGAGAGATGCCTCCTGGTCGCCGATCTTCTTGTCGTCACCGGGGAGGGTGGCGAAGCCGACCCCCTGGAGGAGTTCGGTCCGGGACCGGACTCCTTTCCCGGCCGCCGGACGACGGTTATCGCCGACCTGGTCCCGGGCCGGACCGCGCCGGGACCGGCGCGGTCCGACCCGCCCCAGGCCATCGTCCGCTTGGCCGGCCCGGGTCCCGACGGTCCCCCTCTCGGCCTCACGCGGGGCGGCGACGCGGTGGCGGCCCCACCCCTCCGCCTGAAGCGGGTCTTCTTCGCCCGACCGGCTGGCTGGACCGGGCGGCCCGAACCGGGCGCCCCCGATGGGCTCCTGTCGGCCCCCCTTGTAGAGGCCATGACTCGAGCCTGGGGTTTGGCGGGCTTCGCGGGACGGGCCGGCGCGGGAGAGCGGCCGGCGGGCCGCCGGCCGCTCTCCCCGGAGGCGATGACCTGGATTCGCAGGCGGGCCGAGCTTCTGGGGCTGCGTCCGGCCGCCCTGGTCCTTTCCTTGACAGGCGCGGGAGGCGGCCCCTATAATCGGCTTAACCTCCGGAGCGGGTCGTAGCCAATCTCATCGGGGGCGCCCGGACCGGGTCGCGCGTTGTTCCGGTTGAGTGGGCAAGTTGGACCACAGAATAGAAGCAATTCAAATGCATATATTGCTTGTCGCGGACGGCGAAGGAGGGACCTCCTCGCCCTCAAGCAAAGGAGAGACCGGGATGGCTGACAAGGAAGTGATTCTCTCCGCCGAAGGTCTCCGCAAGCTGGAGGACAAGCTCGAATACCTCAGGACGGTCAGGCGGCACGAGGTCGCCGAGCGGATCCGCAAAGCCAGGCAATTCGGGGACATCAGCGAGAACTCGGAGTACGAGGATGCCAAGAACGAGCAGGCCTTCATCGAGGGCGAGGTTCTCCAACTGGAGAAAGTTCTCCGGAATGCCAAGCTCGTGGACGAGATCGCCATCGACCCCAATGTGGCCGGTCTTTGGTCCCGGGTGAAGCTTGAGGACCTGGAGACCAAGGAGGTCTTCGACTACACCATTGTCGGTTCGACCGAGTCCGATCCGTCGGCGAACCGCATCTCCGACGAGTCTCCGGTAGGCCGGGCCCTTCTGGGGCAGCGGACCGGGGTCGAGGTCGAGGTCCAGGTTCCGGCGGGGACGATCAAGTACCGCGTCCTCGACGTAAGCCGCTGAGAGGGATGCCTCCTTCCGTGGAACACGACGTTGCCGTCTCGCGCCGGGAGAAGCTGGACAAGCTCCGGGAACTAGGCCTCGATCCCTTCGGCGGGCGCTTTGGGCGCACTCATACCTGCGAGGAAGTCTGTCGCCTCCTGGCGGAAGCTCTCGGCGTGCCATCCACCGAGCCAGGGGCCACGCCACCCAGCCTGCCCGAGGTCTCCGTCGCCGGGCGGATCATGGCCATTCGCCGTCACGGCAAGGCCGGCTTCTTCGATGTCGCCGACCAGACCGGCAAGATCCAAGTCTACGTCAAGCAGGACCGGGTCGACGCCCAGACTTTCGAGGTCTTCTCTCTCCTTGACCTAGGCGACATCGTCGGAGTCGGGGGAACTCCTTTCCGGACCAGAACCGGCGAGGACACCCTCGACGCGAAGTTTCTGACCATCCTCGCCAAGTCTCTGCGCCCGCTGCCGGAGAAGTGGCACGGCCTCAAGGACGTCGACAGCCGCTACCGCCAAAGGTACCTTGACCTCATCGCCAACCCGGAGGTCCGGCGGGTTTTCAATGTCCGCAGCGACGCCATCCGGGTCACCCGGGAGTTCCTCCACCGCGAGGGCTTCACCGAGGTCGAGACTCCCGTCTTCAGCCCGCTGGCGGGCGGGGCCAATGCCCGTCCCTTTGTCTCGCACCACAACGCCCTGGACATGACGGTCTACCTGCGCATCGCCACCGAACTCTACCTGAAGCGCCTGGTGGTGGGTGGTTTCGAGAAGGTCTTCGAGGTCGGGCGCGTCTTCCGCAACGAGGGCCTCTCGACCAGGCACAGTCCGGAGTACACTCTCCTTGAAATCTACCAGGCTTACGCCGACTACACGGACATGATGGTCCTCACCGAGCGACTCATCAGCCACATGGCCAAGGAGGTCCTGGGCTCGGCCACCGTCACCTTCCAGGGGACCACGGTCGACCTGACCCCACCCTGGCCGCGGCTGCCGATGATCGAGGCTCTCCGCCGGCATACCGGCCTCACTCTCGACGACCTAGGGGACGACGCCCAGGCTCGCCGGGTAGCCGGGGCCAAGGGTCTGGCCCTGCCCCCGACCGCAACGCGGGGCATGGTTCTGGACGAGCTTGTCGGAGAGTTCGTCGAACCGCACCTCACGGGACCTCTTTTCCTGGTTGACTATCCCGTGGAGATTTCCCCGCTGGCCAAGCGCAAGCCCGGTTGCCCCGATTTTGTCGAACGTTTTGAAGCTTTCGTTTGTGGACGCGAAATAGCCAACGCTTTCTCCGAACTGAACGATCCGGACGACCAGCGCCAGCGCTTCCTGGAGCAGGCCGCCGAGAAGGCCAAGGGTAACGAAGAAGCCCACGTTATGGACGAGGACTACCTCTTCGCCCTGGAGCACGGCCTGCCGCCCACGGGCGGTCTCGGCATCGGCCTCGACCGCCTGTTTATGCTTCTAACCGATTCGCCCTCCATTCGCGACGTCATCCTCTTCCCGCTCCTGCGGCCGGCGCCGGTAGGAGAGTAGGCGGCTGGCCCAGTCCTAGCCAGCCACGCCTCTACCCGCTCTAGCTGGAGTAACTCTCTATTCTGACAACATCCGGTGGGCAGGACCACTCATGCTATAATTGGTCGGCGCGAAATATGACTCCGAACCACTAGCCGCAGCTAGTTCCCACTTTTTCTTCTCTAAAGGGTCTCTCACGGGGATGTCTTGGGGCCGCCGAAGGGGCGGGACGCCGAAAGCGGGGAGGGTTAAGACCGTGCCAGGTGAACCGACAAGTCCGGTCCTTACTCTCTCTTTTAAGATTGAAGGCCGCGATTTCAAAGCTTCCGGCGAAGCCTCCGCGCGGATCAAGCGCACCCTGGAGCAGGTTGGGCTTGGCTGGGACGTGATTCGACGCGCGGCTATCGTGCTCTACGAAGCGGAAATGAACATAGTCATCCACGCCTGGCGGGGCCTGCTCCGAGCGGACATCAGTCCCGATCGGATTGTCATTACGGCCGAGGATGAAGGCCCAGGTATAGCTGACCTTTCCTTAGCCATGAAAGAAGGCTTCTCGACGGCCCCAGCCGAAATCCGAGAGATGGGGTTTGGGGCCGGACTCGGTCTTCCGAACATCAAGAAGCACTCGGATCACCTGGAAATAACGAGCGAGGTTGGCGCGGGAACGCGGCTAACGGCGATCATCATTGTGCCGGTAAACGCGACTTCTTCCTAGATGCTTTCGAGAGGAGCCGGTGATGGGCCAGTACTTCCACTCGGTAACCTTGGACCGGGAGAAGTGCCGAGGGTGCACCAATTGCATCAAACGGTGCCCCACTGAAGCCATTCGCGTGAGGGAAGGCAAGGCCCGTATCTTTGAGGAGCGCTGCGTCGACTGTGGCGAGTGCATCCGGGCCTGCCCAAACCACGCCAAGAGCGCCCTTACCGACAAGCTTGAGCGCCTGGCCGACTTTGCCTACACCGTGGCCCTGCCCGCTCCGGCTTTCTATGGCCAGTTTCGCCGGACCTCTACGCCTGAGGCCGTGCTGCGGACTCTCCAAGGAGTCGGGTTCGACGACGTCTTCGAGGTTTCGGTCGCCGCCAGCGCCGCCGCTTACGCCATCCGGGCCTACATGAGTCGCGAGACCTACGCTCGTCCGCTCATTTCTTCGGCCTGTCCGGCCGTGGTTCGCCTCATCCAGGTTCGCTTTCCGTCCTTGCTCGACCACATCATTCCGATCGAATCGCCCATGGAGGTGGCCGCCGCGCAGGCTCGGGCGCTAGCCGTCGCCGCCACGGGGTTGCCGGAGGAGAAGATCGGTCTCTTCTTCATCACGCCGTGCGCGGCCAAGGTTACCGCGGTCAAGCAGCCCGTCGGGCGGACCACGTCCAGGGTCAACGGGGTCGTGTCGATGTCCGACGTCTACGGTCTGGCCGTCAAGCGCCTTAAGGACAACCCCGTTGGCCAGAGCCGTCAACTAGCCACGGCGTCGGGCATTCGCTGGGGTAGGGCGGGCGGGGAGAACGCCGAGATCAGCCAGGGCGAGATGCTCGCGGTCGACGGCATCCACAACGTCATCACCGTTCTGACCGAGGTCGAGAAGGGCCGCCTCACCGACGTCGACTACCTGGAGGCCCAGGCCTGCGTGGGCGGCTGCATCGGCGGGCCGCTCGTGCCGGAGAACCCCTTTGTGGCCAGAGCCAACATCAAGGCCATGGCCGACGCGGTCGGTGATCGCGCCTTGCCCTTCGGGCCCGGTGAACTCGAAGCCATGTACGGGGCCGGCCACTTCTTAATGGAGAAGGCGATTCCGCCACGGCCGGTGCTCCAGCTTGACGACGACGTGCCCCGGGCCATGGCCAAGGTCGAGCTTCTGGAGAGCACGGTGGCCCTTCTTCCCAACCTGGATTGCGGCTCGTGCGGTTCGCCGAGCTGCCGGGCCTTGGCCGAGGACATCGTGCGGGGGCTGGCTTTCGAGACCGACTGCATTTTCAAGCTCAGGGAGAGAGTTCGCGATCTAGCCGCCGAGATGAAGGAACTGGCGGAGAAGGTTCCACCCTCGATGGAGCGACCGGCTATCGAGCCGAAGAGCGGAGAGTGAGGCTGCCAATGACGGTCAGCGATGTCATCAAGGCTTTAGGCCTGGAGGTCGTGGCCGGCTCGGCCGGGCTCGACCGCGAGGTGGCGGGCGGGTATTGCGGTGACCTTCTCAGCGATGTGATGGCCCGCGCCAAGCCCAAGGATCTCTGGATCACCATTCAAGGACATCAGAACATTGTGGCCGTGGCCGTGCTCACCGAGGTTGCCGGCGTCGTGGTTTCCGGAAGCGTCCAGCCGGAGCACGACACTCTGGAGCGGGCCGACCGGGAAGGCGTCCCGGTTCTCCGCACCCCGATGAACTCATTCGAAGTCGCCGGGAAGCTCTACGCTGTCCTGGCCTAGGGGCGCGGCCGTGCGGGACCGGGGTGGGCTCAGGGTCTACACCGCTGATCTTCATGTTCACACGGCTCTGTCGCCGTGCGCCGAGCCGGAGATGACACCGGAGAACATTATCGGCCTCTGCCTGGAGTACGGGGTCGACATTGTGGGCCTCACCGACCACAACTCAGGGGCCAATGCCCGGGCGGTGAGCGGGTTCGCCGAGGGAACCGGGGTCACCGTCTGGCCGGGTATGGAGGTCCAGACGCGAGAAGAGGTTCATCTGGTGGTTCTGGCCGGAGATCTCGAGGGGCTCGATGCCTGGCAGGGGTTCATTTACAGCCACCTGCCCGACCGTCCTAACCGTCCGGAGGTCTTCGGTGAGCAGACGCTCTTTGACAAGGAAAGCAGGGTTACCGGGGTCGTCGATAGACTTCTCCTGACCTCGGTCGACCTTTCCGTGAATGATGTTCGCCTGGAGGCCCGGCGGCGCGGGCTCGTCATCTACCCCGCGCACGTCGACCGGCCCGTTTACGGCTACATCTCCAACCTGGGCCTTCCGCCTCCGGCGGAGGACTTTGGCCTCATAGAATTGTCCACTGGAACCACGCCCGAGGAGGTGAGAGGCAAGTACCCCTCGCTGGAGGGCTGCATCGCGATTGTCTCTTCCGACGCGCACCGGCTCGCGGAACTCGGCCCGGCCCGGACAAGGCTCCACCTGTACGGGCCCACTTTGGGCGAGTTTCAAGCGGCGATAGCCGGCCGCGACGGACGGAAGGTTGAAGTCTACTAGGGAGCGGAGGGATGTGAAGTTATGGCTGCTAAAGCTGAGTCCTGCACCTGCGGTCAGCCAATGCTGGCGCCGGGGCAGCCTCTGCCGGCGGACCTGGCCAAGAGGATCGATAGTATCGTGGCCGAGTACAACGCCAACCCGAACTCGCTCATCAATATCCTGCACGAAGTGCAGGAGATCGTGGGCTACCTGCCCCAACCCGTGCTCCTCCACGTGGCTGAGAAGCTGGGCGCATCGGTGGCCGATGTGCACGGCGTGGTTAGCTTCTACGCGCTCTTCTCAATGAAGCCGAAAGGTAAGCACCGCATCGCGGCCTGCAAGGGGACAGCCTGCTACGTCAGGGGCGCTCCGAGGGTCTTGGAACGCCTGGAGAGAGAACTAGGCATTCCGCCTGGCGACACCACTCCGGACATGCTGTTCTCGCTCGACGTGGTCCGGTGCCTGGGCGCTTGCGGCTTGGGGCCCGTGGCGATGATCGACGATGACGTCCACGCCCGGCTGAAGCCCGACCGGATTCCGAGCGTGCTCAAGAAGTATCGGGAGGCCTAGCCGCCAACGGTCGGCGACACTACCGGTCGGCGCCAACGGTCGGTGACACTACCGGTCGGCGCCAACGGTCGGTGACACTACCGGTCGGCGACGCTACCGGTTGGGGAGAGGAGGAACGAAGGGGTGAAGGAAATCTCGCTGCATGTCCTGGATGTGATCCAGAACTCGATCGAGGCCGGGGCGACCCGGGTCTTGATCGATGTCATCGAGGATCAGGCCCGAGATCTTCTGTCCGTTGTCATCGCCGACAACGGACGGGGAATGTCCCCGGACCTGGTGGCCCGGGTTACCGACCCCTTCGTGACCACCCGCACAACCAGACGGGTGGGCCTCGGACTCCCGCTTCTCGCCGACAGCGCCCGGCAGAGCGGCGGCACGCTGACCGTCGCCTCCGCCGAGGGCGAAGGAACACAAGTGACGGCGACATTCGGGCTCAGTAGCATCGATCGCCCGCCCCTGGGCGACATGGCCACCACGGTAGGCTGCGTTTTGGCCGCCAATCCTTCACTAGACGTCGATTACCGCCACCGCTCGGGAGAGCGCGAGTTCGTCTTTCGGACGGCCGATATTCGGGAGAGGCTCGACGGCGTGAGCTTCTCCGACCCGGCGGTCTACGGCTTCATTCGTGAGTACATCGACGGCGGGGTTCGAAGGACGGAGCAAGGCGGGGACGTCTCCCCGCGCTAGTGTGCGTCTCGCATCACCAGGCACCGTTAGGAGGGAGAACATGGTCAAGACACTCGATGACCTAGCTAAGATCAGGGATAAGGCCAAGGAAGCTCTCAGCCAGCGAGCCGGGGAGCAGGCCACCAAGATCGTCATCGGCATGGGGACCTGCGGTATCGCCGCCGGCGCTCGCGAGGTCATGGCGGCCATCCTTGATGAACTGGGCAAGAGGAACCTGACCGGAGTAACCGTGGCTCAGACCGGTTGTGTCGGCCTCTGTGACAAGGAACCCATGATCGACGTCATCAAGTCCGGCAAGGCGAAGGTCACCTACGGACGGGTCGACGCTGAGAGGGCTCGCCGCATCGTTGCTCAGCACATCGTCAACGATCAGATCATCGGGGAATGGGTTATCGGCACCAAGGTCTAGACCCCGTGCCGACTACGGACTCAGGGAGGGGAAAGAGCATGGCCTTGCAAAGGGCCCACGTTCTGGTCTGCGCCGGTGCGGGTTGCGTCTCCTCGGGCTGTAAAGCCGTTGAGGAGTCCCTCATTCAGTCGGTCAAGAAGCTAGGGCTGGCCGACGAGGTCCGCATCATCGAGACCGGGTGCATGGGGCCGTGCGACATGGGGCCGGCCATCGTGGTTTACCCGGAAGGCGTCTTCTACCGCAAGCTCAAGCCCGAAGACGCGCCGATTATCGTCGAGGAGCATCTCCTCAAGGGCCGGGTTGTCGAACGCCTTCTCTACCGTGCGGCCGGCACGGAAGAGACGCTGCCCAAGATAGACGACATCACCTTCTTCAACCGGCAGGAGCGCATCGTGCTCCGCAACTGCGGCCTCATCGATCCGCTATCTATCGAGGAGGCCATCGCCCGCGACGGCTATGCCGCCCTGGGCAAGGCGCTCTCGAAGATGAAGCCCGAAGAGGTTGCGGCCGAGGTCAAGAAGTCCGGTCTCCGCGGACGCGGTGGCGCGGGCTTTTTGACCGGACAAAAGTGGGAGTTCGCGGCCAGAGCCGCCGGCTCACCCAAGTACGTGGTCTGCAACGCCGACGAGGGCGACCCCGGCGCCTTCATGGACCGCTCCGTCCTGGAAGGCGATCCGCACAGCGTCATCGAGGGCATGGCCATCTGCGGCTACGCCATTGGCAGCAGCCAAGGCTACGTCTACGTTCGGGCCGAGTATCCACTGGCCGTCGAGCGTCTGACCCACGCCATCGGCCAGGCTCGCGAGTACGGGCTCCTGGGCAAGAACATCATGGGCCTCGGCTTCGACTTCGACCTTGAGATCCGGGTCGGCGCCGGCGCGTTCGTCTGCGGCGAGGAGACGGCCCTGATGGCCTCGATCGAAGGCCGCCGGGGCGAGCCTCGCCCGCGGCCGCCGTTCCCGGCTCAGGCCGGTCTTTGGGGCAAGCCGACCAACATCAACAACGTCGAGACCTGGGCCAGCATCTCGCCCATTATTCTCCGCGGGGCCGACTGGTTCGCCGGCATCGGCACCGAGAAGTCCAAGGGCACCAAAGTCTTCGCCCTGGCCGGGAAGATCCGCAACACTGGCCTGGTCGAGGTCCCGATGGGCATGCCCCTTGGCGACATCATCTTCGACCTCGGCGGCGGCATCCCGGACGGTAAGGTCTTCAAGGCCGCCCAGACCGGCGGCCCGTCCGGAGGGTGCATCCCCAAGGAGTACCTCAACACCCGCGTTGACTACGAAACCCTGGCCCAGTTGGGCACGATCATGGGTTCGGGTGGTCTCATCGTTATGGACGAGGACACCTGCATGGTCGACCTGGCCAAGTTCTTCATCGAGTTTGTCCAGGACGAGTCGTGCGGCAAGTGCGCTCCATGCCGGATAGGAACCAAGCGGATGCTCGAGATTCTTGAGCGCATCACCCACGGGGAAGGAAAGGAAGGCGACGTCGAACTGCTCATCGATCTCGGCGAGCAGATCAAGGCCTCGGCCCTCTGTGGCCTCGGCCAGACCGGCCCGAACCCCGTGCTCTCGACAATCCGCTACTTCCGTCACGAGTATGACCAGCACATCCGGGACAAGAAGTGCCTGGCCTCGGTTTGCGCCTCGCTCTTCCTGGCCCCGTGCCAGAACTCGTGCCCGGCCGACGTCGACGTTCCGCTCTACGTCGACCTTACCCGTCAAGGCCGCTTCGGCGAGGCCCACGCCGTCATCCGGATGGACAACCCGCTGCCGATGATCTGCGGCCGGGTCTGTAACCATCCCTGCGAGCGCAAGTGCCGGCGCGGCCAGCTCGACACGGCCATCAACATCCGGGCCCTGAAGCGCTTCGTGGCCGAGTATCCTCTCGAGGGTAACGGCGCGACCTTCCAGCTCCCGGCGCCGGCCGCGGCGAAGGTCGAGAAGGTGGCCATCGTCGGGTCCGGTCCGTCCGGCCTGACCGCAGCCAACTACCTGGCCCGCAAGGGCTATCAGGTCACGGTATACGAGGCCCTGCCGGTTCTCGGCGGCATGCTGGCCGTCGGCATCCCGGAGTATCGCCTGCCCAAGAAGACCCTGAAGAAGGAGATCGAGCTTCTTGAGAAACTCGGTGTCCGCTTCAAGACCAAGGTCAAGATCGGCCCGGACGTGAGCCTCACCGATCTTCGGGCCAAGAACGATGCCGTCTATATCGCCATCGGCGCCCAGCAAGGTCAGAAGCTGGGCATCCCGGGCGAGGACGCCGAGGGTGTGCTGGACGCGGTCAGTTTCCTCCGCGACATCAATCTTGGCCAGGGCAAAGACCTCAAGGGCAAGACCGTTCTGGTCATCGGCGGCGGCAACGCGGCCGTCGACGCGGCCCGGTCGAGCCTCAGGCTCGGGGCCAAGAAGGTCACCATTGTCTACCGGCGCTCGAAGGCCGAGATGCCGGCTCTGGAGGAAGAGATCGAGGAAGCGGAGCGCGAGGGCATCGAGATTCGCACTCTCCTGGCGCCGAAGCAGATTGTCGCCAAAGGCGGGAAGGTCACCGGTCTGGAGTGCCTGGAATGCACTCTGGGTGAATTCGACCCCTCAGGCCGCCGGCGTCCCGTTCCGAAGAACGGTTCCGAGTTCACGCTCAACGCCGACGTTGTTGTCGCCGGTGTCGGTCAGGCCATCGCTCTCGACGGCATGGTTGACAAGACCGGCATCGAGGTCGACAAGCGCGGCGCCATCACGGCCTGCGACAAGACCGGGGCCACTAAGATGGACGGCGTCTTCGCCGGCGGCGACTGCGTGACCGGACCCGACACAGTCATTGCCGCCATCGCGGCCGGCAAGCGAGCCGCGACGGCGATCGACAAGTACCTGGGCGGTGACGGAGTCCTTCTCCGGAAGCCCGAGATCGTACGGAAACTCACGGCCGACATTATCGAAGACGAGATGCTCCGCGAGGCCGTTCCGTGCGTTCCGGTTGAGAAGAGACTCGGCGACTTCACCGAGGTCGAACTCGGGTACGCGGCCGGTCAGGCCAAGGTGGAGGCCTCGCGGTGCCTCCGCTGCGACGTGAGAGAATAGCCCCCGCGAGGGAGACGTCACTGAACGGAGCGTGAAACACATGGCTACGGTCAAGCTGACCATCGATGGGCTTCCCGTTGAGGTCGAAGCCGGGACTTCGGTCCTGAAGGCCGCGGAGCAGGCCGGGGTCCACATCCCGACCCTCTGCTACCTCGAGGGCATCCATGAGGTCGGAGCGTGCCGTGTTTGCGTGGTCGACACGGGGGCCAAGGCTCTCCAGGCCGCGTGCGTCACTCCGGTCGCCGAGGGCATGAAGGTTTCGACCAACACCTCGGCCGTCCGGAAGGCGCGCAAGACGACGGTCGAGCTCATCCTCTCGAACCACCCGGACAACTGCCCCTCCTGCGTCCGGAACCTGAACTGTGAGCTTCAGGCCCTGGCGGAGTCCCTGAACCTCCGGGGCAACCGCTTCCAGGGTGAGATGAACGACTGGGTGCCGGACACCTCGTCCAAGGGGATCGTCCGGGACCCGAACAAGTGCATCCTCTGCCGGCGCTGCGTCAGCGTCTGCGAGAAGGTGCAGGGAGTCCGGGCCATAGGTCCCATTAACCGCGGGTTCAACACGATCATCGGCCCGGCTTTCGAAACCCCGCTGGGCGACAGCGTCTGCGTCAACTGCGGCCAGTGTATCTTGGTCTGCCCTGTCGGCGCTCTCTACGAGCGGGACGGCGTGGCTCAGACCTGGGCGGCTTTGTCGGATCCCAAGAAGCACGTCGTGGTCCAGACGGCGCCCGCCGTTCGCGTGGCCCTCGGCGAGACTCAGGGTGGGGAGCCGGGCGACATCGTCACCCGCAAGATGGTGGCCGGTCTGCGCCGCCTCGGCTTCGACGCGGTCATGGACACCGATTTCACGGCCGACCTCACCATCATGGAGGAAGGCAGCGAGCTCATCGAGCGCCTCACCAAGGGTGGGGTGCTGCCGATGTTCACGTCGTGCAGCCCAGGGTGGATCAAGTTCATCGAGCACTTCTACCCGGATCTCCTGCCCAACCTCTCGACCTGCAAGTCACCGCAGCAGATGTTCGGCGCCCTGGCCAAGACCTTCTACGCCGACAAGAAGGGCATCGATCCGGCCAACATCTTCTCCGTGTCGATCATGCCCTGCACGGCCAAGAAGTTCGAGTGCCAGCGGCCCGAGATGTTCGACAGCGGGTATCAGGACGTCGACGTTGTCCTGACGACCCGCGAACTCGGCCGGATGTTCAAGGAGGCCGGGATCGTCGTCGACAAGCTGCCGGACGAGGAGTATGATCCTCCGATGGGCCTCTCCACCGGTGCGGCCGTCATCTTCGGCGCCACCGGCGGGGTGATGGAGGCCGCCCTTCGGACGGCCTACGAGCTGGTGACCAAGGAAACCCTGAAGGACGTCAACTTCAAGGGTGTTCGCGGTTTGACGGGGGTCAAGGAAGCCGAAGTTGACCTCAAGGGCACCAAGGTTAGGGTCGCCGTGTCCCACAGCCTGAGTAACGCCCGCAAGGTCCTGGATCAGGTCCGCGCCGGCAACAAGGCTGGTTGGCACTTCATCGAGATCATGTGCTGCCCCGGCGGCTGCATCGGCGGCGGCGGCCAGCCGATCCCGACCAACACCGAGATCCGTCAGAAGCGTATCGACGGCACCTACGCCGCCGACGAGCGACTGGCCATCCGGAAGTCGCACGAGAACCCGGCTATCACGGCCATCTACAAGGAGTTCCTGGGCCAGCCGCTCGGGCACAAGTCGCACGAGCTGCTTCACACCAAGTACACGCCCAGGGGCCAGTACGTGATTCGCAAGGATAAGGCCGCTGACTAGAGGCCGGACCGAAGCACCGAAAGTCCGCTACCGAGGGGGTCGGCGGTCCAGCAAGACCGGCTCCCTCGGGGCATTCCCGCGAGAGGCCGGCCGGCAGCCGGCCCTCATTCTCCAAGATACTGGAGGTGAGAGGATGGACAGGCAACAGAAGGACTCCTTCCCCGACGTTGATCGCATCGTTGCCAAGCATGCCAGCCGGGAAGGGGCCCTGCTACCAGTCCTCAGAGAGGTTCAGGACCTTGTGGGCTACCTACCGGAGGCCGTCATGAAGAGGGTGGCTCTGGGGCTCGGGCTGTCCCTGAGCCGCGTCTACGGAGTAGCCACGTTCTACTCGCTCTTTTACACCAAGCCCAAGGGCCTTTACGTTGTCCGAGTCTGCGAGAGCGCGCCCTGCCACGTGCAGGGGGCCCAAGCCGTCGTTGAGGCCATCGTCGAGGAACTCGGGGTCTCCTTCGGGGAGACCACCCCGGACGGCCGCTTCACGCTGGAGATGGTCAGTTGCTTGGGAGTCTGCGGCGTGGCCCCGGCGGTTATGGTCGGCGACCGCGTCTACGGTAACCTCACCCCGGACACGGCCGTCGCCGTGATCCGGGAGTACAAGTAGGGGAGGGTGACCATGAAGATGTTTCGTGCGCATGTCCTGGTTTGCGCCGGCACGAACTGTTCGCTTAAGGCGAACAAGGCGGTGCAGGATCGGCTGATCCAGGAGATCGACAAACGCGGCCTGGCCGGCGAGATCAAGATCGTCGAGACCGGCTGCTTCGGACTCTGCGAGCAGGGGCCGACCGTGGTCGTCTACCCCGAGGGCGTTCTCTACTGCCGGGTTGCTTCCGACGACGTGCCCGAACTGGTGGAGGAGCACCTTCTCAAAGGTAGGCGGCTCGAGCGTCTCCTCTACAAAGAAGAGCCGCCGACCGACGGAAAGGGTCTCAAGACCTATCAGACCATCCCGGAGATGGACTTCTTCCGGGGCCAGACCCGGATCGTTCTCCGCAACTGCGGGGTAATCGACCCCGAGTCTATCGAGGAGTACATCGCCCAAGGCGGCTACCAGGCCCTGGGCAAAGCTCTGACCACGATGAAGCCGGCCGGGGTCATCGAGGAAATCAAGACCTCCGGCCTGCGCGGCCGCGGCGGCGCGGGCTTCCCGACCGGGCTCAAGTGGGAGTTCGCGGCCAAGGCCCAAGGCGACATCAAGTACGTCGTCTGCAACGCCGATGAGGGTGAGCCCGGCACGTTCAAAGATCGCCTCCTCCTTGAGGGTGATCCCCACACCATCCTGGAGGGCATGGCTCTGGCGGCCTACGCCATCGGCGCCGCAAAGGGCTACATCTACATCAGGGGTGAGTATAGCCTGTCCATCGAGCGACTCGAGCAGGCCATCGTCCAGGCTAAGAAGATGGGTCTTCTCGGCCAGGGCATCTTCGGCTCGGGCTTCTCCTTCGACGTCGAGATTCGCGTCGGCGCGGGCGCTTACGTCTGCGGCGAGGAGACAGCCCTCTTTGAGTCCCTGGAGGGCGGGCGCGGTGAGCCCAGGCTCAAGCCGCCTTACCCGACCGACGTCGGTCTCTTCGGCCGGCCCACGGTTATCAACAACGTCGAAACCCTGGCCAACGTAGTCCCCATCCTGGCCAACGGGGCCAAGTGGTATCGTGGCTTCGGGACTGAAAAGAGCCCGGGAACCAAGGTCTTCACTCTAACCGGAGACATCGTCAACGAGGGCCTCATCGAGGTTGAGATGGGCACGACCCTGCGGGACATCATCTTCGGCATCGGTGGCGGCATCCCGGGCGGTCACGCCTTCAAGATGGCGCAGAGCGGCGGAACGTCGGGCGGCTGCCTGCCGGCCGCGCTGCTGGACGTGCCCATGGACTACGACGAACTGGCCAAGGTGGAGGCGGCCCTGGGTTCCGGGGCTCTCCTCATCATGGACGACGCCCACTGCATCGTGGACATCGCCCGGGTCTTCGCCCGGTTCTTCGAGCACGAGTCCTGCGGCAAGTGCGTTCCCTGCCGCGAGGGCACGATGCGGATCCACGAGATTGCGACCCTCGTCACCCAAGGTCTGGCCACGGAGCAAGACCTCGACAACCTGGCCGCCCTGGCCAGGACGATGGCTCTCGCCTGTCTGTGCCCCCTGGGCCAGGCCGCGCCGGTTCCGATCATGACTACCTTGAAGTACTTCCGCGACGAGTACGACGCCCATGTCAAAGAGAAACGTTGTCCGACAGGCACCTGCCGCGGTCTCGCCGACCCGGCCCGGGCTCTGACGGCGGCGGGGAAGGGGGCCTAGCCATGGCTAGCGCTGCTACCGCGGCCAAGCCTGCGGTGAAACTCACCATCAACGGCATCCCGGTCGAGGTTCCGGCCGGCGGCACCATCCTTGAGGCGGCCGAACAGGCGGGCGTTCGCATCCCGACTCTCTGCCACCATCCCGACCAGGCCGCCAAAGGGGTTTGTCGCGTCTGCGTCGTCGAGGTCGAACGGTCGCGCACTCTGCAGGCGGCCTGCGCCTTCCCGGTCAGCGAGGGCATGGTCGTCCGGACCAACACCCCGGCTGTCCGCGAAGCTCGCAAGGTCATCGTTGAACTCATGCTCTCGCGCCACCCCCAGGACTGCCTGAACTGCGCCCGCAACAAGCGCTGTGAATTGCAGTCCCTGGCGGAGGAACTCGGTATCCGCGACGTCCGCTTCACGCGCCGGGAGAAGGACTACCCCAAGGACGAGTCCACTCCCTCGTTGGTTCGTGATCCGGCGAAGTGTGTCGTCTGCCGGCGCTGTGTCTACACCTGTAACGAGGTTCAGGGTGTAGGGGCGCTGTTCCCGGCCTACCGCGGTCACGAGACCGTGGTCGTGCCGGCCTACGACAACCCGCTCAGCGAAATAGCCTGCGCTCTCTGCGGGCAGTGTGTCCACGCTTGCCCGGTCGGGGCCATCACTGAGCGCGACGATACGGAGGAAGTCTGGGCGGCTCTGGCCGATCCGGCCAAGCACGTCGTTGTCCAGACGGCCCCGGCCATTCGCGCGACAGTGGGCGAGGAAGTCGGGCTTCCGCCCGGCTCGCTCGTCACGGGCAAGATGGTGGCCGCTCTCCGGCGCCTCGGTTTCGACCGGGTCTTCGACACCGACTTTACCGCCGACCTGACCATCATGGAGGAAGGCTCCGAGCTCATTCAGCGCCTGACCCAGGGGGGCACCCTGCCGGTTATCACCTCCTGCAGTCCGGGCTGGATCAAGTTCATCGAGCACTTCTACCCGGAGTTCCTCCCCAATCTGTCGACGTGTAAATCGCCGCAGCAGATGTTCGGGGCTCTGGCCAAGACCTACTACGCCCAGAAGGCGGGCATCGATCCGGCCAGCATTTTCGTCGTCTCGATCATGCCCTGCACGGCGAAGAAGTTCGAAGCGGCTCGGCCGGAGATGAACTCGAGCGGCTACCGCGACGTGGACGTTGTCCTGACTTCGCGGGAGCTCGGCCGGATGTTCCGGGAGGCCGGCATCAATTGGGATCGCCTCCAGGAGGAGCGGTTCGATGATCCCCTCGGCCAGTCGACCGGGGCGGCGGCCATCTTCGGCGCCACCGGCGGGGTCATGGAAGCGGCCTTGCGTACGGCCTACGAGTTGGTGACGAAGAAGGAACTCAAGGACCTCGACTTCGTGGGCGTCCGGGGCATGACCGGGATCAAGGAGGCCACCATCGACCTCGACGGAACGAAGCTCAACGTGGCCGTGGCCCACGGGCTCGGCAACGCCAAGGAACTCCTGGAGCGGATGAAGCGCGGCCAGGGGAGCTATCACTTCGTCGAGATCATGGCCTGTCCGGGCGGCTGCATCGGTGGTGGCGGCCAGCCCATCAAGACGACCAACGCGGTCCGCGAGCGGCGCATCGACGCCATCTACCGCGAAGACAAGAGCATGCCTATCCGGAAGTCGCACGAGAACCCGGCGATTGCCCAGATCTACAAGGAGTTTTTGGGCGAGCCGCTTGGGCACAAGTCCCACGAGCTACTCCACACGCACTACACGCCGAGGGAGAAGGTCTAGACTCCCGAAGGCGGGTGAGGCCGTCGGCGGCGGGGTGTGTCCGCCCGGCCGAGCGGAATGAGGGCGGGCTGGGGGCGCTGGCGCCCCCAGCCCGCCCAGGGCCGGGCGAGCCATTGCTCGCCCGGCCGGAAAGACGTATCATTAAATCGTAGGCTCCTGAGGCCAGGCCTAGGCTGAAGCCCAGGGAGAGACTCGCAAAGACGACTCGACCGGCGCCGGCCGTCCGAAGGCGGTCGCGCGGGTGAGCCGCTTAGACGAGGCCCGACGTTGGGCCCTCTCCCTGGCGGAGAGGGCCTTTGAGTTTTGTTGAGCGAATCCGCGCCCGGCCGGAGACGGAGAGTTCCCGGGCGGGGGCCCGAGGAGGTCGATGTTCTGTGGAGATGTCGGACCGGGATGACGCCAAGGCCTCCGCCCGGCGCATCGGCGTGGTGGGTCTGGTGGTCACCGAGCGGGAGAAGACCGCATCTCAGGTCCAGGAGATACTGACCGAGTATGGCGACCTAATCGTCGGGCGCATGGGCATTCCCTACCGGGAACGAGGGGTTGCGGTCATGGCTCTGATCGTGGACGGGGATACCGACCGCCTGGGCGCCCTCACCGGACGGCTCGGCTCGCTGGCCGGGGTCCATGTCCGTAGCGCCCTGACCTCCTACTGAAACCTGGCCGGCCGGCTCCAAGGCCCACGGAGACGGCGCGCAAGAAGATACGAACCCGAAAGAGAAAACAGAAACGATAAGAGAAGGGTGTGGGGAGAGATGAAAGGCAACGTCAAATGGCTAACGCGGGCCGCCATCCTGCTGGCGGTGGCTCTGTCCGTTCAGAGTCTCCGGCTTCCGCAGGGTATCACCGGGCCAACCATCAACGCCGCGCTCCTGGTCGGAGCGGTGCTTCTCGGTCCGTGGGGCGCCGCGACCATCGGCTTTCTGACCCCGCTCACCGCCTTTCTCCTCGGCCAGTTGAACCCGGTCTTGGCCCCGGCCATTCCCTTCATCATGGCCGGCAACGGGCTTCTGGCCCTCCTCTTCGGATACGGACGACGGGTCAACGTTTACCTGGCCGTTGTCGTCGCCGCCGGCGTCAAGTACCTGATTCTCGCCGCGGCCGTGCGCTACATCATTAGCGTTCCGCCGCAGGTGAGCGTGGCCCTCCAGCTCCCCCAACTGGTGACGGCTCTCATTGGAGGACTAGTCGCCCTGCTGGCGCTCGAGGCTTTGGCGGCGGCCCGAGTTGTTGAACGCAGCCAGTGGCCCGGTCTGGCTCTCCGGAGAAGACGGTAGGTTCAGACGGGCGAACTCAGCCGCGGTTCCGATCGTCAACTCGTTGCCTTGACACCCTCCAAAGCCCATGCTACGATAAGGCTCCGGGCGAGATTGCGGCCCGCGAGAACCTTGAGTTGCCCACTCTTGGCGCCCCAATCAAGGCGCCAGCTTTTTTGACCGACAGACTCCACGACGGCCGAAAGCGGTGGTCGGGTCGGGGCAGGAAAGGCAAGTGTTTGACTTCGGCTCCTTGAAAACTGAACAGTGGCGAAAAAGTCGGTAAGGGAACTGAGAAGAACGAAGGCGAGGCCCAGCCTTGCGAGTCGGCTTTGGATACTCCATAAGTTAGAGATCCCGAAAGGGATTGCCAGGGATTAAGCGGAGAGTTTGATCCTGGCTCAGGACGAACGCTGGCGGCGTGCCTAATACATGCAAGTCGTGCGAAGCGGTTCTCAAGGCTTGCCTTGGGGATCGACTT
>Ga0315278_10000473_pt1 | contig 35340 bp, 33 predicted proteins | sample YL17G06_0_MG_FD_203880 | JGI IMG/M metagenome (GOLD analysis project Ga0315278, IMG submission 203880) | Sediment microbial communities from Yellowstone Lake, YNP, Wyoming, USA - YL17G06_0 | ecosystem: Environmental > Aquatic > Freshwater > Lake > Sediment | place: USA: Wyoming | collected... | reverse complement strand
CCGGCTTCGCCTGCCGTAGCCGATCGTAGCCCAGGTCGAGCCGCTCCATCGCGCCCGGCCCGAAGTTCTCCACCACGACGTCCGCGCGGGCGATCAGCTGCAGCACGAGCTCGCGGGCTTCGGGCTCCTTCAGGTTCAGCGAGACGGACCCGTTGCCGGCCCAGCAGGCGTGGTTGGACAGGCTGCGGTCGGGCCCGGGCTTGCCCTCGGCAAAGGGCGGCAGCGTGCGCGTCATGTCCAGGCGCTGGCGCGACTCGATCTTGAGGACCTCCGCGCCCAGGAACGCCAGGGTCTGCCCCACGACCGGTCCGGCCCAGACCCAACCGAAGTTGATGACCCGTATGCCCTTGAGTGGCAGCGTCTTTGCCATGTCGCCTCGCCTCCCCGTGAACCTGGCAGCGCCGCTCAGATGGCGCCCTTGGCCTGCAACGACGCCCTCTCCGCCTCGCGCAGCCCGAGCAGCCCCGAGTACACCTCGGCGTTGTGCTGCCCGAGCCGGGGAGCCGGACGGACCGGGCCGCCGGGGCTCGCCGGCAGCTTGAACGGCGCACCGAGGTTGCGGACCCGGCCGAGGTCCGGGTGTTCGATGTCGACGAAATAGTCACGTGCCTTGAGGTGCGGCTGCTCGGCCGCCTCGGCAATCGTGAACACGGCGGTGATCGGGCAGCCGGCGGCCTGGCACTTCTCCATGATCTCCATCTTGGTGTGCTGCGCCGTCCACTCCTGGATGAAGGAGTACATGATGTCGGCGTTCTGGGCGCGCACGAACATGTCCTGGAACATCTCGAGGCTCGCCCATTCCGGGTCGCCCATGACCCTGCACAGGCCTTCCCACTGGCCGCGCTCGAGCGCCAGCATCCACACGTGCCCGTCCTTGCACGGCACGATGGTCGCGGGTGCGCCGAGCGGCATGCCAACGCCGGTGCGCTTGTCGAAGCGGCCTTCCTGCGCGACCAGTCCGATGTTCTGGCCACCGACGAAGGTCGCCGCGATCGCCTCCGCGCACGAGACATCGACCTGCTGGCCACCGCCCACCAGATCACGGCCATACACGGCCGCCATGCCCCACGTGGCGCCGGCGATCGCACCGTAATAGTCGGCCGAGAACGTCCCGTGCTCCAGGGGCATCTCGCCCGGCCGGCCGCAATAGCGCGAACTCGCGCCTGTCAGGTGGAACGCATTCAGATCGTAGCCGTTCCAGCCGCTGTAGGGCCCGGTCTGGCCGAACGGCGTGATGGAGATCATCACGAGATTGGGATTGATCGCCTGCAGCTGTGGGTACGTGAGGTTCCACGCACTCATCTGCTGCGGAACGTTGTTCTCGATCAGCACGTCCGCCCAGCGCAGCAGGCCCGTGAACAGCTCGCGCCCCGCCGCGACCGAGACGTCGCAGGTCGTGCCGCGCTTGTTGGTATTGTTGATGAAGTAGAGTCCGCTCTTCTCCGGGTGGGCGACATCGCCGGGGAATGGCCCGGCCTGACGGGCCGCATCACCGCCGGGCGGCTCCACCTTGATCACGTCGGCACCAAAGTCGCTGAACAGCTTTGCGCAGTACGGCGCCGACACCATCTGCCCGAAGTCCAGGACTTTGATTCCAGAAAGCGCACCGACCCCGGGAGCGCTTGCCCGGGACGCAGACTCAGCCACGACGCCAGTCATCTTTCCTCCGCGACAACGTCAAGGTACCGCTCCCTGCCGAAACCGGTGCCAGCGAGATCACACCGTAAAGGGATCCGGGATCGTCCGCGGCAGCCCGCGATCGAGCACGTCGGCCGCGATGAGCCCCTCGAGGTATCGCGAGTCCCACCAGTTCAGCTGCAACTGCTTGGCACGGCGGTAGTAGAGCTGGATGTCGTAATCGAGCGTGAACCCGATGCCGCCATGGACCTGCTCGGCCATCGCCGTGATGTCGCGAAACGCCTTGCACGCAAACAGCTTCGCCATCGGCGCCAGCCGCTTGTCGTCCCGGCCCGTGGCATGGGCCCAGGCGGCCTCGTAGACCAGCGTCTTGGCGCCTTCCACGACGGGCGCGGCATCCGCCATGTAGTGCGACAGCGCCTGGAAGGCGCCGATCGGCTTACCGAACTGCTCGCGGTCCTTGGAGTACTGCACGGTCATCTCGAGCGCCCGCTCGGCGCCGCCCGCCGCATACGCTGCGAGCAGGATGATCCCCTCGTGCATGGCCTCCGCCCAGGTCCGCCAGCCGCTGCGCTCGGCACCGAGCCGCTGCGTCTCCGGCACCACCACCCCGTCGAAGGTGACCCGGTACTGCGTGTCCGAGGCCATGGAGCGCTGCTGCTCCAGCGCCAAGCTCTTGGCGTTCGTATCGACGAGGAACAGGTCGACGTCCTCGGGCGCGGCACCGGTGCGCGCCAGCACGAGCAGCTTCTGCGCCGCCCGAGCATGGAACACGTGGCGCTTGACGCCCTGCAATCGATAGCCGTCCGCCGTGCGGGTCGCCTTGAGCTGCACTCCCTCCGGGCCGTAGCCACCGTCCGGCTCGAGCCATGCCGGCACGACAATGAGCTCGCCGCTGCCGATCGCCGGCAGGAACTGCTTCTGCTGCGCCTCGCTGCCCGCCCGGCGGATCGCAAGCACGCCCATCACGGCGCTTCCGAAATGCGGACCCGGGACCAGTGCCCGACCGAACTCCTCGTAGATGACCGCGCAGTCCAGCATATTGAGACCCATGCCGCCGAGTTCATGCGGCAGCAGGATCCCGAGCAGGCCCATCTCCTGCATGTTCTGCCAGAGCGCTTCCGGCAGGCCGACCGGATCGTTCTCCATCTTCCTGACCACGTCCACACCGCAGTTGGCCACGCACAGGTCGCGGGTGGTCTCACGCAGCATTCGCTGCTCGTCGGAAAACTTCAGGTCCATGGGCTTGTTGCTCTCGTTGCAGTCGTACTGATCGGCGCGACGCGCCTCGTCAGGGTTTCCAGTTCTGGCCCTTGCGGGTCCACGGGTTGTCGGCCTCGTTGCCGGGCAGCGCGATCCTCGCTTTACCTTCAAACCTCACGACACCTTCCACCGACACGGCCATGTCGACATCGGCCCAGTGACAGCCGGTATCGTCTGTGGCGAGGCGCGTGACCCGTCCCGAGAAAGTCATCTCGTCGCCCGGGAAGACCGAGCTCTTCATCTTGAACGTCATCCGCCCCAGCCGGCCCTTGGGCCCGGTCCAGTCGGTGACGAAGCGCTCGAGCCACGCCGCGAGGTTGGGCGTGTTGATGAAAATGTTCTTCACGCCGTTACGCTCGACGGCGAAATCCTTGTCGTGATGCATGGGCCGCCAGTCGCGGCTCGCCAGCGCACCCAGCACGATCGTTGTCGCCGTCACGTTGATGCGGAGCGGCGGGATCTCCTGCCCCTCCTTCACCTCGCCCGCGAGCAGGTTGCGTACGGCGCTCATGCCTTCGGCTCCGGCCTGCGGTAGCCGAGGCAGGTGTAGGTCTCGGTGCCCACCCACTCGCCGCGCTGGTTGACGGTCTCGACGTCGATTACCCAGAAGCGCCCTTGCCCGAGCTTCGTCTGCTTCAGCTCGCCCACCGAACGCACGATCTGGCGCATGGTCAGCACGTCGCCCATGCGCACCGGCTCGCCGAAGGTGGCCTCGTTGCTGGCGACCACGGCCTCCGGCAGACCGCACAACTCCTTCAGGTCGAAATGGGTCTGAAGCGCCTTGCGCTCGCCACTGGCGCCGGGCGCCCAGAAATGCGGACGCATCCACACCGACAGCATCGTGGGCGGGGCGATCCGGCCGCCGGCGATCTCCTCGGCAACCTTGGCGTCCCAGTAGAGCGGACTGCCGTTCTGGGTGGCGGCGCAGGTGTTGTAGACGTAGCCGATCTCGATCGGGAACTCCGACTGCTCCTCGTACATCGGCTTGCCGATGAGCTGCTGTACCGCCGGCGGCAGATCAGTCGCTGCCGCGTCGGGCGGCGGATTGGATGGACCGCCGTTCACTGCACGCTCCCGCTGTTGCGCAGCTGCTGGATCTCGTCGGCGGAAAAGCCCGCCTCACCCAGCACCGCGTCCGTATCGGTGTGTCCGGTGGCCGGCAGCCGGAAGGTCGGCCGGCCCCGCTCCGCGCCCGCCAGATTCGGCGCGAGCTGCTCGAAGTTCCCGCGCTTCGGGTGGCTCGCCGTCATGAACGTCTGGCGCGAACGCAGGTGATTGTCCGCCACAACCTCGGCGATCTCGAGCACCGGCGCCACGCACGTGTCCTTGCCGGCGAGGGCCTCGGTCCACTCATCGCGCGTGCGCGTCAGGAGACGCTGCTGCATCACGTGCCGGATCTCTTCCTGCCGCGAGGCGTCGTACTGGCTGTCGGCGTACTGCTCGATGTCCAGCAGTTTGCACAGGTTGCGGAAGAACTTTCCCTCGATCGCGCCGACCGCGAGGTGTTTGCCATCGCCGGCCGCGTACACGCCGTAGCAGGCGAACCTGCCGGTCAGCAGGGCCGATCCCGGACGCGTCTCCTCGCCGGTGGCGAGGTACTGGTCGACATAGAGAGACATCAGGTTCAGCACCCCGTCCACGACCGACACGTCGAGGTTCGCACCGACGCCGGTGCGCGAGCGGCCGACCAGCGCCGCCATGATCGACATGGCGGCATGCATGCCGCCGCCGGCGCTGTCGGCCACGGTGGCCCCGGGAATCGCGGGCTTGCCCTCCCCGTCCCGGCCGCTGCAGGCGAGGAACCCGCCCACGGCCAGGTAGTCGATGTCGTGACCCGCCCACTGCGAATACGGCCCCTGCTGGCCATAGCCGGTCGTCGCGCAGTAGATGAGTCCCGGGTTGTGCGCCTTGAGATCCTCGTAGCCGATGCCGAGGCGGCTCGCGACGCCGGGACGGTAGCTCTCGATCAGCACGTCCGCCTTGCGCACGAGGCGGACGATCACGTCACGACCCGCGGCCGACTTGAGATCGACGCGGATCCTCTGCATGCCGCGCCCGCCGCCGTAGGCGTGGAACACCGGCTCGACCGCGTCGACCCCCGACCCCACGACCGGCGCGACCTTGATCACGCCCATGCCGTAGTCGGCCAGGATGCGCGAGGCCCGCGCGGCGGGCCCGACGGCGGCGAGGTCGAGGACGGTGAAGCCTTCCAGCAGTGACATGTCGCGGGCTTCAGAAGTTCTTCGGCAGATCCAGCTTGCGCTTGGCGATGATGTTCTTCTGGATCTCCGAGGAGCCGCCGCCAATCGTGTCGATCACGGTGTACGTGTAGCAGCTCTCGGCACGGCCCATGAGCGGCGCATCCTCCGTACCGAGCGCGAGCTGCGCCCCCGGACCCACGATGTCCATGGTGGCGTCGGCCACGCGACGCGACAGCTCGGTCGCATACAGCTTGTACTCTGAGGCCTCGACGGTCGGCGTCTTGTTCGAGTGCAATGCCGCGTCCACGAAGCGCACGCCCAGCAGGCGCGCCACCTCGCACTCGGTGGCCAGCTGGGCAATCCTCTGGCGGACGACCGGGTCGTCCTTGAGCGGCTTGCCGTCGCGCACGGTGTCCCGCACGTAATTGCACAGCAACTCCACCCGCCCGCGGATCGGGGCGAAGGTGAACATCGAGAAGCGCTCGATGTCGAGCGCTTCGGCGATGTACTGGAATCCCTTGCCCAGCTCGCCGACGCGATAGTCGTCGTGGATGAACACGTTGTCGAAGAAGACCGCATTGGTGCGCTCGTTGCCCATCGTGTACATGGGCTGGATGGTCAGTCCCGGGTCGTCCATGCGGATCAGGAACAGCGAGATGCCATGGTGCTTGGGTGCCTGGGGGTCGGTGCGGGCGCCGACCCAGTACCAGTCGGCAAAGTGCGCCGAGGTCGTGAAGACTTTCTGCCCGTTCAACACCCAGCCGTCGCCCTTGCGCTCGGCCTTCAGGCGCATGGCGGCCGCGTCGGACCCGGCACTCGGCTCGGAGTAGCCGACCGCGAACTCGATCTTTGCCGCGAGAATCTGCGGCAGGAATTCCTTCTTGAGCTTCTCGGAGCCGACCCGGATCAGCGTCTTGCCGATGATGCCAACACCCTTGCCGATCTGGGGCGCGCCGACCGACGAGAGCTTCTCGTTCAGCAGGTACTCGTAGAAGCCCTCGCCGTCCTGCCCGCCAACCTCCTTGGGCCAGGTCATGCCGAGCCATCCCTTCTTGGCGAGCTTGCCCATGAAGGCACGTCGCTCCGGCGTGTCGCAGATCTGGGCCATGTTCTCCCGGGTGACGTCCATGACCTTGGGGTCATGGTTGTCCTTCAGGAACTGCTCCACCTCGCGCAGGAAAGCGCGTTCGTCTTCAGTGAATTCAAAGTCCATGCCTTGACTCCGGAAACAGGCCGAGCCGCCTTTGGGATTCGATTCCACGCGCGCCATGTTGCCGGCGGCGAGAGGCGCGTCGGTGCCGTCAGACCGTAGCGCCCGGCCCGGCGAGGAGCGACGTCCAATCGGACTACCGGCCAGCGGTGCTCCCGCGCCGTCACCGTCCCTTGTAGTTGGGCTTGCGCTTCTCGGCAAAGGCCTTCGGCCCTTCCCGCGCGTCCTCGGAGGAGAACACGCGCGCACCAATTGCCTTCTCCAGGACGAAGTTCAGCTCGTTGTTGAGTGCGCGCACCGCGATCTCCTTCGCCGTGCGCACCGCCAGCGGGCCGTTCTGGCAGATCTTCTCCGCCATGGCCAGCGCCTCGTCGAGCAGCCGCTCTTTCGGCACGATCCTGTTGACCAGGCCCACCTCGTACGCACGCCTGGCGTCTATGCTGCCTCCCGTCAACAGAAGTTCCATGGCAACGGCCCAAGGAATCTGCTGCGGCAGGCGGATGTGACTGCCGCCCACCGGGATCACCGCCCAACGCACCTCGCTCAGGCCGAAGGTAGCGTTCTCGGCCGCAATCCGGATGTCGGTGCCCAGCATGAACTCCATGCCGCCCGCAATGCACATCCCGTTGATTGCCGCGATGATGGGCTTGTAGATGGTCTGGAACGGCCGCTTCACCGGATCCTCGTAGCCCATCGAGTCGCCGTCGGCGATTGCGGGCAGCGCGGACTTCATGTCCATCCCCGTGCAGAACGCCCGGTCGCCCGCACCGGTGAGAATCGCGACGTGCAGGTCCGGGTCGGCGTTGAAGTCGTCGAACGCCGCGTCCATACCCATGATCATTTCCCGCGTCATGGAATTCGCCGCCTGCGGGCGGTTCAGGGTCATCACTGCGATGCGCCCGCGCTTCTCATAGGTAAACGTCTCTGGAAGGTTCAGTGCCATGTCTTGGTCCTGTCAGTCGTTGATCGGTGACGCCGGACGGCCGGCACGGGAACTCTGATCGGGAAGCGCCGCAACGACCAGCTCCGCGAGGTCGAAGACCTTACGTTGCTCCGTGTGCTTAGCCGCGCTCGAACTCAGCATGAGCAGGCAGAACGGGCAGGAGGTCGCCACCTTGTCCGCACCGGTGCCGAGGGCCTCGTCGACCCGCACGTCGCTGATCCTGGCCGTGCCGCCTTCGCGCGACCAGTAGTTACCGCCACCGCCGCCGCAGCAGAAGCTGTCCTTGCGGTTGCGCGGCATCTCCAAGAGCTCGCCGATGGCCGCGACAACGCTGCGGGTCTCCTCCACGATGTCGTTGTGCCGCGCGAGGTAGCAGGGATCGTGGAAGGTGATCTTCTGCGCGGCGTCGCGCTTGACGATGAGCCTGCCCTCGCGGATCAACTGGTCGATCAGCACGGAGTGCGGGATGGTCTGCCAGTTTGCACCCAGCTCCGGGAAGTAGCGGTCGAAGCTGTTGAAGCAGTGCGCGCACATCGTGATGACCTTGGCGACCTTGAGTTCCTGGAACTCCTCGATGTTCGCCTGCGCGAGTTCGACGAACAGCAGCTCGTTGCCCATCATCTTGGCCGGGTCACCCGTGCAGCGCGACTCCTCGAGGATTCCCCAGGACACGCCGGCGGCGTTCAGGATCCGGACCATGGCATGGGCGATCTGCTGGGCGCGCTCCTCGAAGGCGACCGAGCAGCCGATCCAGAGCAGGTACTCGGTCTTGCCGGGCTCGAAGAACGGCACGTCGAGATCGCGGCGCCAGTCGTCGCGATTGGCTGAGGTGCCGACGAAAGGATGACTGCGCGACTCGAGGTTGCGGTTCGCCGTCGCCATGACCTCCGGCATCTCGGAGCGACCCATGACGAGCTGCCGCCGGAAATGCACGATCACCTCGGCCGGGTCGTTGGTCACCGGGCACTGCTCTACGCAGGCCGCGCAGGTCGTGCAGCTGAACAGCGCCTCGGTGCCGAGCGTGTCGATGAGCGAGGCGTCGACGAGCCGCCCCTGCTCCAGGTATTCGGCGCAGGTCAGCATGATCTTCTTCGGCGAGAGTAGCTTGCCCGTCTGGGCCGCCGGGCAGGCCTCGTGGCAGCGTCCGCACCATAGGCACGCCGAGAAATCGAGCCGGCTCTTGAGCGGCAGATCGGCCAGCTTCTCGGCGCCCAGCGCCGGCTCGTCGGCCTCGAAGTCGATCGGAGGGAGCGTCACGCCCGGGCGCCGCTTCGCCAGCGCCGTGTTGATCGGGCCCAGCAGCATGTGCGACATCGGCGTGCGGGTGATGAGCACGATGAACCAGAGCCCCAGCAGGCCGTGGATCCACCACAGCGCCAGGTAGCCGTGGCTTATCGCGCCCGCATCGAGCTGGCGGATGCCGTTCGCGAGTGCGCGCCCGAGGAACTCGCCCTCGCCAGTTACATCCGGGTGCGCGAGGCGGAACGCCTCGACCGTAAAGCCCGCCGCAACGATGACGAGGAACAGGATCTCCATCGGCACGAATCCGCGCCGCGCCTTGCCGACCGTCAGTCGCTGCGGCGGCCACACGCGTCGCAGCAACAGGAACAGGATGCCAAGGAACATCGCGATGCCGGCGAGTTCGCGGCCGAGTTCCATCACCACGAAGCCGAAGCGGCCGGAGTAAACGGGGATCCCGACGAACGTCAGCGGGTAGAGGCCGTGGCCGAAGATCTCGAACAGGCTGCCGAAGAACAACAGGCCGTGCGCCAGGCCCGAGGCCGGTCGCTTGAAGACCCTGGAGATCAGGACGCCGCGCCACCAGAACGATCGCCAGTTCACCCGGCCGAACAGTTCCGACAGCGAGGCCACCCGGCCGGACAGCGTCTGTCCCGGCGCCATGCGCAGCCAGATATCGCGCAACCCGAGCACGACGCCCGCGCCCGCCGCGCACAGCAGGACCGTCAGGATGATGTAGTTGGCTGCGCCAATCTCGTGCATCGTTTGACACCGTCGCGAGCCGCGCCCCCAGTGCCCGGGCCTCGCGCTCTAGCGCTTCAGGATAGCAGCCGTCGCATTCCCGCCCAGCCCGAGCGTCTGCGCGAGGCCTGCCTTGGCACCCGGGACCTGCCGCGCTCCCGATTGGCCGCGCAGCTGCCAGGTGAGCTCGGCGATCTGGAACACACCCATCGCCGTGGTCGCCTCACCGAAGGACACGAAGCCGCCCGACGGGTTGATTGGCATGCGCCCCGTGGGCGTCGTCTCGCCCGCCGCCAGCAGCCGTTCCGCCTCACCCGGCTGGCAGAGGCCCCATTCCTCGGGGAAGGCCAGCTCGTAATAGCAGGTGTTGTCCTGCAGTTCGGTGAAGCTCATGTCCTTCGGGCCGATGCCGGCGTGTTCGAAGGCCTTGAGGACCGCCGCCTTCGCCTCGGTGTGGAGACTCGGGCCGCTCGGCGCCGGGCCGGCAAGACCGCGCGGCAGCGAGTCCTCGAAGGTCATGGTCGCCACGGCGCTGGACGCCACCCACACCGGCTTGTTCGTGAACTCGCGGGCCTTGTGCTTCGAGCAGATGATCGCCGCAGCCGCGCCATTCGACACGGGGCAGATCTCGAAGAGGCGCAGCGGGTTGCTGACGTACGGCGAGGCCAGGACCTCTTCCAGGGTCACTTCCTTCTGGAAGCGCGCGAACGGATTGCCGACCGAGCACTTCCGCGCCTTGACCGTGACCGCGGCCATCTGCTCTTCGGTCGTGCCGTAGTCGTGCATGCGCCGGCGTGCCAGGGTCGCCCAGAAGGACGGCCCGGGGAACCCGATGCAGCGCTGGCGCAGGAACTCCGGATCAGTGACCTCCTCGTTGCCGGACGTCTGGATCATGCCCTTCGGCATCACCTCGCCGCCGACCACCAGCACCATGTCGTAGAGGCCGCCCGCCACCATCGAATATCCGACGTTGAATGCGTTGCCGCCCGCAGCACAGCCGGCGGACATGTTGTAGACCGGTATACCGGTGGAACCGATGTCCTCGACGATGTCGTTGCCGTTGAGGCCCCAACCCTTGCCGCCAGAGAAGCGCGAACTGGCGGCGGCGACCGCCTCGATCTGCCGCCACGACACGCCCGCGTCCTTGAGGGCCATCTCCACCGCGTGCCGGCACAGCTCGGTCACGGACTTGGTGCCGACGATCCCGTCTCCGGTCTTGCCGAAGCGATGGAGCCCTACGCCCAGTACGGCGACTTCCTGCATCTCTCTACTCCTCGCGGCTCAGACCAGCTTGAACTTCCAGGTCGTGAATGCCTTGTCCTGCTCGTGATAGAGCGTGTCGATGACCAGGTCCACCGCCGCGCCGACGCTGAGCGCTGCAGGGGGATCGACCATCTGCCCCACCAGCCGCAGGCCGCTGTCGAGATCGACGACCGCGATGGCATAGGGCTTGAACGGGTTGTCGTACTTGTGCGGGGGCGGTGGCGGGAAATTCGCGACCGAATAGCTCCAGATCCTGCCCCGGCCGCCGAACTCGCACGGCTCCATACTCGATCCAGGACAGTCCGGGTTGTGGCAGTTCGATGCCTTGGGGAAATACGGCGTGCCACACGCCGCGCACCTCGACCCCAGGACCCTGGCGCCGCCTTCAGCGACGAACAATTCCGCTACGCACGGCTCGGAGGACTGGACCACTTGCGCTTCTCCCTCAACCACCACGGGCTGCCTTGATGAGTTCCGGCATCACTTCGAGGCAATCACCGACGATCCCATAGCGGGCGTACTTGAAGATCGCCGCATCCGGATCCTTGTTGATCGCCACGATCGTCTTCGCGGCCGAGCATCCCGCCATGTGCTGGCTCGCGCCGGAAATGCCTACCGCGACGTACAGCCGGGGCCGGGTGATCTTGCCGGTCAGGCCGACCTGCCGCGAGGAATCGATCCAGCCATCGTCGACGATCGGGCGCGACCCGCCCCACATCCCGCCGAGCGCTGCCGCGAGTTCCCTGACCAGTTCGAGGTTGCCGGCCTTGCCGAGGCCGCGGCCGCCGCTGACGATGACCTCGGCATCCTCCAGGCGCGGCCCTTCGGCCCTGGGCGCGTACGTGACCTTGAAGCGTTCCTCGACCGCGTCGAGGTCGACGTCGACCTGGTTGCATGCCGGCTGGCCGGCAGCAACAGCCGGCTCAGCGACCAGCGTCGTCGGCACCAGGCACACGACGTTGGTCGGGGACGGCATGCGGTATACGACGTGGGTATCGCCGCCGAACGCCGTCGCAGACACGTGCAACGCACCAGCCTCGTGCTGGAGGGCGAACACGTTCGTGACCACAGCCGCGCCCAGACGGCTTGCCAGACGCGGCGCCACCAGGCTCGCCGCCGCGGTCTGGTTGAAAAGAACGACCACCGGCCGCGTCCGCGCACAGTACTGCGACAGCGCCTCGACCAGTACATCGGGACCGCAGCCGCTCAGCTTCGGGTGGGTGATGAAGTCGACGACCGCTACCCCGTACCGCGACGCGAGCTCGAGCGCGACATCCCGAGCCATCCCGGCGACCGCCCAGTGCAGGGGCAACCCCACGGCAGCGCTGTAGGCGCGGGCCGCCGTCAGTGCCTCCTCGGTGCCGCGTTCGACGGCGCTTCCCCAGCTGCAGAGAACCACGCTCATGAAAGCCTCGCTAGCCGCGCCCGAACAGGCGCTTGAAGAAATTCTTGAGGCGCTCCCAGAGCGTCCTCATGACCACCGCGAAGATGTTGATCGACTCCTGCCTGCGGGGCGGCGGCGGGGCGGCGGCGGCCGCTGCCGCAGGCTGTGCACTCGCCGCAACCGGCTCGAGCATCGCGCGGACGTTCGTCACGTACATCTTGATGATCTGGCCGGAGACACCCTCGATCATCCCGCGGCCGACCTGGGCGATCTTCCCGGTGAGGTCGATGCTGGCAGCGCACTCGACGTTCGTCACCGCCCCACCCTCGGCGGCCGCGAGCTGGGTGAGGATCGTGCCGCGGACGGTACCGCCACCGCGCTCCTTGCCCTCGGCCAGCATCTTCAAGACCCCGGCCGCACGGTCGGTCTCGATGTACGTGATCGTCCCCTGGTACAGGGCGGTGACCGCTCCCACCTTGACCTTGACGGCCCCGACGAAATTCTTGTCGTCGATGACCTGCTGCAGCGACGCGCCCGGCATGCAGGCGACCACGTTCTCCGGGTTCAACATGAAGGCCCAGACCGCGTCGAGCGGTGCCCGCACCTGGAACGTCTGTCGGATTTCTATCGCCATTTAAAAATCTACCGAGTCAGGTGCTTGAACACAGAAGTGCCATCCCGAGAGAACACCGCGTCAGACGACGCCGTCGGCGCGCAACCGGTCGATGAGCTGGCGCGCCGTCTCGGCCGCCGAGCCCTGCAGGAACTGGCAGTTGCCGTTGACCACGGGCAATTGCTGCCGCACCAGTTCCACCGACGGGGTCAGGTCGCCGGCAGACAACCCGAGCACGACAGGAGTGAACTCGGCAGCCGCCATCTTGCGCGCGGCCATCCTGGCCTTCGCCGTCGGGAACCGCGGCACGCCCACTTCGTTGCTGATCGTCACCAGCGCCGGCATGGCGCCCTGCACGATCTCGTCGCCGTCGGCAGTCACGCGCGTCACGCTGAGCGCCTGCCCGGAGACCTCCACCGCACGCGCGAACAGCACGGCCGGAATGCTCAGCTTCTCCGCCAGCAGCACGGGCACCACGCCCTGGTCGTCGTCGGAGGCCTGCCGGCCGCACAGGACCAGGTCCGCGCCGCCACTGCTCTTGACGTACGCGGCGAGCACCTTCGCCACGGCCGCGCCGTCGAGTTCCTGCCCAGCCGGGTCGATCCCGACGATCTCGTCGGCGCCGAGCGCCGCGCATTGCCGCAACATCGCCTTCTGGTCCGGACCGATGGACACGGCGACGATGGTGCAGGTGACACCCGCGTCACGAATGCGAAGCGCCACTTCCATGCCCTGCTCGTCGTAGCCGTTGATCAGTCGCGGCACGGCCGTAACGTCGAGGGTGCGGCCATCACCACCGATCTTGAGCTTGCCCGCCAGCGCCAGGTTGTTGACGGCGCTCGGGTCGAGCACTTCCTTGACACACACTACGATGCGCATGGATTCTGCCTGTCGTATGAATCGGGCGAACAGGCCCTACTCGTCGCCTTCCAGAATCACACTACCGGAGTCGCACCACACGGCCTCGTGCGCGTACCCGGACGGTCTATGCGTGAGTTCCGTCATGAGGTACCACCGCCACGGGTAGTCGCCGAAATCACGAAAATGCCCGGTCAGGATACCGGCAAACTCCTGGCGGCCCGCGAAGTGCGTGCCCTCGATCGCCTTGCCGCCGTCGCACTCGGCGCGCCGACCGCTCATCGCGGCGTCGAAGCCCTCGCGATATCCGGCGCCCGGCGCCGCCTCCTCAGGCCGATGCGAACCGATCGAAGACATCGAGTGCTCCTTCAACCAGATCGGACAGGATCTGACGCGCCGGCTTCATCTCGGTCACGTAGTGGATGCCCTGACCGGCAGCTTCGGTCATCAGGTCCTTGCGCTGGTAGTCGAGCGACCCCTGTATGTAGTTGGCCGAAAGCAGCATCTGCAGCGGTGGCTTGAGCACCTCCGGCGCACCCCGGGCGAGCCACTCGTCGTGCCAGGGGCAGCGCGTGGTGCGCATCGTGTAACCGGAGATGCAGTCCGAGTAGATCGTGTCGTCGGTCTCGGCCTCGAGCAGCCGCTCCTTGAGCGGCAGGTTGACGTCGGACTCGCGCGACGCGAGCCACAAGGATCCCGTCCACACGCCGTCGGCCCCGAGGGCCAGCGCGGCGGCGAGGTGCCGACCCGTGGTGACGCCACCGGCGGCGATCACCGGCACGCCGGAACCGCGCGCGGCGTCGACGACTTGCGGGACGATGGAGAAGGTGCCGATGTTGCCGGTGTGCCCGGCGGCGTCGTAACCCTGGGCGATGATCACGTCGGTGCCCGCGGCGATCTGCTTCTTCGCCTGTCGCGGCTTGCCGACGAGGCCCCAGACCTGGATGCCGAGCTGGTGGGCCCGCTTCAGCAGGAACGCCGGCGAGCCGAGGCCCGAGGCGAAGACCGGCACGCGCTCGTCGAAAACCACCTCGACCTGCGCCAGGGCGCGCTTCTGATCCAGGCCGCCCCAGATGTGCAGGTTCGGCGCCTGCTTCGGATCCGGCACGTTGTACTTGCGCTTGATCATCTGCTCGTAGTCGCGGTGCGACTGCGGGATCTGCGCGAGCAGTTCCTCGACGGTCTTCTCCTCCGGCACCGATGCCGGCAGCACGAGGTCGATGCCGAAGGGCTTGCCGTTGACACGATCGCGGATCCACTTGATGTCGGCGGCGATCTGCTCCGGCGAGTGCATCGCTTCACCGAGTACCGCGAAGCCGCCGGCATTGATCACCGCGACCGCGACGTCCTTGCAATGAGTGAAGGCGACGATCGGGTATTCGATGCCGAGCTTGTCGCACAGTGGCGTATGTAATGGTCCGCTCATGGACAACTTCCCGCAGGATCTGTCGTAGGCAGGGCCCCGTGGCGCCAGATGCGCCACGCGGGACAGGAACCGCAATCAACGGGCGGAATTATTCCGCAGTCCGTGTTCGCGTCGGCAATCTATCGGCCCCCGCGCGTGCACGATACATCCAATCGGACGATGCCCATCCAGCCACGCGTGGTCAAATGCGCTCACGGCGGCTGGGTGTTGCCCCGGTTGACCCGGGCTCGGTCGGGTGTGAGTATCCGGCACGACGCCGAGCAGGCCGCCCGCATGCGGAAGGCGAAGCGCCGGTCGTATCCAGGTAACGGATCGGGACACGAAGTTGAAAGCGGCCTCCTTTGATTACCATGCCCCGCAGACGCTCGAGGCGGCTGTCGCCCTGCTCCAGCAATTCGATCGCGAGGGAGTCGACGCGAAGGTGCTGGCCGGTGGCCAGAGCCTCATGCCCATGCTCAACATGCGGGTGGCGCGGCCGCAGGTGCTGATTGACCTCGGCAGGGTCCCCGGGCTCGATTACATCCGCGCCGAGGGCGACACGATTGCCATCGGCGCGATGACCAGCAAACGCAGCGCCGAGGATTCGGCGCTGCTCAAGGACCGGCAGCCGCTGTTCCACGCGGCGACCAGGCTGGTCGGACATCGGCAGATCCGCAACCGCGGCACGGTGGGTGGCTCGTTCGCCCACGCCGATCCCTCGGCCGAATACCCCGCCGTCGCGCTGGTGCAGAACGTGCAGATGAAGGCGCAGGGGCCGGACGGCGTGCGCCTGATAACGGCGACCGACTTCTTCGTCACCTATATGACGACCTGCCTGGAGACAGCGGAGGTGCTGACGGAGGTGCGGCTCCCGGCGTTGCCGCCCGGCACCGGCTGGTCGATCCAGGAGTTCACGAAGCGCGACGGCGATCTCGCGCTGGCCGGAGTCGTGGCGACCCTGCGCCGGGTCAAGGGCCTGTGCGAGGACGTGCGGATCTGCGCCTTCGGCGTGAACGCAACCGCGGTCCGCCTGCCTGCGGCGGAGGCGGCATTGCAGGGACGCCCGCCCACTACGGAGAGCTTCGCTCGTGCGGCGGCCCTTGCCGGCGAGTCCGTGCAGGAGCCCATCAACGACGTCCACGCCTCCCCGGATTACCGCCGTCAGCTGGTGAAAGTACTCACCGGGCGCTGCCTCGCCGAGGCCGCGGCCCGCGCGACCTGACCGGTGCCGGGAGACCCGCCGAGTCAACGAGGACCGAGCGAGAAGCGATGACGGCCAAGCAGCACACGACGGTAACGGTCAATGGCCGGGTCTACCAGCGGGACGTCGAGCCACGGCTCACGCTCGCCGACTTTCTGCGCCACGAACTGCATCTCGGCGGCACTCACGTCGGCTGCGAGCATGGGGTCTGCGGAGCCTGCACCGTCCTCATCAACGGCCGCGCGGCACACTCCTGCCTGACCCTCGCGGTGCAGGCCGATGGCGCCGAGGTGACGACCGTCGAGGGGTTGAAAAACCGCGAGACCGGCCAGCTGCATCCGATCCAGCAGGCGTTTGTCGATGCGCATGGCCTGCAGTGCGGGTTCTGCACACCCGGCTTCCTCATGACGACGCTCGAACTGCTGCGGGACAACCCGGAGCCCAGCGACGAGGAGATCAAGGAAGCCCTGGGCGGCAACCTGTGCCGCTGCACAGGGTACGAGAGCATCATGGCCTCCGTGCAGCTGGCGGCCCGGCGGCTGCGCGAATCGGGCGGAGTCTGAGTCCAGGCGCATCCGGACGGAGCAGAGGCGCGATCCCATCATGGCCGCAGAATTACCCCGCCTTCCCGAGCAGTTACCGACCAGCAAGGTCCGCTACGTAGGCAAGGAGGTCAAGCGCGTCGAGGACCCGGCCCTCGTGTCCGGCACGACCGAGTTCATCGACAACCTGACGCTCCCCAACATGCTGCACTGCGCGATCCTGCGCAGTCCGCACCCGCACGCCCGCATCGTCAAGGTCGACGCTAGCGCGGCCGAGGCCATGGAAGGTGTCGTCGCCGTCCTCACGCCGGAGGACGTCAAGCGCTGGGCCAATGCGGTGGTGACCAGCCCGCCCGGCTGGGGCACCCACTGCCTCGCCATCGACAAGGCGCTGTTCGTCGGTGAGCCGGTTGCGGCGGTCGCCGCCACGAGCCGCCATCTGGCGGAGGACGCCTGCGAGCTGATCGAGGTGGAGTACGAAATCCTGCCGTCGGTCGGGACCGCCACCGCGGCGCTCGAGGCCGACGCCCCGGTGCTGTGGGAAGAGCACGGCACGAACATCATCCAGCAGCGCACCTATAGCTGGGGCGAGGTCGACCGCGTCTTCGCCGAGGCGGACCACGTCGTCACGAATTCGTTCCGCTGGAACCGGTGCGGGGCCAATCCGACCGAGACGTTCGGCTGCGTCTGCCAGTGGGACCTGACCGACAACAGCCTCACCTGCCACGGCGCCTACCAGGTGCCGGGCTTCTGGGGCCTGGCCCGATCGATGTCGCTCAATCTGCCGGCCAACAAGGTCAAGGTCATCAGCCATCCGCAGGGCGGCGCGTTCGGCGGCAAGGGCGGAGCGCGGGGCACCGACATCGCCGCGCTGCTGTCGCGCAAGGCGGGCGGGCTTCCGGTCAAGTACATCGAGGACCGGATGGAATACCTCCTGGCGGGAGCCAGCCAGTCCTGGGACCGCCATTACGACGCGTCGCTCGCCCTCAAGGCCGACGGCACGATCACCGGCTTCAAGGTCAAGCTGCTGGACGACCAGGGCGCCACGACCGAGACCTACGCGACGATCTCGGTGGCCAAGCCGCTGGCCGCCTTCACGGGCAATTACCGCATCGAGGCCGCCCAATACGACACCACGCTGGTCGTGACCAACCGCGCCCCGGCCGCTCCGTACCGCGGCTACGGACCCCCGCCCCACTTCTTAGTGCTCGAAAACCTGGTGGACATGGCCGCGCGCAAGCTCGCCATGGACCCGGCCGAGTTGCGCCGCATCAACTACATCCGTCCCGAGCAGTTCCCCTACACGATCCCGAGCGGCAACGAGTACGACAGCGGCAACTACGAGGCCGTGCTGGACAAGGTGCTGCGACTGGCTGACTACGCCGCCCTGCGCAAGGAACAGGCCGCGGCACGGGCCGCGGGCCGGCTCGTCGGGATCAGCGTGGCGAACACGGTGGAGCCCGGCGTGTTCGACTGGAACGCTTACGCCACGGTCGGCGTCCAGGGTGTGGGCGTGCCCGAGGGCGCAAGGGTGTCCGTCGACATCCTCGGCAATATCACCGTCGTGGTCGGCTTCAATCTCCAGGGGCAGGGACAATTTACCGTTGCGGCGCAGGTCGTCGCTGATTACTTCGGCGCAGACATGAATTCGGTCAAGGTCACGATGGCATCGACCGACCTCGCGCCGCCGCACTTCGGACAGGGCGGCAGCCGGCTCGGGGTGGCCATCACGGGTGCGGTGCTCGGCGCCTGCCAGAAGCTCGAGGCGGATTTCCGGCGTCTGGTCGCTCACTTGATGGGCGGCGTTCCGGTCGAGCAGATAGAACTCATGGACGGACGGTTCCGGATGAAGGCCAACCCGACCGTGGGCATGAGCCTGGCCGAGGTCGCCGGCGTGATGCTCGGCCGAAGCGACCTGCTCCCTCCGGGCATGGAGCCAAACCCAACGGCCACGTCCGTGTGGACGGCGCCCGGGCGCAACATGCCGGACGACCAGGGGCGCTGCCGCAGTTACCTGACGGCGGCCAATGCCGCGCACGTCGTGATGGTCGAGGTCGACCGGCAGACGGGTCGAACGGAGATCCTCAAGTACTTCATCGTCGACGACTGTGGCACGCGACTGAACCCGGCCACCGTGGAAGGCCAGATCCAGGGGGCGGTCGCCCAGGGCGTCGGTGCCGCGCTCCTCGAGGAGTACGTCTACGACGCACAGGCCAATCCGCTGGTGACGACCTTCGTCGACTACCTGATGCCGACGATTCACGAGGTGCCGATCACGCAACGCGACTTCGTCGTGACGCCCTCGCCCGTCACGCCGCTGGGTGCCAAGGGCTGTGGCGAAGGCGCGATTCACACCACGCCGGCCGCGGTGATCTGCGCGATCAACGATGCGCTCGCCCCGCTAGGGATCGAGGTGACCGAGACGCCGGCCTCCCCGATGCGCGTCTGGAAGCTACTCCAGCAGGCCGGCGCCGCAGGCTGATCAACATGGTGCTCGCAGCGGGCTGGCCTCGCTGCCGCAGCCGAGGACCCACCGATGGCACTGCGCGTCGAAGCCAACCTTTTCGCGCCGGACAGCGAGCAGTACGCCGGGCACGGCCAGCCGCACTACTCGCCATCCCAGATCGCGGATTCCGCGCGGCGCCTCGAGGCCCTGGGCTTCGACGGCGTCTCGGCTCCGGAGGCCGGGCACGATCCGTTCCTGCCGCTCGCGATTGCCGCCTCGTGCACCCAGCGCGTCCAGCTCGGCACCAACGTCGTAGTGGCATTCCCGCGTAGCCCGATGGTGACCGCGCAGCTCGCATGGGACCTGCAGCAGTACTCGCGCGGCCGCTTCAACCTCGGCCTCGGCAGCCAAGTGAAGGCGCACAACGAGCGCCGCTACAGCACTCCGTGGCCGAGCGGGCCCGGACCGCGGATGCGCGAGTACCTGCAGTGCCTGAAGGCTATCTTCGCGAGCTTCCAGAACCCGAAGCAGCCCTCCTTCTTCGAGGGACAGCATTACAGGTTCACGCTGCTGCCGGCTTTCTTCAATCCAGGCCCGATCGAACACCCGCACGTGCCGCTGTACGCGGCTGCCGTCAATCCCTACATGGCCCGGCTCGCAGGCGAACTGTGCGACGGCCTCAGGTTGCACCCCGTCGCAACGTTCCGCGTTGCCCGCGACGTGATACTGCCGGCAGTCGCCGAGGGAGCGCGGGCAGCCGGGCGGGACCCGTCGAGTTTCGACATGGTCGGAGCGCCGTTTTTCGCAGTCGGGCGCACGTCAGCGGACGTCGAGAAGGCGCGCAACACGGTCCGCGGCCAGATCGCGTTCTATGCGTCGACTCCGTCCTATCAGTCGGTGCTGACTCATCACGGCTGGGAAGAGACCGGACAGAAGCTTCACACGCTGTTGGTGCGGCAGAAATGGCAGGAAATGCCGGGGCTGATCACCGACGAGATGCTCGACGAATGGGCGATCAGCGCGACGTACGACGACCTCGCCGCGACGCTGCGATCCCGCCTCACCGGGATCTTCCAGACCGTCGTGCTCGTGCTGCCGCCCGAGGCGCAGCGCGACGACGACCTGCTGCGGGAGACGGTCGCGAGCCTGCGGCGCGACTGACCCGCCGCGCACCTGCGCGCGGCGGCCAGGTTGCTCACTTGTACTTGGCGATGACCTCGTCGCCAAAGCGCTTGATCCCATCCAGCTGCCCCTGCCGGTCGCGCACCGGCTGTGCCCACGGGATCAGCGCGGCCTCGGTGGCCCCGAGCGCCTCGAGGCGCCGGAAGTCCGCGATCCCGTGCGCGTAGGAATCGATGACGTGGATCTCGAAGTCCTTGCGATCCGCCGTCCCGTACTCCTTGCGGTAGCGGTTGAGTTCGCCGATCAGCTTCGAGAGAGACTCGAAGTCGCTGTTAGCCGAGACCCAGCCATCACCGAGTCGGGCGGCGCGCTTCAGTGCCGGCGCAGCATGCCCGCCGATCAGGATCGGGACCGGCTTGTCGGGTACCGGGTTCATCTTGAGCGGCCCGAAGTCGTAGTTCTCGCTGTGAAACTCGAAGTACTCCCCCGTCATGACACCCCGAATGATCGCGATGCACTCGTCCATCAGCGCGCCGCGGCGCTCGTAGCGCACGCCGTTGTAGGTGAAGTCCTCCTTCCATGGGCTCAGGCCGGCACCGAGTGCGACGCGGCCGTTGCTGACGACGGCGAGCGACGTCAGCAGCTTCGCCAGCACCAGCGGCCGCCGCACCGGCACCTTGAGCACGCTCGGATAGAACCGGATTCGGGAAGTGACGGCAGCCATCGTGGCCATCGCGATGAATGGCTCGAGGAACGGCGATGCACTGAGGTATCGGCGGATGGTTTCCGTGTTGTTGTACGGGTACTCCGACTCCGTCGCCTTCGGGTAGAACAGACTGTCCGGCATGGCCACGGAGCGAAAGCCGGCCTCTTCCGCGGCCTGCGCGAGAGCGGTGAAGTCGCGGAAATGGCTGAATCCGAGCAGCAGTGCGAAATTCATGGCGGAGCCTCCTGGCTTCGTCGTCGATCGTAAGGCCGTTTACGACACCAGGTCCACGAACTGCTGCTTCAGGACGCGCCGCAGCACCTTGCCCATCTCGTTGTACGGCAGCTGATCGGCGTAGCGGATCGCCGTCGGCACCCGAGACGAACGCAGGCGCTGCTTCACCCATTCCTGCAGCTCAGCCTCCGTGGCCTCGGCGTTCTCCCGCAGGACGATCATGGCGCCAACGGCCTCACCCCATTGCCGGTCGGGCACGGCGACGACGGCCACGTCAGACACCGCGGGATGATCCAGCAGAACGTCCTCGATCTCACCGGGCGAAATGTTCTCTCCGCCGCGAACGATCACGTCGTCGGCGCGACCCTCGAGGTACACGTAACCGACCTCGTCCACCTGTCCTCGGTCCCTGGTCGGAAACCAGCCACCGGAATCCAGCAAGCTGCCCTGCTCCAGGTACTCACCGGCGACCTGCTCGCCCCGCACGAAGATCTCGCCGGACTGGCCGGGGCCGAGCACCTCACCGCCCTCGCCGCGAATCTGGATCTCGACCGTCGGCACGGGCTTTCCGACGGACGCAAGACGCCGCCGCACCAAGGGGTCCTTGCTCTCGAAGCCGCTGCGATGGTCATCAGGCCCGAGCAGGCAGATCGTCGAGCTCGTCTCCGTCAGCCCATAGGCATTAGTGAAGTCCGCGCCTGGAAACAGCCGCATGGCCTGCTCGATCACCGGGAGCGGCATCTTGCCGCCGCCGTAGGCGATCGCCCGCAGCGCCGGCACCCTGGCGCTCCCGCCCTCCTGCTCCAGGTGATCGACGATCCTTGACAGCATCGTCGGCACGACGAACGCGTTGGTGATCTTCTCGACACGGCACAACTGCAGCCAGGTCGCCGCGTCGAAGTTCGGCAACTGCACCATGCGCCGACCGGCGTAGGTCGAACTCAGGACCGCGGAGATGCCCGCGATGTGGTACGGCGGCACGGAAATCAGGATCGCGTCTTCCTCGGCCGCCGACCCGAACTCTACGGTGCCGAGCACGTAGGACATGAGGTTCTGATGGCGCAACACCGCCGCCTTCGGCTTGCCGGTCGTCCCGCTGGTGAACAGCTGGATGGCGGTGTCGTGTGGCGCAGCCGGCGCAGACATCGCCTCGGGCGTGAATGACAGGGCGACGCGCTGGAACTCGTCGCGCATCATCACCTTGATGCCGGCCGGAACATCGAGGGGCGCCAGCACCGGCGCGTCGGTGATGAGCAGCGCCCGCGCGATTCGACCGAGCAGCGCCTCCAACTCGACCTTCGTGAGCCTGTAGTTCATCGGCACGTAAGGCACGCCGGCATACGCCGCCGCGAACAACGCGATCGGCACGGCAGGGCTGTTGACGTCGAGGACGCCGACGTACTTGACGTTGGCATCGCGGATGATCTCGGCCCCGGCCCTTGCTGCGTTCAGCAGGTTACCGTAAGACAGGTGGAGACCGCCCGAGCTGACGGCGATGCGCTGCGGATGGCACTCAGCCGCCATCTCCAGCGCCATGACCAGATTCATGGCCTAGTCCGAGGAAGGCAGCGGCTTGGTCTGCTTGACCGACAGCGACTCGCCGTTGATCGCCAGCTCCCCTTTGCCGCCCTTCGTGCACAGCAACTCGACGGCGTCGGCCGCGTTCATATAGCGCTTGCCGACCAGCGCGCCCTGGCCCGCGCCAGCCGCGGCATGCGACCCAGGTGCCTTCGCGCCGTCCATCCCGATCATCTCGACACCACCGCAGGTGAGCAACACCTCAGTGGGAACCGTGCGGACAACCATGACCTCCGTGTCACACACGGCGCACTTCGCACGCGTACCGGCCTTCAGCAACTTCATCGTGACTCCCGCCGCTTCACCGGACGAATCGCCATTGAACACTGCGCCCGCAGGCGCACTGCGGAACGGGCGCAAGTCTCCCTTTCGGCAGCACTTGAATCATCGTCCGCCTGGACTACCTGTCCGGCCGCGATTGGGATCAGCAATCTCGCCCGCGCCGAGTTGCCGTGCGGACGGTCGATCGCACGGGATCCTGGCACTACGCGGCAGCGAGTCGTGCGCCCGTTGCGTGGAACCGGATGCGTCCCAATAATCCGGCGATGGATTCTTACCCGACTCAGGATTTCCAGCGCCCGCTCGCGCACCGGCCACTGCGACTGGCTGGTCACGGGACCGCCACCGATTACGCGCGGGCGCTGCTCGAGTCGCTGGGCGCTAACGTCAGCGTATCGCTGGCCCCGGACGACGTGGGCCCTGCGACCACGTGGGCGCGTAGCGGCCTGATGGCCCTGACCGGACTCGCGGACGGCCTTCCGCAGATGTGCCCCGCGCCGCTCGCAAGTTGCGCGGACGGGACGATCAAGGCACTGCGCTGCATCGCCCCCGCGAGCGCTGCCAGCGCCCTGCCGTCCGGATCGGCCCTGCTCGGTGAACGGGCGGCCATCGCCGGACTGCAATGCAACGGCGCTCTCTCGCCCGGCGGGGGCTGCCGCCTGCTGCCGACATCCGACGGCTGGTTCGCAATCAGCCTGACACGCGAGGCCGACTGGTCAGTCGTACCCGCCTGGCTTGAGGATGAACGCGTCAGTTCCTGGGATGCCATCGCCACGGTTGTGGCCTCGCGCCGCGTCGAACGGCTGGTCGAGCGCGCCCGATTGCTCGGACTCGCCGCCTGCGTCTCGACGCCGCCGACCGCGCTGCCCACGCCGTGGTACACCGTAACCCACTACGGCACGCCGGCGCTGCCGGCGCAACGCCACGGCCCGCCCCGGGTGGTGGACCTGTCATCGCTGTGGGCCGGGCCGCTGTGCTCGCACCTGCTGCATACCTTGGGCGCGCGGGTCGTGAAGGTCGAAAGTCTCGGGCGACCCGATGGCGCACGCAGCGGCCCGCCCGAGTTCTACGACCTGCTTAATTGCGGCAAGCGCAGCGTCGGGCTCGATTTCGACAAGGGCGGCATCGACCAACTGCATGAACTGCTCGACTGGGCCGACGTGGTGATCGAGGCATCGCGGCCGCGAGCGCTTCGGCAGCTAGGAGTGATCGCCGAAGAATGCATCGCCCGACGGACCGGCCTCACGTGGATCAGCATCACCGGTTACGGCCGCGACGAGCCGCAGGGCAACTGGACCGCTTTCGGCGACGACGCCGGCGTGGCCGCCGGGCTGTCGGCGCTGATGCACCAAGTGACCGGGCTGCCTCTCATCTGCGGCGACGCCATCGCTGACCCGCTCACCGGAATGCACGCGGCACTGGCAGCCCTGGCCAGCCACCAGAGCGGGGGCGGCCGCCTGCTGTCGCTTCCCCTGCGTGACGTCGTGGCGCATTGCATCGGCTTCTCAGGGCCGCAGGGAGATGCTGCCTTACGCGATCGCTGGCAGGCGTGGACCGCCGAGGCCCGCGCGCAGCGCTTGGATACGACGCCGCCAGCCGCGCGGCCCGCCGCGGGTCGGGCGCGGGCCCTCGGCGCCGATACCGACTCGGTGCTCGCCGAGTGGGGGGCTCCGTGCTGATACGCAACGCGGAGACGTCTGACGGCAGGATCGCGGGTCTGCGCATCGAGGGCGCCGCCGTGCAGAGCGGCCGACTGGTGTGGCAGCGCACCTGAGCGAGAACGCCCGAGTCAAGCGACGATGGCGTCGACCAGTCCCCAGGCCAGCGCCGTCGACGCGTCGATGCGCTCGGCCGACAGGGCCATATAGGCGGTTCGCTGGCGGCCGATGCGACGCGGGATGCTGACGCAACCGCCGGCGCCGGGGATCAATCCGAGGCGGATCTCGGGGAGCTGGAAGAACGCGTCGCGGGTCGCGTAGACGCGCGGGCCGAAGGCGGGTAACTCCGCACCGGCACCGATGCAGGCCCCGTGCAGCCGGAATTCGACTCGCTCCGCGCACTGCACCAGGATGGCCGCCGGCAGCCGCAGGCTGCGCACCGCGTGAGCCGTCGCGGGATCGGGTGCCGTGCCGAATTCGTCCAGGTCGCCGCCCGAGCTGAAGCACTTGCCATTGCCGCTCAGCCGCGCCGTCTTGATCGACGGGTCGGCGACGACGAGCCCCAGTGCCTCACACAGGGCGTCGCGTATTTCGATGGACAGCGCGTTGCGACGCCCGGGGCGATTCAGCTGGATCTCGACGCTGTCACCGTCCCGCTCGACGACGACCGGCGGCCCTGCATCGCGGGCCCGAGGGCCACCAGGCGGCGGGCGTCCAGCCAGCCAGCGGCGGAACTCCGGGCCGCCCTGCAGGGTTGCGTACGCCAGCGACTCGACCACGAGCGCTTGCTCGACTGCGAGGCGCTCCGTCACCCGCAGCACCTGCACGAGCACCATGGCGGCCAGCGGTGCGTACCGGATGTTCTCCAGAACGACCCCAAGGGCCGCAGCCTCGGCCACGACCACGTCGCACGCCTGCTGCAAGCCCTCGTATGCACCTGCGTCGGCGACAGCGACAACCGGGCAGGGCTGGCAGCGCAACCAGCGGGCGATGGCCGCCTGGTCCTCCGCGCTTGGGCAGGCTGCTGACTTCGCCAGCCTCACGAGGACATAAGGCAGCCCGGCGAGGGGCGAAACAGCATCGGCGATCGGCGAGCACGCGAGCCTGACCAACTCACCCAGATCGATCGCTGCAGTGGCCGATGCCATATTCACCGCGTGTGACGCCATCAGAGCCCGACGCGACCGTCCCCGACCACCAGAGTCCGCGTCGGGACGGTCGCCACGTCAGTGGTTGTCAACACTTGGCGATCATCTCCTCGGCGAACCGCTCCAGTGCCACACGCTTCTGGGCCAACGTGCTGTTCGGGCCGATGGTGAACGCAAACGGCAGGATCGTGTAGCCGGTCGCACCGGCGTCCTCGAGGCGGCGCACGTCGGCGGGGGTGATCGGCCGGTCCTCGCCCATGATCGCCACGATCGAATTGAACGGCTTGTTGTGCGTACCGTACTCCTTGCGCAGCTTGTCCAGCGTCTGCAGCGACTCGAGCGCCTGGGCGATCGTCTGCCCAGGGGCGACCCAGCCGTCGCCAATCCTTGCGGCACGCCGCAGTGCCGGTTCACTCGTGCCACCGATCAGGATCGGCACCGGCGCAGGCGGGGCCGGGGTCATGATGATGCGCGGGAAGTTGAAGAACTGCCCGTGGTGCTCGACGAACTTGCCGGCCTGCAGCTTGCGGATGACCTCGATGCACTCGTCGTAGCGCTTGCCACGGGTGTGGAAGTCGACACCCATCATGTCGAACTCCTCCTTCATCCAGCCCGCGCCGGCGCCAAGGTGCACGCGTCCCTTGGAGAAGTACCCCAGGCTCCCCGTCGCCTTGGCCACCTCGATCGGATGGCGCAGCGGCAGGATGTAGACGTTGGTGCAGAAGTGCAGCTTCCCGGTGACCGCGGCCAGCGCGCCGATGAGCGACCAGCTGTCGGGCCACAGCGTGTCGTCCCTGAACTGAGGCGGCTTGTGGTCCGCCGAGTACAGGTACTTCGAGTCCTGCTCTTCGGGGTGCACGAGGTGGTCCGAGATGAGGAACCCGTGAAAACCCACGCTCTCGCAGAGCTTCGCGACGTCGTACAGCTGTTCGCCTTCGCACAAGAACGACGATTGCCAGAATTGCATCGCGACTCCTTACTCTTTACTCCGGGGCCGGACAACCGGGTCAACCCGCGCCCGCGCAAATGACGTACTGAATCCTGGTGTCACGAATGACCGGCGCCGCGTGCGCGGGCCTATCCCTCTTTGGGCAGCCGACGCCCGGTGACCGCCAGTGTATTGGTGGTCAGATTGGGCACCTTCTCGATCCGCTCGACGATCTCGTAGATCCGCTCGTAGCCCTGGTGCTTGATCACCCAGCGACCATCGACCTTCACGTAGCGATCGCGGTACAGGGCCGTGCCCTCGGTCTTCACCATGACGCGGAAGTTCAGAAACACATCGTGCAGGTACCAGGTTCCGGTCGCTTCCGTCTCGCTCAGGATTTCGATCTCGGGGTGATGTCCGTTGTGACGACCAACACACTCGGCATTGAACGAGTTGGCGATCATCTCGAGGAACTCAGCTTGGTTCTTGAGCTCGATGCGGTAGCTGCCGCCGACGTAGCAGGTGGTCACCTCGGGGTGCACCAGCTGCGCGAGTTCCGTCATGTTGGCCGTGTCGATGCAGCGGAAGTACGCGTGCTTCAGACGCTTGATTTCCTCAATATCGCGCAGCGCCTGGACCTGGCGCGCAAGCTCGTCAAGCGACATCGTCATTATCTTCTCTCCTTTTCCCGGCGAGCGCGTAGCAGACCATCCGCTCACGCGCCCCCGCACCTCGGTGCCGACCTGCCTCGGCCGAGCCCGCTAACCTGACGCCGTCCGACAACACGCTGTCTGCAGTCGGCCGGGGTCGGTCGCCACGCGACCGTACAACGTCGTGCGCTGCCAGACGGAACGGCCGATCTCGGCCGCGAGCCCCGCCATCGCGGCGGCATCGAACTCCTGGCCGTTGACGCCGCCGGCCGCCCGGGTAATCGATTCGTACGTGAGCGTGCCGCCCAGGTCGTTCGCACCGGCCTGCAGGCAGAGCGCAGCCCCCTTCGGTCCCATCTTGACCCACGAGGTCTGGATATTGCGGATCACCGGGTGCAGCACCAGCCGCGCGACTGCATGCATCAGCACCGCTTCTCGCAACGTGGGCCCTGAACGGGCGCGTCCGCGCTGCCGCAGTAGCGATTCCGCGTGCACGAAGGGCAGCGGCACGAACTCGTTGAAGCCACCGGTCTGCTCCTGCAGCTGGCGTATCCGCCTCAGGTGACGGGCCCAGTGAACCGGCCGGTCCACATGACCGAACATGATGGTGGCCGTGGTCCTGAGGCCGAGCGCGTCCGCCTCGCGGATCACCTCCGGCCACTGCATGGCAGCGAGTTCCCCCATGTCGGGGCGCACTGGTCCAGTACGAGATTGTCCGTCGCGCCGCCAACATCTCAAGCCACCTCGCACCTTGATGCCAGCTCTCCGAGCCTGGCAGCCAGCGCACTCCGCCGGGCCCAAGGCCTGTCCTGCGGATGCCCACGGACATGACGCCCAAACCAGAGCCGGGCCGCCGCTCGACATCGACACCATTAGCCGAGTCTAAGGCTATTAGGCAAGTCGCCGATCCTTCATCGTCCACGAGGACTACGCCGCATGACCGCGAATCGAGCCGCTACAAAGCGATCGCGGCCGAGGCTCCCATTTTGCGACGCAATAGCAACGTGTTCCGGCCCACCGGCCGGGGTCGCGACTAACTGATCGAAGCGACGCTGCTCAACAGCAGATGGACCAGCGTCGTCTGCCGCCTGACCCCTGTCTTGGCGAAGATCGAGCGCAGGTGGGCGCGAATGGTGTTCTTGCGGATCTTGAGTTCCACCGCCGCCTCGTCCATCGTCAGCCCGTTCGCCAGCAGCAGAGCGAGCGTGGCTTCCGCCCCCGTCAAGCCGAACAGGTGTCGAATCAGCGCTTGGGGCGGGTGCGACCGTCGCTCTGGGTCACGGATGAAAACGACGGCCGCGGGACGGTGCTTGTCTTCCGACCATTCGCCCAATGGAACTGGCCGCACAAGCACTCCGAGACGGCCACGCCCGGACCGCCGCGTCACGGACATCGCCTCCGGCACGGCGGGCACCACGCCCGGCGAGGAAAGCGCCAACTTCATCAAACGCCGAAGTTCCCGATCCTCGGCGGGGAAATCGGCGTGCAGTCCGTTCTCGCTGATCCGAATACCCTCCTTTTCCGCCAGTATCGCGTCCGCGACGCGATTGGTCCGCATGACCGCCCCTTTTTCGTCGAAGACAACCGTGCCGACCAGCATACGGTCCATCGTCGTCGAGTACAGCTGGCGCTCCGTCTCGATCAGATCGATCCGCGAATGCAGAGTCACGGCCCGCTTCAGGTGCGGCAGCAATGCCTCGCACAGTGCCTTGTCCCGCTCCGAGAAATTCCGCTCGCTGAGCGGCCGCGTGATGCGCAGCCGACAATCGGCACCGCCCTCGGTGACGATGTCCGCCCCGAGAATGAAGCGGATGTTGTTCGGCTCGATGAACGCCGTGTAGAACTCTCCCTTCATCCACGTGGAGCTGTCGATCATCTCGTCAATGGTGACGACGCGATCGACCGGCAGCCCCACGAAAGGGTCCAACGAGAACGCCTGATAATGACTATAGGCGGCGTTGTAGACCTCGGGGCCGTGATCCCCAGCCCGGATGAGCAGCGCCGGCTGGTCAGCCGAGGCGGGCCGCAGGATCAACGTCGCCCAGTTTGCGCCCATATATTCGCGCAGCATGACGAGCGCCCCGCCCCAGGGCACGGACTCCAGGGGCCCCTGGTAAATCGCGCCGATCAGCGCACTGAACTGCTCAAACGAGAGCGGTATTGTCTCGCGGCGCGAGGGTACCGGTTGCCGCTTGGGCGCTGATTTTCGGCTCACCGCAGTGTTTCGTCTGTGACCAAGAGGGCTCCATCGATCGGCGTCGTGCCCGGCTGGTACCGCCGATAACGACCCCGCCGCTCAAGACGGGCACCGAAGCCATGGCGCCGGTGGGAATCAAAAGACCGGGGAGGTCCCCGTAGGGCCGACAAAGAATCGCGCACCCGCGCCGACTAAGTCGCGGGCGATGATAGGCCGACCGCTTGTTGACCTGCAATCGGAGCGAGCCCGGTACCCGTGAGTATCAATCCTTCCCGGCACCGCCACGGGCAATTTCGGCGAGGTCCAGAAAGACCGGCTTCTCGCCGCCGCCGTGCACCTCAAGCTTGGCGCCGCTCACGTATGCCGCCAGCGGCGAGGCGAGGTAGAGGCAGGCGTCGGCCACGTCGCGCGGCGTCCCCATGCGCTGCAGCGGGAGTATCGCGCCGATGCGCTTCACCCCTGCGTCCCCACCGTAATGCGCCAGCGAGTTCCCGGTGGCGACGAGACCGACGATCAGCGCGTTGACCCGAATGCGCTGCGGGCCCCACTCCATCGCAAGAGACTCCGTCAGGTTGAGCAGCCCCGCCTTGGCCGCGCCATAGGCCGCTGAGCGCGGTGAGGATCGCACAGCCGACACACTCGAGATATTGATGATCGAGCCGCCGCTCGGCTGGTCCTTCATGACGGCGTGGGCAGCTTGGGACATGAAGAAGGCGGCCGTGAGGTTCAACTGGATCACGCCCTCGATCAGTGACGGCGAGCAGGTGGCCGAATCGACCTCAGGACTCCCACCGGCGTTGTTGACCAGGACATCGAGACCACCGTCGTCGCGAGCGATGCCGTCGACCAGCTCGCGGCACTGGTCGGCACGGCGGACATCACACTTGCGGAATTCGGCCTTGCGCGTGCCCCACGTCGGCAGTTCCTCAGGGTCCCGGCGGCCGCAGACGATGACTGTGGCCCCGCGTTCCAGGAAGGCCTCGGCGATGCCGCGGCCGATGCCCGCCGTGCCGCCGGTAACCAGTACCCTGCTGCCCGAGAAGTCCAGCACTGCGTCCGTCACCTGCGCTCCTCGCTTCGTGCGTAATTATCTGCTACGTTTCTTGCGCTTAGTTGAATTCTATGTTCAATCGACTAGGCAATCCCGGATTTTATAGACGTTTCGGCAACGCGCATGCAAGCCCCACTCCCCGCGACGGGCCCGGCCGCCCTGGCGTTGGCCGCCCGCAGGTACGCAACCGCAGTAGCGCTCGAGGAAGGTGCCCTTCGATGGACCTTCCTTCGGCTTGCGGAGGAGGTCCGACGCGCAACCGCGGCCTTCATCGCCGCCGGACTGCGGCACGGGGACCGCGTGGCGATCTGGGCCCCGAACATGGCCCGCTGGATCGTCGCGGCACTCGGCGCGCAGTCAGCCGGCGGAATCATCGTGCCGCTCAATACGCGGCTCAAGGGACGCGAGGCAGGCTACATACTGAGCCGCAGTGGCGCCCGGATTCTGGTACACGTAGGCGAGCTGCTCGGCATTCGCTTCGCTGACCTCCTCGATGGCGAGACGCTCCCCGCGCTCGAGCGACGCATCGCGATCGATGGTCCGCAATGGGAGGAGTTTCTCGCCGCCGGCGCGTCGGTTTCGGACGCGGAGGTGACGGCCCGCCTCGAGCAACTGCGCGGCCAGGACGTCGCCGACATCCTGTTCACCTCCGGCACGACCGGCCAGCCGAAAGGCGTCATGTGCTCGCACGCACAGAACGTTCGCGTCTTCGACGCGTGGTCCACCGTCGTCGGACTCGAGCATGGCGATCGATACCTGATCGTCAACCCGTTCTTCCACACCTTTGGGTACAAGGCCGGCTGGCTCGCGTGCCTGCTGCGCGGTGCCACCATCCTGCCACTGGCCGTGTTCGATGCCGACGTGGTGCTGCGGCGCATCGTCGAGGACCGGGTCTCGGTCCTGCCCGGACCGCCGACCTTGTTCCAGTCGCTGCTCACGTATCGGGAACGCTCACCGGTGGATGTCTCGTCGCTGCGGCTCGCCGTGACCGGAGCGGCGAACGTGCCTGTGACGCTGATCGAGCGCATGCGTTCGGAGCTCGGATTTCGCACGGTGATCACCGGCTACGGGCTGACGGAGTCGACCGGGTGCGTGAGCATGTGCCGGCCGGGCGACAGCCCGGAGCGCATCGCGCGCACCTGCGGCGCGCCGCTCCCGGGAGTCGAGGTGCGCGTCGTGGACGACGCCGGCCGCGAGCTGCCGCGAGAGGCGGAGGGCGAGCTGCTGGTGCGAGGCTATAACGTCATGCTTGGCTATTTTGACGATGAGGCGGCAACGCGAGCAGCCATCGACGCCGATGGCTGGCTCCATACGGGCGACGTCGGCGTCATGGACGAGGTCGGGTACGTGCGCATCACGGACCGCAAGAAGGACATGTTCATCGTCGGCGGCTTCAACTGCTATCCGGCGGAGATCGAGAACCTGCTGAGTGCGCATCCCGCGATCGCGCAGGTGGCGGTGGTCGGCACCCCCGACGAGCGCATGGGCGAGGTCGGGCACGCCTGCGTCGTGCTGCGCCCGGGCGCCGTCGTCGACGAGCCCTCGCTCATCGCCTGGTGCCGCGAGAACATGGCCAACTACAAAGTGCCGCGGCGCATACATTTCGTGACCGAATTGCCGACGACCGCATCCGGAAAAGTCCAGCGCTTCGCGCTGCGGGCCGACCATCGATGAGCAGCTGGCCGGGGCCGGGCATCTGGCTCGCGCCACGTGCGGACTGACGGGCGGGACAGGATGGCGACTGCCCCGTACGCAAATGTCCGACGCAATGCCGACTTCGGGCGGGGTATTTTCCGCAGGTGTCTACGCCTGATCGGCGAGGCCGGGCGGACAGGCGCGGCGCTCGAGGACACGAGCCACGCCATGCGGCTCGTGCTGCGGCACGACGGCGAGAGGGTCACCGATATCGAGTCCCCGCCGTTCGCGTCCAGCGTGGCCCCGGTGATGGCCGAGGCGCAGTCCGGGACGAGGAACAGGGCAGCGCGTGCGCACTCGTCGTCTGTCACGAGCCGTCGAAGTGGCACATTCGCGGCAGCGGCATACCCGGCCTCGCCCGCATGCGGCTTGATCGTCGCCATCGTGCTGATGTTGACGATGGCGCCGCGGCCACCCGCCTTCATGACCGGCACGACGGCCTGGATCATCTGCATCGTGCCGATGAGGTTGGTGTCGTAGACCGCCTTCCAGGCCTGCAGGTCCGCGGCGTCCGCAGCGGCGTTGGAGCCCCAGAAGAAAGCGCTGTTCACGAGCCCGTCGATGCGCCCGAACCGCTCACGTGTCGTCTCCGCGATGCGCGCATTGGGCCGCATTGCGGATGTCCGTGGGCTGCTTCGGTACCTGGCAATTCGGATTCACTGCGCGGATGCGGCTCTCCGCATCGTCCCGCTTGTCGGCCGTGCGGGCCCCGATTGCCAGCGCAGCCGCTCCCTCTCGGGCCGCCTCGACGGCCAGCTTCACCCCGAGTCCCGGGCCGATGCCCGAGACGATCAGGACCTTGTCACTGAGCAACATGTACGGCCCCTAGGCCAGTCCAACCTGAGTCTGGACGGTCGAACCCGCCCATGCAGGTGCGACCGACCAGCGCATTGCTCATTCCCAATATTGTCTAAATCACCAGGCCGATGTCGGCACCATGCCGCGTGGCCTCCGCCATGCGACGGGGCAGCCAGGCGGCGCCAGCCAGGTACAGCTGGGCGATGCCACCGTCTGCCTTGAGCCGATCGTACAGTTCAGGTTGCGCCACCGCCCCATACACCAGCACCACGCTGTCGAAGCCATCGTGGCGATAGGTCTTGCCGCCGAAAGCCGAAACCAGGTCGATGCCGCTGGAATCGATCTTCGTCAGGGTCACGTTCGGAACGATGGTGACCCCCAGACTCTCCATGCGGGCCAGCGTCATGCCGACCGAGTACCGGGCGATCTCCCAGCCAAGGTGGACGTTCTTGTGGAAGACGGTGACCTGCTTGCCCTTGCTGGCCAGGTAATCAGCCACGGAGGCCGTCTCGTAATAGTCTTCCTGCGAGACGATCGCCACGCGGTTGCCGGTCGCAGCCTTGCCTTTCATGACGTCCCATCCCTGCACGACGTGCGGCAGGTCGAGACCTGTCACGTCATGCGGCACGCGCGGCACCGCGCCCGTTGCAATGACCACCGCGTCAGGCTTCAGCGCCTTGATCGCGGCGACATCCGCAGCGGTCTCGAGGCGCACGTCGACGCCGGCGCGAACCAACTCGTTTTCCTCGAAAAAGATCTGGTCCTCGAAGGAGTCGCGCCCGGGGGCCTTGGCGGCGAGCAGCAACTGACCCCCCAGACGCTTGCCCTGCTCGAGCAGGGTCACCTTGTGGCCACGCATGGCCGCGATCCGCGCCGCTTCGCAGCCAGCCAGACCGCCACCGACCACCACTACGCGCTTCGCCTTTTCCGCCGGCTTGAACTGCTGCTCCCAGCGCAGCTCTCTGCCGATCACCGGATTGATCGAGCACATCGGCGTGTAAGGGATGTACAGCGACTCGGAAGCCTCGTCGATGCAGCGGGTGCACGAGATGCAACGGCGGATCTCACCCAGTCGGCCCTCGCGGGCCTTGTTGGCGAATTCGGGATCGGCGATCCCCGCGCGCACCATGCCCACCAGATCGCAGTAACCGTCTTTGATCAAATTTTCCGCAAGGACTGGGTCATTGATGCGCCCGGTGAACAGGACGGCGACTTTCTTGGGCAGGTCGGCGAGGTCGGCCTTCGCTGCCTTGCCGACCTCGCGATACTCCGCATGCGGGTAGTAGGAATTCGGCACATAGGACGGCGCACCCCAGCAATGGCCGGTGTCCGTGTCGACGAAGTCGATCAGGCCGGTCTCGGCGATCGCGTAGAGCATCTCACGCATTTCCAGGTTGTCGTAGCCGCCCTGGCGAAACTCCAGTCCGCTGATGCGGATGCCTATGGCGAGGGAATCACCGATGCGAGCGCGGACGCGCTTCAGCAACTCGACGACGAAGCGGATGCGTTCGTGCGGGCCGCCGCCCCACTTGTCGGTACGCTTGTTGGTGACGGGCGACAGGAAGCTGTGGCAGACCGTTTCGTGGGCACAATGAATCTCGATACCGTCCGCCCCGACTGCTTTTGCCACCTCGGCCGCGTCGGCGTAGACGTTGATGCAGAACTCGATCTCTTCCTCGCCGAGCACGTGCGGCGTGTAGGACTGGGCGCCGACCATCGGCACTGCCGACGGTCCCCACGCGGACGTGAGCTGGGTCAGCTGCACGATCGCGACAGAGCCAACCTTGTGCACCTCGTCGACGAACTTCTTCATCCCCTCGGCAAACGCCGGGTACTGGTACGCCGCGCCGTGCAGAGCACAACCGATGGCCAGGCCGACCTCGTCCGGCGTCTCCGGAGGGAAGGGAACGTTGAGCAGCCAGGTCTCGCTGCCGATCCAGCCGGTGCCACCCTTGGCCTTGGCGAGATGGTGAGCGATGAAGTTGTCGTCGATCATCCCCGGGACCATCGACGAATTGATGGTATTGGTCGTTTCGCAGATGCGGTTCGGCACGCGCATCGGCCCCACCTGCAGCGGAGTGAACAGGTGCTCGAAATTCACAGTGCTCATTCTGCAATCCTCTTCTGATCATTCTGCTGATGGCGTAGGGCTAGCCCGGATATCTCACAGCGGGGGATGCATCGGGCCGGTGATTGAGTAAAACTTGTTTTGCGACGACGAGTTAGCACTCAACCACCGGAGAGCCCGATGCCGACACAGTGTAGCGCGGAGCAGCTGGAGTTTTCATGTGTAGAGCGCCGCCGGGTAGTGGCGGCGTTCGATGGCGGGACGGTCAGTTCGGACGCCGG